>Ga0307502_10000455_pt1 | contig 10646 bp, 2 predicted proteins | sample 16_S_MG_FD_201364 | JGI IMG/M metagenome (GOLD analysis project Ga0307502, IMG submission 201364) | Soil microbial communities from Populus trichocarpa stands in riparian zone in the Pacific Northwest, United States - 16_S | ecosystem: Environmental > Terrestrial > Soil > Riparian zone > Trees... | reverse complement strand
TGCGCGTCCATGTCCTCGGGGATTGGGAGGCCGAGCGCGTACAGGACCGTCGGTGCGACGGCGAGGATCGACATCGGATCGAGCGTCGCGCCACGACGCACCCCCGGCCCGCCCGCCAGGAACACGCCCGCCGGGTCGTGCGTGCCGTACGGCGAGCGGCGCGGTTGCAGCGGCGCGTCGGCGCGCAGCACCGACAGGAAGCTCCGATCGGCGAGCACGAGGGTCAGGTCCGGAGCCCGGTCCGAGCACTGCCCCGCGAAGGCATCGTCGGCGACGAGGACGTCGGCGGCGACGGGGGCGCCCGTGTCGGGGTCGACGATCTCGCGCAGCCGGGTCGCCAGGCGGTCGCGGAACGCGACGTATTCCGAAGCCGGCACGCCGACGTCGCCCGGCCTTGCCGCGCGCCGGATGAAGATGCCGTTGCTGCTCGCCGTCAGCGCGCACGCCACGGTCTGCGACCAGTCGAACAGGACGTCGGTCTCGGTATGGCCGTCCAGGGTGAGGCGGCGATCACGGTCGACGGCCACCCCCTCGGCCCATCCGAGGAGGCCCTGCTCCTCGAGCCACACGTTGGCGTAGAAGATCTTGTCGCCGGCGAGCCGGAAGCCGTGGTCGGACACCATGATCACGTGCGCCTCGCGTCCTGACAGCGCGACGAGCTCCTCGAGGAAGCCGTCGAGCCGGCGGAAATAGTTGCGGCAGAGCTCGCTCAGCCGCTCAGGCACGGACGGCGGTCGGACGGCGGGATCGAGCAGGTGGTAGCAGACGTGCTGGAGCTTGTCGACGCCGTCGAAGAGCACCGCCGTCAGCTCGCACGGCTCCTCTCGCATCAGCTGCCGCGCGATCGTGAACCACTGCTGCTCGCGCGCCGTGTGGAACGCGACCCAGTCCTCGAGGCGATCCTCCGGAAGTCCCTGCAGCGCCTTGCGCTCGAGGGACCAGTCGATCGCCAGCTCCTGCGCGTTGAAGTCCGGCTGGGCGCGCAGCCTGGCATACAGGTCGCGCGGGCGCACGGCACGTGGCAGGTAGTTCCACGGGACGAAGCCCGGGACGACGAAGCCGTCGACGTCAGGCGCAGGGAACGTGCCCGGGAAGTTCAGGACGGTGACGCGGCGGCGGTGCCGGTCCGCGATCGACCAGAGCGTCGGGCACGCGCAATCCGCCGCGGTGGTGAGCGTGTAGGTGGGATGGTCCCCGCCGCTGTCGACGGCGACGAAGTCATAGACCCCGTGATCTCCGGGCGTGCGGCCGGTCATCACCGTCGTCCACGCCGCCGGGGTCAGGGGGTGCGGAGTCGAGGTCAGCACGCCGTGCGCGCCGGCGGCCACGAAGTCGCGCAGGAACGGCATCGTCCCGTCGGCCATCAGCGGATCGAGGACGGAGAACGTCGCGCCGTCGAGTCCGACGAGCAGTACCCGGTCGTCATGGCTCATGGCCGCGTCTCCTGGGGCTCGCGCGCGCTGCGCATGACGAGCTCGACCAGCTCGCCGATACACAGGGCGCGGATGTCGATCTGCTCGATCCGCAGCCTTCCGAGCAGTCGGTCGCCCAGCGAGTACTCCTGCTGCACCTCAGCGAGGAGGTACACGAGGTTGATCGACTCGATTCCCAACGCGCCGAGCTCGGTCGCCGCCGAGATCGGCTCGGAGTCCCAGTCGGCCGTGATCTCCTCGAGCAGATCGAGGATGTACCTCAGGGTGGTGCTGAGCTGGATGGCGGCAGGGGCTACGGGCGTCGCGCTGGTCATGTCGGAACCTCCGATTCGGTCTGCTTGATACAGGCCGCATACGCCAGCCCGCACTCGATCGCGGTGTGCACGGAGAGCCGCTGGCCGTCCGGCAGCGCCACGGATGCAACGCCCGAAGCCGCATCGACGTCGAGCACCTCGATGCTCCGCGGGTCGCCGCCGAGCCCGCGGCCGGATGCCTTACCGGCGGCCTCCTTGGCGCACCAGAGGCGAACCGGCCACGCGTCGGCGCCGGGCAGCTCGCCGACGAGGGCTGCCTCGCCGGGCGTGAAGGCCGCACGGTGGACGGCGGGAGCGAGATCGCCGGCGGGCTCGATGTCGATGCCGCCGGTGGCGTCGGTACCGACGCAGGCGAGGGCTGCAGCCGCGTCGGCGGCGTGCGTGATGGTCACGCTGACGGGCCGCCGGTCGAGAACGGGTGCGACCACCTCAGGGCGACCGTGTTGGTCGGCGCGGATCTCGACATCCGCGGCGCAGATCCGCTCCCCGGTCTCCTCGGCGACGAGCTGGCGGATGGCGTCCTTGGCCGCGATCCGGCCACGCAGCCAATCGCGCCGGCGCTTGCCCGGCGCGTCGCTCAGCTCGCGCCATCGCTGACGCTCGTCCCGGCCCAGAACGACATGTGCGAGGACGTCGAGCCAGATCCCGCCGTGTGCCTCGAGCAGCTCAGTTGCCAGGCCGTCGACGACGCGCGCATGCCAGCGTCCCGTCGCGGTGGTATCGGCGTCGCCGGGCAGGACGTCGCACGGGCGGCTCAGGCTCGCGTCGCGCGGCGAGGCGAGAAACTCCCGCAGGGCAGGTGGCAGGTCCATCCGGCGGTCCTCCCAGCCCGTCATGACCGCGAGCGGCGCATTGCCGGCGTCGACGACCTCGACGTCGGAGCGAAGGCCGTGGTCGTCGACGTGCCGGACGCGGACGCGGCAGCTCGCCGTCGTGCCGGCGACGGTGCCCTGCCCGTGGAGCACGAGGCGCTCGAGCCGGAACGGGAAGATGTTCACCGCGCGGTCGTAGCGGTCCCCGACCCAATAGGCGACGACCTGGCCCATCGCATCCAGCAGGACGGGGTCGATGAGGAACGCGGGCTCGGCCTGGGATCGCAACACGAGCCCGGCGAGCGGCATGACCAGGCTCGCCTCGATCCCGTCCTCTCCGCTGCGATCGATCGACCTCACCGCCTGATAGGCGGGTCCGTGGAACATCGCGGTTCCGCCGTAGAGCGGTCGCTGCGTCCAGCGCGACGGCCGCTCGCCCGTGAGCGCCAGGGGCTGCGCCGCCGGGGCGGGGCGCCGGTCGGCGGCAAGCTCCACGACTGCGGTGACGACCGGGGCGCCGCCGCCGGTGCGCTCGCGCAGCTCGGCTCGCACGTCACCGCCGTCCTCGGCGCGGGCCTGCACCTCGAGCACGAGCGGCTCGTCTCGCACGGCGACCCAGCGGGTCGCACGCACGTCGCGCATGCCGACGACGCGCTCGCCCGGGCGCAGGAGCGACGCTGCCTCGGCGAGAAGCTCCATGCTGAATGTCAGGGGCATGATCGGCAGCCCGACGAGCGCCGCGTCGTTCATGGCGATGGGCTGCGTCTCCAGCGTGTGATCGCACAGGAAGCGGTGCTCCTGGAGCCGCAGCTCGCAGCGCGCCGTGACCGCCCGGCCGGGAGTCAGCGCCTCCACGGCGGCGATGAGCGGCGTGGCGCCCGGCGCGGCGTCGCTCGCGACGGGAGGCCCTTCGGCGGGACCGCCGCCATTCGGTGCCGAGCCGGCGATCGCCTCCACGAGCTCGGCGAGCGTTCGCCGGCGCCCGAGCTGATCGAGGTCGGCGTCCAGGATGGCGCCCGTCTGCGCACGGTAGGTCTCGAGGATCTCGATGCGCTTGATCGAGTCGACGCCGAGGTCGGCTTCGAGGTTCAGCTCCGACTCGATCGCCGCGGGGGGATAGCCGGTGCGCTCGCTGATGAGCGCCCGCAGCGCGGCCTCGATCGTGTCCCGACCGCGGGGCCCGGCGGCGGGCCCGGCGGCGGGCACAGCGTCCACGGCGTCCCGCTGCGGTCCCGGCGCCGGCGCTGCGGCAGGCGCAGCTGCGTCCACGGCGCCCAGCTGCGGTCCCGCGGCCGGCGCCGCCGTGGCGGGCTGCGCCTCCTCAAGCGCTTCGTCGTGATGCGCGACCAGGCCGGTACGCGAGGGCGCAGGAAGGACGGGCCGCTCGGCTGGCGCCCCGCCGCCGAGGAGCGTCTGCATCACCCGCTCCTGCGCGTCGAGGAAGCGCTCCATCGTCGCGAAATAGGCCTCGAGCACCTGCCCATCGCTGCTCGCCGGCCCGGCGGCCGTATCCGGGACCGCCTCCGCGGCGGCGATCGGCGCCGGCGTTCGTCCCTCGCTGCCCCGCCGATCGACGCGCAGGCTCGGCATCGCAGTGGCCAGCGGTGGTGGCTGCGGGCGCACGGGCGCCCGCGCAGCGCCGCGGGGCTCGTCGAGATCCAGCGTCTGGGCGGCTCGACGCGCATAGAGCCCGGCGAAGTCGATCGGCACGCCGTGCACCGCCAGCTGGGCGAGGCAGTCGTTGAGCTGGCGCAGGCCCGGCCGGCCGGGCAGATCCGCCGCGAGGGCAACGTGCGTGACCCCGCGCAGGACGTCGTCGACGAAGGCCGTGAGGTTGCCTCGGGGTCCGCACTCGACGAAGACACGGATACGGTCCTCGTACATCGCCTCGACCGTCTGGCGGAAGCGAACCGGCCGCGACCACTGCTCGAGCGCGAGCCGGCGCACATCCGCGGCGTCCTGCGGCACGCGCGCAGCCGTCGCGCACGACCACAGCGCCAGCCGCGGGACCGTGAACGGCAGCGTTGCGAAGTGCTTTTCCAGCGCTTCGGCAAAGCCCGCGAAGAGCGGCGTGTGGTAGGGCCGGTCGAACGGGAGCTCGCTGCACACGGCACCCAGCTCGCGCAGCCGCGCCACGGCCGACGCCACGGCCTCGCGAGCTCCGCAGAGAACGACCTGATGCGGGCAATTGTCCATGGCCACGAAGAGCTCGCCGGCTCCGTCGCGCACGATCGCCTCGACGACCGCCGGGTCCGCGCTGGCGATCGCGACGAGTGCGGCGCGTGGGATGCCCCCGTTGCTCTCGGCGGCGGTGTAGACGGCATTCAGCGCGCGCATGCTCGCCGCGATCTGATCCTCGCCGTCGAGCGACAGTGCCCCTGCCGCAAGCAGAGCTGGGTACTCGCCGGAACTGTGTCCGACTACCGCGCCGGGCCGGATGCCGAGGGCGGTGAGCACGGCAAAGACGGCCTGGTCGGCGGCGAAGAGCGCTTCTCCGGCGCCGTCCATGCGCCATAGGCGCTCCGTCGCCGCCTCCTCGTCGGTCCCCGGCGGCGGGAACACGATGCGACTCGGGGGCGGGCCGGCGCGATGACCGGCGAACGCCCGGTCGACTGCATCGAACGACGCGCGCGCCTCGGGAAAGTGCAGGCAGAGCGCCTCCAGCATGCCGGGGTACTGCGACCCCTCGCCAGGGAACACGAATGCCACCGCGCCGTCCGACCGGCCCAGGGGACGCGCCTCGTAGAACGCTCCGGCCGAGTCGCGCAGCCGCGTGCGGTCGGGCTCGCGCAGTCGCTGGATCGCCGCGCTGAGCCGCGTGCGGGCGTCGCCGGCCGTGGCCGCGACGACCGCGAGTCGCTCTCGCCCAGCGTCGTCGCCGAGCGCGACGTTGAGCGTGGCTGCCACGTCGCGCAGCAGGACATTCGGTTCTGCGGCGAGGAACCGCTCGACCCGTCCGGCGCGGTCGACGAGCTCGGCGCGCGACCCGCCCTCGATGACGAGGACCTCGCTGTCCCACAGAAGTACGTCCTGTGGTGCCGGGGGGCCGCTCGCGGCGACATGCTCCTCCAGCAGGGCGTGCGTGTTGATGCCGCCGAAGCCGAACGCGTCGACGCCGGCCCGCCGCGGCTCCGGTCCGCCGTGGATCCAGGGGCGCGTCTCGGTGTTGAGGTAGAGCGGCGTCCTGTCCATACCGAGCGCAGGATTAGGCTCTTCGCAGTGCAGCGTCGGCGGGAGGACCTTGTGATGCAGCGCAAGTGCCGCCTTGATGATCCCGGCGACGCCGGCTGCCGGGATCAGGTGGCTGATCATCGACTTCACGCAGCCGAGCGCGCACCACGGTGGCTCACCGTCGCGGTCGCCGAGGACGCGGGCGAGCGCCTCTATCTCGGTCGCGTCGCCAACCGGCGTCCCGGTCCCATGGGCCTCCAGGAGCCCGACCGTGCGAGGGCTCACGTCAGCGGCCTCGTATGCGCGGCGCAGTGCGAGTACCTCGCCGTCGACCCGCGGTGCGAGCATGCCGAGCCCGCGCCCGTCGCTCGCGGTTCCGACCGCGCGTGCCACGGCGTAGATGCGGTCGCCGTCGCGCTCGGCATCGCCCCTCCGGCGCAGCACGAGGAACCCGGCGCCCTCGCCGAGCAGCGTCCCGTCGGCGCGGCGATCGAACGGGCGCATCGTGCCGGAGCGCGAGAGCGCACCGAGCTGGCAGAAGATCATGAGGATCTGCGCCGGCGTCGAGCAGTGCACTCCGCCGACGAGCGCGATGTCGCAGCGATCGTCGCGGAGGTCCTGCATCGCGCGGTCGAGCGCTACCAGTGACGAGGCACAGGCCGCGTCGATCGTGTAGTTCGCGCCTCGCAGGTCGAGCCGGTTCGCGATGCGCCCGGTCATGATGTTCGGGACGAGACCCGGCGCCATGTCCGCGTTGAACGGCGGCAGCGTCGCCTTCAGCTCGCGCTTGAGCGCTGCGAGCTCATCGTCGGTGTGCTCGGGGTGCAGCCGTCGCAGGATGCTCAACGCCTGCTCGACGGCAAGGCCGTGCTGGACGACGTTCGTGAACCCGCGATTGATGTACGTCCCGCGACCGACGACCACCTCGGCGCGGTCGTGGTCGAAGTCGCGGGTGAGGAAGCCGGCATCGTCCATCGCCTCGTAGGCGACCCGCAGCGCGAGATACTGGTCGGGCTCGCCGCCGTCGACCGAGCTTGGCATCACGCCATAGGCCAGCGGGTCGAACGTGGCGAGATCGCCGAGGTAGCCGCCGCGCTTGCAGTAGATCCGGTCGTTGGCGCTCGAGCTCGGGTCGTAGACGCGCTCGGCGTCCCAATCCTCGGGCGGATCGCCGACGGCATCCACCTTGCCCACGATGTTGCGCCAGTACGTCGCGAGGTCGGGCGCTCCGGGGAACAGACACGCCATGCCGACGATCGCGGCGTCGGTGGCCGGCGCGGGAGGGGTCATCGCGCGATCGTCTCCAGGACAGGACGAACCGGCTCAGCGGCCGCCGCCCACGGGCCGTCACCGAGGATGACCTCCGCCTCGCCCTTGCGGCCGAGGCGGAGCTCGCGGTCCAGCGCGCGCCGCCCGGCGGCCGGGGCGACTCGACGCATCCCGAGGGCCTCCAGCCGCTCGCCGACCTCCCCGGCCGCCATCCCAGTATCCGACCACGGCGCCCAGTCGATCGCGACGACGCGTGCCGGCCACCGGCGGTCGAGGTACGCCGCGAGCTTGCTGAGCACCTGGTTGGCGGCGGCGTAGTCGGCTTGGCCGCGATTGCCGAAGCGCCCGGCGACCGAGCCGAACAGCACGAGAAAACGGAGGTCGTCGGGCCGCAGCGCCCGACTGAGGGCGATCGCTGCGACTGCCTTGGCAGCGAGGACGCGGCGCAGCGAGGCGATGTCCTTGTCGGCTATCAGGCTGTCCTCGATGACGCCGGCGCCGTGGATCACGCCGTCGATCCGGCCGTGCGCGGCGTAGACGCCGCCGACGAGCCGCTGGATGGCCACGCTGTCGCCGACGTCGACCTGGTGGTACTCCACGGTTGCCCCTACCGCACGCATCGCGTCGATGCTCCGCACCACTTCCCGCGCTCTGAGCAGCCGCGAGCAGGCCACCTCGACCTCGGCGGGCGCTGGGGGACGCGCGCCCGACCCGAGTTGTTTCATCAGCGCCGCTCGCAGCTCCCGGACGGACGCGAGGCGGGCCGTCTCCTCGGGCTCGGGCTCCGCAGGCAGCGGCGTGCGGCCCGCAAGGACGAGCCGGGGGCGGTGGCGTTCGGCGAGCTCGAGCGCGACCTCAGCGGTGATGCCGCGCGCCCCGCCGGTCACGAGGACGACCGATCCCTCGTGCAAGGGCGACCTGCCGACACCGGGCCCGAGCGGCGACGGACGCAGCCGCGGAGCGGTTCGGCGAGTGGCGGACCAGGCAATCTCGATCTCGCCGTCCGCGACGATCAGCTCGCGGTAGAGGTGCTCGGCACACTGGGCGGGGAGCTCGTCGAGGTCGAGGTCGACGACACGGGCGACCGCCTGCGGCCATTCCGTCGCTGCCGTCTTTACGAAGCCCACGAGGGCTCCGTGGCGCGGGTCGAAGGAGTGGGCAGTTGGGTCGACGGCGAATGTCGCGCCCATGGCGGTCGCGGCAAAGATGCGCGCGCCGGGACGGGCGAGGTCGTCCGCCGACGCGCGAGCGAGGAGGAAGAGCGGCTCCACGTCAGACGCCAGCCGAGCGCGCCAGGCCTCGGCGTCAAGCTCCTCGAAGTCCGGCCCGGCTCGCAGGCCCGCGAGATGGACGAGGCCGGCGACGCCGCCGTGCCGTTCGCGGAGCTCGGCCACCGTGGACGCGGCTCCTCCGAGGTCGCGCAGCTCGGAGGCCCGGAGCACCACGGGCACGGCGCCGCCGAGACCCGCCGCGGGTCCGCCCTGGCGGCTCAGCCGAGCGGCGAGATCAGTGGCGATGCCGCGCTCGTCGTCGGTGATGATGAGCGCCCCATCACGTGGCGGGTCCACGCCCGCGGGCGGGCGCGTCTCGACGGCCTCCAGCGTGAACCGTGGAAGCTGCTCGCGATCTGGTGGCAACCGGGGCCGCCGCGGCGCGCCGACGTGCGCGGCGCCACCGCGGCTGAGGTAGGCGAGCATCACCGCCTCCTGCTGCTCGACGAACCGACGCATGAGCTGCTGATGGCGCGTCATGGCTCCGTCCGCCCGCCCGGCGACGGGCAGGGAGCGCGTCGCCGGGCGGGCGGCGACACGCGTGGGCAATGCGGCCCGCGCGGGCGCCCCGGGCGGTGCAAGGGCAGACGGCAGAGCACGGAGGGGGACGAGGCTCGTGCCGTTGGCCGACCCCCCGGTAGACGCCGACGGAGCAGCAGCAGGAGCGCCCGCTGCCCGGGGCTTGGGGACCTGCCCATCGTCGCGTAGTGGCCGCGCGCGACCGCCGTTGACGAGCCACGCTGTCGCGGGCGGATCGCCGGCCCCGCCGTCGTGCACCAACGCATCGAGGTCGAGCACGTCGGTGTCGCGGCCGGCGTGGACCCGGCCGAGGTCGATGGGGACGCCGTGGGCCGCGAGCCGGCCAAGAGCGTGCAGCAGGCCCACCAAGCCCTCGCGTCCAGGCGGATCGATCGCTACGGCGACATGCGGCCTGTCGGCCAGGATCTGGTCGACCAACCCGCTCAGCACGGCTCGGGGCCCGGCCTCGACGAAGATGCGGGCCCCGGCCTCGTACATCGCCTCGACCTGCTCGTGGAAGCGCACGGGGCGGACGAGATGGTCAGCCAGCAGGGCGGCGATCGCGGCCGGCTCGTCAGGGTACGGCCCTGCCGTCGCGTTCGCGTAGACCTCGACGCGAGGACGGCGGAAGCGAGCGACCGCGAGGGCGACGGCGAGCCGCTCACGCGCCGGGGCAACCAGCGGCGAGTGGAAGGCGCAGGCCACCGGCAGCTCGCGGACCTGCATCCCAGCGCCTTCAAGACGCGTGACAGCTGCCGCGACGGCGGTCCGGGCACCTGAGACGACTGTCTGCCGCGGCCCGTTGAGGTTCGCGAGCTCGACATCGGCGCCGTCGAGGGCATCATGGACTTCGGCGGCTGCGGCCGAGACCGCGGCCATCGTCCCGAGATCCTCGCCGGCCGCCGCCTCGATGATCGCCCGCCCGCGAGCGCGGGAAAGCACATACAGATCGTCCTCGGAGAGGACGCCGGCGGCATGCAGTGCCACGTACTCCCCGTAGCTGTGCCCGGCGGTGAGCTGGGGGTGCACGCCCACCGCGGCGAGCAGCCGCAGGACCCCGACAGAGGCCGCGCCGAGCGCAGGCTGAGCCACGTCGGTTGCGCGGAGCGCCTCGGCCTGCGTCCGGCGCTCGTCGTCACTGAAAGCCGACGGCGGGTACACGACACGGCTCAGCGGCGCGTCCATCTGCTCGGCCAGCACGGCATCGGCATGTGCAAATGCGCCGCGCACCTCGTCGAATTGGACTGCGAGTTCGCCGAGCATGCCGCACGTCTGCGAGCCCTGGCCCGGGAACAGGACCGCCAGGCGTCCTTGCTGCATCAGGGGCGCATCCGCGAAGAAGATCCCCCGGGGGTCGCTCACGTCCGACTGGCCGCGTTCGAGCGCCGCCCGCGCCGTGGCCAGCTTCTCGCGCAGGTCCTCCGTCGACGTGGCGACGATGGCCAGGCATCGCGTGCCGCTCTGCCGGTCGAGCTCCTGCTGGGTTCGCGACAGGTCGCGCAGCGCCGGCCGCGCTGGGCTGGCCAGCACGCGCTCGACGGGCTCGATCGCCTGCAGCAGATCCGCTGTCGACTGCCCCGACCACAGCAGCAGCTCGGCGGGCCAGATCCGCGAGGGTGCCTGCCTGTCGCAGGTCCGGAAGCCGCCGGTGTACTCCTCAAGTACCGCATGGAAGTTCGTTCCGCCGAAGCCGAACGCGCTCACCCCAGCTCTCCGGGGATGGTCCTCGGCGCCGTGGATCCACGGGCGAACGTCGGTGTTGATGAAGAAGGGGCTCTTGTCGAAACCGGCCCCCGGATCCGGTCGTTCGACGTGCAGCGTCGGGGGCAGCACCTTGTGATGCAAGGCACGGGCAGC
>Ga0307502_10000454_pt1 | contig 10659 bp, 9 predicted proteins | sample 16_S_MG_FD_201364 | JGI IMG/M metagenome (GOLD analysis project Ga0307502, IMG submission 201364) | Soil microbial communities from Populus trichocarpa stands in riparian zone in the Pacific Northwest, United States - 16_S | ecosystem: Environmental > Terrestrial > Soil > Riparian zone > Trees... | reverse complement strand
CGTGCAACTGGCCGCTCGTCGGGCTCATCGCGGTCGGGCCGTCGACCGACGGCCGGGAGTCGTCGGTCATCAGGCCGGGCTGGCCTGGCTTTCCCGGCGCTGGGACAGCTTCCGCTGGTAGTTGGCGATCTTCGCGCGGATGTGGTCCTGCTCCACCCGCAGGTGGGCGATCTTCTCGTCGATGTCGCGGTCGTGCTCGCGCAGCACCTCCAGCCGCTCGGCCACGGTCTCGTCACCGCCGCGGGCCAGCTCCGCGTACCGGACCATCCGCTGGATCGGCATCCCCGTCTCCCGCAGGCAGCGCAGGATCCGCAGCCACGCGACGTCGTCCTCGGTGAACACCCGCTGACCACCCGAGTTGCGGGCGATGTCGTCGAGCAGCCCGATTCGCTCGTAGTACCGCAGCGTGTCGAGGCTGAAACCGGTCTTTTCGGCCACCTGACCTGGCGTGAACTGCTCCATATGCAGTGATTCTAGGCCGGGGCGCGCATGACGCGGCCCCGAAGCACATCCACCCGGTCCGACCTCGGCCGGCCAAGCACCCAACTCGACCGGCCCACCTCCTTCGCGCGCTTCTTCAACGGCGCGAGCAGCCGCGAGGCCTCCCGGTACGACCCGACCGAGCCGACCGCGCACACCAGCGACGCCAGGGACACGCTCACGGCCATTCCCTCGGCGCTCCACGCCTGGTCAACGACCTCGGTGGCGAGTGTGCCCACCTCGTCGACCTCCGTGACGACCAGGAAGTCGTCGCCGCCGACATGGGCCACCCGGGTGCCGGCCAGCCGTGCCGAGAGGTCCGACAGCGTCCGGCCGATCGCGCGGATCAGGTCGTCGCCGGCCGCGAACCCCTTCGTGTCGTTGACCTGCTTGAAACCGTCCACGTCGAGCCAGCTGACGACGAACATCTCGCCGCGCTCGATGCGCCGTTCGATCTCGCGGCCCACCGGGCCGGTGCCGGGCAGGCGGGTCAGCGGGTTGAGCGCCACGGCCTGCTCGACCTTGGCCTCCGCGACGCCACGCATCACCTCGGTCAGCCGGACGATCCCGACACACCGGCCGACCGGGTCGACCACGACCACATCGTCACCGGCACGGGCGCCCTCACCCTCGCCGACCGCCTCGAGCAGCTCGATGCTGCTGGCGTCGGCGCGGATCGTGCGGGGCGGGTCGGCGTGCCGCGCGGCCGGCTTGCTCGCGTGCAGTGCGTGGCCGTACGGGCCGGTCACGGCCAGCAGGAACCGGCTGCGGTCCAGCGACCAGCGCGGCCGCTTGCCCGAGTCGACCAGGACCACGCTCGTGACCTCTGGCGACTCGACGAAGACCTGCCGCACCTCCTCCGAGGTCGTCGGCTCCGGCATGGTCACCGCCGGGTGCACCAGGTCCGCGACCAGCGGCCCGCCCGGCCCCGCCGGGACACCGTCCAGCCGCGTGATCTCCGGCGCGACATAGGTAGGCGGCCCGACCTGGGCGGACGCCATGAGGTTGCCCTGCGCGACCGGCACGCCCAGCTTGCTGAGCACGGCCAGCTGCTCCTCGGACTCGACCCCGACCGCCGCGAGCCGGATGCCGGTGCGGCCGGCGAGGTGGCCGAGCGCCTCGATCAGGGCTACCACGGCCGGGTTGCCGGGCACGCCCTGTAGCAGGTAGGCGTCGAGCTTCACCATGTCCGGCACCACGTCCGCGATGATCGACAGTGGCAGGTCGCCGTCCCCAGCGCCGTCGAAGGCGAGGCGGAAACCCTGCTCCCGCAACGTCATCAGACCGTCGAGAAGGGCCGCGCGGTTGAGGCCGCCGAAGGGCGGGGTGACCTCGATGGTGACGTCCGCGGGGCGCCGGCTGGTGGCCTTGAGCGCGGGGGAGAGGGCCTGCAGCAGGTCATTCGGCCGGGTGACGGTGATGGCGAGGACGTTGACGTGGAGTGGCACCTCGGCGGTGGTCGCCTCGTGGATGGCGCCGGCCGCGACCTCGGTGTCCAGCTCGACGAGCCGGCCGCCGCGCGCCGCGTCGCGGAGCACGTCGTGGATGGTGCCGGTCTCGGGACGGGCGAGTGCTTCGAGTGCGAGCAGCCGCCCCGTGCGGGTCGACAGCATGGGTTGGTAGGCGTATGACAGTCCGGGCACAGCGGCCACGACCCATTCTGAACCGCCCGAGGCGTCAGGTCAGGCGATGTCACCCACTGTTCACCGAGCCAGCCAGCGCGCGTACTGCTGACGGTCCGACTTCGTGACCTTCGCCCGTTCGGTGACCGACAGGGTGAACCAGTCGGGGCGCAGCTGCTGCGGGAACTCGGCCCAGGAGAGGACGTCGCGGTAGTCCTGGCGGGCGGTGTCGAGGTAGTGGGTCGGGGAGTCGCGCCGGTCCTCGTCCGAGAGCTTGACGATGGCGAGCTGGACGCGGAGCCGCTCGGGCCCCGTGTACTCGTCGAGCTGGCGCTTGATCTCGGTGGGATCGGCGTCGGGGAAGACCTGCCGGATCTTGGCGAGGAGCTTCTCGAGCGTCATGGGATGATCATCTTCCGGCGGAGGTGGGCGGGCGCGTGAGCGAACATGACGGCCATCGCGGCGGCCGTGCCCGCGAGGTCGGTGCGTCCGGCCAGGTAGGCCCGCTGTAGGCGTTCGGGGAGGGCGAAGAACAGGTCGAAGAACTCCTCGTGCTCGGTGGCGGTCAGGCTCAGCAGCGTCGCCAGCCCACGCCGGCGCAACCGATACACGAGCCGGGCCCGCACCGGCCACAGGACACGCCGCACAGCTTTGTCTCCGCCCCGAAAGGCTGACGCGACGGCCGGTGCCAGCCGGAACGTGTCGGCGAGGCTGAACCCGGTCGCCGGATGCACGAACCCGGCGGCGGCCCCGAAGGGAATCGCCCCACCCGCCCGGCGCGGCGGGGGAGGGACGTCGACGGGGAACCGGACTCGCTCGACGGGTCCGTCGAGCGGCCCCAGCCGGGCGTGCAGGCGGTCCCGCAGCTCGGCGAACCCCAGCCCGGGGCGCCCGGCGAGACAGGTCTCTTCGAGGAGGACCCGCCCGTCGGGGAGGGGCACGGCGTAGAGGAAGGTGGCCGGCTCGCCGAACTGGGACGACCCGCGCCAGTCCATGAACACGGCCTCACCGTCGCGCACGACACCGGTCGCCCGCACGGCAACGCCATAGGCGGTCTGCTCCACTCGACCCACGGCTCCGAGCACACCCGTCGCGTCGAAGACCATGCCTGCCGTCAGCACCTCGCCGTCGGCCAGGCAGGCTTCGGTGGCCGTCATCTCCGCCACCCGGGCCTTGACCACCTCGATTCCCGGGTGGGCGCAGGCCGCGAGCACACTCTCGTTGTCCAGGACCGCGTACTCACGTGCCAGTCCCCGCGCCCGAGCCGACACCCAACGCGAACCGGCGGGCAGGACGGACGTCTCGTCGAGCCACATCCCATATGTGGCAGGCCAGGTGTTCGTGGGTGCCACGAGCGTGACCCGCAGCCCCGACCGCGCGCACGCCGACGCCAGCGCCCAGCCGGCCGGCCCGCCACCCGCGATCAGCACATCCGCCACCAGCCGATCTCACCATCCGCCGCGCCGGTCGGCCGCACCAACACCGCCCGCCGGGATCCACAGTGGCTACGCGGGGCCTTCCTCGTCAGGCGGGAGATCCGGCTCGGCACTGCTCGCCGCGTTGTCGGTGAACTCGCGCGGCGACTCCGGCCGGGACGGGTCGCCTACCCCGCGCCTCAGGTCCTCGATCTGTGTTCGAAGCTCCTCGGCCCGCTGCCGCTGACGATCTTCTTCTGTCGGTTCGCCCATATCTCGCAGGCTAACCCCGTGGGAGCCTGCCGATTTGCGCACGCAGGGAATCCGCCCACGCGGTCGACGCCGTGACCGACGACGCGGCCGCGGTGATCGCGTTGGCCAGACGCGGGGTCGCCGCCTCCAGTGTGGACAGTCGGTTCGTCTCCGGCGTAAGCGCGTCGATCATTTCCCGCAGACTTCGATCATTCCGCGCCAGCGGGCCGAGATCCCGGAACTCCGGCTCCGCCGCGAAGAAAACCTTCTGGAACCAGTGATCGGTCACCGGGTCGTGCCAGCTGAGGTATCCGCCGCGCGGCACCTCCCGCGGCTCCGAGATCTTGCCGTTGAAGCTGTACTGGACACCGTCCTTCTCGACCGGATCGAAGTAGTGCGGTGTGTAGAAGTCGGACACCAGCACGTCGTTGACGGTGTACGCGAACTCCGCGTCCTCCGAGGGATCGCAGACCTCCACGAGGAACTCGACGCGCCCCTGGTCGGGCATCGGCGACGGGCCGGCGACGAGCCGGTTGCCGAACGGGTCGCCGAGCATTTCCAGGACCTCGTGGCTCGCGGTCAATGACCAACTGGAGCCCATCTCGACAAGAGAAAACGGTTGTCCGTTCTTGTCGGTGTGAAAACCCGCGGCGCCCTGGACGTCCTTGACGACGATGACGGGCCAATATCCCAGCGGCACCTCGTCGAGGCCGGCGAAACCGTCAACCGTCGCGCGTGCATTCCAAACCGGCGCGAAATCCCGTGTCACCTGCTTCTGCAACGCCGACGCGACCCGAAGAATCTCTTGTATCGGTATGTCGAGGCCATCGGCGACGAGAGCGACCTGTCTGACGAGCATTTCATGCCTCCCGTTAATACCGCCATTTGTCGCATGCGTCGTCAACCGGTGTGGACATGTGTCGGCACGTAGGCGCATTCATCCGTTCGGGTCAGCGGCTATGGTCGTCGGCATGAGTGATCGGGAGGAGCGCCGCTCCGAGAAGCCCGGCGGGCCGGAGGCCGGGGATCTCGCCGCCAGTCCGTTCCGGGTCGACCGCGACCGGATCGTCGCCTCGCCGTTCTTCGCCCGGCTCGGGGGTGTCACCCAGGTCGTCAGCGCCAGTGGCTCCGGCCTGCTGCACAACCGCCTCACGCACAGCCTCAAGGTCGCCCAGGTCGCCAGGGCCATCGCCGAGCGGCTCCGCACCGACTTCACCCCGCTGCTCGACAAGCTCGGCGGCTGCGACCCGGACGTCGTCGAGGCCGCGGGCCTCGCGCACGACCTCGGCCACCCGCCCTTCGGGCACCTCGGCGAGCAGGTCCTCGACCGCCTCGCCCGTCACCGGTTCGGTCTGCCGGACGGCTTCGAGGGCAACGCCCAGAGCCTGCGCATCGTCACCACCACCGACACCGGCGGCCCCAGCGCCGTCGGGCTCGACCTCACCGCCGCCGTGCGTGCCGCCATGCTCAAGTACCCCTGGACCCGCCTGAGCCACCCCGACCCGCATCCCCGCCACCTGGCGACCCCGCCGCGCGGCGCGTCCGAGCCGCCCGACGAGCCGGGCACCGGGTCCAGCAAGTTCTCCGTCTACGTCACCGAGCTCGACGACATGGCCCAGGCCCGCGCCCCCTTCGCCGGGCGGCTCGCGAGCTGGCAGCAGACCGTCGAGGCCTCCGTCATGGACCTCGCCGACGACATCGCCTACGCCATCCACGACCTCGAGGACTTCCACCGCATCGGCGTCCTGCAGCACGCGCCCGTCGCCGCCGAGCTGGGCCACTGGCTGACCAACGCGCTCGAGCTGGCCGCGATCGACGACCGGAAGCTCGCCGCGCAGGCCCGCCGCCCCGGCTACTCCCTTGAGCAGCTCCGCCGCCGGATGCACCGCCGGGACGCCTGGGTGGTCGACGACGAGGCGTTCGTCGCCGCGGTCGGGCGGGTGCGCACCGAGCTGGTCGACGGCATGCTCGACACCCCGTTCGACGGCTCGGTCGAGGCCGAGCAGGCGGTCGCGCGGTTCTCGTCGGTGTGGACCGTCCGGCTCGTCGACGGCATGACCGTCGTGCTGGACCCGCCCATCCGCTCCGGCCACGTGCTGCTCGCGCCGGCCCAGTGGCACGAGGTCCAGGTGCTCAAGTTCGTGCACCGCCGGTTCGTGCTGCTCCGGCCCGACCTCGCGCTGCATCAGCGCGGCCAGGCCACGCTCGTCACCTCGCTGGTCGAGGCGCTCGCGCAGTGGCTCACGGATCGTTACGAGGCCAACCGGTTACCCCGCCGCATGCGGGATCTCGTCGAGCTGGCCACGACCGAGTACCACGCACTCGCGCAGACCGATTTGTCCACTCTGGTCGGCGCGCTGGGCGAGCCACCGAGCGGCGAGCACGGAATCCGTGAGTTGGCAAGGGGTCGGGCCGTGATCGACTTCGTCTCGTCCCTTACGGACAGTCAGGCGGCCTCCCTTCTGGACGCCCTTACGGGCAGAAGCGCGCAGCCCTGGTCAGACGCTTTCGTCCTCTAGGTCGTTCACGTACGGCAACTGTTAACACACACCGAGTGTTATTCGGCCAAATGGCCGCTGCGTCCCATTGGTTCCGCCCCATACGTTGAGCCAGGCCGGGGGCACCGGCACTGGGCGTCGTGAGTCGGGGCACGGCCAAGCATCACGCGGAGGGCATCCGTGCGTTCACCTGCACACGCATCACGAAGATCACGCTTCATCCTGACCGGCGCAGCCTGCCTGCTGGCGGTCGTGGGGTTGGCCAGCCCCGCGGTCGCCGCGCCATCGCCGGGGGACCAGAAAATCTCCGCCGAGCAGAACGCGGCGAACCAGATCGCCACACTCCAGGACCTCAAGAAGAGCATGTCCCCGGCGGAAGCCAAAGTGGACACCCAGCTCTTCCTGCAGCAGCGCCTAGCCGCGAACAAGACGGCGAGCGGCACGGTTCCGTTGCTACAGAACGGAGTCGAGAAGACCGCGAGCGGCAAGGTGCTCGTGGACATCCGCGGCACCGTCAGTGACAACCTGGTGAAGTTCCTCACCGCCAAGGGCGCGGCCATCCGGTCGACCTCGACCCGGTACGGCACCGTGCGTGCCGAGGTGCCGCTGTCGGCGGTCAACGCGATCGCCGCTCGCGCGGACGTCAAGGCGGTCCAGGAGGCGGTCGGCGCCATGACCGCCCGCGAGGAGCTGAACCCGAACCAGAAGACCGAGCCGGAGACCAAGGACCAGAAGGCGAAGCGGATCGCGCAGAACACGCGTGACGCGCTCTCCGACCGGGCCGGCGCGATCGACAGCGAGGGCGACCGGGCGCACAACGCCGACGGCGCACGTGGCGACATCGGCGTCACCGGCGTCGGCGTCAAGATCTGCGCGCTGTCCGACGGCGTCGACTCCCTGTCCACGTCCCAGGCCGGCAGCGAACTGCCGGCCGTCGACGTCCTGCCCGGCGAGGCCGGTTCGGGTGACGAGGGCACGGCGATGCTGGAGATCATCCACGACGTGGCGCCGAGCGCCGCGCTGGGCTTCGCCACCGCCTTCAACGGCGACGCCAGCTTCGCGGACAACATTCGCGCGCTGCGCTTCGACCTCGGCTGCGACATCATCGTGGATGACGTCATCTACTTCGCCGAGCCGTACTTCCAGGACGGGATGATCGCCCAGGCCGTGAACGACGTCGTGGCCGACGGCGGGCTGTACTTCTCGTCCGCCGGCAACGAGGGCAACACCGTGGACGGCACCGCCGGCCACTGGGAGGGCGACTACGTCAACTCCGGCCAGGTGATCGGCAAGTTCGCGGGCTACGCCCACGACTTCGACCCCGGCCCCGGCGTGCAGATCCTCGAGCCGCTCTCGAACGAGTCCGGCGGGGCACCGGTCCTGCTGAACTGGGCGGACCCGCAGGGTGCGGCCAGCGACGACTACGACCTGTACCTGGTCGACTCGGCCGGTAACGTGCGTGCCGCCAGCCAGAACTTCCAGACCGGCACGCAGGACCCGTTCGAGCGGGTCGACATCCCGGCCGGCACGAACCTGCGGCTCGCGGTCGTGAAGTTCGCCGGCGCTGACCGGTACTTCGCGCTCTCCGCGCTGCGCGGCCGGTTCAAGGACCAGGCCGGCCTGAAGGCGTTCACGACGACTGGTGAGACGTTCGGCCACTCGGCCACGCGTGGCGCCTTCTCCGTCGCCGCGGCGCCGGCCGCCGACCCACTGCCGTTCGACCTCGAGACGGGCGACCCGGCGAACCCGACCGGCCCGTTCCCGAACGCGTACGGCCCGGACCAGCGGCAGGAGCGGTTCTCCTCCGACGGTCCGCGCAAGGTGTTCTTCGAGGCCGACGGCACGGCCATCCCCGGTGGCGAGGTGCGGCAGAAGCCGGACATCACCGCCGCGGACGGCGTCTCGACCAGCGTCGACGGCTTCTCGCCGTTCTTCGGCACCTCGGCGGCCGCGCCACACGCGGCGGCCATCGCGGGTCTCGTGCTGTCCGGTAACCCGGGCATCGACCCCGCGGAGGTGCGGGACGCGCTGACCAGCACCGCGCTCGACATCGGCGCGCCCGGTGTCGACCCGGTCACCGGTCACGGCGTGCTCCTGGCCGACCGGGTGCTCGGTTACACGGGTGCCAGCCCGCAGCCGCTCGCGGTCGCGGAGACCCCGAAGGTGACCGCGGACGACGGTGGCGCGTACATCGACCCGGGTGACACGGCGACGGTCCAGCTGCCGGTGACCAACGTCGGCGACGCGACCGCGGTGTCCACCAGCGTCGTGCTCACGACGTCCACGCCGGGTGTCACGATCACGCCGCGCGCGCAGTCCTACGGGGCCATCCCGCGCGGGGAGACCGTGATCAAGAGCTACAAGGTGACGGTGCCGGCGAGCCACGAGGTCGGCGTGCCGATCCAGTTCGCCACCAGGGTGACCTTCGCCGGTACGTTCTCGCCGAAGACGTCGTCGTTCTCGGTCGACGTCGGGCAGCCGTCCGCGACGGCCACCACGTTCAGCTACAGCGGCGCGGCGGTCGCGATCCCGGACAACAGCTCGGTCGGCGCGACCGTGCAGATCCCGGTGGCCGGCTTCGGCCGGGCGTCGAAGATCACGTTCTCGATCGACGGCACCGCCTGCAACACCGACACGGGCTCGGCGACGGTGGGCATCGACCACACCTACGTCGGTGACCTGGTCGGGCAGCTGATCGCGCCGAACGGCGCCACCGCGACCGTGTTCAGCAACAACGGCAGCGGCGGCAACAACCTGTGCAAGGTCGTGTTCGACGACAGCGCGGCGGCGTCGTTCGCCACCGTGACGTCGGCCGACGCGCCGTACACCGGTTCGTGGAAGCCGATCAGTCCGCTGGACGCGCTGCGCGCGGCGCCGGCGGACGGCACGTGGAAGTTCTTCGTGCGTGACACGGCCGGGCTGGACACCGGTTCGGTTCGCGCGGTCACGCTGAACCTCTTCGGTTACGTGCACCCGTAAGTAGTCGAATGAGATGGCCGCCCGCCGGCGCTTGTTGGCGGGCGGCCATACTCTTTGGCCGTGGCCAAGGTCAACGCGACGGCACTCGTACCGGCGAGCCCCGACCAGACGTGGGCGGTGGCATCGGACCTGACCCGCTTCGACGAGTGGCTGACCCTGCACGACGGCTGGCGCGGCGAGGTGCCGTCCGTGATCGAGAAGGGGACGGCGCTGACATCGGTGGTCACGGTGATGGGGCTGCGGAACCGGATCAGCTGGCGGGTGGAGTCGTTCACCCCACCGGCGGCGCTGTCGATCTCGGGCCGCGGGATAGGCGGGGTGCGAGTGGCACTGACCCTGTCGATCCGCGCGACAGGGGAGTCGACATCGGAGGTGACGATCGACGCGGAGGTGACGGGCCGCCCGGTCTTCGGCCCGGTGGGGATGGCGATCGGCCGGGCCGTACGAGCCGACGTCCGCCGCTCGGTCGCGACTCTGGCGGACCTCGTCAGCTGATTCACAGCCGCCTTTCAGCCTGGCGGCGGATCCTGACGGCATGGCAGACAAACCAGACCAACCACCGGGCCCCGAGCCAACGGTGGAATTACCAGAAACGGCAGCTCAGCAGCCCACTCAGGCAGAGACCAGCCAGCAACCGGCCAACCCGCAGACATTGGGCACGCAGGAGGGCATCGCACCTCAGCCCGCCGCGGCCCAGGCCGCCACACCTCAACCAGCCGCACCTCAGGCCGCTAAGGCTCCGATCGGCGCGCCTCAGCCCGGCGCGGCCCAAGCCGCCGCACCTCAGCCCGCCGCGGGTCCGGCCGGCGAGCAGCAGGCCGTGCCCGCACCGCCCGCCGGCCAGACCGCGCAGTTCGGTGCGCCGCCCACCCCGCCCGTCGCGAAGGCGCGCAGGCGCCCAACCCACATGACCAAGACCTGGATCGCCGCCGTGGTGGCCGCCGTCCTCCTGCTCGGTGGTGGAGTCGGCGGCTACTTCATCGGCGCCGCCGATCACCACGACGGGCGGCCGGGCCTGCACGACCAGTACCGCGGCTTCCGCGGTGACCTGCCCTGGCACGGCGGGCGCTGAACCGACCCGAACCGCACGCCCTGAAGGGCACCCTCGCGACGCACAACGGCCCGAAGGGCACCCTCAGGGCGTCAGCGCTGGTTCGCTCAGCCGCCGCTCGGCCAACGCCATCGCCTCCGCCAGTGGTGTCGTGCTGTGCGAAGCCGCCGACGTCAGCACCGACGCCGTCGTCTCCTCGATGGCCGCCACCCGCGCGAGCGCGTCCTCGTGCGACAGCCCCGCCGCCTCCCGGCTCAGCGTGTAGATCGCCCCGCCGCCGCTCGCGACGAAGTCCGGCACCCACACCACCCCCGCCTTGACGAGATCACGAGCCACCTCGTCCGACACCAGCTGGTTGTTCG
>Ga0307502_10000453_pt1 | contig 10672 bp, 11 predicted proteins | sample 16_S_MG_FD_201364 | JGI IMG/M metagenome (GOLD analysis project Ga0307502, IMG submission 201364) | Soil microbial communities from Populus trichocarpa stands in riparian zone in the Pacific Northwest, United States - 16_S | ecosystem: Environmental > Terrestrial > Soil > Riparian zone > Trees... | reverse complement strand
CGTCCGCGCGCTCAAGCGCTACGGGCTGATGTTCGCCGACCAGGGGTCGTCGATGTTCATCACCGGCACGACCGACCGCCGCTGGACGCAGACGATCGAGGACATCAACCAGCGCCACCCGATCCCGGGCGACGCCTTCGAGGTCGTGGCCGGGCCAGCGCCGACGCCGTGCTGAGGCGCCTATGATCCGCCCGGCATGAGTGCCACCGCGACGCGCAACGGCCACAGCGCCAACCCCGTCGGCGACGGGAGCCTGCGCCGCGACGACGAGGACGACCCCGAGACCGACTCCGGCGGCTCGCTTCCCGGCCGGCTGCTGCGCGCCCTCGCCGGCCAGATCTCCAGCCGCGTGCCGCCGGCCGACCTCGACGAGCGCGATCCCGACTACATCCGCGAGTCGCTGCCGGGGCTGTGGCTGCTGTCGAGCCTCTACTTCCGCGGCGAGGTCCGCGGCCTGGGGAACATCCCCGAGGAAGGCCCCGTCCTGCTCGTCGGCAACCACTCCGGCGGCAACCTCACGCCCGACACGACCGTCCTCACCCTCGCGTTCCATGCGTACTTCGGCGTCGAGCGCCCCTTCTACCAGCTGGCCCACAACCTCGTGCTCTCGATGCCGGGCTTGAGCTTCCTGCGCAAGTTCGGCACCGTCGCCGCCTCGCCGGCCAACGCTGAGAAGGCCCTGCGCTCGGGCGCGGCGCTGCTCGTCTACCCCGGTGGCGACTACGAGGTCCACCGCCCGAGCTGGCACAGCCACCGCGTCGAGTTCGCCGGGCGCCGCGGCTTCATCCGCCTCGCGCTCGAGCACGACGTCCCGATCGTCCCGGTCGTCTCGATCGGCGGCCAGGAGACGGCGCTCTTCCTCAGCCGCGGCGAGACGCTCTCCAGGCTGCTGGGGCTCGATCGGCTGCTGCGCCTCAAGGTCCTGCCGATCTCGATCGCCGCTCCGTGGGGCCTCAACATCGGCGACTTCCTGGGCCACATCCCGCTGCCGGCCAAGATCACGGTCGAGGCGCTGCCCGCCATCCGCCTGCGCGACGAGTTCGGCCCCGAGCCCGACGTCGACGAGGCCTACGAGCACGTGCTGCGCCTCATGCAGGAGACCCTCGACGCGCTCGCCGCCGAGCGTCGCCTGCCGATCATCGGATGAGGGTGCAGGCGCAGATCGAGGTCGCGGCTCCACCCGAGGCGGTGTGGGAGTTCGTCATCGACCCCGCCCGCTACCTGCACTTCATGGCCGGCGTGACGCGGTGGGAGGTCGCCGGTGCGCTGGCCACCGGCATGGGCGCGCGCTACCGCACGCTGATGCGCGTCGGCTCGGCCGAGGTCGGCGGCCTGGTCGAGATCGTCGAATGGGACGAGGGCTGCGACCTCGCGTGGACGTCGGTCACCGGCGTGGACCAGCGCGGGCGCTGGCGGCTGCGCGCCGGACCGGACGACCGCACCCAGGTGCAACTGCGCCTGGCCTACGGCGTCGCGGGCTCCGGCCTGCTGGGCTGGGTCGCCGAGCAGGTCGCGGCGCCCACCGTGCGCGGGCACCTGCGCCGCTCGCTGCAGCAGCTCAAACGCCAGGTCGAGCACGAGCGGCTGCGCCGCCAGGCCGCACAGCGGCGCTCCGAGCGCGGCGTCAGCGGTGCCGGTACCAGCGCCAGCCCGAGCGGAAGCTGACCGTCAGGCGCGCTACGCTGCCGTCGCGCAGGCCCAGGACGAAGGTGCGGCAGGTGCCCGCCCACGACGATCTCGTCTGCCACGTGAAGACGTAGTGGCCGGTCCAGGAATGGAAGCGCAGGCCGCGACCGGACCGGCTCGCGGCCGGGTCGCCGCCCGTCGCCTGGCCGGGATGCTGGCAGTCGACGCGCACGCTGCTGGGCGAGCCGTCGGCCAGGATGTCCAGCCCGCGATAGGCGCCCAGGGAGAAGACGATCGGGATCGCGTCGCCGGCGCGCACGACGCTGCCGTTGTGGATGGGCCCGAAGAAGCCCCTGAAGCCGAGGACGCTCTCGGCCACGGTGTAGCTGTGCGTCACCGTCGTCTCGTTCCCGGCGCCGTCACGCGCGAGGACCGTGAACTGGTGCTTGCCCGCGGTCGCCGTGTCCAGCGGGTCGCCGTCGGGGACGTCGCCCGTGCACGAGGCGAGGCCGGAGCCGCCCTCGTCGGCGCACGAGTAGTCCGCGCGCACGTCGGTGCCGAGGTCGTACTGCGCGCCCTCCTGCGGCGTGACCAGGTCGACGGTCGGCGCCTGCTCGTCGGGCGTGACGCTGTAGCCGTGCGTCACCGTCGTCTCGTGCCCGGCGCCGTCACGCGCGACGACCGTGAACGCGTGGGCGCCCGGGGTCGAGGTGTCCAGCGCGTCGCCGTCGGGCACGTCGCCCGTGCACGAGGCGAGGCCCGAGCCGCCCTCGTCGGCGCACGAGTAGTCCGCCCGCACGTCGGCGTCCAGTTCGTATTGCGCCCCTTCGGGCGGCGTGCGCAGGTCGACGGTCGGCGCCTGCTCGTCGCGCGGCAGCACCGCGACCACAGCCTGCGGCCGCAAGCCCGCCGGCACGGACGGCGGGGCCTTGACGGCGAGGGTGCCGTCGCCGGCGACGTCGTACTGACCGAGCACCGCGTCGGTGAAGGAGGCGACGTAGAGGCTGCTGCCGCCGGGCGAGAGCGCGAGTGCGAACGGGCTGCGCCTGGTGGCGACGGCGGGGGCGAGCTCGCTCAGCGCGCCACCGCCGTCAGCGGCGTACTGCGAGACCGTGTTGGACCCGACGTTGGCCACGTACACGCGCCCGGAGGCCGCGACGATGGCGCGCGGCTGAGCACCGGCCGCCACGGAGGGCTGCGCCTTCGGGGTCAGCCTCCCGCTGGCCGGGCCGACCGAGAACTGGGCCACGGTGCCGCTGGGCGCCTGGTTGGTGACGTAGACGCTGGCGCCGTCCGGGCTGACCGCGATGCCCGCCGCCCGTGGGCCGGCCGTCACGGCGGCGGGGTCCTTTGGCGTCAGGGCGCCCGACGCGGTGACGTCGAACTGCGAGACCGTGCGGGACGTGTAGTTGGTGACGTAGGCACTCGACCCGTCGGGGCTGAGCGCGATCTGCACGGGGTCGATCCCGGTATCGGCGCTCGAGGCGAAGGTCAGCGCACCCGCGCCGTCGACGCCGTAGGCGCTGACCGTACGGTCGACCTGGTTGACGACGTAGACGTGCTGGCCGTCCGGCGCGACCGCGACGGAGCTCGGCGCCTGACCTGTAGCAACGGAATCTGGAGTCTTGGGATTGAGGATTCCCGTCGCGCCGATGTCGTATTGCGAGACGCTGTCGGAGTCCTGGTTGACGACGTAGAGGCTGCGTCGATCCGGCGACGCGGCCGCTGCGGACGACGTGAGGCCCGCCCCCACGTCGGGCGGCGTCATCGACGACAGCAAGCCCGCATCGTCAGCCGAATACTGGCGGACGCTCTGGCTCCAACTGGTCGCGTACACGTACGCCGACGGCGTGGCGGCGCTCGCCGATCCCGCCGTCAGCATGCTCGCAAGTGCTGCGGCGGCCGCCATCCTGGCCCAACGCGAACTCATCCTGGGGTGTCCATTCCTCCGGTGGTCCATGGACAGTACGGGGTCAACCCTGCCTTCAAACGCGGATGGACGAGTATCCGATGCCTCTCGCGGGGCCGAGTATGCGCGGTGGCCCGCCTGCGGGGCGCTACCGTGAGAGCGTGCAACCCCCCTCAGCGCTCGACATCCTCGTCGTCGATGACGACGAGCCGCTGCGCGAGATGCTCACGCGCTCGTTCGAGCGCGAGGGCCACCGCGTCACGGCGGTGGCCGATGGCGACGCCGCGATCGCACAGGCGACCGAGCGCGACTTCGACGTCGTGTTGCTCGACGTCGCGCTCGGCCCCGGCCCCGCCGGCCACGACGTGGCCCGCGCGCTGCGCCAGCGCCGCGCCGTCGTGCCGATCATCATGCTCACCGCGCTGGACAGCGAGGCCGACGTCGTGCAGGGGCTCGAGGCCGGCGCCGACGACTACGTGACCAAGCCCTTCGGCCTGGCCGAGCTGCGCAGCCGCATCCGCGCCGTGTTGCGCCGTGCCCACGGTCGCGTGGTCGAGGGCGTGCGCTCGGTCGGCACGGTGACGATCGATCAGCGCGAGCGCCAGGTGACCGTCGGCGGCGCACCGGTGCGCGTGACCTTCAGCGAGTACGAGCTGCTGGCCTGCCTCATGGAACGCCCCGGCAAGCTCTTCACGCGCCAGGAGCTCCTGCGCGCGATCTGGGGCGACAGCGCCTACCGCGACCCGCGCGCCATCGACGTCCACATCAGGCATCTGCGCGAGAAGCTCGAGGAGCGCCCGGAGGAGCCGAGCCTGATCCTGACCGTCCGCGGCGCGGGCTACCGCTTCCGGGAGCAGTGACCAGGCGCCGGGGCTTCGGGCTGCGCCCGCGGCTGCTGGCCGCGCTGGTCTTCACGAGCGCCGTCACGCTGGCGGTCGCGGCGCTGGCCCTGCTGCCGCCGCTGCAGCAGCGCCTCACCGACCAGGCGGCGGACGACCTCGACCACGCGACTACCGTCGACGCGCCGCTCTTCCACGACGCCATCGTCGCCAGCCTGAAGCGAACACGCCAGGAGCGCCAGGCCGAAGAGCGCCTGTTCAGGCTGGGTCAGGACGTCTCGAATCGTGCCTTCACACTGCGCGTGCGCACCGACGCCAGGGTCATCGTCGCCAGCTCCGTGCCCGGCGCGCCGCCGGTCTTCGACACCGACGCGGCCCAGAGCGCGCTCCCGCGCAACGAGATCCTCAGCGCGATCAGCAATCCCGTGCCCCGCACGGTGCGCCGCGACAACCAGGTCATCGTCGTCAAGCCCATCGACGTGGACGACAGCCTGGCGATCAACCCGGTGCGCCTGCGCGGGCCCGACCAGACCGACCTCTCGGGCGACTTCCTGCTGGTGACGGTGAAGCCGCTCACCGACGTCAAGACCGCCGTCGGCCAGGTCCGCAACGCCTTCCTTGCCGCGGCCGCCGTCGGCCTCCTCGTGGCCGTCCTGCTCGGCATCGGCCTCGCGACCACCATCGGCCGCCGGCTCGCCCGCCTGCGGGCCGCCGCCGTGCGCGTCGCCGAACAGGGGACCGACGCCCCGACCCCGCGCGACGACGGCCGCGACGAGGTCGGCGACCTCGCCCGCGCGCTGGCTTCGATGCAGCGCGAGCTGCGCCGCCAGGAGGCGGCGCGGCGCGCCTTCGTCTCGACCGCCTCGCACGAGCTGCGCACGCCGCTGACCTCGCTGCAGGGCACGATCGAGCTGCTCGAGGAGGACCTGCGCAGCGATCGGTTCGACCAGGAGGACGCCTGGCGCCAGGTGGTAGGTGCGCGGCGCGAGTTGCGGCGGCTGGCGCGGCTGGCCAGCGAGCTCCTCGATCTCAGCCGGCTCGACGCCGACGTCTCCCTGCGCGAGGAGCCCGTCGAGCTGGGCGAGCTCTGCCGTGCCGTCGCCGCCGAGTTCGAGCTGCGGGCCGCCGAGGCGGAGGTCGACCTCGAGGTCCCCACGCCGCCCGGGCCGTGCTGGGGTCGTGGCGATCCGAGCGCGGTGGCCCGCGTCGTGCGCATCCTGCTCGACAACGCCCTGCGCCATGCGCCGAGCTCCTCGACCGTCCGCGTCCTGCCCGCCTACCACGGGGACAACGCCACGGTGGCCGTGGACGACGACGGCCCCGGCGTCGGACCCGACGATCGCGAGCGGATCTTCGAGCGCTTCGAGCGCGGCAGCGCCCCGTCGGGTGAGGGTGGCTTCGGGCTGGGGCTCGCCATCGGCCGCGAGCTGGCGCGCAAGATGGGCGGCGAGCTGCGCCTCGCCGAGACGCAGAGCGGCGCGCGCTTCGCCCTCGAGCTGCCGATCGAGCTGCCCACCGGGTCGCACCCCGAGCCGGAGGCAGCGCCCACGCCGTACATGTCTTGACGGGTATATGCCTGTTTGGTTATGCTCGGCGCCATGCACGGCACCTACTCGACCGTCGACGATCGCCCGGCGCTGACCTTCGAGCGACGCCTCGCCCACCCCGTTGAGCGCGTGTGGCGCGCGGTCACCGATCCGGCCGAGCTCGCCCACTGGTTCCCGAGCGCGGTCCGTGGCGAGGTGGCGCTCGGGGGCACGCTGACCTTCGACTTCCCCGGCGGCGACATGTCGCTCGAGGGCGAGGTCGTCGAGCTCGAGCCGCCGCGGCGCTTCGCGTTCACCTTCGGCGACGACGTCCTGCGCATCGAGCTCGAGGCCACCGGCGACGGCTGCCTGCTGCGCTTCACCTGCCTCTTCGACGACCCCGAGCGCGCGGCCCGCGACGCCGCCGGCTGGCACGTCTGCCTGGATCTGCTGGAGCAGCATCTCGGCGGCGCGCCGACCGACGCGCCCGGCAGCGAGCCCACACCGCAGTGGCGCGAGCTCTACGACGACTACCAGCGCCGCGGCCTGCCGGCCGGCGCGCCGGTCCCCGGCGGCTGACGCCGCGAGCAGGCTCCGCGGGGCGGCGTGATGCCCGTGCGAGGATGGGGCATGGCCGACATCGACCTCGCCGCCGTCGAGCGCGAGCTGCGCGCGCGTCACGACGAACTCGAGGAACGGATCGCCGGGCTGGCGCGGCCGCCCGAGCGGGGCTCGCAGGTCGGGTTCGGCAAGCGGATCGGAGACGGGACAACCGAGGCGGTGAGCCGGCTCACCGACGTCGGGGTGGGCGGCAGCCTGGAGATCTCCGAGGCGCGCGTGGCGCGGGCGCTGGCCAAGCTGGCCGAGGGCAGCTATGGCGTGTGCGACGGATGCGGCGCGGCGATCGCGCCGGCGCGGCTGGGGGCGGCGCCGGAGAGCGTGCTGTGCATCGAGTGCGCCCGGCGCGCGCGCTGAGCCCTGTGCTCGGCACCGATGTCGAGTCGGCGCGATCGGCTCCGACTTCAGGGCATGAAGGCAGGAACGACCGACTCCGGAAGGGAGCAGCAGATGCAGATCCGTACCCGCATGAGCATGAGCGCCGACGGCTACGTGACCACACCGGGCGGGTGGCCGGCGCTGACCGCGGACCCGGCCTTCGTCTCCGGCGAGAGCCACGGCATTCGGGAGTTCCTCGAGGGCTGCGAGGCGGCGCTGATGGGCCGCACGACGTTCGAGCCCGCCCTCGACAACGACCGCTGGCCGTGGCCGAACCTCGACGTCTTCATGCTCGGCTCGCAGCGTCCGGCCGGGACCCCCGACCACGTGGTCAGCGACAGCGACCCGGCGCGGCTGCTGGAGAAGCTCCGGGCGGCCAATCAGGGCCGCGACGTCCATCTCGTCGGCGGCCCGCGCACGATCGAGGCCTTCCGCGCGCTCGGAGCGCTCGACAAGCTCGAGCTCGTCGTGCTGCCGCTCTTGCTCGGAGACGGGATGCGCCTGACCCCGTCGCTGCGCCCCGATGCCGGGCTGACGTTCGAGCGCGAGCGCGCCCTCCCGGGTGGCTCGGTGGAGATCGTCTACGACGTGAGCGGGCGCACGAGCGACGTGCCGGCGCGCGACGCGGGCTGGTCGCCGGCATCGCAGGGTCGGGATTGAACCTGCGGCGCTAGCATCGGCGTCCTGGAGCGCTATGTGATCCGTGGAGGTCGCGAGGGCTACGACCGGCTGCGGATCCTGGCCCGGGCGCGATGGCCCGATACGGCCGATCTCCTGGCCCGAGCTGGAGTACGGCCCGGCATGCGCTGTCTGGACCTCGGGTGCGGTGGCGGGGAGGTCAGCTTCGAGATCGCGCGACTCGTCGGGGCCGAGGGCCACGTCACCGGCGTGGACATGGACGAGGTCAAGCTGTCGCTGGGGCGCGAGTCTGCCACGCAAAGAGGCTGTTCCAACGTCGAGTTCCGCGTCGGCAACGTGACCGAGTGGGACGAGCCGGCGGGGTACGACCTCGTCTACTGCCGCTTCCTTCTGCAGCACCTGAGCCGTCCTGTCGACCTGCTGCGGCGGATGTGGGCAGCCGTCGCGCCGGGCGGAACGATCGTGGTCGAGGACGCCGACTTCTCCGGCCTGTTCTGTCACCCGCCGAACGACGGGTTCGCGTTCTATGCGCGCGTCTATCCGCGGGTGCTCGAGTTGCACGGCGGCGATGCCGCCGTCGGGCGAAAGCTCTATCGCTATTTCCTGGAAGCCGCCATCCCGGACCCCAACCTGAGACTGGTTCAGCGCGTCGACGCGATCGGCGAGGCGAAGACGCTCTCGCTATCGACGCTCGAGGCAACCGCCGAAGCGATGGTCGAAGAGGGGCTCGCCTCCGTCGAGGAGGTGAACGCTGCCGTCGCCGACCTCGCTACGTTCACGGCGGACCAAGGGACCGTCGTCGGGGATCCGCGCATTTTTCAGCTCTGGTGCTCTCGCCCGGCGGCCGGCGGTCCGGCCGGAGGGGCGGCTGCGCCATCATGGTGATTCGAGTGCCGAGATCCAAGGAGCAGCCATGAGTCCCGAGAGCCGTTGGACCGCCGTCGCCGCGTTGGGCCAAAGCGTCTGGTACGACAACGTGGCCCGTCCGGCGCTCGCCGGCGGTCTCCTCGCCCAGCTCGTCGATCACGATCACGTGACCGGGGGGACGTCGAACCCGTCGATCTTCGCCAAGGCGGTGCTCGACTCCGACCTGTACGACGACGAGCTCGGGGCGGCGCCCCCGTCGGACAGCGACGCGGAGGTCTTCGAGCGCTGCTGGATCGAGGACATCCAGCGCGCCTGCGACCTCGTCCGCCCGGTTTGGGAACGCAGCGGCGGTCGCGACGGCTACATCTCGATCGAGGAGGAGGCGGATCTCGCCTTCGAGGTCGAGCCGGCAGTGACGCGCGCACACGAGCTCCGCGCGCTGGTCGACCGCCCGAACGTGATGGTCAAGGTCCCCGGCACCGACGCGGGCGTCGAGGCGTTCCGCCGCCTGACGCGCGAGGGCCTCAGCATCAACATGACGCTGCTGTTCTCCCGCGAGCGCTACCGCCAGATCGCCGAGGCCTACGTCGCGGCGCTGAGCGAGCGCGTCGACGCCGGCGAGGACGTCAGCGCGATCGCGTCGGTCGCGAGCTTCTTCGTCTCGCGGATCGATGTGCAGGCCGACGAGCGCCTCCCCGAGGGCTCGCCGCTGCGCGGCCGTATCGCCGTGGCCAACGCGAAGCTCGCGTATGCCGACGTGTTCCTCCCGACCCACTCCGGCCCGGCGTGGGAGCGCCTCGCGGCCGCCGGCGCGCACCCGCAGCGTCCGCTGTGGGCGTCGACCGGCGGCAAGAACCCCGCCTACTCGCCGACGCTCTACATCGACGGGCTGATCGGCGAGAACACGGTCACCACCGTGCCCGACGCGACGCTCGACGCGTTCCGCGACGCGCCCGACCCCGCACCCGACCGCTTCACCGTCCTCGACGACGTCGACCGGGCGCGCGCGGATCTCGCCGCGCTGGCCGAGGCAGGCGTCGACCTCGACGCGATCACCGCCGATCTGGAACGCGCGGGCGTGCAGCAGTTCGCCGGCGCCTACGCGGAGATGCTCGAAGCGATCGCCCGCAAGCGCCAGCGCATAGCCGTGTCGTAGGCGACGCGGTTGGCGGCCGGCACCACGCCGGCGACAACCCGGCCCTAGCGGGCAGGTATGGCGGGCACGGGCGCCGCGGGGCGGCGCAGCGCGACGGTCATCCGGCGCACGCCGCCGTAGCGGACGACGAGCGCCACCAGGCCGACCAGCGTGATCGGGACGAAGAGCACGAAGCGCACGACGACGGCGTAGGCGAGGGCGGCTGCGTGGGTGCCGCCGGCGACGAGCCGCACGCCGAGCAGGACGGCGGCGTCGAAGGTGCCCAGATAGCCGGGCGCGGCGGGCACGAGCGCGACGAGGTTGGCCAGGGCCATGATGTAGAGGCCGTCGAGCAGTGAGAGGTGAAGGCCGGCCACGGCGCCCAGGACGGCGTAGACGGAGCCCTCGATCAGCCACAGCGCCACCGAGAGCCCCAGCAGGCCGGCGCCGGTTGCCGACCACAGGCGCCGGGTCGGAGCGAGCAGGCGCGTCGCCAGCTCGCGCAGCCGGCGCCCCGCGCCGGTGTCGCGCCCGAGGAAGGCGGCGGCCGCCGCCGCGAGAGCGAGCCCGCCCGCGACGGCCGCGAGCATCCAGCCCTCGACGCCGAGCGGCAGCTGCAGCGTGGTGACGAGCACGGCGAAGACGAGCACGAGGGCCACCGCGTCGAGGACGCGCTCGGCCACCAGCGTGCCGAACCCGTCGGCGGTCGCCGTCCCGGCCTGGCGCGAGCTCAGGACCGACTTCAGCAGGTCGCCGGCACGGGCGGGCAGCGCGTTGTTGCCCATGTAGCCGACGGTGGTCACCGCGTAGGCATCGGTGCGCGACAGCCGCGCCCCGGCGTATCGCAGCAGCCGCAGCCAGCGCTCGCCGCGCAGCACGGTGGCCAGCGCGTAGAGCGCGAGCGCCGCGGCCAGGCGCGGCAGCGCCACCGAGGCCGCCGGCAGCTCGGGCAGCTGCTGGCGCGAGGCCCACCAGACGACGGACGCCACCGCGATCGCCGAGACGATCGCGGGGAGCAGCAGGGTCCGGCCGCGGGTCATCTAGGCCCGCTCGGGGGCCAGCGCCTCGCTCATCGACGGGGTGACCGGCACCTTCTTGTAGGGCTGCTGGGCCTGGGCGTCGGTCTCCTCCTCGT
>Ga0307502_10000452_pt1 | contig 10676 bp, 10 predicted proteins | sample 16_S_MG_FD_201364 | JGI IMG/M metagenome (GOLD analysis project Ga0307502, IMG submission 201364) | Soil microbial communities from Populus trichocarpa stands in riparian zone in the Pacific Northwest, United States - 16_S | ecosystem: Environmental > Terrestrial > Soil > Riparian zone > Trees... | reverse complement strand
GAGCTGGTCGAGGACGCGGCGCTGACGCTGACGGCCCGCGCGCTGATCGCCGCGGCCGCGGCCCGCGAGGAGTCGCGAGGCTGCCACGTCCGCGACGACTTCCCTGAGACGGCAAGGGAATGGGCCAGCAGCCTGACGGTGCGACTGACGCCGTCGGGCCAACCGATGATCGCGGAACCGGTTCTGGTGAAGGGGGCGGCGTGAGCGGCGTGATCGACCAACAGGACCTGCGCAGGGTGGTCAGTACGGCGCTGGAGGAGGACCTGCGCTACGGCCCGGACGCGACGACCGCGGCGACGGTGCCGTTGGATGCCGTGGCGACGGCGACGATCTCGCCACGCGCGTTCGGCACGGTGGCGGGTCTGCCGGCCGTGCGAGCGGTCTTCGACGAGGTCATCGGCGCCTACGAGGTACTGTCCACAATGGACGATGGGGCGAAGGTGCGGCCCGGCGACGACGTCCTGGTGGTCCGCGCCCCGGTCCGGGCGCTGCTGACGGCCGAGCGCACGGCGCTGAACCTGCTGTGCCACCTGTCCGGCGTGGCGACCGCGACGGCGGCGTGGGTGGACGCGGTGGCCGGCACGGACGTGCGGATCCGCGACTCGCGGAAGACGCTGCCAGGCCTGCGTCTGCTGGAGAAGTACGCGGTCCGTCAGGGCGGCGGGGTCAACCACCGCCTTGGCCTCGGCGACGCTATTCTCATCAAGGACAACCACGTCGCGGCGGCGGGCTCGGTGACGGCGGCGCTACGTGCGGCCCGCGCCCAGGCGCCGGAGCTGCCGTGCGAGGTCGAGGTGGACACGCTCGACCAGTTGGAGGAGGCACTGGCGGAGAAGGCGGAACTGGTGCTGCTGGACAACTTCACCCCCGAGCGGTGCGTGGCGGCGGTGCGGCGGGTGGCGGACCTGGGCGCCCCGACGAAGCTGGAGGTGTCCGGCGGCCTGAAGCTGGCGGACGCGAGGGTCTACGCGGAGACGGGCGTGGACTACCTGTCCGTCGGCGCACTGACCCACTCGGCGCCGGCCCTGGACCTGGGGCTGGACCTGAAATAGCGGTCAGTCGGAGCTGGAGAACCTGTTCGCGAGGTCGCGGAGCCGGGCAACGGCCTCGGCGGCCTGTGTGCTGTCGATCCCGGTGATCGCCAGGTTGGGCAGGCTGCTCAGGTTCTCCACCTGGTCGGCGAAGCGCAGGTACTCCCGGTGCGCGTGTTCCCGGCAGGCAAGGCACGTCACGCTCTCCGGCCGCGGCGACGTCATCGCGTACGGCACTTGCTGCCCGCACCCGGTGGTGACGACACTCGGCGCGTCGGGCACCAGCCCCAGCAACGACGTGACCGCGCCCCGGAACCCGGCGCCCGCCTCCACCACCCGCTGCTCCACATGGATGTGCGGATCCATCACGCCTCCGAGACCGCGCGCAGGTCGGCCAGGCCGCGCAGCAGGTCCTGTCCGTCCGGTGTCGCCGCCGGGTCGAGCAGCCACTGCATCGACAACCCGTCGCACACGGCCATCATCCAGCTCGCCACCGCCTCCACGAACGACACAAGCAGTGCCCGCCGCCCGCCCAGGTTCGCCAGCAGCGCCACCCACGCCCGGTTCGCCCGCTCGAGCGGCGACGCCGCCGGTTCCGCCAGCGCGATCTTCGTGAGCTGCGCGGCCCACTCCTCGAACACGATGCCCAGCGCCGCGTTCAGCAACCCGGCCTTCGAGCCGACGTGGTACCCGATCGACGCGAGGTTCGTACCAGACGCGGCGACCAGGTCACGCGCGGTGATGTGCGCGTATCCCTTGTCCTCCAGCAGTTGCCGTGCCGCGGCGAGGAGCTGTTCCCGGTGGCCCACCAGCTGATCGTAGTTGTGGCAGCCATCTAGACGGGCGTATAAACACCACATGGCCATGGTCGAGGCACCCGCAGCCCTGCCGCCCGGACCGAACCTGCCGCCGCTCGTCACGACTGTGCTCTTCATGACCGCGCGCCGCCGGGTCCTCACGCGCTGGCGTGCCCGGTACGGGGACGTCTTCACCTCGCGCATCGCCGGTGGCCGGACCGTCGTCACGCTCTGCCAGCCTGAGCACATCCGCCAGGTCTTCGCCGGGGCGCCGGCGGTTTTCCACGCCGGCGAGGGCAACGGCCTGCTGGCGCCGGTCATGGGCAGGCACTCGCTGCTGATCACCGACGAGGACGAGCACCTGCGCGCCCGCAAGCTCCTCATGCCCGCCTTCAACGGCGCCGCGCTGCGTGGCTACCGCGACCTGATGGCCGAGCTGGCCGTGAAGAACGTCGACGGCTGGCCCGTCGGCACGCCGTTCCCGGTCCACCCGCTCATGAACGCGGTGACGCTGGAGATCATCCTGCGGGTCGTGTTCGGCATGTCCGACGGTCCGCGCCTTGCCGAGCTGCGGCCCCGCCTGCGCCGCGTCACCGACATCGGCCCGCTGACCGTGCTCGGCTGGAGCTACCCGAAGCTGCGTAACTTCGGCCCGTTCCGCCGCAACTGGGAGAACCTGCGCGCGGTGGACGGCGTGCTGTACGCGGAGATCGCGGACCGGCGCACCGCGGGCGACCTGTCCGAGCGCGGCGACGTGCTGTCCAGCCTGCTCACCGCGGCCGGTGACGAGATGACCGACGCCGAGCTGCGTGACCACATGATCACGCTGCTGCTGGCCGGCCACGAGACCACAGCGACCGCCCTGGCCTGGTCGTTCCACGAGCTGGCGCGCCGCCCCGACGTCCTACGCAAGGCGCAGCAGGCGGCCGACGACGGCGACGACGCGTACCTGGAGGCCGTGGCGAAGGAGGCCATGCGCCGCCGCCCGGTGATCCAGAACGTGGCCCGCAAGCTGACCGAGCCGACCGAGGTCGCCGGCTACCTCCTGCCGGCGGGCACGGTCGTCGCGCCGAGCATCACGCTCGTCCACCGCGATGCGAACGTGCATGCCGACCCGAAGGACTTCCGCCCGGAACGGTTCATCGGCAAGCAGCCGGAGTCCGGCACGTGGATCCCGTTCGGTGGGGGAGTGCGCCGCTGCATCGGCGCCGGCTTCTCGGTGCAGGAGGCCACCGCGGTACTGCGGGAAGCGCTGACGCGCTACGACATCCGCCCGGAGCAGGAGGCCCCGGAGGCCGCGAAACCCCGCAACATCACGTTGATCCCGGCCAACGGCGCCCGCATCGTCGCGACACCCCGCTAGAGGCGCCGGTTCGCCAGCACCGGGATGTTCTTGCGCGTCTGCTCGACGAGCGCGAGATCCAGGTCCACCACGAGCAGCTCCGGGTCCGCGCCCGCCGACGCCACCACCGACCCGTCCGGCGCCACGACCAGACTGTGCCCGACCCCGGTCGGCGCCTTCGTCGGCACACCAGGGTCCGCCTGGCCGCACGCCACCACGAAGCACGTCGAGTCCAGCGCCCGCGCCCGCACCAGCAGCTCCCACTGCTCGACCTTCCCCGGCCCGGCGCCCCACGACGCCCCGAGCAGGATCACCGAGGCGCCCCGGTCCGCCAACCCCGTGAACACCCCGGGAAACCGCACGTCGTAGCAGGTCGCGATGCCGACGTCGTCGAGCACCACCAGCTCGTCACCTGGTGCGACCGTCCGTGACTCCTGGAAGCCGAACGCGTCGTACAAGTGGATCTTGTCGTAACCCACGTGCCGGTCACGCCCTGTCGCCAGCAGTGTGTTGAACACCCGGCCGTCCGGCGACGGCGTGAACATCCCGGCCACCACGAGCACGTCGTGCGACGACGCGATCTCCCGCACGCCCGACGCCCACGGCCCGTCCAGTGGCTCCGCCAGCGGGCTCAGTGACGTGCCGAAACACGCCATCGTCGCCTCCGGGAACAGCACCACCGACGCGCCGTCCGCGGCGGCCGCCTTCACCTGCTCGGCCACGAGCGACAGGTTCTCGTCGGGCGACGGAGTGGACGTGATCTGGCTCAGGGCGACACGCACGGCGACGACCTCCGTAAGTGAGAATCGTTAATCCCTCCACGCGAGGATATGTCGCCCGGCTAGGGTCGGGCCTCGTGCCCATCAAGTCGCGTATATGCGCACCGCTGCTCGCGGTCGCGCTCGTGGGCGCCTGCACCGGCGATCCGACGCCGCCGGCCTCCGGCGATCCGGACGGCAAGTCCCTGGTGATCGCCGTCGCCGACGAGCCGGCGGACCTCAGCCCTCTCGCGGGCTACGCCGAGCACGGCGCCGCGAAGCTCTACGACGGGCTCGTCGAGTTCCAGGCCAACCTCTCGCTGCGCCCCGCGCTCGCCACCGACCTCCCGACCCCGGCCGCCGACGGCCTGTCGTGGACCGTCTCGCTGCGCCCCGGCGTCACGTTCACCGACGGCTCGCCGCTCGAGGCGCAGGACGTCGTGGACACCTACCACGCGCTGCTCGACCCGGCGCGCAAGTCGCCGACGCGCCAACGGTTCTCGATGCTCGAGAACGTCACGGCCCCGAACACCGCGACCGTGCGGTTCGACCTGTCCGCGCCGTACGCGCCGTTCCCCGACCTGCTCACGCTCGGCATCGTGTCCAGCGAGTCCCTCGGCACCGAGAGCCCGGTCGGCACCGGCCCGTACAAGCTCGCCACGTGGCAGCACGGCAAGCAGATGGTGCTCGAGGCCAACAAGTCCTACTGGGACGACGCGCCGGCCGTCACCAAGGTCACCGTCGAGTTCATCCCGGACGACGTGACCCGCGCCAAGCAGCTGACGGACGGCAAGCTCGACGGCGCCGCGCTGCCGCCGGAGCTCGCGGCGAAGTTCGACGACGCCGACGGCATGCGGGTGGTCGCCCACAGCGCCGCGGACGTGCGTGCGGTCCTCCTGCCCGCCGGCGACCCCGTCACCGGCGACGCCGACCTGCGACTCGCGCTGAACTACGCGGTCAACCGCGACGCGATGGTGGAGAACGTGCTGGCCGGCAAGGGTCGCGTCGCGTACACGCCGATGCCGGAGGTGCTGGCCGAGTTCGTCGAGCCGGACGCGATCTTCGACTACGACCTGACCCGCGCGCTCGACGCGCTGTCGTCGGGCGGCTGGAACCCCGGCGACGGCGGCGTGCGGGTCAAGAACGGCAAGCAGGCCGCGTTCACCCTGCGGTACAAGCAGGGCGACACCGTCGCCGCCGGCCTGGCCGAGGCGTTCGCGACCGACGCGCGGGCGGTCGGCGTGCAGGTCACGCCCGAGGCCACGGCCGACCCGGCGGCGCTTCTGGCCGGGCCGTCGGTGGTGGGCTTCGGCGACCCGTTCGACCCGGACACGGCCCTGTACCCGGTGCTGCGGTCCGGCATCGGGGGGTACCACAACGAGACCGTCGACACGGCGCTGGACACCGGCCGGGCCGCGACCGACCCGGCCGAGCGGGCCACGATGTACCGGAAGGTCCAGCGCGCGTGGGTGAGCGCGCCGGGCATGGTGGTGCTCGCCGCCCCGAACCACACCTACGTCATGCGCGAGAGCTGGGACGGGTACCAGCCCGTGGTCGACGCGGCGGGCGCGGACGCCACCTGGGGCGCGTGGTGGAATCTGGAGGACTGGACGCCGCGATGACCCTGCGGAGGACCGGCATGATCGATCTCGAGGCCGTGCGTGCTGAGACGCCCGGCTGCCACCGGGGTGTGTTCCTCGACAGCGCCGGCTCGTCGCTGCCGCCCGTGCGGGTGCTGGACGAGGTGATCAACCACCTGCGCCGCGAGGGCGAGGTCGGTGGCTACCGAGCCGCGGAGGAGCGCCTCGACGACCTCGAGGCCGGCTACGCGGTGCTCGCGTCGGTGCTGGGCTGTCACCCGGACGAGGTCGCCTTCACCGACAGCGCGACCCGCTCGTGGCTGGCCGTGTTCGACGCGATCCCGCTGGCCGCCGGCGACCGGATCCTCTGCACGGAGGCGGAGTACGCGGGCAACGCGATCCCGCTGCTGCGCCGTGCCGAGGAGGTCGGGGCCTCCGTCGAGACGATCCCGTCGGACGCCACGGGGTCGGTGGACGTCGGGGCTTTAGGGGACCTGCTCGACGAGCGCGTGCGGCTGGTGTCGCTGGTGCACGTGCCGACCAACGGCGGGCTGGTGAACCCGGTGGCGCCGGTGGTCGAGGCGGCGCACGAGGCCGGCGCGCTGGTGATGTTGGACGCGTGCCAGTCGGCGGGTCAGGTCCAGCTGGCGGGCCTGGGCGCCGACATCATCACGGGCACGGGCCGCAAGTGGCTGCGCGGCCCGCGCGGCACGGGTTTCCTGGTGGTGCGCCGTCCGGTGCTGGAGTGGCTGCACCCCCGCCAGGTCGACCTGCACAGCGGCACGTGGGTCGGGCCCGACCGGTACGAGCTGCGGGAGGACGCCCGGGTCTTCGAGCTGTGGGAGTCGAACATCGCCGACCGCCTCGGCCTGGTCGCGGCGTTCCGGTACGCGCTCGACCTGGGTATCGACGACATCGCCGCCGCGGTCGCGGACCGGGGTGAGCATCTGCGCAGGGGGCTGGCGGAGCTCCCGGGCGTGACGGTCCACGACCTGGGCTCGCAGCGGTGCGGCCTGGTGACGTTCTCGGTGCCGGGAGTGCCCGCCGCCGAGGTCCGCGACCGCCTGCGCGAGAAGGGCGTCACCGTCACCGTGTCCGGCGTGACCTCGACCCGCTACGACATGACGCGGCGAGGCCTTGACGAGATCGTCCGGGCCTCGCCGCACTACTTCGTGAGCCCTGCCCAGCTGGACGAGGCCGTCGCCGCCGTGGCGGCGCTGAGCTAGCTCGCGTTGGTCAGCAGGATGTCGACCGCGCCGTCGTTGCGGGTGGTCTGGGGGACGATGTCCTCGTCGGGCGGGTAGAAGCCGTCGATGCCGCCGTCCGAGGGGTACATCTCGAAGCAGTAGGACAGCACCTTCTGCGTGCCCCACATCCAGTCGTTGATGTCGCCGTCGGTGATGTACAGGCCCGACGACTGCTCCGGCGTGTACCCGTTCGAGGCCGCCATCTGCTCGCCGACCGACTTGAACCGGTCGTACTCCGCCTGGGTCATGCCGTCGGTCACCGTGTCGCGCGTGTGCCCGAACGGCCACAGCACCAGCTCGGAGAACGTGTGGAAGTCGATGTGCCCCTTGATCTGCTGCACACCGCCGACCACCCGCGACTCGACGAACGCCTGCACGTCCCGCACCTCGGGCGACGACGCGGCCGACGGCCCCCGGTAGTCCTCCGCCGACGGTGACGACGACGAACCGCCGCAGCAGCCCCACAGGTAGGAGAAGTTCCGGTTGACGTCGGTGCCGACCGTCCCGTTCGAGTTCGGCTGCCGGTTCTTCCGCCAGCCCTGGTACTCCCCGCCCGAGATGTCGTACTCGATGCCGTCCGGGTTGACCATCGGCACCACGTAGATCTCGCGGCTGTCCACGAACCCGGTCACCGCGGGGTCCGAGCCGTACCCGGACGTGAACCGGTCCACGATGTGCAGGCACATCTCCGCCGTGAGGTGCTCGCGCGCGTGCATGTTGCAGGTGAACAGGACCTCGGGCTCGTCCTCGTCGGTCGCCGCGTTGTCGCTGATCTTGATGACCGGGATGTCCCGGCCCTCGTACGACTGGCCGATGCTGGAGATCGCGGTGATGTCCGGGTGCGCGGACGCCGCGGCCTGCAGCGCGGCCACCATCTCGTCGTAGGTGTGGTAGCCCTCGTCGCCGGCGGGGAAGTCCGCGGCGGCCGACCTCGACACGCCACCGCTGCGCTCGGCCAGCATGGCCCGCCAGTCGCCGGTCAACGCCACCGGCAGCCCCTTGACCCGCAGCGCGTCGGCCTGTGCCGGGCTGGCCACGACCTGGACGGTGTCGCCGTGCACGCCGAGCACGTCCGCGCCGCTTCGCGCGACCGACGTGCGTTCCGCGGCGGAGTCCGCGTGGACGTCGTAAAGACCCTGGTCAGGAACGGTTGGCTGCTGCGCTGTCGCCGGCCAGCCGGTGACGAGTGCCAGGGCGGCGGCCATGCCGGTGGCCGCCCCGAACACGCGACGCTTGCTGAGCATGTCGCCTCCCCGAAGGCTTGTGGGTGATCGTCCCGAGCCTCGGGTGGCCGCCGCGCCGCGACAACCCGTCATTGGTCGGGAACTGTGCGTCAGGATTGGATCATCCGACCATCGGAGTGGGCCGTTCGGGGGCACGCGCGACCGCTTAGGCTGTGGGTGTCGCTTTGAGAACGCGTGAAGGGAACCCGATGCTGAGCCGCACCGACCTGCGTGGTCGAGTCCCGTCGCCGGCCGAGCTGCGCGCGCTGCTGCCGCGTGCCGACGTGGACGTGGACGCGGTGCTGCATCAGGTCCGCCCGCTGGTCGACGACGTGCGGGAGCGTGGCGTCGAGGCCGTGCTGGAGCTGTCCGAGCGCTTCGACGGCGTCCGCCCCGCGAAGATCCGGGTGCCGCTGCGGGAGCTGACCTCCGGTCTCGCCTACCTCGAACGGCCCGTCCGCGAGGCGATCGAGGAGACGATCGAGCGGGCGCGCCGCGTGCACGCCGACCAGCGCCGCACCGACGTGACCACCCAGGTCGTCCCGGGCGGGACGGTCAGCGAGCGCTGGGTGCCGGTCCGCCGCGTCGGCCTGTACGCGCCGGGCGGGCTCGCGGTGTACCCGTCGAGCGTCGTGATGAACGTGGTGCCGGCGCAGATCGCGGGTGTGGAGTCGCTCGTGGTGTGCTCGCCGCCGCAGCCCGAGTTCGGCGGGCTGCCGCACCCGACGGTCCTCGCCGCCGCCGAGCTGCTCGGCGTGACCGAGGTGTGGGCGGTCGGGGGAGCGCAGGCGGTCGCGCTGCTGGCCTATGGCGGCACGGACACCGACGGGACCCCGTTGGAGCCGGTCGACCTGGTCACCGGCCCTGGCAACGTCTACCTGACCGCCGCCAAACGCCTGCTGCGCGGCATGATCGGCATCGACTCGGAGGCCGGGCCGACCGAGATCGCGGTACTGGCCGACGAGACCGCCGACCCGGTGCACGTGGCCGCCGACCTCATCAGCCAGGCCGAGCACGACACCCTGGCCGCGAGTGTCCTGGTGACGTCGTCGGTCGAGCTGGCCGACGCGGTCGACGCGGAGCTGGCCCGCCAGGTCAAGGCCACCAAGCACACCGACCGCATCACGACCGCCTTGCAGGGCGCCCAGTCCGGCTGCGTGCTGGTGTCCGATGTGGACGCCGGAGTGTCCGTTGTGGACGCCTACGCGGCCGAGCACCTCGAGGTGCAGACGGCCGACGCCTCCGCGGTGGCGGCCCGGGTCCGGGCCGCTGGCGCGATCTTCGTCGGCCCGCACAGCCCGGTCTCGCTCGGCGACTACTGCGCCGGCTCCAACCACGTGCTGCCCACCGGCGGCTGCGCGCGGCACTCGTCCGGCCTGTCGGTGCAGACGTTCCTGCGCGGCATCCACGTCATCGACTACTCGGCGGACGCGCTGCGCGAGGTCGCCGGCAAGGTCGTCGCCCTCGCCAACGCGGAAGACCTGCCGGCGCACGGTCAGGCGGTCACGGCGCGGTTCGGAGGCACGGCGTGATCGGATCTGAGGTCTCGCTTTCGGATCTGCCGTTGCGCGACGACCTGCGTGGCCGCTCGCCCTACGGCGCGCCGCAGCTGGACGTCGAGTTCCGGCTCAACACCAACGAGAACCCGTACCCGCCGCCGCCCGCGCTGGTCGCCGACGTGACGCAGGCGGTCGCGGAGGCGGCCACGTCGCTGCACCGCTACCCGGACCGGGACGCGGTGGCGCTGCGGACCGACCTCGCGGCGTACCTGTCGTCGTCAACCGGCGTCGGGCTCACGGTCGAGAACCTGTGGGCCGCCAACGGATCCAACGAGATCCTGCAGCAGGTCCTCCAGGCGTTCGGCGGCCCCGGCCGCACGGCGCTCGGCTTCGAGCCGTCGTACTCGATGCACCCGATCATCGCCGCCGGCACCCGCACTGAGTGGGCGCCGACGCCGCGCCGCGCGGACTTCACACTAGACACCGCCGCGGCGGCCGCCGTGCTCGCCGACCGCAAGCCGGACGTCGCGTTCGTGACCAGCCCGAACAACCCGACCGGTGGCTCGATCCCCCTGACCGAGCTGCGCGGGTTGATCGAGGCCGCGCCGGGCCTGATCGTGGTGGACGAGGCGTACGCGGAGTTCTCGTCGCAGACGAGCGCGGTGACGCTGCTGGCCGAGTACCCGGCGAAGCTGGTCGTGTCGCGGACGATGAGCAAGGCGTTCGCGTTCGCCGGCGGGCGCCTCGGCTACCTGGCCGCGGCCCCGGCGATGGTGGACGCGTTGCTGCTGGTTCGGTTGCCGTACCACCTGTCCGTGGTCACGCAGGCGGCGGCGCGGGCGGCGCTGCGGCACTCCGACGCGACGCTGGCGTCCGTGCACAAGCTGTCCGAGGAACGCGACCGTGTGATGGAGTCGTTGCGTGGCCTGGGTTTCGAGGTGGTACCGAGCGACGCGAACTTCGTCCTCTTCGGACAGTTCACCGACGCGGCGGCGACGTGGCAGTCCTACCTGGACCACGAGGTCCTGATTCGAGACGTGGGGATCGCGGGACACCTGCGGGTCAGCATCGGCACACCGGCGGAGAACGACGCGTTCCTGGCCGCCAGTAAGGAGATCGTCAGGTGAACCGGATCGGTCGCGTCGAGCGGACGACCAAGGAGTCGTCGGTGGTCGTGGAGATCGACCTGGACGGCGCGG
>Ga0307502_10000451_pt1 | contig 10710 bp, 10 predicted proteins | sample 16_S_MG_FD_201364 | JGI IMG/M metagenome (GOLD analysis project Ga0307502, IMG submission 201364) | Soil microbial communities from Populus trichocarpa stands in riparian zone in the Pacific Northwest, United States - 16_S | ecosystem: Environmental > Terrestrial > Soil > Riparian zone > Trees... | reverse complement strand
GGGAGGATGACCGTCGGCTACCGTCGGCCTGCGGAGAGCACGACCTATTCGATGGTGGCGGATACGACGTACCGGACCATCATCATGAGCACGGCGTACTACGTCATCGACTTCCTTGCCGAGAGCGTCTCATCGCGAGTCAAGTTCGGCACCGCGGTCTACCTGTTGAGCAAGTGCAGCGGGACGCTGGACCTCGGCGCCGGAACCCGGAACCCTCTCGACGGGCTCAAAGCCGCGGTGTTCGGCAACGTGGTGAGCTGCCTAATCGAGAAGGCCGCAAAGGAGCTCGAAAAGCCCGAGAAAGCGTTCGGAACCGCCCTCGACCTTGTCAACCCCGGCGGCAAGGACACTGGGCAGTACACCGAACAGCTCATCAGCACCGGCCGCAGCCTTCAGGCACTCAAGAAGGCGCTGTTCTTGCTTCCGCTCGTGCAGCAAGGCTGGCAGGGTGCAGCCGACGGTCTGGCCTCCCTCTTCACCAACGGCAGCAGCACGAACATCGACGTTAGTCTGATAGGGCGCCCGGCCGGCGCCACAACACCCACCCCGGGTCAGACCACGCCTGCCCCCGGGCAGACGACGTCCCCGCCGACCGGTCAGGGACCAAACCCGCCTGCGGAACGCGTCGTCACCGTCTACAACCAGGTCACGAACGGCGGTTCGGCGATGCGCGAGGACACCCCCGCATACTTGTCGACGGTCACGCGCAACTACTGCAAGAGCAACGGTTGCGCATTGCCGGGCACTGACATGGGCAGCGGCGCGCAAATTACCGCCGTCTGCCAGGCGAACGGCGACCGCACGACCAACGGCCAGGACAACAGCGCCGTCGACGACGGCAACCCTGGTCTGTTCTCAACGACGCGGTGGTATCTCATACGGTGGGGCGACGGACGCACGGGTTACCTCTCCGAGGTCTGGGTTGAACCTCAGTTCCGTGGCGGCATCGGCTTGCGAACCTGCTAAGTCGCGCAAGCGGCGCTCCGGTCGACCGCGCCGGAGCGGCCGCTTCCCGGAAGCTGAGCGGGTGTTGGATATCGCTGAGGATGCGGACCAAACTGGACCTCGATGAGCTCGGTCTTGGCGCGACACCCGCGGCGCGGCGCCAAGCCGATGCTGTGGTCCGCTGGCGTCGCCGTTGGGCGGGCGTCAGTCACCGACACCAACCACCGCTCAGACCGGCGCGGTTCAGCCACTTTTCGGGGTGCGTCTTCCTTAGGCTTCGACTTGCCCTCAGGGCTCGGGCGTGAGGTCCGGAAGCGTCACGGACTTGCGCGCCGCAACGGTCGCCTCGCCTCGCGCCAAGCTCAGACTCACGGGGGAGCAGGGAGCGTCGGAGGTCGGCACCACCTGGACGACGACGCTCTCGGCCGTGGAGGCCGTCGCTATCCCGTCTATCCGCGTGGTCACGCATGTGGCGCCCAGCGCCTCGCCGTGAACCTTCTTGCCGGCAGCGGTCAAGCTGACACGGACCGGGACTGCTTGTGCTGCCACCGCTGGCGCCGGCGCGTCCTTCTCCTTCTGGGCCGCGTTGGCCGCGAAGATTGCCACGCCGGCTGCTGAAAGCGCCGCCGACGCCACAATCACGACCCGGCACACCACCCATGTGCGTCGCAGATGCTCAAAGCTTGCGACCGTTAGCAGGCGATTGGCTAGAGGAGTCAGTATCCCCATGCGCTCAATAGCCGCGTCATATTTGGCCTGCTCGGCCGCTTTGGTGGCGTCACCGGCGCCCTGCAAGGCCTCCCACGCTTGGGTCCGTTCTTTTCTCGCCGCGGTGATTTTTTGCACCAGCTCTGCTATCGACGTATATCCGCCGTGAAGGTCGGTCATCTCATTTAGGTGCTCGCGCAGGGTGCGGGACCCGCCCGTGCCCGTGAGGTCGTCCAGCGTGCGGCGCCCGGCGGTCATGACAATCGTTGCGGCAAGAACGGCTAGCAGAGCTCCGGCAACCCCAAGCCCGTAGCCGAACAGCGCATCACTGCGGACGTCATCACTCAGGTCGGGGAGGCTTGTCAGTTGCAGGCCGCCCACGAGCACGCCTGCGATGGCACCGAACGTGACGACGAGCCACTTTGCGGTTTCGCGGATACGGTCAGCGGCTGCCTCCAAGCCCGTGCCCGCAGGCTTCTTCTCTGCTTCGTCAGCCACTGGTCGGGTCGGGGTCGAAGGAGAACTCCACGCGCGTCCGAGTCGCGCGCGCAGCGTCAATCAGGGCCGCGAACCGGTCCAGGTCAAGCATGCCGCCGGTGATGTGGATTGGAACGACGCTGGGGTTCCCCGGCGGCGACGCCGCGAGCACCTCCACGAAATCGTCCAGGCGCAGTGCGGGAAGGCCCTGATTGCCAACTGCTCGCATCACCGGTACGTCGCTCAGGTGCGCTTTCACGAGTGCTCCGTCGAGCGCTCCGACCGGAAGTTCATTTGGTCCCATCAGCAGGTGCACATCGTCCACGTCCACCCACGGCCCGTGCTTTGTCTCGGCGGGCTTGGTCGCGGACCGCAGCGCAAAACAGCGCCCATGCTCGCAAACGAGCACGGTGCCGGACAACGGTGCTACGACGGTGAATCCTTGGTCGCTTACGGTCATCGAAGTACCTGTAGTTGGGGCGCGCGCGAGCCTATCTCCATCGCGGAAGGAGAGCAGGGAAAGTTCGCGGAAATCGGCTGTGGGTCCGGCGCGTGCGTGACTGCGTAGGGGGGCGCGTGGCCGTCCGCGACGGCGCGCGAGCGCGACCGAGGTCAGATAACGGGCAACTGTTTCGAGGGTTCACGACACCCCCGCGCTTGAGTTCGACCCGGAAACCGCCGATGAGACCCACACTGATGAGCGTCGACCCGTGAGCATCGAGCCCGAGCAGTCGCTTCATCCCCTACAGCCGCTGCGTCCGGTCGAGCCGCCTGTTTCGCTGCGCGAGGACACCCTGGTCCTCCGGGAGCTGTCCGTGGACGGCGCCGCGCTTGCGGCGGCCCGAGAAGCGGTCGCTCAGGGACGTGACCTGGAGGTCTCCGTACGCCAGATGCTTGACGTCGGTGGCGCCGTTCTCCTCCATGGCTCAGCGCTCGGCACGGTCGATGCGGTGAGCGCCGAGGTTGACCGGCTACTCAGCGCCTTGTCTGAGCGCAGCGAACGTCTTGAAGTCGTGCGCGCTCTTCATGAACGCGGGCCCATGAAGGGGTTCGCGTTTGAGGACCTGCTCGCGCCCGCTCTTGATGCCGCGTTCTCACAGCAGGCTGATGTGCTCACCATGACCAGCACGCAGAAAGGGATTGGCGATGACCTCGCTGGGGACTTCGTGGTTGAGGTCAACCCTTCTGACACGGGAGGCCGTGACCGGCGCATCGTCATCGAAGCTAAAGACAAGAAACTGACGATGGCCAAGACGCTGGCTGAGCTGGACGCGGACATGCTCAATCGCGACGCGCAGGTCGGTGTTTTCGTCTTCGCCAAGCCGTCACAGTCGCCGCTCGCCGGCAAGCCGCTGCGGGTCATGCACGGCAATCGCATCGTCGTTGTCTATGACAAGGATGAGCAGGACAGCCTTGCACTGGAAGTCGCCTGCCAGCTCGCGCGAACGCTCGCCATTGCCGCTGAGCGCGAGGACCTCACGCTTGACCGGGCGATGCTGGCTGAGCGCCTGGCGAAGCTCGTCAGCGCGGTCGAACGCGGCAGCGACGAGGTGCACCCCGAGGACGACCCGCGGTTCAAGTACCGCAGCGACTGAGCCGCGGCCGTCGTTGCCGTCCTGTTATGCGACAGGGAAGCTGAGAGCGAGCTGGGTCGTCACAGCGCGCACCCGTTCGGCGCCGAGCGGTCCGCTGGCGTTGATGCGCTTCGCCAGGCGCTTCGGGTACAGCAGCGGAAAGCCGTTGAAGGTCAGCGTGCCGAACGTCGGCAACTCAGACTCGACGAAGCACAGGGCGCCATGCACAGGCACGCTCGGTGCGAGCTCGACCATGACCGCTTTGACGAGCGCGACCTGCTTGGCGAGCCCGTCGATGAGCTTGGACTTGTCGCGCCCATTGATGGTCAGCTTCGCCTGGCCGAAGAGCGGATTGCTGACTGCGACCGTGCCCTTGTAGCGCTTGGAGTCGATGACCCATACGCCGGATGACGCGATGGCGATGTGGTCAATGTTCGCGCGGCTGCCGGGGATGCCGCGGTCGTGCAGGATGACGATGCCGGCGTTGAGGTGCTTCGTCAGCAGCTTCGCGACGTGTTCCTCGCCGCCGGCGCCACGTGCCCAGACGGTCTCATGCGTCGGAGCGTCGCCGAGGGCGAGCATCAGACCGCCGATGCGCGGATGCTTCTCGCGCACGCGCTTCTCGCGGTTCGCGTGTCGTCGCTCATGCTCGCGACGGGCGCTCGCGCCGGCGGTGCCGATGTCGAGGTCGGGGTGCTCGGGCGCGCTCACCATCTGACGCTACGGCGCGCACGACGCAGTTCTTGAGCGCGGGACTCGCTTGGCAGCGGATGTTGGTTGCCGCGCCTCGGTGGCGGCGCTGGTGCTACGGGGCTCGGCGGGTGTACGGGCGAACGTGGGTGCCACCCCTTCGCCTGTACGTGATGGCTAGGTCTTTTCGGGCGCCGGCATGACGTCGCGCATCATCTGGAGGAACGGACGGAGCGCGTCCCCGTTGCCAGCGTGCTGATTGTCGATGTACGTGATTACGGCCTCGTAGACCTTGTCTTCATCGAACGCCGCATTGCCTTGAGCTGCGAGCACGGCGAAGCCGAGCGCCTGACCCAACGGTCGCACACCGTTCTGGATGTCCTCCTCGCTCAGTTCTCCGTCCCCGAGCGTTTGCGCCCCAACCAGGGCCGCAATCCCAAGCAGCGAACTGGCCGCTTCGAGGTCGCCAAGCGCGAGCCAACTCATGCCTGCGCGCCCGAGGTAACCAATGACGAGTTCGGGGTCTTCACCCGCCTTTACGCGGTCGACGAGCTGTTGGACAGCAGCTTGGAGGCCGTCCTGCTGACCAGCTCGCCCCAGGCTCTCCACCAGCCCACCGAGCGCGAACACGACACTTTCGGAGTCGGTGGTCTCACAGATGCGAACAGCAATCTGATAGTGCGCGGCTGCGCGCTCGTACTCGCCGCGGAGGAACGCCAAGCGGCCGAAGCCGCTGGCCGCGCGTGCCTGCCAAGCAGGGACGTCTTGAGCGTCGGCGAGGGCCCTTAGCTCTTGAAGGGCGGCGTCAGCTTCATCAGGACGGTCGTCGTCTTCGAGGGCCAGGCTGAGATTGCCGATGGCGTGCGCCATCGCCTCGTCGTCGCCCAGCTGGCGAGCGAGTTGCAGAGCGCTGAGCGCAGCCGCAACAGACGCAGGAATGTCTTCCAGCTGGCGCTCAACCTCGCTGAGGTTCGCGAGTGCCTTCTGACGCAGAACATCATCGCTGCCGTCCTCGGTGAGTTCCACGCAGCGCACGAGGTCGGCGCGCGCCGCGTCGTGGCGTCCGAGGCGCTCCAGCCCGACCGCGCGGTCATTGAGGGCATCGGCCAGTCCGTACTCGCCAGCAGCGCATTCCAGCTGGGCAACGCATCGGTCGAAGAAGGGAAGCGCTTCCTCCTCGCCGGCGAGGCTGAGGAAGGACGCAACCATCGCGGTGCGGCGTGCCAAGTCGCCCGGGCTAAGGTAGGCCGCCTCTTCTACGAGCGCACGCTCGAACAGCTCCACGGAGCGCGCGAGCAGGTCTGGGTCCTCCAACCCGGTCTCCGCGGCCTCTCGTAGCAGCGCGGCTCGGTCCTCATGGGCCGCAGCCGGCAGCAGTGCAAGTCCAGCCTCAAGCACATCCATCGCGACGTCGAGCGCTCGGAGCTGCCGTCGCACGGCTGCCATGTTGCGCTGGACGTTCAACTCCCATTCCAAGTCCCCGAGCTCGCGGAAGATTGAAGCTGCCCGTTCGAGCGGTTCCATGGCGGCCGTTGGGTTGCCTGTCCGGCAGTAGAGGGCAGCCATGTTCATCGTTGACTGCGCCCATAGGTGCTGGTCGCCTAGCTCCCAGGCGACCTTACGGGCCTGGTCGAACTCGGCAATCGCCTCGCGGTTGCGGCCAGCGCCATGCAGCACTGTCCCGAGGCTGCGGCGGAGAGCTTCCACCTGTACTGGCAACTCGTAGGTTTCCGCAAGACGCACGCCCTTGCGGTACCAGCGCATCGCCTCGCCAAAGCGTTCCTCGTCGGCGCAGACCGCGCCGAGGTTCTGCAGTCCAAGGACCTCTGACACCGGCTCCTCGGTCTTCCGCGCAAGGCGTAGCGCTTCGCGAAACTCGCGCTCAGCGTCCTTGAACCGACCTTGTGCCACCAGCAGCTGGCCACGATTGGCGTGCGCGGAAGTGAGGAGGTGTAGGTCGCCCAGCTCTCTCGCCGTGCCTTCGTAGACGTCGAGCACATCGCCAGCCTTGTCGTAGTCGCTCTCCTCGATGGCAACGAGCGCGAGCGTGTTGAGCAGCTGGAGCTGGGGGCGAAGTTCTTCCAGCTCCCGCATGAGCTTCACGCTGCCCAGCGCCATCTGCTTCGCTTGCTCCAGTTCGCCATCGGTAAGGGCGGTGATAGCGAGGTTCTGCATGGCTACCGCCCGTAGAGGCTTGTCGCCAAGGCTGTCGCCAACCGCCAGCATGCGGCGCCAGAGTTCATCTGCCGCCGTGCCCTTGCCCACACGAGCGAGCGCGAGCGCTTGCGCGTTGAGCGTCCACGCGTCGTCGACCGGGGTCATCCGCCCCGGCGGCACGATGGCCCGCAGGTCCTCGATGACCTCAAGTGCGAGGTCAGCCCTGCCGCCAGCGTAGAGCGCATCAGCTAGGTCTCGCAGCTCGTTGAACGCGGTCTCGTGCTCCCCGCTCTCGGCGCGACCTTGCTGCTCAGCGACAATCTCGGCGACCGTTCGGAAGCTGTCTTCGCTGTCAAACTCGCCAAGCGCCACCTGCCGCTCCTCGTACCTGCGTCGTGCTGGCGGCTCGCTCCACGCCGCGCTGCGGTCCTCGACGATGGGTGCCGGCTGCGCCGCTGCGCCGCGGCCGCTGACTATCACCTGCCTCATGGAGTGCAGCGCTCTCCCCTGTAGATGCTCGACGGCTTGGCGGGCAAGGTCCTCCGCGCTGGAGAACTTCCCGGTGGAAACGAGCTTGCGCTCGGCCTTGATGAAGTCCGTGACCGTGGCATCGGGCTCAACGCGTGTGTCCTGGAAGATGAAGCAGTGCGCCTTGGCGGCCCGTGCTGTCTCGTACTCCCGCCTAGTGATAGGCGTAAGTTCGCGGCCAACTATCAGCACAAGACAATCGGCGGTGCCTGCTGCGCCAAGGCAAACGTCTTCTGACGAGTAGTCCCCGACCGGAGCATTGCGCTCCCACAGCCACGGTTTGAGGAAGGGGATGGCGTCGATGTCCGCGGCTAGCTTCGCGCGCTCATCTTCGTAGACCTTTCGCCCGTGGCTGTCCTTCATCTGCGAGGAAATGAAGACGCGGCCGGTGCTGTCACGCCCCCAGATGAGCTCCTGCTCGGGCGACGGCGGGCCCTGAGGAACTGGCAGCGTGTTGGGCACCTGAAGAGCATGGCAGCGCCGGTGGCGGGAGAGCGCGGAGTTCGTCTCCGCCAGGCTTCAGAAGCCCTGGGATTTAGCGACCGCGCTCAGCGCGCCCACGAGCCCGGCCTTGATGAGGGCCGGAGCTGAACGGCGCACCGCGGCTGCCGCGCGGCGCAGGTTGAAGCGCTCCTCTTCGGTCGCGGCATCTTCAGCAAGAGCCTCCAGAATGGCCGCGAGCTCGCCGGGGGAGCCGAGCGCGTCAAACCGCGGCCAGAGGCCGACTGCCTGCTTGCCAGCGCCTGTGACCATGAAATGCGTGCAGTGCCAGTGGCCGCCGGACGCCACCCCGGTGTTCGTCCAGCTGACATAGCCGGCGTCGTGCAGGGTCAGGACGGCCAGGTAGAAGTCTTCATCCGCAAGGGCGGGAAAGCCTCACGCGCGTTGTCGCTGGCCGAGGCGATGAACAGCACCCCGTCTTTGGGCGGGTGGACGATGAGGTGTTCGAGGACCGGCTTGTCGCGCCTCTCCCAGAGGCTCACGAGACGACGTCCTCGCCTAGCGTCTTCAGGCGGTCCGTGACGATGTCCATGACGACGCCGCTTGACATCTTCGAGAGCGCGCTGCCAGCACGGCGCGCTGCGGTTGCGTCATCCTCATCGAGGTCGCTCGCGAGGGCGCGGAGATGCGGGCCAGGGTGTCGTTGACGGCGGCGGCCGCGACCGGCGGCCACTCGGCTAGGACTCGGAGCCCGTTGGCTGTTGGCCGAACGTTCTTCCACCAGACGACCTGCGCCTCATCCCGCTGGCCGACGATGAACCCGTACTCGCGCAGGCGCAGGAGCGCTTCGTCGACCTGCGCCTCGCTGAACTGTGGCAGTGCGACCGACCGTTCGTCTCCGAGATGGTGGAGTTTGCCGGGCTGCGCCCATGTATGTTCGTGAACCCACTGCAGGACTGGCAGCTCCAACTCATCCCATGCGCGCGAGGTGCTCATAGGACGAAGTCTGCGGTGTACCGCGGATGCACCCTTCGCATTTCGCTCCCGCCGTCCACCGAGGCCTGCGGCTGGGCCTAGCCCACCGGCGACTTGAACAAGCCCGGCTGCTGCAGCGCGGCCCGCGCATCGTCCTTGCTGATGTCGCCCACTGTCACGCCGCGGATAAGGCGAAACAGCTCCCAGGTCGGTACGAGCGAGACGCCGCGAGCGTTTGCCTCGGTGACCCAGCGCTGGTCAGTCTCGTATAGCTGCAATCTGAGCATGGGTGGGTCGTGGCGGTGCTGATTGACGACCAGCATGCCGCGAACAACGGCGTCTGCAAAGCGGGGGTCGGCGCGCCGGCGCTCCATATACGCGCGGAGGTCCTCGAACATCTTCTGTTTCGCGTTGCCAGGTGCGGCCGTGGCATCGACTACGGCCAAATAGTCGCCGTCGCTGATGCGCAGGTCCTCCTCTCGTTGCAAGCCCTGCGCGTCGTGCTCAGCATCCACGTCCACGACCGCGAAGCCGAGAAACTCCAAGGCGCGATGGACTGCGGTCATCGCGAGTACCGCACGCCGCTCGGCGCGAGTCGCCTTGCCATGCGCGTCACGAGGTGGGACGAGCTGCGCGTGCGCCACCGGCGCGCGTCCCACGGGTCCGGTCACAATCGTGTTCGTCCGATCCGCAGGAGACCGGTGTGAGGCTCAGGAATGATCTCGCGGGGGTGTGCGGGCGCGGCGGTGGGCGCGGGCCGGCGTAATCGTTCCGCGCTACGCCCGGATCGACCCAGGCGCGAGCAGCGTCAGCGACAGGCCGGTCGAGCCGGCCAGCGCGCCCTGGTCGAGTGCGCGCGTCGACGTGACGCGGATCTCGCGGGCCGGTGCCACCAAACGCAAGCGTGCAAGGTGATGGCGCACGTGTGCGCAATTGGTTCGGCGCACGCGACCTGGTATTTGCGGTCGCACGGCGGCGCTACGTGGCTGTGAGGTATGTCGCTCCCCTGCATCCGGGAGCTGACCACCGAGGCACGCCCGACACGACGTAGGACGCTCTCCACCAGCAGCTCGCCAACGCGATTTGCAACGCGCCGCGCGCATGGCCAGCAACCCGTCATACCGTCCGACCCGTCCCCTACCGTGCACCCTGTCCGTCCCTCCCAAGCACCTGGGGAGCTGCTATGTCGTTGTGCTTCATCGAACCGCAGGATGCGATCCGTGTGATCGCGGAGTCCGTTGGCCGTGAGGCTCGCAGGCAGCTGCTGGGCGAGATCGTGCGCGCGTGGGTGGATGAGATCCCGGAGAACGAGCTGGCGTCGCACTACGCGAAGGCCGTGCAGGACCTCGACGAGCACGACCTCTCGATGCTGGCAGCGTGGCATGCGTCCCTGGAGGTCGGGCATCCGATCGCCAACCGGGAGTTCCTCGTCAACGTGTTCCCGAGCCTGGGAGAGAACCGGCGCGAAGCGCTGAAGATCGCGGCCGGCTTCCGGGGGGAGGAGGCGTTCGACGCGGGCGTGGCGGAGGAGCAGGCGCTCGAAACCGTCTTGCCACACCTGTCGCGCAAGCGCTGCACACAGCTCGCGACGGACTGCGTCGAGCTTTACCTCTGGGATCGGCTGGGCTCGGACAATTGAGCCAGGCTGCAGGCGGCGCTGACGCCCTTCAGACGGCGCCGTTACCCAACGCAGCTCGGATCTCCGTGACCGCCTGCTCCAGGTCGCGGTAGACCACGGTGCTCATGCCGACCGCCCGCGCGGCTTCGCAGTTGTGCTCGAAGTCGTCGATGAACAGGCACTCCTGCGCCGGCACCCCCAACCGCGCCACCGTGAGTTCGTAGATCTCGGGATCGGGCTTGCGCATGCCGACGAAGGCGCTGTCCACGACGAACTCGAAGATGTCGTCGATCGGCACCATCGCGCGCCAGCGCGCCTCCCATTCGCGCACGTTATTCGTCAGCAACGCCATGCGGTAGCCCTCCGCGCGCAGCTGCGCCATGAGCTCGATCATCGGCGTGTTGGGCGCGAGGCCCGCCCACATGAGCTCGGTGAAGTCTCCGACCTTCACGTCGCGGCCGATCTCCTCGCACAGCGCCAGCTCGAGCGTCCGCAGGAACGTCGCCTCGCTGATGCGTCCACACTCGAGCTCGTAGAGCGGATGCACGCCGTCGCGCCGCACGACCGTCGCGAGCGCCTTGCCGACCGATGCGAGCT
>Ga0307502_10000450_pt1 | contig 10727 bp, 7 predicted proteins | sample 16_S_MG_FD_201364 | JGI IMG/M metagenome (GOLD analysis project Ga0307502, IMG submission 201364) | Soil microbial communities from Populus trichocarpa stands in riparian zone in the Pacific Northwest, United States - 16_S | ecosystem: Environmental > Terrestrial > Soil > Riparian zone > Trees... | reverse complement strand
TACCAGCCCCACGCGCGCTCGTCCGGTGGATTGACCAGCAGCCCGAACGGCCGGCCGGTCTCCTCGTCGGTGCCGGTCCGTGCCGTGAACCCGGGGGCGTTGGCCGGCTTTCCCGCCTCCAGTGCGTGCAGCGCCGACAGCAGCCGGTGCCGTTCGGCCGCCCTGGGTGGGCGGTACGGGTCGTCGGCGTGCAGGCCGGCGGCGAACTCGCGGACCTCCGCGGCCAGGTCGGTGACCTGAGTGGCGTCGCTCCGCGCGGCCGCGGGTTCCTCGCGAGTGACCACGAGGAACGTGCCGGTCACGAGCACGACCCCGATGGCGAGCCACACGACCGGCCGTCTCAGGACACTCATCGGCGCGCAGTGTAAGGGACAGGTCCTCGTCCGCACCTACCCGTTCGGCCCAAATCGGCAAGAACCGGTTCGGGGCCGCCGTACGTATTGATCACGACGGGAAACTGGCCGAGCACGGATCTAGGGTGAAGCGCGCAACCATGGGAGTCCGAACCAGACGACCGCGTCGCCCCCAGCCGGGGCACACGTTGTCCGACCAGCTGCCGGAGAGCGGCTTTCCCTCCGGTATCAGCACCCCATCGATCACCGTGTTCGCCCTGTTACTGCTGCACGCGGGGCTGTGCGCGTTGCTGCTCGACGGAAGTGGGTCCGGCACCGTGTCCGGCGCGATCGCCGAGTCCCAGGCGCAGCTGGTCCGGGACGCCGGCTCGGCCGTCGGCGCCTCCGCCAGCCAGGGCATCGCCGACCTCCGCGCGGTGACGGCCGTGCCGGCGGCGACGCCGGAGGACCTGCTGACCAGGCTGCTGCAGAACGAGAACTGGCGCGGCGCGGCCGTGCTGGACGCCCGCACGCGGGCCCTCGTCGCGTCGCGCGGTGAGCCTGTCTCCGTCCAGTCGCTTCCGAAGACCGTGACCAGCACGATCGTCACCCCGGTCGTCGGCGGCGACGGCACGCTGCGGGTGGTCGTGGCCGAGGCGTTGCCAGACGCCAAGCTGCTCGTCGCCGCCCGCGGCACCCGGCTTCCCGACGCCACGCCCGGCGGCGACCTGCGTGAGACGCTGCTGCTCACCACGAGCAACGGTCAGGTCATCGACTCCCGAGGCACCCCGCCCGACAAGGCCGACAAGGACGTCAACCGGTTGGTCGCGCTGGCCAGCGCCGCCGGCGCCTCCGGCGAGAAGGGCAACCTGACCGGCAGGACGGTCACCGGGCCGAAGGGCCGCATCGAGCAGCCGACGGTCGTGTACTCCCCCGTGTCGTCCGCCCAGGTGGACGGGACGCTCGGCCTCGCCGTGGTGTCCGTGGTGCGCGCCCCGGTCACCGCCGCGGGACCGGGCGGCAACGGCCTCGTGCCGGCGATCGCGCTCGGCTGCGTGGCGTTGTTCGGTTTCCTGCTCATCCGGCGGGTGCTGGTCACCCCGGTGCGGCGGTTGCGGGCCGACGCGATCTCCGTTGCCGACGGACGGCTGATGACGACCCGCGTCCGGCGATCGAGGACCCGGGAGGTGGACCGGATCGCCGCCGCGATCGAGCACTGCCGTTCGGAGCTGGGCGGTGAACCGGAGCGAGCCGGCAAGCGGAAGCGCAGCGGTATGGCCACCTGGCTCGCGATCGGACTGACCACCGTCGCCGTGCTCAGCTGGTCCGCCGGCGTGGTGTACACGATCGGGAGCCGGGACATCGCCGTGCCCGACACGGTGGTGTCCGGCATCCGCAACCAGACGACGGCGGCGACCGAGGCTCTGCGGCGCAGCCTCAACGACGGGCTCGCCGACCTGACCTCGCTCGCCGGCGGCAGCAAGCCAGACGAGGTGCGGTCGAGCCTCGACGAGCTGATCGCCGGACAGTCCCGGTACCGCAGCGTGTACCTAGCCGACGAGGCCGGCCGGGCCACCTCGGTCGCCGGTCGCGAACCGCTGCGCACCGCCGAGCCGCTGCCGGCCGATCCGGGCCTCAGCCTGCGGCGGGCCGGCGCGCCCGTGCCCGTGCTGTTCGCCTACGCGCCGCTGTCGAACGGCCAGGCACTCGTCGGCGAGTTCGACCTGGACCACATCGCGAGGCTGCTCGGCCGCGCGCCGGGTTCGGTCCAGCTGGTCGACAACGGTCTGCGCACGATCGCGGCCACCGACGGGTTCATCGCCTTCGCCGACCTCAGCGTGGAGCTGCGGGACACCGCCATCGAGTCCGGTAAAGGCCGCCCGGTCGCTCACACGCAGGAGGGCACGAACGGCAGGGCCGTGATCGTGTCGGCTCCGCTGCGTGGCGGCGCGAGCGGCAAGCTCGGCTGGAAGGTCGTCGCCGAGCAGCCGGTCACCGACCTCGCGCTGCCCGGCAACGAGATTCGGCGCAACGCCATGGTCGCCGCGCTGGTCGCCGCGCTCCTCGCGCTGCTGCTGTTCGGCTGGCAGTACCTGCTGCTGATCCGGCCGCTGCGCCGGGTGGCCGCGGCGGCCGACGAGATCGTCGCCGGACGGTACAAGTCGGTGGTCTACCCGCAGCACCAGGACCAGATCGGCACGATCGCGTCGTGCCTGGAGATCTGCCGGCAGGCGATGACCGAGGGGGTGCGCAGGCTCGGCGGCTCCCGCCGGCCGAGCGGCGCGGCGACCGACGCCACCGAGCTGATCGCCGTGGTGCCCCCGGCGCCGCCGCGCGGCAGCCGTGGCCAGGCCAGACGCCCGACCGCCCGCAAGGCCAGCCGTCCGACCCCGTCGCCCGCCCGGCGAGGCCGCTGATGGTCTTCCTGTACTGCGTCCTGCTCGGGGGAAGCACGCTGCTGCTGTTCGCCGGCATCATCGAACAGCGTCGCCACTACGCCAACCTGGCCACGATCCCGCGCCGAATCATGATCAACGGAATCCGCGGCAAGAGCTCGATCACCCGGCTGTGCGCGGGTGCGCTGCGTGGCGGCGGGCTGGTCACCGTGGCGAAGACGACCGGCACCGCGGCCCGGTTCATCCACCCGGACGCCAGCGAGGAGCCGGTCTACCGCAAGTTCGGGATCGCGAACGTGATCGAGCAGATCGGCATCGTCCGGCGCGCGTCCGCCTACCGGCCGGACGCGCTGGTCATCGAGTGCATGGCGGTCATGCCGGACCTGCAGGGGATCAGCCAGGACAAGCTGATCCGCTCGAACATCGGGGTGCTGTGCAACGTCCGCGAGGACCACCTCGCCGAGATGGGCCCGACCCTGGACGACGTCGCGCGGTCGCTGTCGCGGACGATGCCGGCCGGCGGGGTGTGCGTGACCGCGGAGCGGGAACGGTTGCCGCTGCTCAAACGGGAGGCCGCGCGCCGCGACTGCAAGCTCCTGGTCGTGCACCCCGAGACGGTCACCGACGAGGAGATGGCCGGGTTCAGCTGGATCACGTTCAAGGAGAACGTCGCGATCGCGCTCGCGGTCGCCGACCTGCTCGGCGTCAAGCGGTCCTCGGCGCTGGCGGGCATGTGGTCCGCGCCGCCCGACCCCGGCGTGCTCGAGGTCAAGCGGTACCTCGTGACCGGCAAGCTGCTCCGCGTCGCCAACGTGTTCGCGGCGAACGACCCACAGTCGACGCTGATGAACGTGCGCCGCCTCCTCACCTCGAAAGCCATTGGGAGACCGTTGCACCTGGTCATCAACTGCCGCCCGGACCGGATCGAGCGCAACGGCCAGATGGGAGAGCTGGTCGCGGACATCAAGCCGGACCGGGTCGTGCTGATCGGCACCCCGACCCGCAGCGCGCGGGTGTCCATCCCGCAGAAGTGGCACGACCGGATCGTCGACCTCGGCGGCACCCGCGACGCGCTCGAGCTCGTCGCCGAGATCGTCGGCGGGATCGACGAGCAGGCCTCGCTCGTCGCCGTCGGCAACATCCACGGCCAGGGCGAGCTGCTGCTCGAACAGCTCGCCACGCTGCCGGAGGCACCCGCCGCGACCGTGCGGGAACCGCGAGACCGGCCGCTCGACCGGGAGCGGCCCAAACCGACCCCGTACCGGCGCGACGTGCCGGCCAGGAGCCGCCAACCGCAGCCGAACGCGGCCATGACGCAACCACTGCCGCGTATCCGGCGCCGGAGCGAGCCGTGACCGTCTACAACCTGGTGCCCGAGGTGGCGACCCTCGGGTTGGCGATCGGGTTGCTGTTCTCGCTGATCTGCTACCTGACCACCAACCTGTCCCCCGGCGGGATGATCACCCCGGGCTGGGTGGCGCTGACCCTCGTCGAGGACTACCGGCGGGCGGCGCTCGTGGTGTTGATGACCGCGCTCACCTTCGGCGCGAGCAAGCTGCTCCAGCGGGCGGTGATCCTGTACGGCAAGCGCCTGTTCGCCGCGGTGGTGCTCACCGGCGTGCTGTTCCAGAGCACGCTGTTCCTGTTGATCCAGCGGGACTTCCCGCTGCTGTTCGCGCACCAGACCCTCGGCTTCGTCGTGCCGGGGCTGATCGCGTACCAGCTGGTGCGCCAACCTCCCATGTCGACGTTGCTGGCCACCGGCACGGTCAGCTTCGCGAGCTACGGCGTGCTGGCCAGCGGGGTGCTCGTCGGGCTGGTGCCGACGATTTGAACCAACAGTCCCGCGTGGACGTGCGTGAGGGCATGGCACGTGACCCCGGCAAGCAGGGTTCCAACCGCGCGCTGCGGACAGGCGTGGTGCTCGCGGTGATCGGGTTGAGCGGGTTCGGCGTCGTGCAGTTCGCGCGCCAGCACGCGAGCGGCGACGCGGCGGCCGCACCGCCGGCGACCGCGGTGGCGATCCAGAACAGCGGCGGCCCGGCCGCGCCGGCCGCCGGCCCGAGCTTCGACCGGCTGGCGAACCCACCGCGAACCGTGGTGCGGGACCAGGCCGGCGCGGTGCTCGCCACGTTCACCGACGGCGCGCGGACCGTCGCGCTGACCGGCCCGGCGAGGACGTTCGCCGAGCCGCGGTTCACCAAGGCGACGATCAACACGACGACGTGGGTGCGGCTGGCGCCCGAGGCGTGGACGCCCGGCGCGGAGAAGGCGCCGTGGTTCGCCCAGTGGTTCGACGCGGCGCGGAAGGACACGAGTCCCGACGTGTTCGACGTCGCGATGCAGTACTTCGACGGCGCCGCGCCGGAGAAGAACACCGAAGGCCTGCAGTTCCGGGGCGACGCGATCTTCGGTCCGGTGGAACCGCAGGGCTACGCACGCCTTGAACAGTCCGACTTCATGGACTACCTGGGCATTCCCTACGTGTTCCCGGACATGGGCAAGAAGACGCCCAAGCCGGCGCACAGGGGCGCGCTGGACTGTTCCGGCTTCGTGCGGATGGTGTACGGCTTCCGGCTCGGCTATCCGTTGCTGGGTACCAACGACCCCGGGCCCGGGCTGCCGAGGCGGGCGTGGGCCATCGCCGAGAACGGGCCGGGCGTCAAGCTGATCCCCAACACGCGCACCCGGGTCACCGACTACGACGCGCTGCAGCCGGGCGACCTGTTGTTCTTCGAGGTCGAGGGCACCGCGGACGAGCTCGACCACGTCGGCGTCTACCTCGGCATCGACTCGACGGGCCACCACCGCTTCATGTCGAGCCGGGAGCGGGCGAACGGCCCGACGTTCGGCGACCTCGGCGGCACCTCACTGCTCGACGACGGCGGCATGTACTCACAGGGCTGGCGCGCCGCCCGCCGCATCTGACTACGCGTCGAGCTGCCTAAGCGCCAATTCGATGTCCGCGGCCGGCACGTGCTCGGTGACGGGGAGCAGTTCGCGTAACGGCTGGACTGCTCGCCGGATACCCAGAATCGCGACCGCCCGGACCGCTTCCGGGTCGTGGTGGAGTTCGCTCAGGAGGACGTCCTCGACCCATTTATGGTCCCGATCGGACAGTCCGGTAAGGAGCGTGTAGTCGAATTGGCTTTCACCGTAAACGCCGCGCACGAAATCTCTGAGCGGCCCTTCCTCGCTGTCCGCGCGCCAGACCAGACCCAGCTCCCGGCGCGGTCGTCCGGCCGCCCATTTGACGAGCAGCTCCCGTAGCTCCGTCTCGGCCTCGGCGCGTACGGACGGCAGCGGGGACAGTAGCCGCCGACGGACGAGGTCGAGCATGCTGTGGAACGGCTCGGCGTCCATGAGGAGATCGAGCCGGGCGAACACCGTGTCCAGCGCGGCGCCGCGCACGAGGGGTTCCGGATCGGTGAACGCCGCGGTCTCCAGTGCGTCCTGGCTCTCCGGATCGCGGTGCCCGCCAAGGTCGAACACGGCCTGCAGGCGGGCGTCCACGTCACCTTCGCGTAGCCGGTCGAGGAGCCTGGGCACGCTGCGGTCGACGTTCAACTCGGCTATCGCCCAGACGGCGACCTCGCGCATCGTCGCCGACGGTGACCACATGGCCCGCTCGGCGAGCGCCGGCACGGCCCGGACGCACCGGATGTCGGCCAACGCCCTGGCCGCCCGCCCGTCGTCCTCTGCCAACCTGGTGATCAGGATGTCCTCGGCCGCGACCCGCTCCGCGTCGCCGAGGAGGAAGAAGGCGTCAGTGTTCGGAAACCCGTCCGTGCCGCCGGCCGGCGCGTGCAACCCGGCGAGAAAAGCCGTGAAATGCTCCGACGCCATAGCCCAGCATCCCTCCAGCAGCCGGTCGCCGTCCGCTGGAAAACCTACACCGCGCGTGGGTTGTCACAAACCGAGCTTCGACGGATCCTCGGAACGCATCGGCACCACACGGTTCCCATCGAGCTCCTCGCGCATGATCGTGTCGATCCGGGCCGATGCCCTGCGCAGCGCACGCCTGACCACGACGAACAGCGTGACTATCAACGCGCAGGCCAAGATCGGCACCACGCCGATGATCGGCGTCTCCTGCCAGGTGGCGAGTGCGGCGGACAGGCTCAGCAACCCGACGATCGACGCTCCGACCGACAAGGTCGCGCGGGCGGAATACCGGTTGGAAACCCTCCACAACATCGGCATGAGCGTGACCTCCTCGTAGTACGTTCCCGAATGGACGAATGTTGATCTGTTCGTGGTGACATACCAGAGCGTTACTTGTTCACTAATCAACTAACCGTTTACGCACGGTAATCACGTCCAGGAAGAACGGCTCAACGCCTATTACGCACTGTGATAGGTCGAATCTTAGGTGAAATCACTTCACAAATTGCAACTCCGTGAAGCGTGGCCCACTCACAGTCGATACGTCACCCGACTGAGTTAATGACCGCAGAAAGCGGCCAATGTCGATCAAGTGCGTTTCCACGGTCGTTTTCGACGGTGGCGAGCGGCGGACCCCCGTTCACCAGTGCGAACGAGTCCCCCGTCGGCCGGTCGGCGGTGGGGGCCAGGTTGCTAGCGTGTGCGCGATGTCTGAGCGAGGACGACCCGGTCGCCTGGTCGATGGCCGGTTCGAGCTGCTGGAGCGGCTGGGTAGCGGTGGGATGGGGACGGTGTGGCGGGCCCGCGACGTGGGCCTGCACCGCGAGGTCGCCATCAAGGAGGTGCGCCCGGCCGACTCCGCGCTGCTCGAGAACAACCCGGTGCTGGCCGCCCAGCAGCGGGAACGCGTGCTGCGCGAGTCCCGCGCGCTCGCCAGGCTGCAGCACCCGAACGTGGTGTCGATCTACCAGATCATCGAGTCGCCGGACTCGCCGTACCCGTGGATCGTCATGGAGCTGGTCCGTGGCACGTCGCTGGACTCCCGCCTGCAGAACGGCGCGCTCACCCCGGCGGAGGCGGTCCGCATCGGGCGCGACGTGCTCGCTGCGCTGCGCGCGGCACACGCGGCCGGCATCCTGCACCGCGACGTCAAGCCCGGCAACGTCCTGCTGCGACCGGACGGCGGCGCCGTGCTCACCGACTTCGGCATCGCCGCCATGCACGACTCCACCCAGCTCACCGCGACCGGCGAGGTGATCGGCTCCCCGGAGTACATGGCCCCGGAACGGCTGCACGGCGACGAGACCAAGACCGCGTCGGACTTCTGGTCGCTCGCGATGCTGCTGTACGTGGCGGTCGAGGGCTACCACCCCATGCGCCGCGCGACCACGATGGCCACCCTCGCCGCGGTGATGACCGAGCAGGTCCCGCCACCGCGGCGCGCCGGCGCGCTCGGGCAGGCACTCAGCGCGGTCCTCGTGCACGACCCGGCCGCCCGGCCCACCGGCGAACAGCTCGACCGGATGCTCGCGGCCGCCGAGCACGGGGCGCTCGGGCCGGCCACGCCGGCGGGCCCCGCCTTCCCGGCGCCGCACACCCCGGCGCGCCCCTTCCCCGCGGCGCACAGTGGACCGCAGGGGCCGCACAGCGGGCCGCAGTACCAGCAGCAGTACCCCGCGTACCAGCCGTCCGAGCCGGTCCCGCGGCCGTCTCCCGCACGCAGGCGCATAGTCGCCGTGGTCGCCTCGTACTCGGTGAGCGCGGTGGTGGTGATCGTCGCGGTCGTGTTCCTGCTCAACAGCTTCCGGGCCCCGGACGACCCGTCGAAGACCAACACGGGCACACACGGCACGACGGGCGCCACGGTCCCGAACGTCAACGGAGACCCGACGACGAACACCCCCGCGGCGGCGGAGGACCTGCTCAACCCGGCCGGCGCACGCAAGGTCGTCAGCGCGCTGAGCGAGGTGATGGGCGGCAGCAAGGTTTCCGACTTCACCCTCTACTCCGACAGCGCGACGGCCACCGCGCCGGCCAAGGCGGTCAAGAACGGCTTCGACGACTTCCGGTACAGCAACGGCACCGCCACCCGGGAGCGCCCGGACACGGTGGACGCGGACCGCGCCGTACTCGACCTCAACACGGTCAACTGGGACGCGCTGCCGGCACTGTGGGACCGGGCGAACAAGGAGCTGGGCGTCGACCAGCCGACCATGCGCTACGTGATCGTGGACACCGACATCATCGACGGCACCCCGTCGCTGAAGCTCTACGTCACCGACGACTACGGCGCCGGCTACCTCGCCGCGGACCTGGCCGGCAACGTGACCGACCTCTACCCCCGCGGCAGCTGACGTTCACGTCGTGGAAACCAACGTGGCGGGCTCGCTGACATAGTCTCTCGCCATCTTCGACGAGATCGATCCCTTCATCGGCACGGCCGCCACCTCACTGCCCGCGGCGCAGGGGCTGGCGGCCACCTGGTGGTGTCCGAAACCGCAGGTGGGGAACACCCATCCGGGGGCGACGTCCCCGCTCGGCATGGTCTCCGCCTGCGCGTACTCCGGCGCCTACCCGACCGGCTACGGCCTCTACACCAAGGGCACCGAGGGCGTGCCGGAGGAGCTGTTCGACCAGCTCCAGGCGTCCGGTTTCACCCACTTCCAGCAGTCCGGCACCGGCGCGATCCGCAAGTACTACAACTACGTCCGGGTGACCCCGATGGTGCAGCAGCTGGACGTCCTCGGCGAGTCCTGGCCACTGCGCGACGAGACCGCCGAGGCCGGCTACTACGCGGCCACGCTCGACACGGACATCCGCTGCGAGCTCACCGTCGGCGCCAAGGTCGCCATCCACCGGTACACCTTCCCCGCGCATCGCAGCGCACGGATCGTCGTCGACCTGTCCATCGGGGGCCTCGCCATCGACCTCGGGCGCACGGTGCCGCTGCGGGGTCACGTGGAGAGCCTCGGCAACGGCCGCGCCCAGGGCACGGTGGTCGTCGAGGGCATCCCGCTCTCGGTGTACATGGAACTCGACTGCCCCGGCTGGCGCCAGATGCTCTGGCACGACAGGCGACTGATCGAGGGCGGCACGCGGCTGGACTTCGACCGCATCAGGCCGACCACGCTGCGCCCGTTCGGGTTGCTCTACATGGGACCGACCACCGCCGGCCAGCAGGTCGAGATCCAGATCGGCTTCTCACTGCGCGGCTGCGACCAGGCCAGGGAGAACCTGTACCGCGAACGCGGCGACGGGGCGCCCGCGTTCGACGACGTCCGGGCCAGGACCGGCGCCCGCTGGCGTGACCACGTCGACCGGATCGAGGTCGAGGGCGGGTCACCGGCCCGGCGCCAGGTTTTCGCGACGGCCCTGTACCACTCGCTGGTCAAGCCGTGCTTCGCCGACGACGAGAGTCCGTTCTGGCCGTCCTCGGGGCCCTTCGCCTACGACGTCTGCACCATGTGGGACATCTACAAGACCCAGCTGCCGCTGCTCACCGCGATCTGCCCGGACCGGGCGGTCGACCTGCTGGAGTCGCTGATCCGGGTCTGCGAGGAGGAGGGCAACTTCCCCATCGGGTACCGGATGGCACGCGGCGCGGACCGGTTCTTCCGGCAGGCGAGCGCGCTCGTGCACACCGCGCTGGCCGACGTGCACGCGCTCGGCCTCGGCGACCTCGACTGGGCCTGGGCACTGGTGCACATGCACGACGACCTGCGCCGGATGTACGGCGAGGACTTCTACGAGCACGGCGTCGTGCACCCGATCTCGCACACCCTCGACCTCGCCTACGCCTGCCACTGCACCGCGGGCGTCGCCAGGGCGCTGGGCGACACCCGGCTCGCCGACGACCTCGACCGGCGCAGCCGCCTGTGGTCCAACGCCTTCGACCCGGCCACCGGCCTGCTGTGCGACTCGTCGTTCTACGAGGGCGGCAAATGGAACTACTCGTTCCGGCTGCTGCACGACATGGCCGCGCGGATCGCGATGGTCGGTGGTGACGACGCGTTCGTCGGCATCCTCGACGCGTTCTTCGGCTACGGCGCGCCGCGGGTGACACAGCCCGGCCGCCGGCCCGACCCCGCGGAGATGCGGGCCGGTTACGCGCTGA
>Ga0307502_10000449_pt1 | contig 10745 bp, 5 predicted proteins | sample 16_S_MG_FD_201364 | JGI IMG/M metagenome (GOLD analysis project Ga0307502, IMG submission 201364) | Soil microbial communities from Populus trichocarpa stands in riparian zone in the Pacific Northwest, United States - 16_S | ecosystem: Environmental > Terrestrial > Soil > Riparian zone > Trees... | reverse complement strand
GCGTGCGAGCCCTCCGATAAGCGTTGTTCGGGAATCTCGGTGGGGCTGGCCGGATCCGTGTCCACCGACGCCACCGCCGACTGCAGCAACGGCCCCGCGCCCGCCAGCACCTCACGCGCCTCACGCAGCTGCTCGGCCATCCGCCCCCGCAGTTCCCGGAGCCGGCCGACCTCCTGCCGTGCCGCGGCAATCCGGCGCGTCGCCTCCTCGCCTGCCGCCCTGACCCGGCGGTCCGCCTCGCCCGTGCCGTCGCGCACCAGCCCGTCCGCCTTTGCCGTCGCCTCTCGGACCAGGCGTTCCGATGCCGCGTTGGCCTCTCGCATCAGCCGCTTCGCGGTGGAGGTCGCCTCGGCGATCATGTCGGTCGCCTTCGTGGTGGCCTCGGCGACGAGACGGGTCGACTCCGCGGTCGCCTCGCCCACCAGGCGCGACGCTTCCTCCTGCGCCGCAACGCGGTGCTCGGCCACCTCCCGCATGGCCTCCGACCGCCGCCGGGCCATGGCCATCTCGAAGTCGGCCTCCACCCGGGCCCGGCGTTTCGCCGCGCGGTCGTCCAGTTCGGTCCGGTGCCGGTCGGCCTCGGTGGTCATCGTCGCCGCGTCCACCCCGGCCTGCTGCAACAAGGTCTTGTGCTCGACCTCCATCTCGCGGCGGGTGCGGTCCATCTCGGCCAGTGCGTGGGCGTACCGCGCACGCAACCGCCCGGCCGCCTCCTCCGCAACGGCCCAACTGTGCTCGGCCGCCGCCTGCGCGCGGGCGGTGATCTCCGCGGCCTCCTCCTTCGCCATCTCCACCATGCGCCGCAGGCGCGGCGGCACCGCGTCGGGCGTTATGGGCGTTCGCGACATCTCGTCGACCTGGTGGGTAAGGCGCGCGTTCTGGGCACGTAACTGTTCGATCTCCGTGGCGAGGGATCCGGCGAGCGAGGCGTTGGCGTCGCGATCCGCCGTCACCAGCCGCAGTTCCTCCTCGATCGCGCGCACGTACCTGCGTACCTGCCCGCGCCGGTAACCACGCACGACGACGTCGAAGTCCGTGCGCAACGGCACCAGCTCCTGGACGTCAGTCACCGGCCATCACTTCCTTCCGCCACAGAGCAATCAGGGCGTTCGTCCTTTATGGACAGTGAGCGGCCGAACACTGTCTGGCTCCACCTTTACCAGCCGTCACCGCAGGCAGTAAAGGCCCTTGGCGGTCGAAATCGATCACTGATCTGTCAGTGGCACCATGAACGCCATGGATCCCTTCGCGGCGGTACCGAACGGCGCTCGGCACGCGGCACTCGCCGAACTGGCGCAAAATGGACCACTGCACCATCTCGTGCTCCCGACATCCGTGCCCGCGTGGGTGATCACGGGCTACGCCGAGGCACGTGCCGCGCTCGCCGACCCGCGACTGATCAAGGGCGGTCCGCGCAACGCCCCCTATGTCGACCAGTTGGAGCCCGAGACCGCCGCCGGTCTGAACCACCACATGCTCACCGCGGACCCGCCGACCCACACCCGGCTACGCAAGCTCGTCTCCATGGCCTTCACCCGCCGCCAGGTCGAGCGGCTCGCCCCCGGCATCGAGGCGATCGCCGCGTCGCTGCTGGACGACGTGGCGAAGGAGCTGACCGCAGCGGGCGTGGCGGACCTGATGAGTACGTTCGCACACCCCTTGCCCATGACGGTGTTCTGCGACCTGATCGGCATCCCACCCGAGGCACGCACGGACGTCCGCGAGTGGATCGGCCCGCTGCTCGCCGGCGGCGTCAGCCCGTTCGAGGCCTACGCGACCTCCGCACGCAAGATGTTGGCGTTCACACGCGAACTCATCGAGGAGAAGCGCCGCACCCCCGCCGACGACCTGCTCACCGCGTTGATCGAGGCCCGCGACGGCGACGACCGCCTTTCCGAGGACGAGCTGACCTCGATGGTGCAGCTCCTGTTCATCGCCGGCAACGACACCACGGTGAGCCTGATCTCCAATGGCACGCTCGCCCTGCTCACCCACCATGACCAGCTCGCCGATGTTCGCGCTAACACCGACCGCTGGCCGGCCGCGATCGAGGAGCTGCTGCGGTTCGACAGCCCGGCCCAGGTCCCCATCCCGGTGACCACGGCCGAACCGGTTGAGCTCGCGGGCACGACCATCCCGGCCGGCGTCCCGGTCATCGTGTCTCTGCTGGCGGCCAACCGGGACCCGGCCCGCTTCCCAGAACCGGACAGGCTGGACCTGTCCCGCGCCGACCGCGGCCACCTGGCCTTCGGCCACGGCATCCACCACTGCGTCGGCGCCCCGCTGGCCCGGCTCGAAGGTCGGATCGCGCTGCGAGCGCTAACAGAACGCTTCCCGACCCTCGAGCTGGCCGCCGACCCTGCCGACCTCGAGCGTGAGCCGTCACTGCTGTTCAACAAGCTCCGCGCACTGCCGGTGCGGGTTTCCTAGCCCTTCAACGGGTCGTGCCCGATCGACATCAGGCGGTACCGCCAGTGCGCCTCGCCCTGAGTGGGTTCCAGGTCGTCGCGCCGTTCGGCGTGCACGCGGTCCACCACGTTGTGCATCACGCGGAGGTCGTCCTCGTCGAGGTCGGTCTTCCGTTTGCCCAGGATCGAGAGTACGTGCTGCCCGGTCGGCGTGCCGGCCTGGTCGGGCAGCGCCTCGGTCTCGGCGTCGGCCGACCGGACCCGCAGCCAGTCGGCAAGCTCGCGGGACGACATGTTCACCACGCGATGGAACTCGTTCCACAGGTCCTCGTCGACGGGTGTGTGCGCCAACAGTCTCGCCTCCTCCTCGTCGTTCGACGAGTGGCTACCCGACGGGGCGCTGGGCCAAACGGCGGCATTTACATCGTTGGCACAACGTTGTAGAAGCATTACATGGCCACGTTGAAGGATGTCGCGGTGCTCGCCGGGGTGTCCGTGAAGACCGTGTCGAACGTGGTCAACGGGTATGCGTTCGTGAAGCCGGAGAACCGGCGGCGCGTTGAGAACGCTCTCATCGCCACCGGCTACCGGCCCAACATCGGCGCCCGCAACCTGCGCCGCGGCCGTACCGGGTTCATCGCGCTCGTGGTGCCCGAGCTGTCGATCCCCTACTTCGGCGAGCTTGCCGGCGGGGTCATCGCGGCCGCGGCCGAGCGCGACTGGAACGTGCTCATCGAGCAGACCCAGGGCGACCGCGACCGGGAACGCGAGACCATCGCCGCACTCGGGTCGCACATGGTCGACGGCGCCATCGTGAGCCCGCAGGCCGTCGAGACCGCGGACGTCGCCATGCCCGGCGTGCCCGTGGTCCTGCTCGGCGAGCACCCGCTGGCCCTGCCGCTGGACCACGTCGGCATCGACAACGTCACCGCCGCCTACACCGCCACCCGTCACCTGCTGGACCTCGGCCGCCGCCGGATCGCCGTCATCGGCCAGCACCCGACCCGCGGCACGGCCACCCAGCGGCTCGCGGGCTACCGGCGCGCGCTCGCCGAAGCCGGCCTGCCGGAGATCGTCGCCTCCGCGATGCGTTACCACCACCGCGACGGCGCAGAGGCCATGACCGACCTGTTAGCGCTCACAGAGCCACCCGACGCGGTGTTCTGCTTCAACGACATGCTCGCGCTCGGCGCCATCCGCGCGGCCGTCGACCGCGGCTGCCGCGTCCCCGACGACATCGCGGTCGTCGGGTTCGACAACACCGAACACAGCGCCTACAGCGTGCCCGCGCTCACGACGATCGCCCCGGACAAGGCCGCGCTCGCGAGAGCCGCGGTCGACCTCGTCCACCGCCGCGCCAGCGGCGACACCGATTTCCCGCCACAGGACGTCCAAATCCCGTTCGCCCTGGCGGTCAGGGAGAGCACCACCCCGTAGGACAACCGAATACGCGCCAGGAACCCCCTGCACCTGGAGCAAACCATGACAGTACAAAGACGTACGTTCATCATGGGCAGCGCGCTCGCCACGGCCGCTGTCCTCCTACCGCCGACCGCCGCCGCCCAACCGACCAGGGCCGCGCTCCGGCCAGCCGCCTTCCGCCGGCTCCCACCCGGCGCCGTCCGCGCACAGGGCTGGCTCGCCACCCAGCTCGACAAACAGCTGAACGGCCTGTGCGGCCGCTACCCCGAGGTGTCCGGCTATCTCCAGTTCGACCAGACCGGCTGGGTCCATCCGGACCTCGACGGCTGGGAGGAGCTGCCGTACTGGCTGCGCGGGTACGGCGACCTCGGCTACGTCACCGGCGACGCCCGCGTGCTGGCCGACACGGGGCGCTGGGTCGAGGCGGTCCTCGCGACCGCCGCGCCCGACGGGTTCTTCGGCCCCACCCGCCTGCGCACCGCCGAACGCGGTCACGCCGACCTCTGGCCGCACATGCCGATGCTGCACGCGCTGCGGTCGTGGGCCGAATACCACGGCGACACCAGGGTTGATAACGCTCTCATCCGCTACTTCCACTTCATGGCGGGCCAGCCGGACGGCGTGTTCGTCGACGGGTGGGGCTACACCCGCTGGGGCGACACGCTCGACGTCGTCTTCTGGCTGTACGAGCGCACCGGCGATGCCACACTGCTCGACCTCGCGCAGCGGATCCACCGGCTGTCGGCGAACTGGACCGGCGGTATCGCGAGCCTGCACAACGTGAACATCGCGCAGGGCTTCCGGGAGCCCGCGCAGTTCTGGCGGCTGTCCGGCGACACCGCGCACCGGGACGCCGCCTACCGCAACCACGACACGATCACGCGGACCTACGGCCAGTTCCCGGGTGGCGGGTTCGCCGGCGATGAGAACGCTCGCCCCGGGTACGGCGATCCGCGGCAGGGCTTCGAGACCTGCGGCGTGGTCGAGTTCATGGCCAGCCACGAGCTGCTCACCCGCATCACCGGCGACCCGGTGTGGGCCGACCGGACCGAGGAGCTCGCGTTCAACTCGCTGCCCGCGGCACTCGACCCGGCCGGCCGGGTCACGCACTACGTGACCAGCGCGAACTCGGTGCGGCTCGACAACGTCGCGAAGACCCGCCGCCAGTACCAGAACGGGTTCGCCATGCAGGCGTACAAGCCCGGCGTGCGGGACTACCGCTGCTGCCCGCACAACTACGGGCAGGGCTGGCCGTACTTCGTCGAGGAGATGTGGTTGGGCACCCCGGACGGCGGCCTCGCCGCCGCGCTGTACGGGCCGTCGACCGTCACCACGACCGTCGCCGGCACCCCGGTGACGATCACCGAGGCCACCGGCTACCCGTTCGCCGACACCGTCACGTTAACGTTCACAATGCCGCGGCCGGCGGCGTTCCCGCTCGCGCTGCGAGTGCCGGGATGGTGCGCGAACCCACGGCTCACGGTCAACGCCGCCGCCGTGGCCATCTCGGGCGGCCCGCGGTTCGCGTCGGTCAACCGCACCTGGCAGCAGGGCGACGTCGTCGTGCTCACGCTGCCGATGAGCACGCGCACCCGGTCGTGGGCGAGCGGCGCGGTGTCGGTGGCGTACGGGCCGTTGACGTTCTCACTCGGGTTCGCGGAGCAGTGGCGCCGGTACGCCGGCACCGATGCGTGGCCGGAGTGGGAGGTCACGTCCGGCACGGCGTGGAACTACGGTCTGACCACCGACCCGCAGCCGGCGGTGACCACCGGCGGGAACACGGCGGACCCGTTCACCGTGGCGACGGCACCGGTTCGGATCACCGTGTCCGCACAACGGATTCCCGACTGGACCACCGACAGCGAGAACGTCGTCGGGACGCTGCAGGGCGGTCAGGTCGCGACCGGCACGCCGGTGGAGCGGATCACCCTCGTCCCGATGGGCGCGGCGCGGCTGCGGATCACGACGTTCCCCCGTACCGGCGGCAGCCGCACGTGGGGGACGCCCGGCCCGGCGTGCCGGATCCAGAACAAGAACAGCGGCAAGGTGCTCGCGATCGACCAGATGTCCACGGCCGACTCGGCACACGTGGTGCAGTTCGCCGACGGCGGCACCCCCGACCACCTCTGGCGGCTGGTCGACCTGGGCAACGGCCGGGTACGGGTGCAGAGCGTGCACTCCGGCAAGGTCCTCGGCGTCGACGGCATGTCGACCGCGAACTCCGCGCACGTCGTGCAGTTCACGGACAACGGCACACCCGACCACGTGTGGGAGCTGGCCGACAACGGCGACGGCTGGTTCCGGCTGCGCAACCGGAACTCGGGCAAGGTGCTCGGCGTGGACCTCATGTCGACGGCCGACTCCGCGCACGTGGTCCAGTACGACGACAACGGCACGCCCGACCACCTCTGGCGGATCATCCCGGACGGCGACGTGCGGATCCAGAACCTCAACTCCACCAAGGTGCTCGCGGTCGACGGTATGTCCACTCAGGACTCCGCGCGGGTCGTGCAGTACATGGACAACGGCACACCCGACCACTTGTGGCGGTTCCTGCCGGACGCCGACGGGTACTTCCGCATCCGCAACGCCAACTCCGGGAAGGTGCTCGGCATCGAACAGATGTCGACGGCGGACTCCGCGATCGTCGTGCAGTACACCGACAACGGGTCGCGGGACCACCTGTGGCGGCTGCGCGCCGAGCTCGACGGGCTGTGGCGGTTGCAGAACGCCAACTCCGGCAAGCTGCTCGGCGTGGACGTGATGTCCTACGCCGACTCGGCGCAGGTCGTCCAGTTCGCCGACAACGGCACGGCCGACCACGTGTGGCGGCTGCTATGAGAGCGCTGATGACGGCCGCGGTCCTTGTGGCCGCGCTGGTGCCGACCACGGCCGCCACCGCCGATGTGAGCGTTAACGCCGCGGTGTGCTTCCTGTCCTGCGACACGCTCGACCCGTCGCAGACCCATCAGGAGATCTTCCCGGTGCCGGAGAAGAACCTGAACGGGCGCCGTCTCGTGCTGCACGTGTCCGATGTGGACGGCATGGCGTGGGGCAGCATCGACAACGGCGTGGCCGGCGACTCGGTGTGGCTGGACCGGTCGTGGGACGGCGGCGCGACATGGGAAGGCCTGCTGGGCAAGGCAAGCATCCCGTCGACGTGGACCGGCACGCGCACGCTCATGTACAACGTCGCCGATCCGCGCAACCATAAGCGTGGCCTGATCCGTGCCTGCGGAGACGCACACGCGGTGGGATGCACGGACTGGGTGTACCCCACGGTGTGCGACGTGCGCTGCGACCGCACGGACGCGAGCCAGGCCACCGGCGACCTCCAGCCGGTCCCGAGCACCACTCTGTCCGGCCGCGTGATCCGGCTGCACGTCGACCAGAACGGGATGGCGTGGGGCGGCATCGAGGCCGGCGCGCAGGGCGACGAGATCTGGCTGGACCGCTCCTGGGACGCCGGCGCGACGTGGCCGGACGGCTCGTCGCTCGGCCGGGTCTCCGTCGCGGCCGGTGCGGTGGGAACGCGCACAACCATGTTCGCGACCCGTGATCCCCGTGGTCGGCTCTACGCCGGCGCCGTCCGCGCCTGCGGCCGCGCCGTCACCGGGCAGGGCGGCAGCTGCACGGCCTGGGCCCGACCCGCGCCCACCAGGGCCGGCGCGGCCGCGGACACGCTCATGTACTCCTACGACCCGTACCCCGGCTGGTGGCCGAGCAGCTGGTGGAACTCGGCGGCCACGCTCACCACGCTGATCGACCACGGCGACCCGGCCTACGACTGGGTGATAGCGCGAACATTCGACCAGAACAAGGGAGTCTTCGCCGCCGGGGTGCGCAGCACCGACGCCATCGAGGGCAACTTCGTCAGCCGCGCGATCGACGACAGCGCGTGGTGGGGCCTGGCGTGGATCGCGGCCTACGACCGCACCGGCCAGCAGCGCTACCTGGCCATGGCCACCACGATCGCGAACTACGTGCAGCAGTACTGGGACACCGGCACATGTGGCGGCGGGGTCTGGTGGAACCGCGAACGCACCTACAAGAACGCCGTCACCGCCGGGTTGTACCTACGGCTCGTGGCGTCCGTGCACAACCGCACCTCGGGCGACACGGTGTGGCTGCAACGGGCCCGCACCGCCGCGACCTGGTACCTCAACAGCGGCATGATCAACTCCGCGGGCCTGGTCAACGACGGGCTCACGGGCGACTGCCGCAACAACGGTCAGACGGTGTGGACCTACAACCAGGGTCTGGCCATCGGCGGACTCGTCGAGGCGTGGCGCGCCACCGGCGACACCACGCTGCTGGACGCGGCCCGGCGACTCGGGGACGCGGCACTCACCGGCCTGTCCCGCGACGGCGTGCTGACCGAGTCGTGCGACACCGGCCAGAACACCTGTGACGACAACCAGAAGCAGTTCAAGGGCATCTTCAGCCGGTACCTCGCCGACCTCGCGTCGGTGACCGGATCGGCTCAGTACCAGGCGTTCGCGGCACGGCAGGCGGACTCGGTCTGGACCCGCGACCGCGACAACCTCAACCGGATCGGCCAACGCTGGGCGGGCGGCAGCCCCAACCAGCTCGACTGGCGCACACAGGCGAGCGGCCTCGGCGCGCTCGTGGCCGCATAAGGAGTGATCATGTTCAGACGGATACTCAGCGCCGCGACGGGCTTCCTCATCGCGACCAGCACGGTGTTAGCGATCACACCGGCGGCCGAGGCGGCGACGTGGCAGCCGAAGGCGCCGCCCCTCACGACGCCGTGGACCAGTCAGGTCTCCCCCACCAACGCACTGCCCGACTACCCGCGCCCGCAGCTGGTCCGCACGGACTGGCAGAACCTCAACGGGGTGTGGGAGTTCACCGGCGCGTCGAACATCAACACGCCGCCGGTCGGGCAGACGCTGCCGGAGGGCGTGCTCGTGCCGTACCCGATCGAGTCGGGGCTCTCGGGCATCCAGCGCCACGAGGACTACATGTTCTACCGCAGGACGTTCACCGTGCCGTCCACCTGGAGCGGCCGGCGCGTGCAGCTGAACTTCGGGGCGGTCACCTGGGAGACGCGGGTGTGGGTGAACGGCACCCAGGTCGGCACGCACACCGGCGGCTACGACGCGTTCTCGTTCGACATCACCGGCGCGCTTCGGGCCGGTGCCAACGAGATCATCGTCGGCGCGTACTCACCCGTCAACGGCAGTCTCTTCCCGATCGGCAAGCAACGCCGCAACCCGAGCGGCATCTGGTACACGGCGTCGTCCGGCATCTGGCAGACGGTGTGGCTGGAACCCGTGGCGGCCAACCACATCACGCGGCTGGACACGACCCCGGACGTCCCGGGCGGCGTGCTCGACCTGGTCGTGCAGGGCACGGCAGGCCAGCAGGTCCGTGCCGAGGTGCTGGCCGGCGGGACCGTCGTGGGCACTGCCACCGGCAATGTTGGCGCTCACATTCGGGTGCCAGTACCGAATGCGCGGCTGTGGTCGCCGAGCGACCCGTACCTGTACGACCTGCGGGTGACCATGGGCACCGACACGGTGACCGGGTACTTCGGCATGCGCTCGCTCGGCAAGGCGGTGGTCGGCGGGGTGATGCGCCCGCTGCTCAACGGGAAGTTCGTGTTCCAGCTGGGCACGCTCGACCAGGGCTTCTGGCCGGACGGCATCTACACGGCGCCGACGGACGAGGCGCTGCGGTTCGACCTCGAGCGCCAGAAGGCGTTGGGGTTCAACATGGTCCGCAAGCACATCAAGGTGGAACCGGCGCGCTGGTACTACTGGGCGGACAGGCTCGGTCTGATGGTGTGGCAGGACATGCCGGCACTGGACGCGGTGGACGACACCCCGGCGGCGAGCCACGCGAACTACGAGTCGGAGCTGCAGCGGATCGTCAACCAGCTCAAGGGAACCACGTCGATCGTGCAGTGGATCCCGTTCAACGAGGGCTGGGGTGAGTACGACAACGCACGCATTGTCGACCTGGTCCGGTCGATCGACTCGACCCGCCTGATCAACCACAACTCGGGGTCGAACTGCTGCGTGTCGGATCCCAGTCCCACCAACGGCGACGTGATCGACGACCACGGCTACCAGATGTCCAGCGCCACCCGCCTACCGGACGCGACACACGTGGCGGTGCTGGGTGAGTACGGCGGTCTGGGCCGGCGCGTGACCGGCAGCGAGTGGTCGCCGGGCAACGGTTTCGCCTACGGGGACCTGTATTCCGACGAGAACTCGTTGACCACCCGATACGAGACGATCACGTCGGAGGTGGCGCGCTTCGTGCAGACGCGGGGCCTGTCCGCGTCTGTCTACACAGAACCGTACGACGTGGAGAACGAGGTCAACGGCTTCTACACCTACGACCGCCGGGTGCTGAAGATGACGGCGTCCCGGGTGCTGGCGGTGAACCAGCGGGTGCTGGGCGCCGCGGCGGGCACTGACGTGTCACGGGGCGAGCTGGTGTCGTTGCGGGTCACGACTCCCGGCTACACGAACCGGTACCTGCGCCACCAGAGCGGCCTGGCGAGAACGGATGTGGACAACGGCGACCAGCTGAAGCAGGATGCGACGTTCTGGGTTCGGCCAGGCCTGGCGAGCGCGTCGTGCGTTTCGTTCGAGTCGAGGAACTTCCCTGGCCGCTACCTGAGAAACGCGAGCCTGCGCATCCGCGTCGATGCCAGCGACGGGACAACGGGTTTCGCGGGCGATGCGACGTTCTGCCCGAGGGCGGGCTGGGGCGCGACGGCGCTTGAGTCGTACAACAACCCGGGCGCGTTCGTCAGGCACTACAACGAGGCGGTGTACCTGGCGAGGCAGGGTGGCACCAACCCGTGGGACACGGCGACGTCGTTCACGGAGGACACGACGTGGGCGGCGACGATTCCGTTGTGGCGCAGCGGCGCGGACC
>Ga0307502_10000448_pt1 | contig 10792 bp, 7 predicted proteins | sample 16_S_MG_FD_201364 | JGI IMG/M metagenome (GOLD analysis project Ga0307502, IMG submission 201364) | Soil microbial communities from Populus trichocarpa stands in riparian zone in the Pacific Northwest, United States - 16_S | ecosystem: Environmental > Terrestrial > Soil > Riparian zone > Trees... | reverse complement strand
GGCGGAGCGTTTGCGTTCCTCCACCATGGCTACGCCGTGCTCACCGGCCTCACCGCTGTCGCGCTGTACGTTCTCGCCGGGTGCGCATGGGTGTACCTGAAGACCGACGGCGAGACGCAGCTGCGTGCGGCACGGGTCGGGCGCGTCGCCGTCGTCCTGCTGACCGCAGGGACCGCGGCGAGCTGGCTGCTCGCCCCGGTTGCCGGGCCGACGACCCTGGACCCCGGCGCCGCGGCGCGTCTGCCCGTCTGGGTCGCCGGCGCCGCGGTGCTCGCGGCAGGCCTCGCGTTCGGGCTTCGGTCCTTCTCGAGCGCTCCTCGAGGCCGGCGCCCGGACCGGGCGCCGGTGCTCGCGACGCTGGCCGTGTATGCCGGGGGGCTGCTGATCGCCGGCGGCCTGCTCTATCCGCGCCTCGTGCCGCCGGACATCACGGTGCATGAAGCTGCGTCCCCGCACGCGACGCTGCTGTTCCTGATCATCGGGGCGGGTGTCTTCGTCCCGCTCTTCGTGACCTACCAGGCGTACAGCTACTGGGTCTTCCGTGGCAAGGTCGACGTCGAGCACGAGGCGACGACCGCATGAACCCGCTCACCCGGCTGTATCGCCGCTCGCGCGCCTACCGCGTCGTGCTGTATGTGCTGTCCATCCCGCTCATGCTGCTCGTGTACGTCATCTCAGATGACATGTGGGCGAAGTACTCGCAGGTCGGCAACCTCACGCTGCTGGCGGCGTTCCTGGTGTTCGCCCTGTGGGCGTGGTGGTACGGCGAGGATCGCGACAGGCGCAGTGCGGCAAGAGCGGCGCAGGCCAACGGGGCGAGCTCGGCGGCCGGCAATGGCCGGTGACGGGCTGCTGTCCCCGGCGCTCGCCGCACCGCCGAACGCCGCGACCAGACGCCGCCTGACCGAGGTCCTGATCCCGGGCAAGCGGCGCCTGACCGCCTCTGGAGTGCTGACGACTGCGACCGCGGTCGCCACCGCGACGGGGTTCTTCGCGGTTGCGGCGGTGGCCCAGGACGTGCTCTCCGGGCAGGCGAGCCGGGCGCACGACGCGGGCTGGTTGGTGCTGCTGGCAGGCGCGGCGGTCGGGCGGGCCGGTGCCGGCTACCTGGCCGCGAGGCTTGCCGTCGACGGCGCGCTCGCGGTCGAGCAGCGCCTGCGGGCGCGGTTGCTCGAGCGTATGGTCGGCGGCGCCGCGCCGTCGCTTCCGAGCGCGGCGCAGGCGACGGCGGTGATGGACGAGGTGCAGCGCGTCGGCGCGTACGCCGAGCGCTACCAGCCCGCCCGCGTCGCCGCGGTGCTCGTGCCGGTGGTGCTGCTGGCCGCCGTGTTCCCCTTCAGCTGGGTGGTCGGCGTGCTGCTGGTGCTGTGCGCGCCGCTTGCGCCGGTGAACCTGAGCATCGTCGGGATGGGCACCGCGACCGTCGCGCGCCGCCACGGCGAGGAGCTGCGTCACCTTTCCGGCTACTTGCTCGATCGCCTGCGCGGCCTGGCGACCCTCCGCGCGCTCGGCGCCGAGCGGGTGGAGCTCGAGCGGGTGAAGGCCGCGTCGGAGCGGCTGTCGGAGACGTCGATGGCGGTGCTGCGGGTCGCGTTCGTGTCCGCCGCGGTGCTCGAGGCGATCGTGACGGTCGCGGTGGCCGTCGTCGCTTCCTACATCGGACTGACGCTGCTCGGATACGTCCACGTCCCCGGGCTGCCCACCGAGATGTCGCTGCGGACCGGCCTGTTCCTGCTGATGGTCACGCCGCTGTACTTCCAGCCGGTGCGAGCCCTTGCCGCCGCCTACCACGAGCGCGCGGATGCGCTGGCTGCGATCGAGGCGCTCAAGCCCCTCCTCGAGACGGACCTCACTTCGCCCCAACGCGGCGCGGCGCGGTCGTTGCTCTCCCCGCCGGCGGTCGAGATCGCCGATCTCACCGTCGTGTTCGCCGGCCGCGACGCCCCCGTGCTCGACGACGTCTCGCTCGCGATCGAGCCCGGCGAGCTGATCGGCGTCACCGGCGCCTCGGGAGCCGGCAAGTCGACGCTGTTGCGAGCGCTGGCCGGGGACCTGGAGCCCGCGGCGGGCGGCGTGATTCTCGACGGCGTGCCGCCGAGCGCCGTCCCCTGGACCGCGATCACGTGGCTCGGACAGCGGCCGTACCTGTTCGCGGGCACGCTCGCGGAGAACATCTCGCTCGGGAGGCCCGAGTCGCATGACCTGGAGGTGCTGCACGCCGCGCTCGCGGCCGGTCTCGGCGACGTGCTCGCCCGCCTCCCCAGCGGCTTGAATACGCCCGTCGGCGAGGGCGGCTGGGGCCTCTCCGGCGGCGAGGCGCACCGGGTGGCGCTCGCGCGAACGTTTCTCAAGCGCGCGCCGCTGCTGCTCCTGGACGAGCCGACAGCGCACCTCGACGCGGCCAGCGAGGCCGGGATCATCGAGGTCATCCGCAGACTCGCGCGGGACGCCACGACCATCCTCGCCAGCCACTCGCCCGCGCTGCTCGCCGCCTGCGATCGCGTGATCACGCTCGACCGCGGCCGGCTCGTCGGCGCCCCCGGCCGCGCGGTGATGGAGTCGGTGGCATGAGCAGCGGCCGCATGTGGGTCGGGCAGCTGCCTGCCGGGCAGCCCGCCGGCGCACCGACCGGCCGGCGGTTGGCCAAGCCCGCGGCGATGACCGTGCTCGCGTTCGGGTCCGGCGCCGGCCTGCTGGGACTCGCCGGATGGTTCATCGCCTCCTCCGCGGTCGCCGGGTTGGCGGTCGCCAGCACGTTCTCGTTCCTGTTTCCGAGCGCCGGGGTGCAGGCGCTCGCCTGGGCCCGCACGCTCAGCCGCTACGGCGAGCGCATCTGCACCCACAAGGCCACCCTGGACCTCGTCGGGTCGCTGCGGACGAGCCTGTTCGCGCGTGCGCTGCGGCTGCCGCGCGATCGCGTGGCGCAGCTGCGCAGCAGCGAGCTGCTCGGCCGCATCACCGTCGACAGCGACGCGGTCGAGAACCTGCTCCTGCGAAGCTCGTTCCCGATCCTCGCGGCCGCCGCGGGATTGATCGGGACAGCGGCGCTGTTCGCATGGCTTTCCGCGGCGCTGGCGATCGTCGCGGTGGCCGGACTGGCCCTCACCGGCGCCATCCTGATCGGCCTGTCCCATCACCAGGCCGGCCGGCCGGCACGGGCGTCGATCGCTGCGCGCGCCCACGCCCGCCAGGCGCTCATCGAGACCCTCGATGGCCTGCCCGAGCTTCGATCCTTCGGCGCCGAGCAGCGCGCCGCAGCGGGAGTCACTCGCCACCTCGAGCGCTACGCCGAGAGCCGCCGGCGCCTGACGACTCTGGCCGCCCGCGGCCAGAGCGTCGGAACCCTGCTCGCGGACCTGACGCTGCTCGCCGTGGTCGCGACCGCGGCCGGACTGCTCGGCCCAGGGGCGCTCGCGGTGCCCGCATTCGTGGCCGTCTGTCTCGTCGCGATGGCCGCCTTCGAGCCTGTCGTCGGCCTGCCGGGCGCCATCACGGCACTGGCCAGAGCGCGCGCCGCCTCCGCCCGCCTGACCGAGCTGTTCACCGCGGCCACCACGCCCGCAGCCGTGACGCACGTCGTTCGTGGCGCGCCCTCGACGATCCAGATCACGCTCGACGATCCCGACATCGATGTCGCGCTGGCGGCCGGCGACACCGTGCTCCTCACCGGCGCCTCCGGAACGGGCAAATCGACCATCCTGCGAGCCGTCAGCGGGCAACGCTGCCCGGGGGTCCACGTGTTCCTCGCCGGTGTCGACGCGGCGAGCATCGAGCCCGCAGAGCTCGCCGAGCGCGTCACGCTGGGTGCCCAGGACGCGCATGTCTTCGACGGGACGATTCGCGAGAACCTCGAGCTCGCCGATCCCGCCGCCGGCGAGCGTGAGCTCTGGAGGGCGCTTGCAGCCGCGGCGCTCGACGACACCGTCGACGCCTTCCCAGCCGGGCTCGACACCCCGGTCGGCCCCGGCGGAGCAGCCCTCTCAGGCGGCCAGCGCCGCCGCCTCAGCGTCGCGCAATGCCTGCTCCGGCGGGCGGACGCCCTTCTGCTCGACGAGCCCACCGAGGGCCTTGACAGCGCGACGGCCGCTCGCCTGCTCCGCGGCGTCCGAGCGTTCGACCCGAGCGCCGCGCTCGTGATCGCCCTGCACGACCGCCAATCCCCGGCCCTGCCGTGGACGCCGACCGCGCGCGTCGAGCTGGCGCCTGTCGCAGCCACCCACGCCCTGCCCTCAGCCCAGGAGTCGACATGACCGCTCTCGGACGCACCGATCTCGACGTCTTCTCCATCTGCCTCGGCGGCAACGTGTTCGGCTGGACCGCCGACGAGCCGCAGTCCCGCGCCGTCCTCGATGCGTACACCGGCGCGGGAGGCAACTTCGTCGACACCGCAAACTCCTATCTGGTCGAGCACGGCCGCTCCGAGACGATCATCGGGCGCTGGATCGCCGACCGTGGCAACCGCGACCAGATCGTGGTGGCCACGAAGGTCGGCGGCGGCCGCGGACCGGTCCGCAACCTGCGCGCGGACACGATCGAGCGCGAGGCGCAGGCCTCGCTCGAGCGCCTGCAGACCGATCGCATCGACCTCTACTACGCGCACTTCGACGACGAGCAGACGCCGCTGGAGGAGTCGCTGCGCGCCTTCGACGCGCTCGTCCGGGGCGGCACCGTCCGCCACATCGGCGCATCGAACTACACGCCGGAGCGACTCACCGCAGCCCTCGAGCTCCAGCGCGAGCACGGGCTCGCCGAGTTCACGGTCCTGCAGCCGCAATACAACCTCGTCGAGCGCGACTTCGAGCGCACGCTGCTCCCCGTAGCCGATGCCTGGGACCTCGCCGTGCTGCCCTACTTCGCGCTTGCCAAGGGGTTCTTGACCGGCAAGTACCGGCCGGGCGGCGAGGCCGTCGAGTCCGAGCGTGCCGAGGCTGCCCGCGCGTACCTCCACAAGGGCGGCGCGGCCACGCTGGACGCGCTCGACGAGGTCGCCGCCGTCCATGAGACCACGGTGGCCGCCGTCGCGCTCGCCTGGCTGCTCGCCCACCCACGGGTCGTCGCGCCGATCGCCAGCGCGCGGACCACGGAGCAGCTCGAGCAGATCCTGCCGGCGGCCACGGTGGCGCTGACTGCCGCGGAGGTCGACCGGCTGTCGGCCACCACGCTCGCGGCGTGAACCACCCTCTCGCGTAGGGCTCTCACGAGCGCGTGCCGCACGCGTAGGTAGGGCTTCCCGACCCGGCCCCTGGTGTTTCCTGAAGGTTCTCGTCCGGGCGCCCGGACCACAGTCTCGGGTCGGTGGGCATAGAAATCCCAGGCGGCATCGGGACGATTCCAGCACGGGATTTTCTTAGCGACAGGCGGCGTTCGGAGCCGCCGGAAGAGAGGTCGTGATGGCGACTACTGATCAGATGTCGGAGGCTGTGAAGACGAACTGCGCCGGTGTCGAGATCGACACCAGAATGCGCGTCGGCGAAGCCTGGGTCGCCGCCGACGAGCGCGAGACCGCGCCCGTCATCAACCCCTCTACGGCGCAGGCGTTCGCCGAGGTTCCGCAGGCGACCGAGGAGGACGCCCAGCTGGCCCTTGAGGCGGCGCGGTCAGCGCAGCCCGGGTGGGCAGCGCTGACCCCGGGCGAGCGTGCCGGATATCTGCGGCGCGTCGCCGAGCTGATCCATGCCGACTCAGAGCGGCTCGCCCGCATCATCTCGCTCGAGGAGGGCAAGCCCCTCCCTGAGTCCCGCTTCGAAGTGCAGGGCTGGACGGCCGGTTTCTTCGAGTACTTCTCCGGCTTCGGGCGCGCGGCCCACGGCGAGATCCTGCCATCCGACAACCGCGGGGAGGAGGTCCAGAGCCGCAAGGTGCCCTACGGCGTCTGCGTCGCCGTCACGCCATGGAACTTCCCGTCGGCGATGCCCGCCCGCAAGGTCGCGCCGGCGCTGATGGCGGGCAACGCCATGGTTGTCAAGCCGAGCTCGACGACGCCGCTGTCCGCACTGGCGCTCGCTGCGATCTTCGAGCGTGCCGGGATCCCGGCCGGGATCGTCAGCGTGCTTCCGGGTCCGGGCGGCAAGCTCGGCGAGGCGCTCGTCCGCAACCCGATCACGCAGCTCGTCACGCTCACCGGCTCGGTGGGCGCCGGCGAGAGGATCGCGGCCGGTGCGGCCGAGAACCTCGCCGCCGTCTCGCTCGAGCTCGGCGGCAAGGCCCCGTTCATCGTCATGGACGACGCTGACATCGAGAGTGCGGCGCGCCACGCGCTGACCGCCCGCTTCCAGAACAACGGCCAGGTCTGCACGTGCAACGAGCGCACCTACGTGCACCGACGGGTCTACGACGAGTTCATCGATCGGTACGTCGCCCTCGCGCGCGAGCTCAAGCTGGGCGATCCGCTCGACGAGGCGACCGACCTTGGCCCGAAGGTGACCCAGGAGGAGCTCGAGAAGGTCGAGCAGATGGTCGACCGGGCGCGCGAGCAGGGCGGCGAGGTCCTGACCGGGGGCAAGCGCGCCGAGGTGCCGGGATTCGATGGCGGCTACTGGTATGAGCCCACGGTCATCACGACCACCAGCAACGACATCGAGATCATGCAGAAAGAGATATTCGGCCCTGTGTCTCCTGTCATGGCGATCGACTCCTTCGAGGAGGCGCTCCAGTTCGCCAACGACAGCGAATATGGGCTCTCCGCCTATCTGTTCAGCAACGACGCGAAGACGGTTCACCGCTTCATCGAGGGCTGTGACTTCGGCGAGCTCTACATCAACAAGATCGGGCCGGAGCAGCTGAACGGCTACCACACCGGGTACCGGCACAGCGGCATCCTCGGCGACGACGGCACGCATGGCCTGGAGAAGTACTCGCGCCGGCGCACCGCCTATGTCAGCTGGCGTGAGGACACCGCAGCGGACCTGATGCCCGCCGCCGCCCGATCGAATCGGCCCGCATGACGATCTGTGGAGGGCGGGCCCAGTCGGCTCGCGCGGTCCTCGACGAGATGCTCGCCGGCGTGATGGCGTCGAGGTCGATGCCCAGGGAGGGGCGATCGCGGCCAGCATCGCTCTTCGCCAATCACTCCATTCGCTTATGGGAGCAGATCGACCGCCGCGGCGGACGCCAGCACACCAAGTCGCGCACGTCGCGCGCCGTCCCGATGATCGAGCAGGCCGCCGAGGCACTCGAGCGCCTCAAGGACCGCGGCCACCGCACCGGGCCGAAGGATCCCGTGTTCCTCGGTGAGCACGGCGGCACGACGGATGGCTCCGCCCTGCGGCGCTGCTACCTCAGGGACCGCGAGGCCGCCGGCCTGCGCGAGCTGCGCTTCACGATCTGCGCCACACATTCGGCTCGCTGGCGATCAACTTCGCTTCGATCGTCAGGTCCAGGCGTGGATGGGCCACGCCAAGATCACGACGACAATGCGCTATCTGCACCAGAGTCGCGCAGAGGACGCCCGACTGCTGTCCGCCGCCTTCGCCTCGGAGGAGCGCCGGGTGGCGTGACTAGACAGGGTGGAGCCGTGTGCGTTACGGCTCTGTCCGGTGGCTGGAGAACAGTGGTCGGCGCCTGCGCGTCTGCGTGGGTCGCCGGGGTGGGCCCGGTGGAGCCACATTACGGAGGTCGCCAAGCATGACTGAGAGTAGGCCGCCCGCTGGACATCCACGCCGCATCGATCCGCCTGGCCGCTGTGAAAGCGGACGAGCCGCTGGACGAGCGCACGTTGCATTGCGTGGTCGCCAGCGTGGTGCTGTTAAGGTCGACGTGCTCTGGGGGGCCGACGGGTTAGGGGCGTAGGAGGATGGCCCATTCGGCGCTCTGTTGGGTGTGGCTGTTTTCCCAGTTGGTGACGAGCACGAGTCCTTCCGGCACGGCCAGCGGTGTGCTTGTGTAGCTGGTGTCAAACCCGCCGGCGGGCAGTGGCAGTTCGGCGGGGGTGCCGCCTGCGCCAGCGGGGTCGCCTAGCTTCGCGAACACGTGGCCGCGGGCGCGCCAGGTGACCCATAGCCGGCCGTCGGGCGCGTAAGCCGCGGCCGGCTTGCTCACGCCGTCGACCCGCTTGGCGAGCGTCACGGTCGGCTGCGCTTCCCCGGGCGCCCACGAGATGAGTTGGTCCTGGTTGTCGAGGTAGACGAAGCGGCACGTCTGCGCACATGCGAGCGGCAACCGCAGATTGTTGTTGAAGACGTTCGAGCTGCCCGGCGCGAGCTGCGCGGTCGCGCCGGGGAGAACGTCCCCTGTCGCTGGATCGAGCTCGAGCAGGTACAGACCGCTGGCGGTGCTTGTGCCCAGGTACCACGCGAGCCATAGGCGCCCGGTGGCGTCGTAGGCGAGCGTCGGGACGTAGGCGTCCCCGGGGGCGAAGCGGCTGAGGTCGATCTGCGTGACGTCGACGGCGCCGCGGTTGACGGTGAGATCGCCGGCGAAGTTGGTCGTGAACAGCGGCGTCTGCCCGTCGGCGGCGAGCACAGCTCCCTGGGCGAGCGAGATGCTTTTGCTTGCGCGGCTGGGTGCCCCGAACGTGCCGTCGGCGCTGCGCGGCGCGATCAGCGTGCCATTGAGCGGATCCTCGGTGACCGTGCTGTGAAAGCCACTGACGATGAGCTGCAGGCCGCCGCCCGCGCGGGGGAACAGCAGCGGGTCATCGGCATCGAAGCCGGTGATTGCCGTGGCGCGCACCACGTTGCCGATCTTGCCCGAGGCGGTCGAGAACGTTGCCGCCTCGACCGAGCGATCGCTCGCTCGGTTGTAGGCTGCGACGACGCTTGACCCGTCCGCGGCCAGCGACGCGACCGTCAGGCCGATGTGCACGCGATTAGGCGCCGAGGACAGCAGCGTCCAGGGCTCGGCGTTCGCGAGCAGTTTCTGCAGCGTGGCGGCGCTGGTGGCAAAGCGTGCGTCGCGGGTTACGCTGACGTCGAGGATGCAGTCGCTGAGCATCGGCTCTTCGGTGACGCCCGCGGCGCGGCAGGCCTTCTCGGAGTTCGCGCGCTGTGCGGCCGACAGCGAGCCCGTGCTGACGAAACGCGACGGGAAGCCCTTGATCAGATACGACTTCGGCCTCTTTGCACGGGGGTAGCGGAACAGCGAGCCCTTCTGCGTGATCAACCACGTTCGACCGAACCGGTCATAACGCGCGGTGAAGCTCCGCGCGCTGCTGCCCATGATCAGCGAGCGGTCATAGCGGTGCCCGTGACGGTCGACGAAGTCATCCTGCCTGTCCCCGTTGAAGTTGCCCAGCAGACCGACGAGCTTGCCCGCGCGTTGCGGCGCGGGCGCCATCGAGAACCCCAGACCCCACACGCTCACCGGCCACACGCGCGCTGCGGTTCCGTCAGGCCACCTGACCATGTACTGATAGCCATCAAACGCGACGGTCCCCCCACCGCGCAGCTTCAGCACGCCGCCGCGCTGCACGGTGACCTTCCTGCGACCGACGCGCAAGACCATCGACCGTCCACTGTCAACCTCCACGATCGTGCCCGCGACCCGCATCACCTCAGCGGTGTTGACCGACACGGTCCTCGAGCGGGGAGCAGGCTTGTCCCAAAACGGCTCCTGGCGCGCCTGGACCTCCAGATCATCCGTCGTCGACTTGACCACCGTGTACTCCCCCGCGGCCTGGAAATCGTAGAACGTGTCGTCAAACGTGCTCAGGTGCGGATCACCGTTAGTCCACCCCACCGGACAGGCCGCGCTGGACGCCGCGCGTACCAGGCCCACCGAGGGCGATATGCCGGACACAGAGCGTGGGAGGCCAACGCCCCCGTTGACCGAGCAACCGCGAGGCGGCAGAGGCACGGTGGGCACGCTCGGCGGCGGTCTCTTTGGCGTCGGCTTGCAGTACTCGTCGAGGGCATGGGGTTCCACGGTGCCTTTCGTGGAGCCGCCCGGACCGCTGGCGACTCCGAGATATGATTGCGGTGACCAAGGCGTTGAAGGCGGCGGCGTGCCGTCGGTCCCATCCGGGCAGCCAGCATTGCCGTCGGTGCGCAACCAGACGTCGCCCAAGTTGTCCTGCTGGAGCTCGCCGTGTTCGCGGGAGTACATGCGAGCGGGCCCGGAGACGCGCACGTGGATCAACGGCTTGGAGTCGGGGATGTCCAGAAGCCTCTGGGACGTCGAGACTGGCCCCGTCTGGACTGGGCCGCCGTTCCCGCCGATAGTCGTCATCCCGCCAGGCTGAAGCTGAGTAAATCCGGCAACGGCCGCCGGCGATGCCATCGTCCATGCGGGCTCCAATTCAGGAGGTATGACCTCCTCCAACCGAAAGACGCTTGAACCCCAGGTGCTGATCACCCTAGGGTCTGCGCCGCCCGCGAGGGAGAAGGCGTCCAAATTATTGGCCTTGTACGTCGCGGCCACCCGAGAGAAGAACCCGGGAAGCATATCGTCGACATGCGCGAAGAAGCCGACGGCGTCATATGCCCGCGCGAACAGGGACTCCTGCGGAGTTTCAATGTAGTTCTTAATCCAGCCGGGGTATTGGTCGTAGGCAGTGTTCGTAGCCTGGTAGGCCGCCCACTCGGCCGTTCCCTCCGTCAACCACACCGGCTTGCCGGTCGCCAACGCCAGCTGCATGCAGTGGAACGCTTCGTGTGCGAGTTCAAAGTCCACCAGCAAGGCATGCAGTTTCAGGTCTGGCTTCGAGTTCGGGTCCTTCGGGTCCGCGCCGAGCTTGGAGCTATCCGGAAGCAGCCGTACGCGACAGGTGTCGTATTTCCCCTTGACGTCGAAACGCGCAGTGTCGACAGGATATATGGTGTCCGGCGCTAGCGGGCGAGCCGGTGGAGGCAGCACA
>Ga0307502_10000447_pt1 | contig 10807 bp, 10 predicted proteins | sample 16_S_MG_FD_201364 | JGI IMG/M metagenome (GOLD analysis project Ga0307502, IMG submission 201364) | Soil microbial communities from Populus trichocarpa stands in riparian zone in the Pacific Northwest, United States - 16_S | ecosystem: Environmental > Terrestrial > Soil > Riparian zone > Trees... | reverse complement strand
ATCTGGGGCCGACGCGTGGCGCAGCTCGCGGCCGGCCTCAACGTGGCGCTCGTGCCGGTCGAGCATCAGCTCGCCTACACCGCGCCGCTGCCCGAGCTCTCGGGGGAGATGCGCGAGGTCGTGCACCCGATCCTGCGCCACCAGGATCACGCCATGTACTTCCGCCAGGTGCGCGACGGCTACGCGATCGGCAACTACCGCCACGAGCCGCGCCTGGCCGAGCCCGAGCGGCCCGCGGAGCTGCCGTTCACCCCGGATGACTTCGCGAGCGCGCGCGTCGAGGCGGGGCGGCTGCTGCCCGCGCTGCGCGACGTCGAGATCACGCACGCCTTCAACGGCCTGATGTCCTTCACGCCCGACGGCTTCCCGCTGGTGGGCGAGAGCGCCGCCGCGCGCAACCTCTGGCTCGCCCAGGCGATCTGGGTCACGCACTCCGCCGGCTGCGGCCGCGCGCTGGCCGAGCTCATGACCCATGGCGACGCGCTGCTGGACCTCCACGAGTGCGATCCGCAGCGCTTCGACGCGCACGGGACGAGCCCGGCCTACGCGCGCGTCCGCGGCGCCCAGGGCTACCGCGAGGTCTACGACGTCATCCACCCGCGCCAGCAGTCAGAGCAGGCGCGCGGCCTGCGCACGACGCCGTTCTACGAGCGCGAGGCCGATCTCGGCGCGCACTTCTTCGAGAGCGCGGGCTGGGAGCGCCCGCAGTGGTATGAGGCCAACCGCGAGCTGCTGACCGGCGACGAGGTGCTTCCGCACGACGAGTGGGCCGCGCGCCACTGGTCGCCGGTCGTGCAGGCCGAGCACCGCGCGTGCCGCGAGCGCGTCGGGCTCTTCGACCTCACGCCATTCACCAAGGTTGAGGCCAGAGGGCCTGGTGCGCTGGCCTTCCTGCAGCGCCTGGCGGCCAACGACGTCGACAAGCCGATCGGGGTGATCGTCTATACCGCCATGCTGTCGCCGCGTGGGGCGATCATGTGCGACCTGACGATCACGCGCCTGGCGGAGGACCGCTTCTGGGTCGTCACGGGCGGCGCCGTGGGGCGTCACGACGTCGCGTGGATGCGCCGCCACCTGCCCGACGACGGCTCGGTCACCCTTACCGACCTCACCTCCTCGCTGTGCTGCCTGGGCGTCTGGGGCTCGCTGGCGCGCGACCTCGTGGGGTCGCGCACCGAGGACGACCTCTCCAACGAGGCGCAGGCCTACATGCGCGCCGGCACCGCGGACATCGGCCATGTCGCCTGCCGGTTGCTGCGGGTCTCCTACGTCGGGGAGCTCGGGTGGGAGATCTACGCGCCGGCCGAGTTCGGGCGACGCCTGTGGGACACGCTGTGGGATGCCGGGCGGTCGCTGGGCGCGGTTGCGTGCGGCGGCGCCGCGTACGACTCGCTGCGCCTGGAGAAGGGCTATCGCCTGTGGGGCCAGGACATCGACGAGGAGCACGACCCCTACGAGGCCGGCCTCGGGTGGGCGGTGCGGCTGGGCAAGGACGCGGACTTCATCGGCCGTGCCGCGGCCGCGGCGGCCGCCGAGCGCGGCGTGACGCGACGGCTGTGCTGCCTGGTCACCGACGATCCCGCGGTCATGCTCGTCGGCAAGGAGCCGCTGCTCGACGGCGAGGACCCGGTCGGCTACGTCACGAGCGCTGGCTACGGCGCGACGATGGGCGAGAGCATCCTCTACGGCTACCTGCCGGTCGAGCGCGCCGAGCCCGGCACGGTGCTGGCCGTGCACAGCGCCGGCGCCGACCACCGCGTCACGGTGGTCAGCGAGCCGCGGTTCGACCCGGAGATGTCGCGACTGAAGGACGTCGCGACCGCTGCCCGCTGAGGCGGTGGCGTTCTGTGGGCCTCCCGCTCCGGCGGCGTAGCTGAGAACACTAGGATCTGCGCATGCAGGGCGCCGATCTGCGAGAGCGGCGTGAGGCCATCGTGCGCGAGCACCTGGCGTCGGAGAACGCGCATGACTTCGACGCGACGATCGCCACCTTCGGGCATCCGCGCTACGAGCTCGTCGCGCTGCACCACGCCGACGACGCCGTCATCGTCGAGGTCGACGTCCTCGGGACGCACCTCGGACCGCTGCGCGCGCTGCTGCCTACGGGCCGCGCGTTCCGCTGCCGTGCGAGTGCGCATTTCCTCTTCGAGGGTGACCGCCTGGTCTGCGAGCGCGCCTACTTCGACCAGCTCACGGTCATGCGTCAGCTCGGGCTCGCGCACGATTCAAGGTCGCTCGCGGGGCGCCTGACCATGCTGGTGAGCCACCCGCTCACCATCGGCCGTGCACTGGCGCGGCGCCTGCGTGTCAGCAGATCGCGGCCACGTCGAAACTCACGTTCGTCAGGAACGGCGTGATCTTGTTCTCGCCGAGCGGCACTGGCCGCGTCGACTCGACGAAGATCCGCGACCCGCCCAAGCGCTGCACATCCACATCCGCGCTGACCTCCTCGGGCGTCGACTCGTGCTCGACGCGCGGCGTGGCGAAGATGGCGCACTGCTCGAGGTCGAGCGGCACCTTCGAGCCCGTCGGCCCGGTGCTGAACGTGATGTCGTAGACGCCGACGCCGACCTTCTTGACCGTGCCGTCGTTGTGCGTCCCGATCAGGTTGCCGAGCTTGGTGACGCGCATCTTCAGAACGGTCTCGGGGGAGTCTGAGCCGCTGATCTCGCCGGCGGCGATGGCGGTACCGCCGAGAGCGACGACGAGGGCGGCCAGGGCCACCGCAAACGAGGGGCTACGCAGATTGCGCAGGGTGGACATAGGTGTTCCTCCGCACTGATTGGCTGATGTCACTGCGTTAGACGCACCACCTCGGTTCCGCTTCCCACAGTCTGTGGGCATTGGAGTCGCGACCCCCCGGCGCGGTAGCGTCGTGTGCGTGCCCGAGCCTGTGATTCGCTGGTCGACGTATCCCAACGCCTACGAGCGGCCTCTCGTGGGCCGTGTCGAGTGGCATGTCATCGTCAGCGAGCTGCTGGCGGACAATCCGCTCGGCGATCCCGCCGAGCGCCCCGTTGAGGTGTATGTGCCGCCAGGCTACGACGAGGATCCTGAGCGGCGCTATCCGTCGGTGTACGTCATCCAGGGCTATACGGGCGCGGGGCCCATGTGGCATAACCGCTCGCCGTTTCGCCCGACGTTTCCCGAGGCCGTCGACGCGCTGTTCGCTGGTGGCGCGCCTGCGTGCGTCGTGGTGTTCGTGGACGCGTGGACTGCCTACGGGGGCAGCCAGTTCGTCGACTCGCCGGGGACGGGCCGCTACCACTCCTACCTCTGCGACGAGGTCGTGCCGTTCGTCGACGCCCGTTACCGCACGCTCGTCTCCGCCGCGCACCGCGGGATCGCCGGCAAGTCGAGCGGCGGGTTCGGGGCCATGATCACCCCGATGCTGCGCCCCGACCTCTTCGGCGCCCTGGCCAGCCACGCCGGCGACGCGCTCTACGAGCTCAGCTACATCCAGGGCTTCGGCAAGGTCGTCCGCGCGCTGCGCGCCTACGACGGCTCGTACGAGAAGTTCTGGGAGGACTTCGCGTCGCGCCCGCCGATGAGCAAGGAGACCGACGGCGATCTCGTCATCACCTACGGGGTCGCGGCCGCGTTCTCCGCCGACGAGGACGGCACCGTGCACCTGCCGTTCGACCTTCGCACGGGACGGCTCGTCGACGACGTCTGGGCGCGCTGGCTGGCATGGGATCCCGTGCGCATGGTGCCCGCGCACGCCGATGCCCTGCGCGGTCTGCGCGCGATCTACCTCGACGGTGGCACCCGAGACGAGTGGTACCTGGACCTCGGGGCACTCGCCTTCCGCGACGCGCTCGCCGAGATCGGCGTCACGGACGTCGCCTGCGAGCTCTTCGACGCGGCGCACGGCGGCATCGACTACCGCTACCCGCGCGGCCTGGCCTACCTCGCGGAGCGCTTGACGCCCGACCCGTGACCGTCGGCGCACCATGGGCGCCATCTCAAGCGGCTAGGGCAGGATCTCCACGTACCTGTGCGTTCCACGCACGCGGATCCGCTGCCCAGCCCGGATCAGCCGGGTGGCTGGCCGACCGGATAGGTCCTCGGCCGGTTGTTCGCATCTGACCAACCTGCGCGGTGGGCCGGGGGTCATACCCGCCGACAAGCACCCCACCCAAGAACGGAGCAGATCATGCTCAGCAGCACTCTCAAGCGGTCCGTCGCAACCCTCGCCGTCGTGGCGGGACTCCTCGCGGCGGCGGTACCGGCCGGTTTCGCCACGCCGCAGGGGTTCATCATGAAGGACGGCAACATCTGCGACCCGATCCGCCACATGGGCTGCTAAGACCTCCGCGCGGCTCTGCCGGGCCGGCCCGGCAGAGCTGGCTCCATATCGTTGCCGCGGACAGGATTCCTTACCATCGTTCTTGGAGACAGGAGACTTGGAGATGGGACCAGAGAACACGAGCCCCGTCCGCGCGGCGCTTCAGCCCTCAGCTCTGCGGGCGGCGCTGACACCCCGTCGACCGGTCTTCCGGAATCCCTGGGATTCCGAGGGCGACATGTTCGCCTGTTACGCGGTCGTCAGCGTCATCGATCCACTCCTGCTTTGGGGCGGGGGCGAACTGATGAGCTCGATCTTCGGCTTCGACTCCCGGTGGCCGCTCGGAGTGTTCATGGCGGCAGCGCTGGTTGGCGCTGCTGGTTTCGTGACCATCGCGGGGCGCGAGCGCACCAGCCTCTCGGTCGACGTCTTGGCTATCGCTGCGTGGCTTGTCCTCGGTCTGGTGGTCGCGCCTGTCCTCGGCTTGGCCCTCCCGAGCTGGGCAGCAATCGCCAGCTACGGAGTCTTGCTGCTGGTCATCCTCGTGTACGTGCTTCGCTTCGGTCGCTGGGAAACTCCGTTCCTTCGCAGCGTGAGCTGGCCACTGACATGGAGCTTGCTGGCCCTTTTGTTCGCCTTGAGCGCGCACCAACTGGTCTTCTTTTCGTAGCCCGCGGCCACCTTGGCGTCCCGTAGGGCCCCGCGCTCGGGTCGCGGTCCGCGAGCGTCCAGTGGCTTGCTGCTTCCACGCTTGCTGCTGTGATTTGGCTCGTCGGCGGCGACGGGTCAGGTCGTGGGCGACCGTCAGCGCGCGGCGCGCTCGCGCCGCAGCGCGATGAGGTTCTCGTGCGCGGGGGCGTGCTCCGGACGCAGACGCACGAGCGCCTCGAGGATGGCGATCGCGGTGTCGTGGTCCCCGCAGCGGAAGGCCAGGACAGCTAGGTCGTTGAGCGCGACGGGGTCCAGCTGGTCAGCGACCGCGGTGCGGAGGAGGTCGAAGGCGCCCGTGTGGTCGCCCGACTCGGCGAGCTCGAGCGCGGCCGGGTGAGCGGCCGCGTCGGCGCGGTGCCGGGCGGTGAAGGCGACCGTGTCCGCCGCCGGCGGGTACAGGCTGGAGATGAGGTGCGAGGCCGACATCTCGTGGCGCGAGAAGTCGGCGTTTTCGACGCGGACGTTGTCGCGGTCCCAGCGCGAGCCGGCGCGGGTGAGGACGGTGAAGCAGTCGTTGAGCAGCTCGCCGCCCCAGGCGACGGGCTCTTGGCTGATGCAGCGCAGCCCGGCCGCGACCGCGAGGCCCTCGACCAGCTGGGCGGAGACCGACGTGGCGCGCCAGTGGATGTTCTCGGGGTCATACGTCCCCGGCTCGTAGGACCCCATGTTGGAGTGGTGGATGAACGCGACGCCGTCATCGGCCAGCACGCGCGCGAACTCCGGCAGGTAGCCGGCGATCACGTCGGCCTCGGCATGGACCAGCGAGTCGAAGCTGAACACCAGGTCGATCGACCGATCGCCCGCCACCGCCAGCGACGTGCCGTCGTTGACCTCGAACCGCAGACGAGGATCGCCGGCGAAGCGCTCACGGCAGTGCGCGATCGCCGTGTCGGCGATGTCGACGGCGATCAGCTCGTCGCACACGTCACGCAAGTAGTGCGTCCAGCGCCCGTATCCCGGCGCGATCTCGAGGATCCGCCGGGCGGGCAGGTAGCCCTGGATCCGCGACTGAAGGGTCACCCACCACTGATAGGAGGGGCCACCCCACGCCACGGACCACTCATCGCCACGCTGCGACCAGTCGTACGCGACGTTCCACATGGACACGTTGTCCGAAAGGAGAGGCACGCCCAACTGATCGACCGTCCGTCTACCGCGCTTGAGCCAACCGCGCACCTCTTCCGCGCCTCGCCCTCGAGGTCGTCGTCCGCCGCGCTGGAAGTCGGCTGTCAGGGCTTGGCGAGTGCGAGCGCACCGGCCACGTTGCGGACTGCCTCGCGTGGACGTTGTCCGGCCGACGGGACCCGCCCGCCACCGACTGCGGGCCAGCGGAGCTACGCCGCGGCCACGAGCCGTTCGAGCTCGGCCTCGAGCCCGGCGTCGCCCACGTCGCGCACCTCGAGCGGCAGCCCGATGCGCGCCGCGGCCCGGTGCGCGCAGCGCTCGGCCGCCGGCGTGCGCCGCTGGGCCAGCCACACGACGCGGGTGTAGGCGCCGAAGTAGTCGTCGCGCAGCTCGGGGTGGCGGTCGAGCCCCAGCTCGCGCACCACCGTGTGCTCGAAGGTGCGCGCCAGGAAGTCGGTGAGGAAGTAGGTGCCGGGCTCGGCCGCCATCGCCGCGGCGACCTCCTCGCGCGCGAAGACGTCGTAGCAGTGCTCGCCCCGCAGGCGCTCGAGGCCAGCCTCGTCGAGCGCGACGTCGAGGGCGCCATAGGTGCCGCAGTCGGCGTAGGCCACGGCGACGTGCTCGTAGCGCTCGCGCAGCTCGTCCGCCAGGCGCGCGACCTCGCCCGCGATCCGCTCGGGGCGGTTGTGCAGCAGCGCCGGCAGCGGGAAGACGTCGACCTCCCACTCGCGGCGCCGGGCGATGTCCTGCACGTGCACGGCCAGCGCCCCGCAGGCGATGACGGCCGTCGCACCAGCGCGCCGCAACTCGCCCGGCGCACGCGGTGTCCCACGTACGCCAGCCCTCGCAGTCATCCGGGGAACGCGAGCTCGTCGACGAAGAGGTCGTTGAAGTCGGCGCGCCCGGAGAGCTCGACGTACTCCACCTCGCGCACGATCGAGCGCGCCTCGGCGCGCTCGCGATGGCTGAGAGCGACGATCTTCGCCCCCTCGCCGGCGACGTTGCCCGCCGACACGATGCGCGGCAGGGCCAGGCGCGGGACGAGCCCGATGCGCACGGCGCTGGCGGGGGAGAGGTAGGCCCCGAAGCTGCCGGCGAGCAGCACCTGCTGGATCTCGTCGGGCTCGATGCCGTACTCGCGCAGCAGGATCTTCCAGCCGGTGGCGATCGAAGCCTTGGCGAACTGCAGCTCGCGCACGTCGCGCTGGGAGAGGAAGATCGACTCGGCCGGATCCTCGCCCCGCCAGTGCATGACGAAGACGCGCTCCTCGCCGATCTTGGTCAGCCGCGGTGCGAGGGCGGGCAGGCGCTCGGCGGCGTCCTCGTCGGGGATGAAGCGCCCGGAGTGGTCGAGCAGCCCCGAGCGCACGAGCTCGGCCACGCAGTCGACCAGGCCCGAGCCGCACAGCCCGACGGGCTCGGCGTCGGCGATGACCTGCAGCTTGACGTCGCCGTCCTCGATGGTGATGCCCTCGATCGCGCCCTCGGCGGCGCGCATCCCGCAGCGGATCTGCGCGGCCTCGAAGGCGGGGCCGGCGGGCGCGGCAGTGGCGACGACGCGCTCCTCGCAGCCCAGCGCGATCTCGCTGTTGGTGCCGACGTCGATGAAGAGCCGGATGCGCCGGTCGCGCGTGAGGCCGGTGGCGAGCATGCCGGCGACGATGTCGCCGCCGACGTAGGCGCCCAGCGAGGGGAACACGAAGGCCGGCGCGCGCGGGTGCACGGCGACGCCGAAGTCGCTGGCCAGCGTCTCGGGCAGCTCGTGCGTGGTGACCGTGAAAGGCGCCATCGAGAGCGGCTCGGGATCGATCCCGAGGGCGAGGTGCATCATCGTCGCGTTGCCGCAGACGGTGATCTCGTAGACCTGCTCGGGCGCGAGGCCCGCCTCCTCGCACACCTCGGTGGCCAGCGCGGCCATCGTCTCGTGCGCGCGCGAGCGCAGCGTGTCGAGCGCGCCGGGGTCCATCATCGTGGCCGAGATGCGCGAGATGACGTCGCCGCCGAAGGGCTGCTGGGCGTTGAGCAGCGACTGCACCGCGAGCGGCTGGCCGGACTCGAGGTCGAGCAGCGTCGCCACGACAGAGGTGGTGCCGAGGTCGAAGGCGAGCGCGTGGCGGGCTCCCGTCGTGTCGCCGGGCTCGACGTCGATCATCTCCTCGTCGACGACGACCGCGGTGACCTTGAAGGCGCTGGAGCGCAGCACGCCGCCGAGCTTGCGCACGACGTCGAGCGGAATGTGGGGCTCGAGGTCGTCGATGGCGTCGAGCAGGCGCTGCACGTCGGAGCGCTGGTCCTCCATCGTCGGCTCCTCGAGCTCGACGTAGCGCTTGACCACGGCCGGGCGCAGGATCACGTGGCGCCCGACGCCGACCAGCGCGGCCTTGGGCCGCGTCTGCAGCGGCGGGACGCTGACCACCAGGTCCTCGCGTGCCGGCGCGCGGCAGGCCAGCCGCCAGCCGTCGTGGAGCTCCTGGGTGCTGAAGGCGCGCGGGTCGAGCGGGCTGATCGGGGCGTGCCCGCGCAGCACCTGGACCTTGCACTTGCGGCACGTGCCGTGGCCGCCGCACGTCGAGTCGATGGCGATCCCGTTCCAGCTCGCGGCGTCGAAGATCGGCGTCCCGCTGGGCACGCGCACCTCGGTGCCGTCGGGCAGGAAGCGCAGCAGCACGCGCTCGGCGCCGTCGACGGCGCCCTGCTCGTCCATGGGCTCCTCCTCGCGTACGAGCTGCGGGCGGGGGCTCACGACGCAGCCGCCGCCTTGGCCTGGCGCTCGCGGTGCTCGGCGATCCAGCGCGCGCCCCACTCGTCATGGCCGAGCAGCAGGTCGGCCGCCCGCACGGAGTTCACGACCTCCTCGGCGCAGCTCATGATCGCGCTGGTCAGGCCGGCCGCCATCGCCATCGGCAGGAAGGCCGAGCCGAGCTGGTGGCGGCGCGGCAGGCCGAAGGAGACGTTCGACGCGCCCAGGCACATGTTGACGCCGAGCTCTTCGCGGATGAGGCTGATCGTCTCCAGGGTGATGGTCACCGCGTCGGTCGCGGCGCCGACGGTCATGGCCAGCGGGTCGATGACGACGTCCTCCGGTCCGATGCCGTAGTCGCCGGCGGCCGACACGATCTTGCGCGCGATCTCCAGGCGCTGCTGGGCCGTCTCGGGGATGCCGGTCTCGTCGTTGGCCAGCGCGATCACCGCGGCGCCGTGGCGCGCGACGAGCGGGAGGATCTCCTCCAGGCGCTCGTCCTCGCCGGTGACCGAGTTCACGAGCGCCTTGCCCTCGTAGACCGCCAGGCCGGCCTCGAGCGCCTCGATGACCGAGGAGTCGATGCAGATCGGCACGTCGGTGGCCGCGGCGACGGTGCGCAGCATGCCCGCCAGCAGCTCGGACTCGTCGACGAGCGGGATGCCGGCGTTGACGTCGAGCATGTCGGCGCCGGCCTGCACCTGGGCGAGCGCGTCGACGGTCACGGTCGAGAGGTCGCCGCCGCGGAGCTCCTCGGCGAACGTCTTGCGCCCCGTGGGGTTGATGCGCTCGCCGATGACGCAGAACGGCTGGTCGTGGCCGATGACGACGGTCCTAGAGCGTGACGACAGAGTCGTGTGCATACGCGAGCGACTTCTCCCTTTCGATGCGCGGCTCGAGGCCGAGCTGTGTGCAGAGCTTGGCGATGCCGGCGTCCCTGCGGAACGAGATGAAATGCAGGCCGGCCACGCCGGGCAGCGAGAGCGCGTGGCTGGCCAGCTCGTGGGCGAGCGCGAAGCACGCCTCCTGCTGGTCGGCGGCGGCCTCCACGCGCTCGATGATCGCGGCGGGGACCTCGATCCCCGGGACCTTCGTGTCGATGAAGCGCAGGGCGCTCGCCGTGCGCAGGATGGTGATCGACGGGATCAGCGCGGCGTGGTCGGTGAGCCCGGTCGCCTCGGCGCCAGCCACGAAGTCCTCGAGCACCTCCTGCCGGTAGCCGATCTGCAGCTGCAGGAAGCGCGCTCCCGCGCGCGCCTTCATCAGCGCGCGCTCGACGCGGTACTCGATCGGCGGGGCGGCCGGGTTCTCGACCGCGCCCACGAACAGCCGCGGCGCGGGCTCCAGCGGCCGTCCGGAGAGGTAGCGGCCCTCCGCCAGCGTGTTGGCCACGGCGATGAGCTGCGGGCTGTCGAGGTCGAAGACGCGCCGGGCCTCGGGCTCGTCGCCCGCCGTCACGTCGTCACCGGTGAGGGCGACCAGGTTCTCGATGCCGTGCATCGAGGCGCCGACGATGTCGGCCTGCAGCGCGAGGCGATTGCGGTCGCGGCAGACGAGCTGCATGATCGGCTCGACGCCGCACTGCTTCAGCGCGATGGCGACCGCGAGCGGCGAGGCGTGCGCGTGGGCGGCCGTGTTGTCGGTCGCGTTGACCGCGTCGAGCCAGTCCTGCATCGGCGCGAGCTGGCGGCGCACCTCGGCCACGCCGCCGCCGTCGATCGCGGGCATCTCGGCCGTGATCACGCGCTGCCCGGCGCGCAGCTTGTCCTCAAGCGTCGGCATGCCAGCCCGCCGGCGTGTGCCGGTCGCGTCCGGTGACGAGGTTCTTCCACGACGACGTTCCCTGCAGCGAGTTGTCCACCGGCGGGCGCAGGTGGGCGAAGTCCTCGCGCCACAGCGGCAGCTTGCGCGAGCGCTCGTAGCCCGTCAGCCACACGCAGCGC
>Ga0307502_10000446_pt1 | contig 10808 bp, 11 predicted proteins | sample 16_S_MG_FD_201364 | JGI IMG/M metagenome (GOLD analysis project Ga0307502, IMG submission 201364) | Soil microbial communities from Populus trichocarpa stands in riparian zone in the Pacific Northwest, United States - 16_S | ecosystem: Environmental > Terrestrial > Soil > Riparian zone > Trees... | reverse complement strand
TTTTCAACGACACACGTGCTGACCAGTGGCGCCGGCATGTGAAAGACACGATCATCCCGAACAACCAGGAGTTGACGCGACTATTGCAAGCGAATCGCGAATTGTTGACGGACGCCGAGAAGGCAACCGTCGATGTGTTCGCAGTGCATGCGCAACAATTAGAGGAGCGTCACCTGGAGGGAAATTGGACTCCTGGTTCAATAAGATTTCCGAACGCCATGGAGTCGATCCTGGAGGACAGGGGATGACTATACAGAACTGGGTGATTGGGCAGCTTGTCAAGAGCGTTCGGTTCAACGGCTGGCCTGGGATAACGGTCGAGCCTATCGGCGAGCATGGAGTGAAAGCCCTTCGTCCGGGACGGCCAGACGCTGTTGGGTACTGCGTAGAGCCGGACAACGTGAACCAGTTCACCGTGCGAGTCCTGGAGGAGGCCGTCAGCGAGCTGCCTCAAACGGGGATGATCATCGTGACTCGCCGAGTCGTCGACCCGGAGGTGTACCAGCGAGCTCCCGAGTTGGGGGTCTGCGTTGACACCTTCGGCGGGTTCACGCGGGCGGTAGGGACGTTCGACGACGTCTCCCGGTACCTACATACTGAGGAGACCTACTTTCGAAAGCGAATGTCTTTCACGAGGGTGGTGACCTCGGTGATCCGCCGAGGTCACCGAGCGTGGGAACTCAAGCGGGCCAACAGGTTGCGATCGTTGACGGTGGTGACCCACGAGCGATACGAGTTGACCGATGATGAATTCGCCATGCTCCTCAATCAATATCCTATGCTCCCCTTGGACGCGTTGGTCATCACGAATTCCGCAGCGCAGGGTTTCGGGGACCGTGTCGTAAAGAGTTCTCAGCAGGTGGGTGTGCCGCTATTTACATTGGATGACTTCGTCAGCCAGATCCGTGCCCCATGGGCCTAAAGGACCGGTGGCCCATCCTCAACGAGCTGTGCCAATGCGCCGACCTCTTTCCCGAACTGGAACTGTGGGCCTTTGGCTCGATGCTGCTACCCAGGAGACCGAACGACCTAGACGTCTTGATCATCTACAAGAACCGGTGTGACGTCGTTGCCCTACGAGACATGGGCTTGTGGGAAGTATCCGCACCCCCGGTGGACATCATCGCTATGACCCCAGACGAGGAAAATCACTACCAGTTCATCAAGATCACCAACGCGCAGCGCCTACACCCGCCAGCCTAAAGTCCATTCCTGATGCCAAAAGCACATCCAGGCTCCGGCAGATGTACGCCGCAATGGAAGCGAGACGGCAACCAAGTACTTGCAGCTCACCGAGCTCCCGACATTAGCCGCGACCAACGGTGGCCGCCTGCGGCTGCATCCAGGCAGCGGCCAACTCGCGCTGCCGGTCTACACCTCCCTGGACGGCTCGTGCGTAGGCACGGTTTCGAACCAGTTCGCTGCCGGCACGTGATGCTCATGATCGGCTCCCTTGAACTGCCCTCGTAGCTGCCGGCTTATCCGCCAAGGCCTGCCAAGGAGTTGCCTGGTAATAAGCAGGCCCTCGAGTCATCGTGTCCGTCGTTTGCGTGCGATCAGCACCAGTGACAGTCCGAGCAACAGGAGGACGGCCGCGGGGATGACCAGGCGTGCGATGTCGGTGCCGGTCCACGCTAGGTCGGATCGTCCCTGTGGCGCCGGTTCCGCAGATGTTGGGGGCGTGGTCGACGAGTTTGAGGCCGGCGGAGTGCTGGTCGGGGGTGTCGTCATGGCTCCTCCACCAGCTTCGAGTCGCACCGTGTTGCTCTCCGTCACCGGGCTGGGGCCGTACTCGTTGACAGCGGCGACCGTGAAGCTCACCGTTTCGCCGGCGGGTACGCCGTGCACGACGGCGGAGGGGTGATCGGCCAGGGTTGTGCCGAGCGGTGTGCCGTCGGCGGTGAAGACGTGGTAGCCGCCAAGTGGTGCGTCACCGGGACTTTCTGGTGCCTGCCAAGTCAGTGCGACGGTTCCGTCGGCGGTAGCCTCGGCCTTGACGGAGCGCGGAGCGGTCGGCGGTCTGGGTGCATGCTTGTCGGCGGCCACGTCGACCTGAGCGGTACCGGTGGCAGATTCGCCATCGGTCGCGGTGACGGTGACAGAAGCGAGCCCGCTGTAGGCGGCCGAATACTTGTGCACGGCGACGGGTGACGGCCCCTGGGCGTCGATGGTGGCCGATGGATGCCCGAATCAGGCAGCCCAGCGGGACTGATACTCGCCGACCATCCGTACAAATCGGACTGGCCAAACCTGGAGGCGCGCGACCGAACCGCCTACCGGGAAACACCGCCACCCGGACCCCTTGTCGTCACGACGACCTGGTACGGACACCGCTCCAGAGCGCCAGCGCTTCGGTCAGCAACGCCACCTTGCGCGTGTTATCCCCGACGACGCGGGCTTGGCTGCACAGGGCGCGGAACAGAAGTAGATCTACCGCCTGCTCCGCCTGTGTCATCTCCAGGGTGTAGCCGTCGGAGCGGTGCACGATAGCCACCGCACCATCGAACGCGCCTCGCAGTCGGGAGATGTGAGTGTGCAACGGTGCTCGTCCCAGCCGCGGTGTGGCAGCACCCCAGACCCGCGCCACCAAGCGGTCCGCAGGCGCCAACTGGCCTGCATCCACCGCCAACGCGGCCAGCAGCAGCGCGACGGTCACGACGGCGACCTGGCATTGGGAGCTGCTGGGATGCCTACCTACGAGCGAGTCCCTGCTCGGCGGGATGGTGGGCGTGCACCGCGTCGGCACATCTTGGGCAGTTGATCACCCGAGTGTCCACGTTGGCGATGTCGGCGGAGACCATTCCCTCCATGCGATGAATGGTTTGACGACCCTCGCGAGCGCACTCGGCGCATACCCCGGCGCCACATACGGCGCACACGGCGACCGCTGGCTGCTGCTCGCCGGTCTGAACACAGTCGTAGCAATACATTCTGTTCTCCTTCAGGGTTCGGTCGGGCTCGTCTCAGCCCGACCAACCTCATCGGTGTCTCCTGACCGCGCACGTGGTGACGGTGGCCCGACCACGATCCCGTCGAACCGCACAAATCAGCTTCCCGGCCTGCGCCGCTCACGTCTTCGCGGCCAGCGCCCAACCCGCCTACCTGCCAGCAGCAATCACGGGATTCCAGCCACCAACAAGAGATGACGGCCGCTGGCGGTGATGCCGGACCAAGATCGGCACGCGACCCTGTTCACGATTCCCCTGCTGGGACGAGACGTGAGATCGGAGCGATTCGGACATGCGAAAGCGAGACGAGACATGAGCATTCCTCGCACCACTGGCGAGGCGTGTCCGATGTAAGGACATCGCTGACGGGCCGGCGACCGCGCCTGCCGGACATCTCATGGCATGCCGCCTCCGATCGTTCCTGAGCTGCGGCGGCACGGGCGAGTCTGGCCTTCGAAGAAGCTCGGGCACCGCTTGCTGGTCTTCGCTTGCGCCGAGCGCGCCACTAGGCTCGTCCTGGGCGTTCGCCGTGCGCAGCTGCACCAGTTGGCTGGGCCGGAGCGCGCTACCGCCCCACGGGACAGCCGGGAAGGGCGACCCTGCCATGCACATCGGCCCACAGGCCCAGCGCGCGAGGCTCTCCCCGCGACGTACGTTCGCCGGGGCGCTGACCGGGCTGGTTGTTCTTCCCCTGCTGACGCTGGGTTTGTCCCAGGTTCGCGGTGTCGTGAACCTGCCCAGCCAGACACTGCTTTATTTACTCGCCGTTGTGGTCGTGGCACTGGTCGGTGGGCTGGTTCCGGCGCTGGCCGCCGCGGTCGCGGCCGCTGTGCTGCTGGACCACTACTTCATCCCGCCGCTCTACGACTTCGCCGTCGCCGATCCCGACAACGTGGTGGCGCTGGGCGCGTTCCTGCTCGTCGCCGGCGCGGCCAGCTCGGTTGTCGGGCTGGCCGCGCGCCGCCGCGCGGCCGAAGCTCTCGCGACCGCGAACGCCGAGAGCCGTGAGGATTTCCGCCGGCTGGCCGAGGAACAGGCCGCGTTGCGCCGGGTCGCGACGCTCATCGCCCGCGGGGCACCCCCGGCCGAGGTCTTCGCGGCCGTCGCGCAGGAGGTCGGCAGCGTCCTCGGCGCCGACGCCACGCCCGTCGCCCGCCTCGACCCCGACGGCACGACCACCGTCGTGGCAGTCGCCGGCGATCCGCCCGCCGAGTTGACGGTGGGAAGCCGCTGGAAGCCCGAGCCGCCCATGGCCGTGGCGGAGGTCCTGCGCACCGGTCGCCCGGCACGCTCCGACGACTACAGCCGAGCCGCAGGCCTGTCCGGTGACGCCATCCACCGGATGGGAATCCAGTCTGGCCTCGCGGCTCCGATCATCGTCGAAGGACAGCTGTGGGGCATGATCGTCATCCTGGGGCGGCGGCATTTCCCCACCGACACCGAACAGCGTATGGCCGGCTTCACCGAGCTCATCGCGACCGCGGTCGCGAACGCCGACAGTCGCGCCCAACTCGAGGAAAGTCGCGACGAACACCGCCGGCTCGCCGACGAACAGGCCGCGTTGCGCCGGGTCGCGACACTCGTCGCCCGCGGGGTGGCGCCTACCGAGGTGTTCCCCGCCGTCGCGCGGGAGGTCAGACACATCCTCGGGGCCGCCGCCTCGAACATCGTCCGCCTCGACGCCGACGGCGAGGTGACCGTCCTCGCCCGCGTCGGCGAAGGCCAGGACGGCCTGCCGTTGGGGAGTCGCTGGAAGCTCGAGCCGCCCACGGCCATGGCGACGGTCATCCGCACCGGGCGTCCGGCGCGCTGCGACGACTACAGCCAAGCCTCCGGCGCGTTCGTTGAGGCCACCGTCCGGCGGATGGGAATCCAGTCGTCGGTCGCGGTCCCGATCGTCGTCGAGGGGCGTCTGTGGGGCGTGATCGTCGCCGGGATGCAGCGCGGGCTTTTCCCACCCGACACCGAACAGCGCATGGCCGGCTTCACCGAGCTCATCGGCACCGCGATCGCCAACGCCGACAGCCACGCCCAGCTCACCGCCTCCCGGACCCGGATCGTCGCCGCCACCGACGACGCCCGCCGCCGTATCGAACGCGACCTGCACGACGGCATCCAGCAGCGACTCGTCACGCTCAGCCTCACACTGGGCGTGGCCCGATCCACCGTGCCCGCTGGGTTGTCCGAGCTGCAAACCCTGCTCCGTGAGGCCGCCGACGAGCTCACCATGGTGATCGATGAGCTGCGCGAACTCGCCCGCGGCATCCATCCGGCGATCCTGTCCGACGGCGGGCTGGGCCCAGCGCTGCGCACCCTCGCCCGCCGCGCCGCGATCCCGGTGGAACTCGACATCCGGACCCACACCCGTCCCGCGGACCCGATCGAGGTGGCCGCCTACTACGTCGTGTCCGAGGCGCTCACCAACACCGCCAAGCACGGCCGCGCCTCACATACGCAGGTCACGCTCGAACAGCACGACAGGCTGCTGCACCTGTCGATCCGCGACGACGGCGTCGGCGGCGCCGACCCCATGCGCGGCTCGGGCCTGATCGGGCTCCGCGACCGGGTACAGGCCCTGAGCGGGTCGATCGAGGTCAACAGCCCTCCCGGAGAGGGCACCTGGATCGTCGTCGAGCTTCCACTGCAGCCCGACTGAGTCGAGACGTGAGGTCCAAGATTTCCCCCAGAAAACCGGTCGAGACTCGGTGGTGTGAAACCGGTTCAGTGGTTGTGTGCGCTGGTCGCGCTGAACGTCGTGTGGGTGACGGACCTGTTCGTCCTCGGGCACGGCTTCGACGGGCTTGAGACGAACGGCGCGCTGTTGACGGCATTGGGACGGCTCACCGGGCTGTACGGGGCGTTGACCCTGGTCGTGCAGCTCGTGCTGGTCGCCCGGCTGCCGTGGTTGGAGACGCGGCTGGGGATGGACCGGCTGACCGCGTGGCACCGGTGGAGTGGGTTCTGGGTGCTGTGGTTGGTGCTGGCGCACCTGGTGTTCGTCACGCTCGGCTACGCGGCGCAGGACGGCACTTCGGTGTTCGGGGAGCTCGGCACGCTGGTGTTCGACACCGAAGACGTGGGCCTGGCGGCCATCGCGACGGCTCTGCTGATCCTGGTCGGGCTCACCTCCGCGCGCCGCGCCCGCCGGCGGCTCCGGTACGAGTCGTGGCACGCCGTGCACCTGCTGGTCTACCTGGCGGTGCTGCTCGGCTTCCTGCACCAGGTCAGCATCGGGGAGGACTTCACCGGCTCACCCGTGGGGACGCTGTACTGGTGGTCGCTGTACGGGTTCGCGCTCGGCGCGGTGCTGGCGACGCGGATCGGGCTGCCAGTGCTGCGCAACCTGCGGCACCGGCTGCGGGTGGTCTCGGTGGTGCGGGAGAGCGCCGACGTCGTGACGATCTGGATCGGCGGCCGGGACCTGCACCGCCTGCCGGCGCGGGCCGGGCAGTTCTTCCTGTGGCGGTTCGGCAGTCGATGGTTCCAGGCGCACCCGTTCTCCCTGTCGGCGATGCCGGACGGACGGCACCTGCGGATCACGGTGAAGGCCCTCGGCGACGGCAGTGCCTGGCTGCAGCACGTCCGGCCCGGCACCCCGGTGTTCGCCGAGGGACCGTACGGCGCGTTCACCGGCGCGCGACGGACCCGGGACGGGGTGCTGCTCGTCGCGGGCGGGGTCGGTGTGACCCCGATCCGCGCGTTGCTGGAGGAGTTCGCCCACGCGGGTGCCGACGTCGTGGTGGTCTACCGGGCGAGCACGGCGCACGACACGGTGCTGGCCGAGGAGCTGCGGGCGATCGCGCGGCAGTGCGGTGCACGCATGCACCTCGTGATCGGGCCGCGCACCACGCTCGGCCTGCCGAGCATCGCCACGCTGGTGCCCGACGCAGCGCGGCGGGACGTGTACGTCTGCGGGCCGCCCGGCATGACCGACGCCGTACGGCAGACCCTGGTCCGGCTCGGCGTCCCCGCCGAGCGGGTACACACCGAACGCTTCGCCTTCGCCGCCTGAGGAGAACCCCGTGCGTCGAGCACTCATCATCATCGCGCTGGTCCTCGCCGGGCTCGCCCCGCTGGTGCGCTACCACCCGGACGTCCTGCCCGCGCCCATCGTGGCCACCGCCCCACCCGCGGATTCCGGGCAGTCCAGGACGGTCGACGGCCCCGTCGTGGACACCGAGTTCGGGCCCTACCAGGTCCAGGTCACCTTCTCCGCCACCACGATCACCGACGTGCGGATCATCACCGAGCCGGACGACGGGCACAGCCAGCGCATCGCGAGCCGCGCCGAGCCAACCCTGCGCGGCGAGGCGTTGCAGGCGCAGAGCGCGCACATCGACATGGTGTCGGGCGCGACCATCACCAGCGACGCCTACTCCAGGTCGCTGCAGGGCGCGATCGACGCGAACGGGGGCTGACGTGCGGTTCGTCGAACACGTGATGGGCATGCCGGTGTCACTCGAGGTCCCGGACCGGGCCGCCGCGGACGTCGTCTTCGACTGGCTGCGCGAGGTCGACCGCCGTTTTAGCCCGTTCCGCCCCGACAGCGAGGTCCGGACCGGCCGGCACAGTCCCGAACTGGTCGAGGTCCTCGGCCTGTGCGCCAACTACGAGCGCGACACCGGCGGCGCGTTCCGGGTCCGGCTGCCCGGCCGCGAGCTCGACCCGTGCGGCGTGGTCAAGGGCTGGGCCGGGCAGCGGGCCGCGGACCTGCTCCGGGCGGCGGGCGTCACCGAGTACTGCCTCAACCTCGGCGGCGACATCGTCGCGGCCGGCCGCGCCTGGTCGGTCGGCATCCAGCACCCCGACCTGCCGCATCAGCTGTGCGCCGTGCTCGAGGTCCGCGACGGCGCGGTGGCCACGTCCGGCACCTACGAGCGCGGCCACCACATCGTCGACGGCCGCACCGGCCGGCCCGTGCGCGACCTCGTCAGCCTCACCGTCGTCGCGGACGACCTCACCACCGCCGACGCCGTGTCGACAGCCGCGTTCGCCATGGGCGCCGAGGGCGTCGCGTGGGCGGACGCCCAGCCCGGCTGCCTAGTGTTCGCCGTCGACGCGCACCGCGAGGTGCGCCGCTCCCCCGGTCTCGCGAGAATGCTCAGGTGAGCGAGCTCCCACGTCTGCTGCTGGTCGAGGACGACCGGCAGCTGCTGGCGATGCTCGACACCCTGCTCACCGAGGAGGGCTACCGGGTCGACACGGCAGCGGACGGTCAGCAGGGCCTGCATCTCGGCCTCACCCGCTCCTACGACGTCGTGGTGCTCGACCGCGGCCTCCCGGCCATCGACGGGCTGGACCTGCTGAGCCGCCTGCGCCTGCGTGGCGTGATCACCCCGACCCTCGTGCTGTCCGCACTGGCCAACCCGGCGGACCGGGTCGCGGGGCTGGACGCCGGCGCCGAGGACTACCTTGGCAAACCGTTCGACCTCGATGAGCTGCTGGCCCGGCTACGTGCACTGCGTCGGCGGCACCTCGACGCCGCACGTTCGTTGCCGCTGCCCGGCGGGCGGCTCGAACTGGACACCCGCAGCGTGACCCTCGCCGACCGCGACCCGGTGCGACTGTCGGAGCGAGAATGCGATCTCCTGGCCGCGCTCGCCACCCGCCCGGGGACGGTGTTCTCCCGCCGACAGCTACTCAGCCTCGTGTTCGACGACGCGGAGAGCGACGCCGTGGTCGACACCTACGTCCACTACCTGCGCCGCAAACTCGGCCGAACGGTGATCGACACGGTGCGCGGGCGCGGATACCAACTCGGGCGTGGCCGGTGAACCGCGACCCCGACACCCGGTTGGTCCACCGCACGATGCTGCGGCTCGGGCTGCAGTCGGCCGCCGCGGTGCTGGTCGCCGTGACACTGCTCGGCGTGGCGGTCGTGCTAATCATCCAGCACACCCAGCAAGAGCAACAGAACAACCAGCTGACCACCGCCGTCGCCACCGCGGACGACGTGACCGACCCACCCGCCGGCGTCTGGCTCGTCGTGCGACGCGACGGACGGACCACCACGACCCCGCACCTGCCGAAAGGCCTGCCCGACGAAGCCGCCATCGCCGCGGTGTCCGCGGACGGCGGCAGCCGCACCGACGACGTCCACGCCGGACGGCACGAGTACCGGGTCCGCACCGAACGGCGCGACGGCGAGGTGGTCCAGGCCGCACTCGACCTGCGCTACGTCCACGAGGAACGGGACCGGCTCCTGCAGGTGCTGCTCCTCGCCGGCGGTGTCGGGCTCGTGCTCGCCGGGCTCACCGGCGCCTGGGTCGCCCGGCGGGCGGTGACCCCGCTCGTCAGCGCGCTGGCACTGCAACGCCGGTTCGTCGCCGACGCCGGCCACGAGCTACGCACCCCGCTGACCCTGTTGAGCACCAGAGCCCAGATGCTGCGCCGGCACCTGCGCGGCCACCCTGTCGAGTCCGATGTGGACGGTCTGGTCACCGACGCGCGTCAACTCGGCGCGATCCTCGACGACCTGCTCCTGGCCGCCGACCCCCGCCAAGAGGTGCCCCGCCAGCCCGTCGACCTCGCCGCACTACTGGGTGAAGCCGTCGCGGCAACGGAACCGGCGGCCACCGAGCGCGGCGTGCGACTCGAAACGATCACGACGCCGGTCACCGTCGACGGGTACGAGGCCGGCCTCCGGCGAGCGGTGAACGCCTTACTGGACAACGGGATCCGCCACGCGGACGGCATCGTCAGGGTGGTACTCACCCGGACCGGGCGACAGGCTCGGGTGGACGTCATGGACGACGGACCCGGCATCGACGCGGACATCCTGCCCACCCTGTTCGCCCGGTTCACCCCGGCGCCCGCAGACACCCCATCGACCGAGCGGCGCCGATACGGCCTCGGCCTGTCACTGGTCAGCGAGATCGTCGCCCGCCACGGCGGCTCAGTCGCCGCACACAACCGCACGGAAGGCGGAGCCGTCCTGTCCCTGACACTCCCCGTCGCGTAATCGCGGGCTATACCTCGACGCGTGAGCTCATGACGATGGTGCGGTCGCGGGGCAGGGCGAAGTGCTCGGTGTCGTCGGCGGCGATGGAGGAGGTGGCGATGAACAGCCGCTTGCGCCAGGACGCCATGGTCGGCGCGGCGCCGCGTTCGAGCTCGATCGTCGACAGGAAGTAGGTCGCCTCGTCGAGCTGTAGCCTGCCCTCGGTCGCGGCCGGGGTGAGTGCTCGCAGCGCAGCGGGCACGTCCGGGGTCTCCAGATAGCCGAACCGGACACAGACATGGGTGATCCCGTCGTCGTGTCCGAGGTCGTCGACGACGAGCCGTTGGGCCGCCGGCACGCGTGGTACCGGCTTGGTCTCTACCGTCACGATTACGACGTGCTCGTGCCGCACGTGGTTGTACTCGACGTTGGTCCGCATGGCCAGCGGCACGGTTTGCTTGCCACGGTTGAGGAAGACGGCCGTGCCGGGGACACGCAGCGTCGACGACCCGGCCTTGCGCAGTCGGTCCACGAACTCGCGCAGCGACCCCTCGCGCCGCGTGCGCTCCGCGGTGACGATCTCGTGGCCTCGTTGCCAGGTGCTCATGACGGCGAACACGGTGACGCCGATCAGCAGCGGCAGCCACGCGCCGTGGGCGAACTTGGTCAGGTTGGCCGCGAGGAACAGCAGGTCCACCACCAGCAGCGGGACCGCACCGAGGGCGAGCAGCCACCGCGGCACGTCCCACCGGCCGCGGGCGACGTAGAAGAACAGCAGGGTGGTGATGGTGATCGTCCCGGTCACCGCCAGGCCGTACGCGTAGGCCAGCGCGGTGGAGCTGCGGAACGCGAAGACCAGCGTGAGGACGGAGGCCATCAGCAGCCAGTTGATCCACGGCACGTAGATCTGGCCCACCCTG
>Ga0307502_10000445_pt1 | contig 10811 bp, 14 predicted proteins | sample 16_S_MG_FD_201364 | JGI IMG/M metagenome (GOLD analysis project Ga0307502, IMG submission 201364) | Soil microbial communities from Populus trichocarpa stands in riparian zone in the Pacific Northwest, United States - 16_S | ecosystem: Environmental > Terrestrial > Soil > Riparian zone > Trees... | reverse complement strand
CGGCGCGGGGCGGCGGCATGAGACTCGCCATGCCGACCCCTCGCTGCGATGACGTCCTGCGCAGTGCTTTCCGGGGCGTCGAGGCCGTCCTCCGTATCGTCGGCGGCCGGCTGTCGGCGCCATGCGCGGGGCGCGCGCCGTCTCCGGCGACGCCTGTCGGGCGGGACGAGCGCGTGCGGCTACCGCTCGTGGCGGACCACGAGACGTTGGTCTACGAACTGCTCGACGCCCACGCCGACACGGCGGAGCTCGCGGCTGAGCTGGTGTCGGAGCCGCTTTGGGCCGCACACCTCGACTATCTGCGCGGCCTCCAGCGGAGCGGGCGCCAAACGCTTGCACAAATGACGGTGGAGGGCCCCCGATGAGCTCGCAGCATGTGTTCGTCTATCCCAAGGTGACCGAGATCGGCCGGATGCAGCGAGCGGTGATCGCGAACACGCCGCCCACGGCGACGAGGCGGCGCCTCGATCGGCTCACGCAGCGGGAGCTGGTGACTGCGTCCTTGCTTCGCTGCCCGGACCAGGTGTTCTCGGCCACGGCGAGGAAGCGTCCATCATCCTCGTCGGGCTCACCGAGCGACCGATGAGCGCGTGCGCCGCCGTCCCACCGCTGCGCCGGTGGTCCGCTAGCCTTGCTCGCGCGATGGCCTCCGCGATCCCGCGATGAGCGCCGGTCCACCCGGGCCAGCCGGCTCCTCGGCACCGACCGTTTCCCGCCGCGCGCGCCGCATGCAGGACGCTCCGCGCCGAGCGGGCGACCGCAACGAGGCCGCGCTGCTGGAAGCGGCACGCGACCTCCTGCGCGCGGGGGAGTTCCAGGCCACGCCGATCCGCCAGATCGCCAAGCAGGCCGGGATCTCGCGTCAGGGCTTCTACTTCTACTACAAGTCGAAGGGCGAGCTGTTGGCCCAGCTCGTCACCGAAACGCTGTACGGCGGTCAGGTGTGGCGGGAGACGTTTTCCGACGCCGACCTCAACGACCCCGCGGGCGCGATCCGGCGCGTTCTGGAGGCCTCCGTCACGACGTGGCGCGAGCAGAGGGCGGTCCTCGGCGCCGCGAGCGAGATGGCCCCGAGCGAGCCGGTCATCCTGGAGCACTGGACGGCCGTCGCCGAGGAGGTCGCGGACTTCCTGGCCGACATGGTCGTCGCCTCGACCTCCATCGAGGCGCTGCGCGACCGCGATGCCGCGCGGCGCATGTTCGTGACGCTGGTGTGGATGCTGGAGCGCAACTGCTACATGCACATGGTCCACGGCAGCGACGAGAGCGACGCCGCGCTGGCCGAGCGATTGGGCGACATCTACATCCGCGCGCTGGGTCTCGAGTAGCCGCCGCGCGTCACCCCAAATGGGCAACGGCTCGCACCGAGGTTGGCTCCCTCAGGACCTCGCAGTGCTGACCGAGAGAAGTGAGCATCGTTTCCGATGCCCAACACTTCTCAGACAGGCCTCCTTGAGGTCGGCACCGGCGTCTTCGCCTACGTGCAGCCCAACACACCGACCTCGTGGGGCTGGAGCAACGCGGGGCTCGTGACGGCCGGCCGGACGAGCCTGCTGGTCGACACCCTGTACACGCTTGTCCACACGCAGCAGATGCTCGACGCCATGCGGGCGGCGACGCCGGCGGCCGCGACGATCGACGTGCTCGTCAACAGCCACGCTGATCCAGACCACACCTTCGGCAACCAGCTCGTCAACGGTGCGCAGATCATCGCCACCAAGGCCGCGGCCGAGGACATGCGCGTCAACCTCACGCCCGAGCAGGTGCGCGCGATCGTGGCCAACACGGGCGACATGGGCCTCGGCGGGCAGTTCTTCGCGCGGCTCTGCGCGCCGTTCGACTTCTCGGGCATCGACCTGGTGATGCCCACCTCGACCTTCACCGGGCGCCGGACGGTGCGCGTGGAGGAGAAGGTCGTCGAGCTCATCGACCTGGGACCGGCCCACACCCGCGGCGACCTGATCGTGCACGTCCCGGAGGATCGCGTCGTCTTCGTCGGCGACCTGCTGTTCAGCGGTGCGCACGCCGTGCTGTGGTCCGGGCCGGTGTCGAATTGGACGCGTGGTTGCGACGTCATCCTCGACATGGACGTCGATGTCATCGTGGCTGGTCATGGGCCGCTCGGCGATAAGCCCGCCCTGCGCGAGTTCCGCAACTATCTGGAGTACCTGGAGGCCGAGGCTACGGGGCTGCACGCGCGCGGGCTGAGCGCCCGCCAGGCGGCGCGAGAGATCGACCTGTCGGCCTACGCGGACTGGATGGACCGCGAGCGCATCGTCCTGGCGATGGACACCATCTTCAAGGGCCTGGAGGGCAACACCGAGGCCCCCGACTACCTGCGGCTGTTCGGCGACATGGCCGAGTACGCGGAGGAGGAGGGGACCAAGGTCGACCTCCCCCGGCGCTAGCGCACCGTCGACGCCATCGGGTCGGTGTCGCCGGCGCGCAGCAGCGCGAGGACCTTCAGCGCGAGCATCAGGTCGAACCGCACATTGGCGTTGGTGAGATCGCAGCCGAGCAGCTCGCGGATCCGGCGCATGCGGTACTTGATGGTGCTCTCGTGGACATGGCAGCGCTCGGCTGCGCGTCGGCGGTTGCCGCCCTCGTCGAGGAACACCTGAAGCGTCTGCAGCAGGTAGCTCTGGCGCTCGCGGTCGTGGGCCGCGAGCGGCCCGATCTGCGACTCGACGAGCGACATGAGCTCGGCCTCGTTGGAGTCGTTGAGCAGGAAGCGCAGCGACCCGAGGTCGTCGTGATAGACGGTGCCGGCCTCGGCGCCGCAACGCGCCAGGCGCAGCGCGGCCTCGGCCTGGCGAGCGCCGCGCGCGAAACTCGTGACCGGCGAGCTGACGCCGACGTGCAGCGTGCGGCCGAGCCCGCGGGCGACGCGGTGCAGGTCGCGGAGCTTGGCGTCCCGCACCTCGGCCGGGTGGTCGCAGACGGCGACTGCCAACCTCCCACCGACGAGGCAGCTCATGGCGCGCTCGCCGGCGATGGCGGGGCGGCGCGCGGGGGGCAGCAACTCGGCCGGGGGCGGGCCGTCGAGGGTCTCCAGCAGGAGCAGGTGCCAGCGGCGCGCGAGATCGAAGCCGGCGTGCTGCGCGCGCTGCGCGAGGCGCTCGGGGATCTCGTCCTCCGCCTCGATGAGCTCGGTCAGCAGGTCGGCCTCCAGACTCCAGCGCGTCTCGCGGGCTGTGCGCTCGCGAACCAGCTCGATGCCGATGACACGGGCGCCGTACCGCAGGCACTCCGCCAGCTCATCGGTCGCGTCCGCGACGGGGACGTCGGACTGCAGGCGGCCGAGGACCTCGGTCCCGGGCATGATGTCCTGGTCGAACCGCTCCTCGGGCGCGTCCGCATCGTCGCCTATATCTGCGACCCACAGGCGACAGCCCAGCACGTCCTCCAGCAGGGCGACCAGCATGTCGCGCCCGGCGCCGCCGGCCACGAGCTCGGCGAGCTCGACCTCGACGCGGGCCCGGAGGCCTGTCTCCTCCACAACGGTCATCGACCCTCCTCCTGTACGACGAGGAGACGATCATGCGCTTGAAGTCGTCATATGTCAAGTGTGATCTGACTCATGTCGACAAGGGCGGCGCGGGCGAGGGCGACCAGCGATGGCCGGACGACTGACAGCGTCTCCAGCAGCGGCAGGTCCAGCGGGTCGTCGGCGGCGTGCGGGCGAGCAGCTCGACGGAATCCGTGCCGCCCGGTGCGTCGAGATCGCCGCTGAGCGAGAACGCGACCGCGGCCTCGCCGTCTCGGCCGCCGTCGGCGATGGCTCGCCGCGCGACGTTGACGCCGCGCCGCGCGACGTTGACGCCGCGCCGCGCGACGTTGACGCCAAGCCGCGCGATGGTCATCCAATGCAGCGGGCGGTGCAGCAGCGTGCCATCCTCGACGACCGAGGGCAGCGAGCAGGTGTTGGTGGTCACGACGTCGACGCCCGCGTCGACGTAGCGGCGGTGCATGTCGAGCATGGCGTCGCCGGCCGGCGCGAGCGCTTCGATGCCCCACTGGCGGTCGTGGTCGTGGGCGAGCTCGGTGGCGACGCCGCCGTCGAGGATGGCGCAGCGCTGCTGCGCGAGCTGTGGGTGAACGGCGTCGTAGCCCCAGCGCGTGCGAGAAAGAGGTCCACGCCACGATCTTGCGCCTGCGCGGCGGCGCCCCTCTCGTTGGACCGGGCCGCTCCTCTCCTTCGGGAGGCGCGGAGAGGTGGGGGCCGGACGTACGCTGGCCGGGTGCTCGGCAGACCACCGATCAGAGCGGCAACGTCGCGGTTGCCCACCGCGCCGACGTCCACGCGATCCTGGTGGGCGGGGCGCTGCCCGAACGCGAGAGGACGCGCCGGTGGCATCTGCGTGACCGGCCCGTCGACGCGCCGGCTGCTCGCCGCACTCGACCGCAGCCCGCGCTGTGGCTGGTCGAGTCGGAGGCCAGCGCGCTCGGCTTCGTTCCGCCCCGCCGTCTGGCCGAGCTCGAGGCGTGCATCACCGAGGCCGGCCGACCACTGGCCGCCGACTGCGGAGGGTAGGTCACCGTGACTGTTGAGGCTTCGTCCTCGATACTCGACGCCTTCCGCCTTGACGGGCGCGTCGCCGTAGTGACCGGCGCGTCGTCCGGGCTCGGTGTCGCGTTCGCGCAGGCGCTGGCCGAAGCCGGGGCCGATCTTGTGCTCGGCGCGCGCCGCGTCGAGAAGCTCGAGGACACCAAGCGGCTCGTCGAGGCGACGGGACGGCGCGCCGTGGCGGTGGCGACTGACGTCGGGGCGCCCGAAGATTGCACGGCGCTCGTCGAGGCTGCGCTGGCCGCCTTCGGACACGTCGAGATCCTGATCAACAACGCAGGTGTCAGCGGCGCTCGCCCCGCTACGCGCGAGACCCCCGAGGAGTTCCGCGCGATCATCGACATCAACCTGAGCGGCTGCTACTGGATGGCGCAGGCGTGCGGTCGGGTGATGAGGCCCGGGAGCAGCATCATCAACATCTCGTCGATCCTCGGGCTCTCGACCGCAGGGCTGCCGCAGGCGGCCTACTCGGCGTCGAAGGCCGGCCTGATCGGTATGACTCGCGACCTCGCGCAGCAGTGGACGGGTCGCAAGGGCATCCGCGTCAACGCTATCGCCCCGGGCTTCTTCGCGACCGAGATGACCGCCGAGTATCGCGAGGGCTACCTCGACGCCCAGCTCCTGCGCGTACCCACCGGGCGCGTCGGCGACCCGCGGGAGCTTGCCGCTGCGGCCGTCTTCCTCGCATCGCCCGCGGGCGGCTATGTCACAGGCCAGACACTGGTCGTCGACGGCGGCTTCACGATCGCCTGATGCCGACGACGACGCTGACGCTCGACCAGCTCGCTGAGCGCGTCGGTCAAGAGCTCGGCATCAGCCAGCCGCCCACGATCGACCAGGCAGCGATCGACACGGTCGCGCGGGTGACCGACGACGAGCAGTGGATTCACGTCGACCCGGTCCGCGCCGCGACGGGGCGTTCGGCACGACGATCGTGCACGGGTACCTGAGCCGCTCGCTGTGCACGGCGCTGATGATGGACTGCGTCGCCGTCGCGGGCACGAGCATGGCCATCAATTACGGCGTCGACGTGCGCGGTTCCCAGCGCCCCTCCCAGTGGGCGCGAGGGTCCGCGCCGCTGTGCGCTGCATCGCTGGAGCGCCTCGAGCGCGGCGCGCAGGCCGTGATCCGTGTGACGGTCGAGGCCGACGCCCAGGCCAAGCCGGTGTGCGTAGCGGATGTGGTCGTCCGCTACGGCACCTAACGACCACCCGGTTTGGATCAGAGGATCTCGAACAGGCCAGCGGCCCCCATGCCGCCTCCAATGCACATCGTCACCACGGCGTGACGGGCCTTGCGGCGGCGCCCCTCGAGGAGGGCGTGGCCGACCATGCGGGCGCCGCTCATCCCGTAGGGGTGGCCGATCGAGATCGCGCCGCCGTTGACGTTGTACCTCTCCGGGGCGATCCCGAGGTGGTCGCGGCAATACAGCGCCTGGGAGGCGAACGCCTCGTTGAGCTCCCACAGGTCGATGTCCTCCACCTCGAGACCGTGGCGCTCGAGCAGGCGCGGGATTGCGAAGACCGGGCCGATGCCCATCTCGTCGGGCTCGCAGCCGGCGACGGCGATGCCGCGGTACGCGCCGAGCGGCTCCAGCCCGCGCCGCGCGGCTTCGGCGACCTCCATCAGCACGAGCGCGGCGGCGCCGTCGGAGAGCTGCGACGCGTTGCCCGCTGAGATCGTCGCCTCATGCCCGTCGCGGTCGGGCAGCACGGCCTTCAACTTGGCCAATCCCTCCATGTCCGTGCCCGGGCGGTTGCCCTCGTCCAGCGTCAGCTCGGAGGCCGGGAGCGGGACGATCTCGTCGGCGAACACGCCGGCATCCTGCGCGGCGGCGGTGCGGCGCTGGGACTCGGCGGCGTAGGCGTCCTGGGCATCGCGCGTGATCCCATACCGCTGGGCGACGTTCTCGGCCGTCTCGAGCATCGAGATGTACATGCCATGGCCCTGCTCGCCGGCCAGCCACGGATCCTCGGCGCGGTGGGTGTTGCGGTGGTCGTTCTGGACGAGCGAGATCGACTCGACGCCGCCGCCGACCGTGACGTCCATGCCGTCGGCGGTGATCTGCTTGGCTGCGGTGGCGACAGCCATCAGGCCCGACGCGCATTGGCGGTCGACGGTCATGCCGGCCACGGACGTCGGCAGCCCGGCGCGCAGAGCCGCCTGGCGGGCGACGTTGTACCCCGTCGTGCCCTCCTGCATCGCGCAGCCCAGGACGACGTCCGCGACCTCGCCGCCCTCCAGTCCCGCGCGGGCGACCGCCGCGGCAATCGCCTGCCCCGCCAGCTCCTGGCCGCTGGTGTCGGCGAAGGCGCCCTTATAGGCCTTGCCGATCGGCGTGCGGGCGACCGCTACAACAACTGCTTCACGCAACGTCATCGTCTCCTGTTTGGTTAGCTCCGGCTGGGGTCACATCGCGATCCCGCCGTCGACCGGCAGGACCGTCCCGGTGATGTAGCTCGCCTCCTCGGACGCGAGGAAGGCGACCGCGGGCGCCATCTCGGAAGGGTCGGCGAAGCGCCCGAGGGGAATCGTCATCGCGATCTCGGCTCGCCGCGCCTCGGGGATCGCCTGGATCATCCGCGTGTCGGCGTTGGGCGAAGTCGCGTTGACCGTGACCGCGAAGCGGGCCAGCTCCTTCGCTGCCCTCTTGGTGAAGCCGACGATCCCGGCCTTGGCGGCGGCGTAGTTGGCTTGGCCGAGGTTCCCGTGCAGCCCGGTGTAGAAGGTGACGTTGACGACGCGGCCGGCGCGGCGCTCGCGGAAGCGCGGGACGACGGCGCGCGTCAGCCGGAAGGTCCCGCCGGCGTGGACGGCCAGGACGTCGTCCCAGTCGGCGGCGGTCAGCTTCCACAGCATGCCGTCGCGCAGGATCCCCGCGTTGTTGACGACCACGTCGATGCGGCCGCTCGCGTCGAGGACGCGCGCCGCGAGGCCCTTGACGTCGTCCGTGCTCGAGACATCGGCGACGATGCCGTCGGCGCCGAGCTCCTCGGTCGCGGTCGCGATCGCCTCCGCGTCGACGTCCACGAGGTAGACGGTCGCGTTCGACGCCACGAACCGCTCCGCGATGGCATGACCCACGCCGCGTGCGGCGCCGGTCACGATCACCGTTCGGCCGGAGAAGTCGAACTGGATGTTGGACATCTTGCGAAGCCTCCGGCGCCTCAGCGCCCTTGGTGCACTCCGTGCCATGTGCGGGCACTGAGTGCCAAAAGCTAGCGCATCATGAGATGTCCTGCTCGTGCGCGAGTGCGCTTACCTGCTCGATGAACGCATACGAGCGTTCCGTGGCCGGCAGGACGGCAAGCACCATTGGCTCGATGGCCCGCGCGGCGGTCGCGTCCTGGGAGCTGGGCGCGCCGCGCAGCAGCGCGATCGCCCACCGGTGGTGCTCGCGCAGTTCGCGCGGCGCGTCGGTCCGGCCGCCCGTCCGTACCCAACGCTTGAGGACTGCGGCGTGGGCGCCGTCGAACATCGTCGCCACGACGTCCGCCGCCCCCGGCGGTCCGTCGGTGAAGCGGTCGCGCAGGAACCGCCGGGCGTTGCTGACGTAGCCCGCGTTCTCGACGATCTCGCGCTCCCGGACGCGCGCGTCGCTGCGCGTCAGCTCGTAGCGCTTGAGGACGAGCTCCCTGTAGTGGAGGAAGTCGTCCAGAACTTGCTCGCTGACGGACGCGAGCATCGTCAGCGGATCCGCGTCGGCCGCCGACGCTTCCAGGAGCGCCCGCTGCATGCGCCGCCGCGGCTCGTGGTCCGGGAACGCGATCTCCTCCTTGACCCCGAAGAGCCGAAACATCGTCCGGCGGGAGATGCCGGCGGCCTGCGCGATCTCGGTGACCGTGACCTCATCGAACCCGCGGCTGAGGAACAGCTCGATTGCGATCTCCGAGACACGGAACCGCGCGTCGGCACTACCCCCATCGGCAGGATCGAGCTCCCTCGGCACACTGTCAGGCTACCGGGGACCGATGGGATCGCCCCGGGCTGGTTCTCGCTCGAGTTGCTGCTCGAGGTCGGCTTGGGCGGCGGGAGTTCGTCGTCAACATGGTGCTTGCCGACACGCACGAGACTCCCTCCAAGTACTCCTCGTTGTCCTCACCCACCCCTGCTCTCGGATGCGCTGGAGTTAGCGTCGAGGCGGGCTCGGTCCGTGAGGGTGCGGACCGTCGCCGACTCGAGCAGGCGCATCGACAGATACATCTCGCGGAGAAGCCACGGGCCTCAACCTGCCGTCGTTCGTAGTCGAGGACCAACTCGTCGAGCTGTCGGGACGCAACCGCTGCGTCGCCGCGCCAGCCGGGGCGTCGCGCTCGGCCCCGCTGCCGATCGACCACCGGTCGGGCATCCGGCGGCGCCCGTCAGGACCGCCCCGATGGCGGCGGACCGTCTGATCGCGCTCAAGGACGCCCAGCGCCTTGCCGACCGTCGAACGACCCAGCGCGGTGGCCCGCGCGATCTCGTCGCCGGCGGCGAGGGCCTTGGCCACCATCTCTTCGCTGGTGGGCTTGGCAGCGCTCACGAGGTCACCTCCAGAGCGCCGGCGGCAGGCTGGGCGAGCCGGGCAAGGATCTCGCCAAGGGCCTCCGAGGCCGCGAGATCGCGCAGTCTCGACACGACGGACAGCCAGACATCGCCGATCCCGCTCAAACGGTCGATCACCATCTCGTAAAGGGCGTCCCGCTCCTCGCGGGTGATCGTCACCGCCAGATCTGCTCCCTTCGGTCGCGCACCGAGGCGCAGGCGTCCAGCAGCAGCCAACGGCCACGCCAGACGCGCGCGACAGTCGGCGATGCATCGAGGCCCTCATCCTCGGTGCCGAGGCCCCAGGGCGTTCCAGCGGCGCCGGGGCCACCTATGTACGGACGGCGGCGACCATAGCTCCGGCCGGGCCTCCGAGCACATCTTCATACCGGTACACCAGCCCTAGGGACGTGACCCGGCAATCCGCGGCTATCGCCACGATTTCAGGCAGTAGTGCCTGAAATGGAGCGCGATCACCGGCGATTCCCGCGGAGCCCCGAAACGACAGAAGCCCCGCGTGTGCAGGGCTTCTCTCTCGATGGAGCTAAGGGGACTCGAACCCCCGACGTCCTGGGTGCGATCTACCGGCTCTGGACCAACCGCGGCCGGCGAAAGAGCCCGCTTTCCAGGGAGGTTCTGATTTTCGACCCGAGCCGCCGGGACGCCGGTCCTTCCTGGATCGGCGGGTTCCGGGCGGCTTCAGGCACTTTCGAGGCGCAGTGCCTGCAGGCGAATTGCCCCCGGCGGATGATTCGTCGCCGCCGTTGTCTGGCTGCTCTTGAGGGCGGCGGTGAGGTCTAGCTTGTTTCGCGCAGTCCGAGGTTGACGAGCCGGTAGCCCATGGCCAGGCGGCTGACGTCGAACTGGCCGGCGAGGGCCCGGGCTGATGGCGTGACCGCAAAGCGCATGCGCACGAGCGTCGCAGGCATCAGCAGGTTGGCGGCGAAGTCGTTGGCCTCGCGTTCGAGGCGGCCATCGTAGAGGCGGCCCTCGCCGGATCCCTCGCTGGGGAGCGTGGCGAGGTCTACGTGGAAGCGGTTGTGGTGACGCAGTAAGTGATGGCCGAGCTCGTGGGCGACCGTGAAGCGCGCTCGTGGTCCGTATTGGTCGCTCTCGACCCCAATGACCGGTCCGTCGTCGAGCTCGATGAGCAGCCCAGAGAGGCCCTCGTCGTTCTCCTCGGGGGCGAAGCTGAACGGAAGGACGCGGACGCCGCAAAGGACGGCGAGGCGTTTGACGTCGATGGGGGGCTCGACAGCGTCGGGGTCCTCGAGCTGGGCGCGAGCGAGAAGCTCGTCGGCGGCTCGCAGGGGCCGATCGGCGGCGACGTGCACGAAGGTCGGTAGCGCTGGAAGCTCGCCGGCGTGCTCCAGGAAGCGCTCGAGGCTTGAGCTGAGCGACTCAAGCTCGAGCGTCTCGACCAATGCGCGCATAAGGGCTGGCGCCTGTGGTCTGGGCTCGCGAAGCGAAGGCAGCAGCTCTGAGATGTCGGCCTGCACCTGTTCGGCGATGGCGAGGAGGTCATCGACCGAAGGTGCGCGCTTTCCGCTCTCCCACTGCGAGACGCTGGCCTGGTTCTTGCCGAGGATCGCGGCCAAGTCTGCTTGCGTCAGACCCACGCGCTCACGTGCCCGGCGGATCTGCCGGCCGAGTTCGCTCGCCGTTTCGCGCACACCCATAGACTACGCGGTCGCATGCGCTAGTCTCATGCTATTAGACC
>Ga0307502_10000444_pt1 | contig 10829 bp, 10 predicted proteins | sample 16_S_MG_FD_201364 | JGI IMG/M metagenome (GOLD analysis project Ga0307502, IMG submission 201364) | Soil microbial communities from Populus trichocarpa stands in riparian zone in the Pacific Northwest, United States - 16_S | ecosystem: Environmental > Terrestrial > Soil > Riparian zone > Trees... | reverse complement strand
GGACCCGGAGTGGGCGGCCGAGCAGGCCGCGCTCGGCGCGTTCGCCAACGCCGGCCAGGTCTGCGTCTCCGTGGAACGGATCTACGTGCACCAGGCGATCGCGGCGGAGTTCACCACGGCACTCGCCCGCGTCGCCCAGCGACACTGGGTGGCCGACCCGACCGAGCCGCACCAACAGCGCCTCGCGCCGCTGGTCGACCAGGCGCACCGGGAGCGGGTGCACGACCACGTCCGGACCGCGGTCGCCGCCGGTGCGCAGGTGCTGACCGGCGGATACGTGCCCGACGGGCCGGGCAGTCACTACCCGGCGACCGTCCTGGCGAACTGCACCGACGACATGGCGGTCATGGCCGAGGAGACCTTCGGCCCGGTCGCGCCGATCGCCGTCGTGGACGACTTCGCCACGGGACTCGCCGCGGCCGCCGCGGGCCGGTACGGGCTCGCCGCGACCGTCCTCACCGCCGACATGGCCCACGCACAGGAGGCCGTCCGCACGCTGCCCGTCGGCACCGTGAAGATCAACGCGGTCTTCGGCGGCGCTCCAGGCGGCGCGGCGCAGCCCCGTGGCATGAGCGGCACGGGTTTCGGTTACGGCCCCGAGCTGCTCGACGAGCTGACCACCACCAAGGTGGTGCACATGACCGCGCCGGGCGGGGCGTGATGCGTAGGCGACCCACCCGGCACCCCGCCGCGGACCTGGGCGCACCGCCCGACTGGTCGGCGCTCCGGCGGGTGCTCGTGGTGCGTGCGGACAACCTGGGTGACGTCGTGCTGACCTCGCCCGCGATCCGCGCGCTGCGCCGGGTGGCGCCACGGGCCGCGATCGACCTGCTGGTCTCGCCGGTCGGCGCCTCGGTCGCGGCACTGGTTCCCGGCGTCTCGGAGGTGCTGACCGTCTCGGCGGTCTGGCAGCAGGCCGGCGTGCCGCCACGCCCGGCCGACGAGCTGGCCGAGGAGGAGCGGCTCCTCGTCACCCGACTCCGCGCCCGGTCATACGACGCGATGATCGTGTTCACCTCGCACAGCCAGTCGCCCTGGGTCGCGGCTCACGTCGGCATGCTCGCCGGCGTCGGCGTTCGTGCCGTGCACTCGACCGAGTTCTCCGGTGCGGTGGCCACGCACTGGGTCACCCCGCCACCACAGGGCGGACACCAGGTCGACCGCTGTCTGCACCTGCTCGCGGCGCTCGGCGTCCCGCCCGCGGGCGTCGGCCTCGAGCTGGACATCCCGCCGCTCGCCCGCGCGCTGCCGCACCTGTGCGTGGTGCTCGCGCCGGGCGGCTCGTGCCCGAGCAAGCGGTACTCGCCGCCGCGGTTCGCGACCGTCGCCAGGCTGCTCGCGGACGCCGGTCTCGCCGTACTGGTCACCGGCTCACCGCGGGAGGCGGCGTTGGTGGACGAGGTCGTCGCCGGCGCGGCGCACCCAGGCGTGACGCCACTGGGCGACGTCGGCGTGCCACAGCTCGCCGCGACCATCGCGGCCGCGGATCTGGTGGTGTGCAACAACTCCGGCTGTCTGCACCTCGCCGACGCGGCGGGCACGCCGGTCGTGTGCACCTACGCCGGCACCGAGGCACGCACCGAGATGCCGCCGCGTACGGCGCCCGCTCGGCTGCTGTACCGGCGGGTGTCCTGCGCGCCGTGCCGGCAGTTCCGCTGCCCCTACCAGCAGGAGTGCCTCGATGTGACGCCCGAGGAGGTCGCCGCCGAAGCACTGCGGCTCTTCGCGATCAGGCCAAGAAGGGAGGCGGTGACCGGATGACCGAGTTGGCGGACCACACCGAGGAACGGCACGAGCTGCCGGAGCTGGCACCCGACCTGCCGGCACGTCTTGCCGGGCTGCGCCCGAGTGTGCTCGTCGTCGGCGACGTGATCCTCGACGAGTGGCTCTCCGGCAACGCCGAGCGCCTCTGCCGCGAGGCGCCGGCACCGGTGGTCGCGGTCGAGCACCGGGCCAGCGCGCCGGGAGGCGCGGCGAACACCGCGGTGAACCTCGCCGCGCTGGGCGCCGACGTCCGGCTGGTCTCCGCGGTCGGGGCCGACGACAGCGGCGCCCAGTTGCTCGCCGCGCTCACCGAGTCCGGCGTGGACACCTCGCTGGTGGCGGTCGAGGAGCACCGGCGGACCACGTCGAAGCGCCGGGTGGTCGCCGGTGACCAGGTGCTGGTGCGGCTGGACGACGGTGACCACGACCAGACCGAGCTGTCCGATGTGGACGGACTGATCGCCCGTGTCGCCGACGTGGACGCGGTCGTGCTCTGTGACTACGGGACCGGCCTGCTGTCCGGCGCCGTACGTGACGCGCTGCTGCGCGTGCGGGACCGGCTGCCGCTGCTCGTGGTCGACGCGCACGAGCCGGGCCGGTGGGCGTCGGTGCGGCCGGACCTGGTGACGCCCAACGTCGCGGAGGCGGCGACGGTGCTCGGCGTCCCGGTGCCGAGAGAGAAGCCGTTCGAGTTCCTCGACGAGCACCGCGCCACGCTGCTGGCGCGCACCGGTGCCGCCGCCGTCGTGGTCACCCTCGACCGGGACGGCGCGGTGCTGCTCGACGGCGAGCTACCCGCACACCGCACGTGGGCGCGACCCGCGCCCGACAACCAGACGGCGGGCGCGGGGGACACCTTCTGCGCGGCGCTGACCGTGGCCCGCTGCGGCGGCCTGCCCTCGGTGGTCGCGGTCGAGCTGGCGCAGGCGGCGGCCGACGTCGCCGTGCACCGGCCGGCGACCGCGGTCTGCACCGTCGCCGACCTCGCCGACCGGTTGGGCGCGGGGGTGGCCCTGTCGGCCGACCGACTGGCCGAACTGGTCGCGGGACACCGCGCCGCCGGGCGGCGCGTCGTGTTCACCAACGGTTGTTTCGACGTGCTGCACCGAGGCCACGTGAACTACCTCAACGAGGCGAAGCGCCTCGGCGACGTGCTGGTGGTGGCGGTCAACTCGGACGCGGGGACCGCCAGGCTCAAAGGGCCCGGCCGGCCGGTGAACGGCGTCGCCGACCGGGTCGCCATCCTCGCCGGACTGTCCTGTGTGGACCATCTGGTCGTGTTCGACGAGGACACCCCCGCCGGCCTGTTGGCGCGGCTGCGTCCGGACGTCTACGCCAAGGGTGGGGACCACCGGGCCGAGCTTCTCACCGAGGCCGAGATCGTGCGGTCCTACGGCGGTGAGGTTCGTATCCTCAGCTACCTGCCGGACCGGTCGACGTCCGCGGTGATCGCTCGCATCAGGAGCGGGTGAGCGGCGGCGAGCACGTCGTCCGGCGTCAGCCGCAGGAGGCCGGGGGACGGGCGGTCCGCGAACGCGTCGCTCGTCTCACCCGCCCACAGCGCCACGTGCCGAGGGCGGTCGGCAGGAGGGCCCCAGCGCGCGGGCGGAGTCGGTCCGAACAGGAGCACCGACGGCGTGCCGTACGCGGTCGCGAGGTGGCCGACGCCGGTGTCGTTGCTGACGACCAGTCTCGCGCCGGCCACGAGCGCCGCGAGTCCGGCGAGGTCCGACCGGCCGGCGAGTACCGCCTCCGATGGCAGGCCCGCTTGCCGCGCAACGGTTTCGGCGAGAACACGGTCGTCGGGGCCGCCGGTCACCACGACGCGGTGACCCGCTTCGGCGAGCACGCGCGCCACGACGGCGAACCGGTCCGGCGGCCACCGCCGGGACCCCGCCGTCGCCGCGGGCTGCATCACGACCGCGTCCGGTGCGGCGCTCGCCACCGGAGGGCGGGTCAGCGCCAGGTCGTCCGGGTCGGCGGGAACGCCGTACCAGGACAGGAGATCACACCACCGTGTCACCTCGTGGGTGTCCTCGTGCCACGATGGGCCCGCGATGTCAGGGAAGTCGGGGTGCTGGTGTGCCAGCAGTCGAGTGGGCCCGGTGGCGTGGAGGTCGGTGATGCTCTCCGGTCCCCGGCCGTGCAGGTTCACCGCGACCGCGGGTCTTCCGTCGTGCCAACGCATCGCACCGAGCCCCGCCGTGGGTAGAAGGCGGTCGACGGCCGCGGTGAGCGGTACCAGGTCTTGCAGCCAACCCGGCGCGGCCAACGTGATCCGGTCGTTCGGGAAGGCGTTTCGCAGTCCACGCAACGCCGGCACGGCGACCAGCAGGTCGCCGATGCCCAACGCACGCAAAACCAGCACGTCCATTCCCGCCGGGTACCCGGTTTGGTGCCCTTCTCCCCGGGCATCCGGCCGCATGCGGATCCTGCTGTGGCACGTGCACGGGTCGTGGACCGACGCGTTCGTCCGGGGCCGGCACACCTATCTGCTGCCCACGACGCCCGAGGGTGGGCCGTGGGGTGGCGGCCGGTGCGGGCGGGACTGGCCGGCCACGGTGGAGGTGGCGCCGGAGGAGCTGGCCGACACGGACGTCGACGTGGTGGTGCTGCAGCGCACCGAGGAGCTGGACCTGGCCTCGAAGTGGCTGCACAGACGGCCGGGTCGGGACGTGCCAGCCGTGTTCGTCGAACACAACACTCCCAAGGGGGACGTGCCCAACGTCCGCCACCCGCTAGCCGACCGCACCGACGTGCCGATCGTGCACGTGACGCACTGGAACGAGTGGATGTGGGACAACGGCCGCGCACCCACCGCCGTGATCGAGCACGGCGTCGTAGCGCCTTCCGCCCGCTACACCGGCGAGCTGCCTCACGCGGCCGTGGTGACCAACGAACCCGTCCGCCGCTGGCGGGTCACCGGCAGTGACCTCATCGGCCGGTTCACCGCGGCGGCACCGGTCGACGTGTTCGGCATGGGCCTGGACGGACTCGACGCCCGGCTCGGCACCGACCGCGTCACCCTCGTCGGTGACCTGCCGCACCACCGGCTGCACCCGGAACTCGCCCGCCGCCGTGCTTACGTCCACCCGTTGCGCTGGACCTCCCTGGGCCTGTCCCTCATCGAGGCCATGCAGATCGGCATGCCCGTCGTCTGCCTCGCCGCCACCGAGACCGTCGAGGCCGTGCCCCCGGAGGCCGGCCTACTCTCGACGAACCTCGAGGTGCTCGTCACCGGACTGCGTGACCTGGTCGCCGATCCCGAACGGGCCACCAGGATGGGCAAAGCAGCCAGGGAGTACGCACTGACGCGGTTCGGACTGGCTCGCTTCCTAGCCGACTGGGACCGGCTACTGACCAGCCTGACCCGGTGACACGAAGATCGAGTGACTTCGCAGCGGGTAGGCGATGCCGGTGTTCATGGCAAGGGATGAGGACGAGCCGGCTTCGATATGTTGCTGCAACCGGAGTTCTTCTCGGCATTGGCGCTCCGCCTGTCGCAATGGGTGAAGCCGGTGGCATGACGGCCGGCGCCGACCGGTCGACACGGCGTGGCACTCCGGCGTGGCCGTGCCGGCGCGGTTCGGCTGCGGGCGCGGGGGTAAGCCGCCAGGCATGACTTCGACGACGGAACGGCCTTTGGCCGTGGTGACCGGCGCGTCCAGCGGTATCGGGCTGGAGCTGGCCAAACAGTTCGCGGCACACGGTTACGACCTGGTGATAGCAGCGGAGGACGACGAACTGCGGACCGCGGCGGAGGAGCTGCGTGGCGCCGGCGCCGTCGTGGAGAGCGTGCGCGTCGATCTCGCTCATCCGCAGGGGGTGGAGGAGCTGGTCGAGCGCATCGCCGGGACCGCGCGGCCCGTCGCTGCCGCGGCCATCAACGCCGGTGTCGGCACCGGGGGAGCGTTCGTCGGCGAGACCGACCTGGACGACCATCTGCTCGAGGTCGACCTGAACGTGCGTTCCTCGGTCCACCTCGCCTACCGGATCCTCCCGCCGATGGTGCAGGACCGCGCGGGGAAGGTCCTGTTCACCTCGTCGATCGCGGCGACGTCGCCGGGTCCGTTCCAGGCCGTCTACAACGCGTCGAAGGCGTTCATCAAGTCGTTCGCGGAAGGGCTGCGGGAGGAACTGCGCGACACCGGCGTCACGGTCACCACGTTGATGCCCGGACCGACCGACACCGAGTTCTTCGACCGCGCCGGGATGGCTGACACGAAGCTCGGCCAGGCCGAGAAGGACAGCCCCGCACAGGTCGCGGAACAGGGCTATGAGGCGCTGATGGCCGGCAAGGACCATGTCGTGGCCGGGTCGGTCAAGAACAAGGCCCAAGCAGTCGCCGGAACTGTCCTGCCGGACACCACGATGGCCGCACAGCACCGAAAGATGTCCGAACCGGGCTCGGCCGACTAACCACTGAGACCCATCCGAAATGGCACAGGACGGCGGATTTGTGTAATGCCGAGCGGGCCGTTTCGGACCCTCCGGCCCAGCCACTACCCCGCACACCGCGACCATCGCCATCGGCCATGGTCCTTGATCGATACCGGGTTTGAAACCGTCAGTGTGAGAGCAACTTTGGCCCCATGAGGTCGCGCGTGGGGGTCGGAGGTATCGCGGTGGTGTGCGTGGCGGTGCTTGCGAGCTGCGCGTCGCAGTCCGGTCAGCAGGACGCGCGGCGGCTCGGTCAAGCGGGTCGACACGTGGTCGGACTGGGCGCTGGTGAGCACGGAGGACAGTTCGGTGTTCCTGACCGAGTTCGACTCCGGCTGGCTGGTGTCCGCGGCCGGCTGTCTACCGAACGGGGACGCGCCTTACCGCTGTGTGGTGGGTGGTTGACTCGGATGCGGTGTGCGGGGTCCCCAGACGTCCTCGACCCGGTCGGTTGTCAGTTCGGCTTCGCGCGGTCGTAGACGAGTTGGATGGCGTCGGAGCCGGCGACGGCGGTCAGTGCGGTCAGGACGAGGCGGGTGACGCGTGGCGCGAGGACCAGCCCCGCGGTGAGTCCGCCGGAGACCCACACGGCCAGACAGAACGGACAGGTGAGCAGCTCGCCGATGGCGTGCTGGACACCAGTGCCGCGGACCGACTCGTTGACCTCTCCCTCCCCGGCCGGCTCCTCGTACCGGGCGAACGGCGCGCGCAGTGGGCTCGTGACGGCGTCCTTGGCCAGTAGCCGGCTGGCCTTGTGCGTGGCCACACACAGCAGCACGGTGTCCTGCACACCGAACCGCTCCGGCAGCCGCGCGCCCCGGGCACGGCCGACCGCGGTCAGTGCGCCGAGTACCGCCGCGTAGGCGCCCATGACCAGCGAGTAGCCGCCCAGCGGGCGGTCCTGCCCATCGGCGTAGTCCCGCTGGATCCGGCGCGCGAGCCGACGGAACACGGCATGAGGTTTCGTCGCGGTGTTCGTCACCATGGCGAGCTACCCACTCGAGAGCCTTGTATGCCCCTGTGCGGTGGCATCACGACATGTCTGCCAGCTCTCGTGCACCGGGCAGCGGGGGCAACTGGAGCGGTCGCACAGCCGGCACAGCTGTGCCAGGGCTTGTTCGCTGCCGGCCTGCGGGCCGAGAAGCGCCCCGGTGATGGTCACCAGCTGTGCTCGTTGTTCCTCGGTGAGGCGGTTGACCATCGTGGTGAGGACCGTCTGGCGCGCGGTCAGCGCTGCCGCCGCGACACGTTTGCCTTTCGCGGTGAGCCGTAGCGGTCGGGCGCGGCCGTTGCTGTCCCGCGTGACCCAGCCCAGTTCGGTCATTCGCCGTACCAGATGGGCGGTGCCGGGCTGGGAGATGTCCAGCACCTGGGCGAGCCAGTCCGCTGTGCGCCCCGGCTGGTCCTTGATGGCGATCAGGGCCTCGCCCAGCGCGCCGCCGGCGCCGACCGCGCCGGCCACCGCCTCGCGCACCTCCCCGGCTACCAGGAGGGCCGCCGCGCCGAGCAGGTTTGCCGACTCGCCCGTCAGGTCATTCATAACTTATGAATGTACGCCTGCTGCTGCTCCTGGTCAGCCTGAACGTGAGTCAGTTGCCGATCGCGATGCGACCGTTGCTGGTCACACTGCTGGGTGCGGCGCAGACGGGGAGCTTCGCCGTCGCGGGGTTCGCCGGAGGAGCGGTTGCGGCGGGCACCGCGCTCACCGCGCCGTGGTGGTCCCGTGCGTTGCCCCGCCTGGGTGACCGTCGGGTCCTGGTCGGTTCCGGTGCCCTCTCACTCGCCGCCCTGCTCGGTCTCGCACTCAGCCATACGCCGGCGACGTTCGTCGGTGCGGCGGCCGTGTCGGGGCTGTGCACGCCGCCGACCGCCAGCAGCGTGCGGTCGATGCTGCCCCGGCTCGCCGCCGAGACCGCCTTGACCAGGGCGTACGCGGTGAACTCCGTCGCGCTCGAGGTGGTCTACGTCGGCGGTCCACTGTGGGTGACCGGGTGGGTGGCGCTGGACGGGCCGGCGGCGGCGCTGACCGTGAGCGCGGTGACCGGCACCGCCGCGTTGGTCACCGGCGTCGCGCTCATGCCTGCTGCGCCACCACGTCGTCGGCGTGCGTCGTCCGGCCTCCGCGGCGAGCCCGCCGCGTACACCCTGGGCGGCACGTACCTCGCCTACTGGGTCTGCATGGGCGCGATGTGGGTGCTGCTGCCGGCGTTCGCCGCGCACAACGGGACACCGGCACAGGCAGGACTGCTGGTGGCGCTGTGGTCAGCGGGCAGCCTCCTCGGCGGACTGATCCTGGCGGCACGACCGCCGGCCGGACCCAGGCGCGACAGCTACCTGTGGCTGCTCGCTGCGCTCGCCGCGACCTCGCTGCCACTCGCGCTGCCGACCTCCGTGACCGCCATGGCGGTCGTAATCACGGTGTTCGGCCTGGCCCTCGCACCGTGGCTCGCCTTCAACGACCAACTGGTCGCCGTCTCGGTGGACGAGCAGCGCAGTGCCGAACTGTACGGCTGGCTGACCACCGCCGGCCAACTCGGCGGCGCCACCGGCTCCGCACTCGCCGGCCCTCTCGCCGACCACCACGGCGGCGGACCCACCTTCCTCCTGGTCACCGCCGCGCTGGGGATCGGCCTGGCGTTCGCACTGCTCCGTCGCCACACCCTGCCGGCCGACAAGGGACGACGGGTCGAGAGGCGGGTGTCATGTACCGAAGGAGACGTCGGAACCGTCCCAGCCTCGACGCCGCGGACCGATGATGCCCGCTGAGCGGTGTGTGTTTGTGGAAGCGCGCTCCCTGCGGAAAAGTCTCCACCCGTGCAGGAACTGCCCGTCAGCCCTTCCCCGGCACCCGCTGGGACGCTCAACGGCCCCGGGCGGGTCTTCAACCGGTTCTGGGTCGGGAGCCTGTCCAGCAACCTCGGCGACGGCATGATGATCATCGCCCTTCCTCTGGTGGCGGCGCTGCTCACTGACGACCCGCTCCTGGTGTCGGGGCTGTTCGCGGCTCGGTTCCTGCCGTGGATGCTGTTCGGCCTGTTCGCCGGGGTGATCGTCGACCGGGTCGATCGCGGCCGGCTCATGGTGGTGGCCAACCTGGTCCGGGCGGGCGCGCTGGTTGTCCTGGCCGCGTTCATCGCCACCGGTGATGCGGGTGTCTGGGTCCTGTACGCGGTCATGTTCACCGCCATGACCTGCGAGGTGTTCTACGACATCGCCGCACGGGCGATGCTGCCCGACATCGCGACCGGCGGAACCATCGACCGCGCCAACGGCAGGCTGGAGGGCGGCAAGACCGTCACCCAGGACTTCGCCGGCGGTCCCTTGGCCGGGTTCCTGTTCGTGGTGGCGGCCTTCCTCCCGCTGGCGGTCAACAGCGCCGCCTACCTGTTGGGAGCACTGGTACTCCTGGGACTGCCCATGGCCGTACGCAGGCCCCAGGGCACCGGGGGCCAGGGCGAGCGTCGCTCCCTCATGACCAACCTGCGCGAGGGATTCGTCTTCGTCTTCCGCGGCAGCTCCCTGGGGCCCGTCCTGCTGTTCGGCGTCGCGCTGAACACCGCGTTCATGGGGTTGAGCGCGGTCATGGTGCTCCTGGCCCGGGACCACTTCGGGGTGGCGCCGGCGTTGTACGGGGTCTTCGTGGGCTCCTCCGCCGTCGGCGCCGTTCTCGGTGCCGCCACGGCCGGGCGGATGGTCGCCAGGCTCGGCCGCTTCCGCCTGGAGCTGGTGTTGTTCACCGTCACGGGCTTGTGCTTCCTCGGGTTCGGCTTGGCCCCAACGCCTACGTCGCCGTCGCGGCCTTGGTGGTCCTGGGCTTCGTGATCACCGCGTCGAACATCGTCATGCTCGGAGCCATTCAGCTGATCGTGCCCGGACACCAGATGGGCCGGGTGATGTCGATGGTCGCGGTGTCCGGAACAGCGTTCGGGCCGGTCGCGGCACTCCTGGCCGGGCTACTCGGTCGTGTGGAGCTGTACTACGTGCCCATCGCCTCCGGCGTCCTCGTACTGGTCTCGCTGGCCTTGTCGATCCCCGCGCTGCGCAGCGTGATCACCGAGGCTGACCGGTTCGAAGCGAGGTCGAGCGGTGTTCGCGGGGAGCGCCGACCCGAGACCGCGGCGTGAGCTTGTCGGACACGAGATCGCCCGGTCCAAGCCTCACGGGGTTTTGCCGGCGCCGGTACGCAGCTCATGCGCCCGTCCGCCCGGCACGGTAGGGGCGAGCGGTGGGGTCGGCATACCGGCCACCTCCCGCGTGCCGGCCAGGAACTCCCGCACTGTGTCCGCCGCGTCGTGGGTCGGGGACCAGCCGAGCTCGGTCCGTGCTCTGCTCGAGTCCATGAGCGGTAGGTGCAGGACGGCGTCGAACAGGTCCGGTGACGCGGGGGTCAGGCGCAGGCGCCACGCGGCGACCAGCGGACCGCGCACCGCCCACACCGGCAGCCGCACGACCTTGGCGTGGAGGAGGTCGGCCAGCATCGGCGCGTCCAGTACCGGGTCGGTGGCGAGGTTGAAGGCGCCGCGGGCCTCGCCGAGCGCGGCGAGCCGGTAGGCCTGCGCGGCATCGTCCGTGTGCACCGTCTGCATCCGCAGCCCGGGCAGGTCGGGGACGACGGGGATCAGTTC
>Ga0307502_10000443_pt1 | contig 10830 bp, 11 predicted proteins | sample 16_S_MG_FD_201364 | JGI IMG/M metagenome (GOLD analysis project Ga0307502, IMG submission 201364) | Soil microbial communities from Populus trichocarpa stands in riparian zone in the Pacific Northwest, United States - 16_S | ecosystem: Environmental > Terrestrial > Soil > Riparian zone > Trees... | reverse complement strand
GTGGCCCGGGCCGTGCACGAGCAGGCCGTTGCGCAGCGCCATCCCGCCCAGACGCAGCTTCTCCGGCTTCTCGGTCATCCGAGCAGCTCCCTTGCGACGTCGCGGTAGCAGCGCGCGGCGAACCCGAGGTCGGCCGTCGCGATGCGCTCGTCGCGCGAGTGCACGAGCGGCGCGGTCTCGTAGAGGTTCATCTCGCGCTGGGGGAAGAAGCCGTAGGCCACGCATTCCGGGAAGGCGTCGCGGAAGGTGCGCGAGTCCGTGAAGGCCGGCAGCATGGTCGGCACCACGCGCGTCTCGGGGTCCTCGCGCGCGATCCAGCCGCGCAGCGCGTCCATGAGCGGGGAGTCGGGCGGTGAGGAGTTGCCGACCACCTTCTCGGAGAACTCGAGCTCGTAGCCGTTGGTGCCGAGGACGTCCTGGATGCGGGCCCGCACCTCGGCCTCCTCCATGCCCGGCGGCGTGCGGCAGTCGACGGCCAGGGTGGCCCGCGAGGGGATGACGTTGATCTTCTCGGACGCGAAGATCCGCGTCGGCGCCAGCGTGACGCCGAGCATCGGCTCGACGATCACCGCGAGGATCGGGTCGCGCTCGCGCAGCGCGTCGAGCACCGGTGCGGGGTCGTCGTCGAGCGGGTGGCCGAGCGCGGCCAGCAGCGCGCGCGGCGTGTCGGTCACGTCGTAGGGCGGCTGGCGCTCGCCCATCGCCTGCAGGAAGGGGACCATCTTCAGCAGCGCGTTGACCCCCATCTTCGGCGTCGAGGCGTGCCCCGCCACGCCCTCGGTCGTCACCGTGAAGCGAAAGACGCCCTTCTCGGCCACGCACACGCCGTAGACGCGCTCGTCGCCGAAGGGGAAGACCGTGCCCGCACCCTCGTTGAGCAGCATGTCGCAGCGGGCGGCGTCGGGGTGGTTCTCGGTCAGCCACATCGCGCCCTCTCCGCCGCCGGTCTCCTCGTCGACCACGACGACGACGAGCAGGTCGCCGCGGGCCGGGCGCCAGCCCGAGCGCGCGAGCGCCGCGGCGGCCGTCACCTCCGCCGCCGTCTGGGACTTCATGTCCTGGGCGCCACGGCCCCAGAGCACGCCGTCGACCACGTCGCCCGACCACGGGTCGCGCTGCCACTCCGCGGGGTCGGCGAGCACGGTGTCGACGTGGGAGAGCAGGCACAGCGTCGGGCCGTCGCCGGCCCCGCGCAGGCGCGCCACGAGGTTCGGGCGCTCCTCGGTGCGCCCCAGCAGCTCCACCTCGAAGCCCGCTTCGCCCAGCACACCGGCCAGGAGCTCCTGGGCCGGGCGCTCGGCGCCCGGCGGGTTGACCGTGTTGAAGCGCACGAGGCGCTGAAGCAGCTCGGTCGTCTCGCGCTCGAGGTCGTCGGCCATCGCTCCCCAGGCTACGCGACGGCTTCGATGGCCGTGGCGACCGCGGCCACGAGCAGGATCGCCGCGATGGCCCGCACGAGCTGCACCTCGGAGAGGCGCCCCGTCAGCCGCGCGCCGACGAGCGCTCCCGGGATGGACGCGGCGGCGCCCAGGCCGGCGAGCTTCCAGTCCGGTGGCTCGGACGGCAGGTGGCCCAGGGCGCCGAAGACGCCGACCCAGAAGCCGACCGCGAGGTTGGTGCCCGCGGCGCGCGACGGGCGCTCGCCGACGAACTTGAGCAGGGCCGGGACGCGCAGCGTGCCGAGGATGAGCCCGACGACCCCGCCCAGCAGCCCGATCGCCGCGCCGGCGCCGACGGCGGCCGGGATGTCGAGCTCGGGTGGCGTGCCGTCGTCGGGCCCGCGCTGGGGCGGCGTCCAGCGGGCGAGGTCGAACGCGCTGAAGAGCAGGACCACGGAGATGACGGCGAGCAGCGCATCGCGCGGCAGCACGCCCGACAGATAGCCGCCGACCACGGCGCCGACGATCGACGGCGGCGCCATCCACGCGAAGAGCCGCCAGTTGACGCGGCCCGCGCGGATGTGCGCGATCGACGCCGCGCCGGCGGCGGCCGACGAGATGATCAGATTGGCGCCCGTCCCGGCCGCCGCGCTCGACGCGAGGACGAGGGTGAAGGGCAGGCGGATGTTGCCAAGCACGAGCCCCACGAGGCCGCCCGCGACCGCGACGGTGAAGCACCAGAGCATGAAGAGCACGTAGTCCACCGCCGCGCGGGAGGATATGGCGCATGAACTCGCTCTTCGACGCCGACGAGGCCGAGCCCAGGCGTTCTGCCGCGAATGCCTTGGCGCGCCCGCTGGCCGCACGCCTGCGGCCTCGGACGCTGGACGAGGTCGTCGGCCAGGAGCACCTGCTGGCCGAGGGCTCGGCGCTGCGGATCGCCATCGAGCAGGGCCGGCCGCACTCGATGGTCCTCTACGGGCCCCCGGGCTCGGGGAAGACGACGCTGGCGCGGATCGTGGCGGCCGCGGCCCACGCGGCCCTGGAGGAGCTCAGCGCCGTCGAGGCCGGCCGCGCGGAGGTGCGCAAGGTCCTCGAGCGCGCCCAACACCGCCGGCAGCTGGCCGAGCCGACGGTCTTCTTCCTCGACGAGATCCACCGCTTCAACAAGGCCCAGCAGGACACGCTGCTGCCCGCGGTCGAGGAGGGCCTCGTCACCCTCATCGGCGCCACGACGGAGAACCCCTACTTCGAGGTCAACTCGGCGCTGCTCTCTCGTTGCCAGGTCTACGAGCTGCGCCCGCTGCTGGCCACCGACATCGAGGTCGTCGTGCGCCGCGCCGTCGACGCCCTCGAGGCGCAGGCCGACGAAGACGCCATCGCCTTCCTCGCCGCCCGCGCCGGGGGCGACGCGCGCACGGCACTCGCGGCGTTCGACCTCGCGGTCCAGACCCACGGACACGTGACGCTCGAGACCGCGCAGGACGCGCTGCAGCGCCGCGCCCTGACCTACGACAAGACCGGCGACCGCCACTACGACACGATCTCGGCCTGGATCAAGGCCACGCGCGGCTCGGACCCCGATGCCAGCCTCTACTACCTCGCGGTCATGCTCGAGGGGGGCGAGGACCCGCGCTTCATCGTGCGGCGCATGGTCATCCTCGCCTCCGAGGACATCGGCAACGCCGATCCGCGCGCGCTCGAGGTGGCGGTGGCCGCGGCCCAGGCGATCGAGCACGTCGGCCTGCCCGAGGGTCAGTTCGCGCTCGCGCAGGCGGCGATCTACCTCTCGCTCGCCCCCAAGTCCGACGCCGCCAAGAAGGCCATCGGCGCCGCCCGCGGGCACGTCAGCGAGCACGGCGCGAAGCCCCCGCCGCCCTACCTGCAGAGCGCCGGCTACAACGCCGCCGCGCGCCTGGGTCGCGGCGTCGGCTACGACTACCCCCACGACCGTCCCGGCCACCTGTCCGACCAGGAGCTCGCCCCCGAGGGCGTGGCGGGCGAGCGCTTCTACCGGCCCGACGAGGCCGAGGCCGCGTTGCGCGAGCGCCTGGAGGAGATCCGGCGCGCTCGTGGGCGATAGCGCTTGCGTCATCGTCGTGATCGTCGCGTGGGTCGCCATCGCGCTCATGAACATCGCCAACGCCGTGCACCGGTAGCCTCGCCTCCCCGTGGAGGCCACCGCAGCCGCTCCCCAGCTGGAGTCCTTCAGCCCGGCCACCGGCGAGCGACTGGGCGCGGTGGCGGTGTCGCGACCGCGCGAGGTCGCCGCCGCAGTCGACGAGGCGGCGAGCGTGCAGCCGCTGTGGGCGACGCTGCGCCTAGGCGACCGCGCGCGCTACATGGCCCGCGCGGCACAGGCGGTCATCGACGAGTTCGACGAGCTCACCGACGTGATCGTCGCCGAGCAGGGCCGCCCGCGGGCCGAGGTCGAGGTCATGGAGCTGCTGGCCGCGGTGGAGACGCTGCAATGGCTGGCCGAGCACGGCCCGGGCATCCTGGCCGGCGAGCGGATTCCCTTCTCGCGCACCCAGCACCCCGTCAAGCGCGGGCGCTGGAGCTACGAGCCGCTCGGCGTCGTCGGGATCCTCGGTCCGGCGCCCGAGCCGTTCGCGACGCCGCTGGGCGACGCCGCCGTGGCGCTCATGGCCGGCAACGGCGTGGTGCTCAAGCCCTCGCCGCACGTGCCGCTGTGCGGCGAGCTGATCGCGCGCGTCTTCGCGCGCGCGGGCCTGCCCGAAGGCCTGCTGCAGGTCGTCCACGGCCACACCGACGCGGGCGCCGCGCTCGTCGCCGCGCCCGTGGCGCAGATCCGCTTCACGGGCTCGGCGCGCGCGGGGCGCGAGGTCGGCGAGGCGTGCGCGCGCGGGCTCAAGCGCTCGGTGCTCGAGCTCGATGGCAAGGACGCGATGCTCGTGCTGGCCGACGCGAACGTCCCGCGCGCGGTCCGCGGCGCGACGTGGGCGGCCTTCGCCAACGCCGGGCAATGCGGGGGATCGGTCGAGCGTGCGCTGTGCGTCCCGGACGTCCACGATCGCTTCCTGACGGGCGTCGTCGCGGCGGCGCAGCGACTGCCCGTCGGCGACCCGGCCGATCCGATGACGTCGGTCGGTCCGCTCGTCACCCGCGAGCGCGCCGAGCGGGTACGCGCGCTGGTCGACGAGGCCGTCGCCGCCGGCGCGACCCTGCACTGCGGCGGCGGCCTGCAGGGCGCCCACTGCGCGCCCGCCGTGCTCAGCGGCGTGACGCCGGCGATGCGCCTGGCGCGCGAGGAGGTGCCCGGCCCCGTGCTCGTCGTCGAGCAGGTCGGCTCGGAGGAGGCGGCGATCGCGCGCGCCAACGAGGCGACGCTCGGCCTCGGCGCGTCGGTGTGGACGGCCGACCGCTACAAGGGCGCGCGCATCGCCCGCGAGCTGCGCGTCGGGATGGTGTGGATGAACGACCACCTCGTGGCGCGCTCCGCTCCGCAAATCCCCTGGGGCGGGGTCGGCGGCGCGGGCATCGGCCGCGCCCGCGGCGCCATCGCCCTGCGCACGTGCGCCGAGCCACGCGTCGTCACCTGGGACCCGCCCATCGGGCGCCCCGTGTGGTGGTTCCCCTACGACGGCGCCCTGGTCGGCGCCGCGCGCGCCGTCGCCGGCCTGCGCAGCGCCCGCGACCGCGACCGCGAGCGCGCGTGGCGTCGCGACGGCTTCGCGCTGCTGCGCGTGACCGGCCGCTGGCTGCGGGCGATGCGGCGTTCGGGCTAGGCCAGGGCACGCGTCAGCGCGGCGGCGCCGGCGGCCACCGCGACCACGACGAGCACCGGCGCACGCAGCGCGACCGCGACGAGTGCGGCCCCGAGGCCCGCGGCGCGGGCGTCGAGCACGAGATGGCGCCCGTCGGCGAAGGCCTGCGTGACGATCAGCGCGGCCAGCAGCGTCGGCGCCAGCAGCGCGACGACGCCGAGCAGCGGCCGGGGCAGCTCGCGGCCGCCGATGGCCAGCGGACCCAGCCCCTTCAGCACGATCGTGCAGGCGCCCACGACAGCGATCAGCACCCACGCCTGCATCAGGGACGAGCCCCACGCGGCGGGTGGCGCAGGCCGACGAGGCAGACCGCCGCGGCGGCGACGACGGGCACGCCGGGCGGGACGAAGGTCACGAGTGCCGCGGCCACCACCGCCCCGCCGACGGCCGCGAGCGCCCCGACGCGCCCGCGTACCTGACCGGCGAGCAGCGCCAGGAAGAGCGCCGGGAAGGCGGCGTCGAGTCCGAGACGCTGCGGGTCGCCGAGCAGCGATCCAGCGAGGACGCCGGCCGTCGTCCCCGCCACCCACGCGCAGTAGAGGGTCAGGCCGGCACCGAACAGCAGCCGCGGGTCATAGCGCCCACCGCCCACGTTGCTGACCGCCCACGACTCGTCGACCACGAGCTGGGCGCGCAGGCCGCGCTGCCAGGCAGGTCCGCGCAGCGACGGCGCGACCGAGAGCCCGATGGGCACGTAGCGCGAGTTGAGCAGCACGGCGGCGGCGATGGCCGCCGCCAGGGTCCCGCCCGCGGAGAGCACCGAGGTCGCGGCGAACTGGGCCGAGCCCGCGAAGGTCGTGGCCGAGAAGACGACCGCCTGCACGCCGCCCAGACCGGCGTCGCGGGCCAGCACGCCGAAGGTGACGCCGAAGGCAGCGACGGCCACGGCGAAGGGGGCGATGAGGCGGGCGCCGTCGCGCACCCGCAGTTGTTCCGTTCGACTCATTGGTACGCTCGTTCGGCATGGTAAACGATCTGATGCCGGTGGTCGCGACGAACCTGCGCCGCCTGCGCGGCGAACAGAACCGCAGCCTGTCGGAGCTGGCGCGGGCCAGCGGGATCGCGAAGGCCACGCTCTCCGCGCTCGAGGCCGGCAGGGGCAACCCGACGATCGAGACGCTGTCGTCACTGGCCACGGCCCTCGGCGTGCCGTTCGGCGACCTGCTCGCCGGGGGCGAGCCCGAGCCCGTGCATGTCGTGCACGCCGGCGAGGGCACGAGCGTCCCCGGGACCGCCAACACCCTGCGGCTGATCGTCCGGCTCCCGGGCACGCCGCCGATCGAGCTCTACGAGGCTCGCTTCCCCCCACGCTCCAAGCGCGCGGCCGGCGCCCACGGGCCGAACACGCGCGAGCACGTGTTCGTGACGCAGGGGGCGCTGCGCACGGGCCCTGTCGATCGCACCGCCGACCTGCGCGCGGGCGACTACGCCGGCTTCGCGGGCGACGAGATGCACCTCTACGAGGCGGGAGCGCGCGGCGCGCGGGCATTGCTCATCATGCAATGGGCGCAGCCATAGCGCTGGGCTCTCGGTCCTTCCGCGTCGCGCTTGCGGCCCGGCGCGGCGCTTACTGCCGCATCGAGGGAAGGGAGTCCCCCGCGGCGCCCGGCCGGGCCGCCCGGGCGGTAAGCGTGGTCGATTGCTGTTGCAGGACAACAGTTAGTGACCATTCTTCGCGAGAGCTCGCCCGCGGCCGAGGACGACCGCCCCCCGGTCGCGACCTAAGCAGCCCGCCGCGCGCTGCGCACCACGCGCAGGCGCTCAGGCAGGAAGGGCACCACGAAGCGCTTGGCGTACTCCGCGCCCCCGCGCACCGCGACGGCACGCACCGGGTCCCACACGAAGCCGTACTGGCGGCGCAGGCGCGGCGGCAGCAGCCCGATCGTGATCTGGTTGGCCAGCTCGAGCACCGGGCGCATGCGCCGCGGGACCGGCGGGCGCATGACGATCTGCACGGCCAGCTCGCGCGCCGCGGCGGTCACGTGCAGGTCCTCGCCCTCGACCATGTCGAGCATGTAGGCCTGAAAGTCGTCCCACGTCGGCGGCATGTCGGCCACGCGCAGGCCGAACTGGCGCCCGACGAGGCGGTAGTCGGCCCACAGCGCCTCGCGCTCGGCGACGCTCAGCGCGCCGACGTAGCGCTGGTAGACCACGGCGGCCGAGTCGGCCAGCGTCGCGAGGATCCACAGCAGCAGCGCCGGATCGTCGGCCGCGTAGGGCGTCCCGGCGGCGAAGCGCCCCGCCGGCGCGGGGAGCTCGCCGCGCACGCGGCGGTGCATGGCGCGCACGCGGCGCGTCGCCCGCCGCGCCTCGTCCGCGGAGCCGAAGGCGACGAGGTCGAGCACTCGCGCCGTGCGACTGAGGCGCTCGTAGGGCTCGTCGAGCGCGCCCGTGTGCGCGAAGAAGCCCGCGAAGGCGATGGGGTGCGCCGCCTGCATGAGCAGCGCGCGTGGGCCGGACAGCCCGACGACCTGCTCGCGGATCACCCTGCGCAGCATCGAATCGTCGGTGAAGAGGCTCGCGGACACGCCCATGACCAAAGGTACGGACTACTACCCTGTGGAGACGATGCCAGCCGCCGCCTACGCCGGGAAGGAGTGCGTCTGCCAGTTCCGCCGCGGGATCTGCGACCAGACCTGCGTGCGCGACATGCTCGACACGCCGTTCTACATCGCGTGCCTGAAGCTGGCGGGACGCCGCTGCATCGTGGTCGGCGGAGGCGCGATCGGGTTGGAGAAGGTCGAAGGGCTGCTGGCCTGCGACGGCGAGGTGGCGCTGATCGCCCCCGACGCAGGGCCGGAGCTCGCACAGCTCGCCGCGGAGGGCTCGATCGCCTGGGAGCGGCGCGCGTACGCCGGCGCCGCCGACCTCGAGGGCGCCTTCATGGTCATCGCCTGCACGAACGACACCGACGTCAACATCGCCGTCTACGACGACGCCGAGCGCCGCGCGATGCTGGTCAACGTCGTCGACGTGCCGCCGCTGTGCAACTTCATCCTCCCGGCGATCGTGCGCACCGGCCCGCTGGCGGTCGCGATCTCCACCGCGGGCGCGTCGCCGGCGCTGGCCAAGCGCATGAAGGCCGAGGTCGCCGAGCTCTTCGGCGAGGAGTACGCCGAGCTCGCGGTGATGCTCAACGACGTCCGCGGGTGGGCGAAGGGCACGCTGGCCACCTACCAGGACCGCAAGGCGTTCTTCGAGGGCATCGTCAACGGCGACCCCGACCCGATCGCGCTGCTGCGCGCGGGTGACCGGGAGGCCGTGCGCGAGCTCATCGAGGGTGCGCGCAGCGCCGTCGCCCCGGCCTGATGGGGGAGCTCACCCACCTCGACGCCGAAGGCACCGCGCGGATGGTCGACGTCGGTGCCAAGGAGGTCAGCGCCCGGCGCGCCGTGGCGCGCGCGGTCGTGCGCATGACCCCGGCCACCGCGGAGCGCGTGGCGGCCGGCGACGCGCCCAAGGGCGACGTCCTCGGCGTCGCGCGCATCGCCGGCATCCAGGCGGCCAAGCGCACGGGCGAGCTGATCCCGCTGTGCCATCCGATCGGCCTCGACCACGTCGACGTCGAGGCCGAGCTCGACGCCGGCGCGGGAACGGTCACGCTGACCGCCACCGCCGCGGTCACCGCGCGCACCGGCGTCGAGATGGAGGCCATGACCGCGGCGGCCGTCGCGGCGCTGACCGTCTACGACATGGTCAAGGGCCTCGAGCGCGGCGTCCGCGTCGAGGCGGTGGAGCTGCTGAGCAAGTCCGGCGGGCGCAGCGGCGACTGGGTGCGCGAGGCGCCCTAGCCACGCCGGGTGTCGCACAGCGACGGCGACGAAAGCGAGCGGGGACCGATGCAGCAGGACCAGGCGTTGACGGTGTGCATAGCCGGGGCCACCGGGTGGACCGGGCAGGCACTGGTGAGGGGCGTGTTGGACGCGCCCGACCTCGCGTTGCATTGCGCCGTCAGCCGCTCGGCCGCCGGCAGGGACCTCGGCGAGGCGCTCGGCCAGCAGGCCCTCGGCGTCCCGGTCCACGCGACCGTGCGTGAGGCGCTCGACGGCGTCGACGTGCTGATCGACTACACCTCCGTCACGGCGGTCAAGGACAACACGCTGGCGGCGATCGAGGCCGGCGTGTCGGTCGTCATCGGAACGTCAGGACTGAAGGCCTCGGACTTCGACGACCTCGACGCAGCGGCCCGCGAGCGTTCGGTGGGGGTCGTGGCGTCGGGGAACTTCTCGCTGACGGCCGCGATGTGCCAGGCCGCGGCGCTTCTGGCCGCACGCCATCTGCCGCAATGGGAGGTCATCGACTACGCCAGTGCCACCAAACCCGACGTGCCCAGCGGGACGGCTCGGGAACTGGCCGAGCGGCTGGGCGAGGTCTGCCCGCCGGAGCTTGGACACCCGATCGAGGACCTGCACGGCCCGCAGGAGGCACGCGGCGCGAACGTCGCCGGCACGCAGGTCCACTCCGTGCGCCTGCCGAGCTTCGTCGTGTCCACCGAAGTGGTCTTCGGCCTGCCTGACGAGCGCCTCACCATCCGCCATGACGCGGGCGGGAGTCCGGAGCCGTACGTCGCCGGGACCCTCATCGCGGCGCGCAGGGCACCGGGTCTCGTCGGCCTCACACGCGGCCTCGACGCCCTTCTGCTGACTTAGGGGCGCTCTTGACGCGCGCGTCGTCGCTGTAGGAGACCTCGTCGAGCTCGACGCTCAGCATGGCGTCGACCGTGCCCGAGAGGGTGAGCGGCAGCGCGAGCACGAGGCCGTCGGCGTCCAGGTGGGCGGCCACGCCCCTGATCGGCTTGAGGCCGGCGCCCTCGTCCGAGGCGTCCTGCACGAGCACGCGCCGGTCGACGACGGTGATGGCGAGGTCGTGCTGTCGCTCGTCGCGCAGGTGGAGCTCGAAGCGCGCCGGCAACGGCCCGGCCGAGCGCAGCGCCACGCAGCTGCCCGAGACCCCGAGCCCAACGAGGTCGACGTCGGCGTGGGCGGCCTGGTCGCGCGCGCGGAACTCGGACTCCTGGACGACGACGTCGCCGGCGCGATCGCCGGCCTGCACGACCGTGCACGGCGCGGGCGCGGGCGCGGCGCCGTCGACGGTGGCCGCGGCGCGCTGCGCCTGAAGCCGCGCGGCCGCCGCCGCGGTCTCCCGGCCCGTCCTGGCGTCGGTGCGGTACATGCGCGCGAGCTCGGAGTCGGTCAAGGCGTGGCGGTGCCGGACGGCGTAGAGCGGCAGCAGCGGCTCGATCGTCGCGAGGCGCCAGATCCCCTGGGCGTCGCGCACGAACAGCATGCGCGCGGAGACGACCAGGCGCTTGGGATCCGACAGCGAGGAGGGTTCGTAGCGATGCGTCAGCGTGGTGCGCAGCACAGCGCGGCCGCGGTGAACGGCCAGCGACGCCCCCCGATGGACCGTCGACGTCGGCCGCGGCACGTTCTCGTCGCCGAAGATGCTGAAGGCCAGGCCGCTCACGCACGGATAGCGCTCCGGGTCGCCGAAGAGCAGCTCGAAGTTCGAGAACACGTCGCGGTCCATCGCCGCGCACAGGGTCTTCAGGGCGGTGAGCGAGCGCTGCATCCGATCCACCGCGGCCAGGAGCCCGGTCGCGGCGGCATGCGCCGTGCGCGGTTCCCACGACGCCTCGGCAGGCACGGGCGCAGCGGGGACGG
>Ga0307502_10000442_pt1 | contig 10856 bp, 9 predicted proteins | sample 16_S_MG_FD_201364 | JGI IMG/M metagenome (GOLD analysis project Ga0307502, IMG submission 201364) | Soil microbial communities from Populus trichocarpa stands in riparian zone in the Pacific Northwest, United States - 16_S | ecosystem: Environmental > Terrestrial > Soil > Riparian zone > Trees... | reverse complement strand
GACCGCGGCGAACACCGCGTCGTGCAACGGCCCGGCGATCGTGTCGTCAAGCAGCACGCTGCACGCGGCCGCGAGCGTGCGGCCGGCGTCGTCGATCGCCGTGCCGTCGCGCAGTCGCTCGCGTTTGCCGGCGGCCGCGGCGCGCAGCAGCAGGTCTCCGTGGAGGCGATCGAAGTGCTCCAGTGCGTCGTCTTGGCCGCGCTCGGCGGCGGTGATCGCGAACGCCATCAGTGTCGCGAGGCGCCGCGACTCACGTAGATCGGCCAGCTCGCCGCCGCGTTGGCGCTCAGCGGCGACCATCAGGACGCGCAGCCGGGCGTGCGGCAGTGCGTCGAGGCCCGCGAGCCCGTCGGCAAGGATCCGTAGCTCGCGCAGCCGCTCGAGCGCCGCGATCAGCCCGTTGATCGTCGGCTCGACCGGCGCGATCCGCAGCCGCTCGAGCTCGGTCACGTGCCGGCCGGCCGCGACGCGCAGCAGCCGCTCGAGCCGCCCGCGTTGCTCGCCGGTGAGCGTCGCGGCGAGCATCGTCCAGCCGCGTTCGTCGGCGCTCTCTCGGGCCGCACCGACCTGTCGCCAGAGCGTGCTCCACCCGGGCAGCAGGATCCGTCGGCCGATCAGGAACTCGCCGGCGCGCGCGAGCAGCGCGCGGCTGCTCTCCGCGGTCACCCACGCGCGGGCTCGTAGCCACTCGACGAGCTCCTCCTCTACGCCGGTGCTGCCGAACGGCTGGTAGCCGTAGGCGTCGCGGATCTCGGCCTGGTGCGTCCAGCGCCACTCGCCGTCGCCGTAGCCGGCGAGATCGATGCTCGATGCGACGCCGATCTCGCGCGCCGTCCACTGCACGACCTGTTCGGGCGCCGCGGCGGGGTTCTCCAGGAACCGGCCGAGGTAGCGCACCGTCCCGAGTTGCACGGCGAACCCGAGGCGGTTCACGTCACGCCGGCGCCGCTTGATCTGGCGCTGGTCATCGTCGCTGAAGCAGAAACAACCGGCGAGCTCATCCGCTGACAGCGCCCGCGAGAACTGGCCGTAGTCCTGCGGACGCGCCGCCACGCTCGGCGGGAACTGCAGCACCCGCGCGTCCGGGGTCACGGCTCGAGCTCCAGGCTCTCCATCGCGGCTTGGCGGTCGGCGTGCGACGGCAGGCTGTAGCGGCGCGTCGTCTCCAGCCGCCGGTGACCGGCGAGCTCCGCGACCAGCACGACGTCGTGACCGCCACGCACGAGGTTCGTCACCCACGTGTGGCGCAACACATGCGCAGACAGCGCGATCCCCGCACGGGCGCCCGCGCCGCGGACAACGCGATCGATCGCCCGCGGCGAGAGGCGGCCACCGCGAGCCGCCGTGAACAACGCGGGCTCCCCCGCGGCCTGGCCGCCGACCTCACGGCGACGACGAACCTCAAGCCAGCACTCCAGCGCCGCGCGCACCGCCCCGTTCAGCGGGACCTCACGGTAGGAGTCCCCCTTGCCGGCGCGGACCACGACGATGCCCTTGCGCGCCGATAGTCGCGTGTCGGCGAGATCCAGCGCCGCGAGCTCGCCGAGCCGCAACCCCGTGTACAGCAGCACCACGACGATCGCCCGGTCACGCGGCTTGGAGACCTCCGCCGCGCGCAACAGGTCGCGCTGCTCCTCCTCCGAGAGTGCCCGCGGCGACGCCTGCGCGACCGGCTCCCGCGCAACGTTCGCCGCACCCAACCCAAGAAACCGGTTGAACGAGTCGACCCCGGCCAGCGCGAGGTTGACCGAACTCGGCTTCCAGCCCCGCTCGACCTTCAAGAACCGCTTGAAGTCCCGTGCCGCATGATCCCGCGCACGCGGCAGCTCGAGCGCCGCCGCGGCGCTCTCGCGCGCCCAGAGCCACGCGCCGTAGCCGCGCACATGAGACTCGTACGCCTCCCGCGTCCGCGCCGCCAACGGCGCTCCGGCCAGGTCGGCGACATACCGCTCGACAGCCGCCCGGACAGCCTCGTCGGGCGCGTCGCGCCCGTTAGTAGTCGCCGATTTCGGGGTCTGTCGTGCCGCCACGACACGATTAGTAGCCAGCTCGCCGGACAGAACCGGCGTCTAAGCAGTGTTAGCCGTCGCGCGCCCGACGCGCACCAGCCGACCCCCACGGCGCCCCGCCAGACACAACGCCCTCCGCAACAAAACGCAGCCACCGGCGAAGCTCCCCGCATGCCATCCCGCCCCACGTCATGCGCCCCCTGGCCCTTCTAACCCGGTTTTCCGTACGAAACTTCTCGCGACCCCAGGCCGACCGCACGATCCGTGGCGCGACCGGCGAGGTTCCACGGCAGCTCGGCGAGGTGAGGTGGACGGTGATCCGGTCTCTGGGGCGCCCCTCCGGGCGCGACGTCGTCGCGTCGACTTCTACTGCTCAGAAAATGACTGCTGAGATGTGGGTCAGGCGGCCTCTGGGAGTGGTTTGAGGGTGACTTTGTGGCCGAGGCGTTCGAGCTGGCGGATGGCGCGGCGGCGGGTGTTGTCGGCGTCGCGTTCGGAGATGATCGCGGTGCCCTGTTCGCGGTAGATCTCGCCGGTGCTGAGCATCTGCCAGGTGGCGGTGAGGATCTCGTGGGCGATCGCGATGATCGCCTTCTTGTCGCCGCGGCGCCTGGACAGCCGGCGGTAGCGCTCACCTAGGTAAGTGCCTTTGGAGCGGCTGGCGGCTCTGGCGGATTCGATTAGGGTGGCGCGCAGCCAGGGCGAGCCCTTGCGGGTCCTGGCGGACTTGCGTTTGCCGGCGGACTCGCGCTGGCCGGGACAGACGCCGGCCCAGGACGCCAGGTGCCGGGGCGACGCGAAGGCGCTCATGTCGCCGCCGGTCTCGGCGATGATCACCTCGGCGATGCGACGCTCAACGCCGGGGATCGTGCGCAGCAGCGCCACCGCCGCCTCGAAAGGGCTGATTTGCTCCTCCACGCGGGCAGAGATCGCCGTGATGTCGTCCTCGAGATCCTCGATGTGCGCGAGCATGCGCTCCAACAAAAACGCGTGGTGGGCGCGAAAGCGGCCCTGAAGGGCCTTGCGCAGCGCCGGCAGCTTCTTGCGCAGCTTGCCCTTGGCGAGCTCGGCCAGCGCGTCAGCGTCGGCGTTGCCCTCGATCAGCGCGCGCATCATCGCCCGGCCAGAGACACCCATCACGTCGGTCGCGACGCACGACAGCTTGACGCCCGCGTCCTCAAGCAGCTTGTGCAGGCGATTGACCGCGCGGCTGCGCTCGTAGATCAGCGCCTTGCGATAGCGCGTCAAGTCCCGCAGCTCGCGGATCCGGGGCGGCGGCACGAGGCTGCCCTTCAGCAGCCCGCACGCCAACAGCTGCGCGATCCAGGCAGCGTCGATCGTGTCAGTCTTGCGCCCCGGGACATGCTTGATGTGGCGCGCGTTGACGAGCAGCACCTCCTCGAAGTCATCCTCCAGCACGTAGTAGACGCACTTCCAATACACGCCGGTGGACTCCATCGCCACGTGCGTAACCTCGTGCGCCGTCAACCAGTCGCGCAGCGCCAGCAGATCCTGGGTTGTTGTACCGAACGTCTCGATCAGCTCGCTCACGACCCCATCGACCAGCAAACGCACGCACGCCCTCACGCTGGCCTTGTGCACGTCCAGCCCGCCGCAGCGGGCGATCATCGTCTCCATCGAACTCCCTCCGTTCTCCTTCGCTGATGCAGGCACGGTCGGCGCTCGGGAGAGGCTGCGGGGGTCAACGATTCTGCTCTACGTGCTCAATGGCGACAGCTCGGGGTGCCGGCAAGCCTCCGCGTCAAACTGAATGAACGGGCTCGCGGCACCACAGACGAACCGACGTCACCACGAGCACCAAACCACCACTCATTTTCATCGCTTGCGGGAGCGGCGCGCAAGCGCCGCATGGCGAACTGATGGGAAATAACCCCGGATCCAGTTCTTCCAGACTTAGGTATTTCATCCGCCCGCGGATGGTCGAAGGCCAGGACAACTAACGGCATCCGCCGCTTTGGCCCAGCTACACAGTCGACCCCGTCTCGGTCTTGAACGTCGCCGTCTCTCGGCGCCTTGCCCGCCAGTCCACAACGCCAGCGCCCAGTAGGGCAAACCACGTCACACACGGCACCTGTAGAGCATTCAACGACTATGTACGCCACAGCGTCGTCGTCTTCGCTGCGCCGGCCCGTACTCTACGGGGCGGCGGCGGAGGCTGCCTCTGCCGCTACCTTCGGGCGTAGCTGAGCCAGGAAGGCCTCGAGCAGGGTGCGTCGGAACGGGGAGTCGCGGACGGCGTCCATCAGTCCGGCCTTCGCACCGATCGAGACGGTCAGCCCCCACGCCGACATCTCGGCGCTCGCGCCGACGTACAGGGCGCCGGCTTTGCCTACTTCGAGCTCGAACCGCGTTAGCCAGGCTGCCTCGCCAGCGAACGCGCCGCTGGTCAGCGGTCCGAGACCGATCTTCCGCGCAAAGGTCGTGAAGCGCCGAGAGTGCGCCGCCGCGCCCGTCGCACTGGCGGTGCCGGGTGCGCCGTAGTACTGCGTGAGGATGTCGCTGACCTTCTTGCCGGGGGCGGCCGGCGTTCCCATCGGACCTTCGGAGGCGATATCGAACGCGTCGCCGATCGCGTACGCATCCACATTGCCGAGCATGTCCTGCACGGGCGCCATCTCGTCGATCTGAGCCTGCACCTCGGGACCGGTGAGCGGACGTCCGACCTTGGCGCGCTGGAAGAGCACCTCCGCGTCGACGCTACCCAGGTCGCCCGCCCAGGTCACAGCATCAACGTTGCTTGACATCTTGTACATCCACAGCGGGTCGACCGTGGTTGGATGGTTGAGCGCGTCGAGTCCCGCGAGGACGTGCCCCACGTCGACGAAGTCGCCGTTGGGCATCAGAACCTCCTGGATGTCCGCGGGGTTGGCGAGCGCCGCCGGCGCCCCAAGTAGCGTGGGCTTCCTGTCGACGAAGTCCAGGACGTTGGGACCAGGCCCCTCGAACTCGCGACGACCGGTCTCGACCTCCTTGAATTGGTACAGCGGCTTGACCGCCGCCGCACCCGGGATCAGGTGAGCATCCCACCCCTTGCTGCCGTAAAAGAGCTTGCGCAACTTGGTGATCATTAGCTTCGTGTCGGACTGCTCGGCGGGCGAAAGCTTGATCTCTTCGTCGCGAATGATCTGGATGAACACCGGGAACGTGGTCGCGCGCTTACCTGGTGGCACACCCCCTTGCAGGGGGACGTCCCAACGCGCGAGTATGGGCGTCGCAGGCCGGGGCGCCAGCATCCTGGCGACGGCCTGGTTGCCCACGGAGCGCTGCAGGGCAAGCACGCGCTGGGCTGTCGGGATTACGGTCCATCGGGGCGCTGCATGCTGCACCACGGTAGGCGCGCTGACTTGCTCGCGTTGCACAGCCTGCTGGTCGTGCTCTCTGGGCATCTGCCGACCCTATAGTCCTGCAAACCGGTCCTTGAGGTGTGTCTGAGTAAACGCCACAGATCCGGTGGTCGATCAGACCAGATCGGGCGGGTCGGGCGGTGGGCTGGTGCTCATAGGGGTAGCTTCGCTGCGGCGTCCTGTCAAGGGCACCGCTGCGCGGCTCGCGTTGCTCGGCCCTGTCGGGCTGCGATTGACAGGCCGTCCTCGCTGCGCTGATGGTGTCGGTCAGGCGGGCAGCGGGGCTGCCCGCGGGGTGCGCGGCGGTCACGTCGAGTCCTTGCGTTGGGCGCGGTTGTGGGCGATCCGTAGCCGGCGGGCGCGTCGCATGCCGATACGGCGGGCTTGGCGGATCTGGGGTCCGCGGCCTTCGTGCTCGTCGTCGGGCGTGACGTAGCCGATGCCGGCGTGCAATCGCTTGGTGTTGTACTCGTCGCGCACGGTTGCGAGCTCGGCGCGCAGGACGGCGGGGTCGGTGATGCGGTCCAGGTGCGGCCAGTCGGCCTTGATGTGGCTGAACAGGCTCTCGATCCAGGCCTGGTCGCTCGGGGTGCCGGGCCGGCCGAAGTGCTGCGCGATCGCGCACATCGCCAAGAACTCGCGCGTGGACCCGGACGTCATCTGCGGCCCGTTGTCAAAGACGGCGAGCAGCACCGGCCGGGCCGGATCGTCGACCGTGGGGTCGGCGAGCCGGCGCTGATGCTCGTCGACGGCGTCCAGCAGGCCCTCGCGCTCAAGCGCCACGGTGAACGCCAGCTGGACCTGCAGGCCGGTCTCGTCGGCCGAGACGAGCTCGCAGATCCACTTACGCGTACCGAGATCGATGATCATCACGACGTAGGTGGCGCGGCAGCGCGCGAACCGGGTCGTGTCGCAGATCCAGATTGAATGGCGCTCATATGCAGCCCATTCCGGGAACGGCGCGCGCTGCGAGCGGCCCGCGCGTCGCGGCCCGCGGACCCGCAGGCCGTGCGCGGCGAGCACGCGCCGGACGGTCGACTGCGACACCCATACCACGCCCTCGTAGCTGCCGCGGTGCGCGAGCTTGCGATGCGAGCGATCCGTCAGCCCGTGCTGCTCGAAGACGGCGATGATCGCGGCCTCCTCGTCTGGAGTGATCGCGTGCAGCGCGCCGCCGCCCGGCCGGCGGTCCTCGAGCGTCCCCGCCGCGCGGCGCTCGCGCCAACGCCAAGCCCGCGTCTCGCCGAGCTCAAGGTACGCGCACGCGCGGCGATGATCCCAACCGTCGGCGACGGCGCGGTCAACGAGGTCAAGCAGCCGGTGCTTGGTGGCCGCCGGCACCCGCAGCGCGACCCGGCCACTCAGCCCCAGCGCCCTTGTCCCTCCGCCAGCATCAACCTGACGCCCATCTCCTACAGCGCCTCCGTCAAGCGCGCGATCTCCGCCCGCGCCGCCGCCAGCTCCAGATCGGCGCCGCCGCCCGGCCGCACACCCGGCCGCGATGCCGCCAGCGCGTCCAGCGCGCCTTGGCGCGCGACCGCCCGCAGCTACATCACCGTCAAGCGGTCGACCCCGGATCGGTCGGCCGCCTCGCTGATCGTGCACTCGCCACGGACAAGCGAAAGCCAGATCTCGTACTTCTCGCTCGGCGACAAAAACCGCTTCGCTCGACGGCCCGACCGGCCGGTACCGTTGGACTGCACCGTCATCACAGGCTCCTTCTGGACAGGCCCGAAAGGCTGCCAGATGCCGACTGATCAGATCGCCGATGTGTAACGCGAACTCAGACGCAAACCACGGTCGCGCTGTTCGTGATCTTGGTGGTGCTGGTTGGATGGCATGACGCGCTGGCGGTCGCGATCTACGTGCTGGTCGCGTTGTGGATCTGGCGGCGCGCGCACCGCGCCTCGTTTGACCGGATCGCTGCGCAGCGTGTGCGCAATGGGTGGGTGCGCTGGTGGGTGTATGAGCGGCGCTGGCGCTGGCGTTCAACGATGCTGCACTGCGGGCTTGGTAAGCGCGGATGGTTGGGGGAGGCGGTCCCGAAGATCAAGACGGTGACCTGGATGCCCTGGTGTGACAGGGTGCTGGTCAGGCTGCTTGTGGGCCAGTGCACCGAGGACTTCGAGCGCGCCGTCCCCGAACTCGGACACAGCTTCGGCGCACGCTCCTGTCGCGTTAGGGAACACGGCCCGGGTCGTGTCTGGCTTGAGTTCACCACCAACGACCCACTCGTCAAGACGGTCCCGGCGCTGCCGGTGTCCGAGCAGGTCGACCTGGAGGCGGTTCCGGTCGGGCTTCAGGAAGACGGCGAGACCTGGCGCGTCAAGGTGCTCGGCACGCACCTGCTCGTCGCGGGTGCGACCGGCGCCGGCAAGAGCTCGGTGGTGTGGTCATTGCTCAGAGGGTTGGGGCCGGAGATCCGTGACGGCCGCGTCGCGGTGTGGGCTGTTGACCCCAAGGGCGGCATGGAGCTCGGCCCCGGCGAACCCTTGTACGCGCGCTTCGCCGTACCCACGCTCGACGAGCATCCCTACGAGGCGATTGCTGTGCTGCTCGAGGACGCCGTCAGGGTCATGCAGCACCGGGCGCACGACCTGGCCGACGGGAAGATCCGCACGCATACGCCAACAGTCGGGGAGCCGTTGATCGTCGTCGTCGATGAGATCGCGAACCTGACGGCGTACCTGACTGACCGCAAGTTGCGTGACCGCATCGCCAACGCGCTCGGGCTGCTCCTCACCCAAGGCCGCGCCGTCGGGGTCTGTGTCGTAGCCGCGTTGCAGGACCCGCGCAAGGAAGTGCTCGCGTTCAGAAACCTGTTCCCGGCCAAGGTCGAGCTCAGGTTGGACGAGCCGGTGCAGATCGACATGGTTCTCGGCCAGGGCGCCCGCGAGCAGGGCGCGTGCTGTGATCGCATCGGCGATGCGCTGCACGGCGTCGGTTACGTCCGAATCGACGGTGTGCGCGAACCGACACGTGTGCGCGCCGCCTATGTCACCAACGAGGACATCGCCGCGATGATCTTCGACTACGCCGCTCCGCGCCCACCCCTGGACGGTGAGCAGCTGTTTCGGGCCGGCGAGCGCGACGTCGACAACGAGATCGTCGAGCTGCCCGGCGCCAGTGATGCCGATCAGCCCGAAGACGAGGACAAACGGCAGGCGTCGTGAAGGGCCAGGGTGATCGCGTGGCGCTGATGGAAGACGACACGGTGCTGTGCGTTGACTGCCTGCACGAGTGCCAGGGCGAAGGGCAGCCCGCGACTGCCGCGACGCTTGTCCACGCGGGGCTTGCGGGTCCTAGCGACGAGGCGTGTCGCTGCTGCGGCGCGAGCGCTAACCGGGATGGCGTGTCGTGACCGCCGCGGCGCCGGCCGAGTTGTCCGAGCTTGAGCAGGCGATCGTCGCCAGGATGACGCAGCCGGACTACGGGCGCTTTGAGGCCCAGCTGCGCTCCTCGGGGTACTGCGCGCGCCCGGTGCGGCTGCGCGGCAGCGTTGAGGTCTGCGATGGCCACGGCGGCCGCCGCCGGGTGTGGTCAACCGATGGGGAGCCTGACGGGCTGCTGCGGAAGGCGTGCGGGAATCGCAGGGAGGCGATTTGCGGGCCGTGCTCGGCGGTATATCGCGGTGACGCGTGGCAGCTCATGGCCGCGGGCCTGAAAGGCGGCAAGGGCGTCCCTGAGTCAGTAATCGGGCATCCGGCGGTGTTCGCGACGCTGACGGCGCCATCGTTCGGGGTGGTCCATGCGCACCTGCTCGGATCCGACGGGCAGCCGCTGCGCTGCCGGCCACGCCGCGGCGCGCCCGTCTGCGCGCACGGCAACCCGCTCTGGTGCTCGAAGATCCACGACCCGGACCGATCCGTGTCTCGGCAAGCCGTTGTGCGCGCAGTGCTTTGACTACGACGGCGCGGTGATCTGGAACAACCTGCTCGGCGAGCTGTGGCGGCGCACGATGATCTACCTACCGCGCAAGCTCGCCAAGCTGACCGGGATGACGCAGGAGCGCCTGCACGAGCTCGTCCGCGTCTCCTACGCCAAGGTCAGCGAGTACCAGCGCCGCGGGCTGGTGCACCTGCACCCGGTGATTCGCCTGGATCGCCGGATGCCCACCTACCGCAAGGGTGAGATCCGGGCACCTGACAAGCGTTTCACGACCGGGCTGCTGGAGCAGGCGTTGCGTGAGGCCGTGGTGGATGTCAAGGCCATGGTGCCCGACGAGCTCGGCGGCGGCGAGGTGCGCTGGGGCAAGCAGCTGGATGTGGAGCAGCTCAGCAACGATGAGGACGAGCGCCGGCAACGGGCGAGCTACCTGGCGAAGTACTCGAGCAAGAGCACCGAGCAGGCCGGCGGTCTGCTGCACACCATCACCGCCGAAGAGGTCGAGCACGTCAAGATCCGCGAGCACCCCCGCCGCTACATGCTCGCCGCCCACAAGCTGCGCAACAAGGTCATCGAGGCGATCGAAGCCGACAAGCCGGCCGAGTGCACGAAACGGCCGGCGCCGGCGACGCCCGTGCCCACGACGAGCGAGGAGCCAAACGGCGTGCTGCTCAGGGTCCTCGCCGCGATGAGCACCAGTGAACGCGTCCTCATCGGCCTGCATGACCGAACAGAACATGTCGGGCGGATCGTGCGGCGCACCAGCGGTGGCCTGGTGCTCGACGACGACATTGCCGTCCAGTTGGCCGACGTGCGCGCCGTCACCACTCCGCCGCCGGCGGCGAAAAAGCTCGATAAGCGCGACCGGCGCCTGGCGCAGTGCGCGCACGCCTTCGGCTACCGCGGGCACTGCGTGACCAAGAGCCGTCACTTCTCGACGACGTTCGGGCAGCTGCGCCAGAACCGCGTCGACCACGTCCACGAGCAGCTGCGCGCTAACGGGACGGAATCACAGCGCGCACTCGCCGCAGCAGACGCGAACGAGCGGTTCACAGCCTTTGAGGTCGTCGGTGTCGGGCATCTCACAACGGGCGACGCCTACCTCGCCGCGCGAGCCGCCGCGAGAGCCCGCGAGAACCGGCAACTCGCGCGCGACGCGCGCTATGACCGCGACAACCGAGCGAGAGACGAGGAATGCGGAGCCCCGCAGGACCAGTCGATCGCGGCGTAGTCAAATCAGCACGGTCTGGATCAGCGGTGAGCGTCGCTCGGGCCCGTCAGCTGCGGCTATTCGATCAGCTTTGCGCGTGGTGCGATCGGCCGGTGTTGGCGTCGCGCGTCGACGCGCGTTATTGTTCGACGAGGTGTCGGCAGGCGGCGTACCGGGCGGGTGTCCGTCGCGCCGAGCTCGCCGCGACGGCTGCCCCTCTGCGCCTGGCGTACGCCGACCCGCCGTACCGCGGCCAGCCGGGCTATGCGGGCGAGGTCGACCTCGAGGAGCTGCTGACGCGTCTGGCGAGCTTTGACGGCTGGGCGCTGTCGACGTCGGCTGAGGCGCTGCCCGCGGTCCTGGCCGTGGCTGTCGCGCGAGGCCTTG
>Ga0307502_10000441_pt1 | contig 10877 bp, 11 predicted proteins | sample 16_S_MG_FD_201364 | JGI IMG/M metagenome (GOLD analysis project Ga0307502, IMG submission 201364) | Soil microbial communities from Populus trichocarpa stands in riparian zone in the Pacific Northwest, United States - 16_S | ecosystem: Environmental > Terrestrial > Soil > Riparian zone > Trees... | reverse complement strand
TGCTGCGCCCGGGCGAGGCGGTCCAGGGCGCGCGCGAGGCCGGGGCGCGCGCGGAGGTCGACGTCGAGGCCGCGCTCGCGTGGCGCGACTTCATGGTGTCCAACTACTCCGACGCCGGCCAGGAGCGCTGGCTGGCGGACCACGGCATCGACCTGCTGCGCGGCACGGGCCGGCTGGCCGGCACCGGCGTGGTCGAAGTGCAGGGCGCCCGGCACACCGCGGAGCACATCGTCGTGGCGACCGGCTCGGATCCGATCGTGCCTGCGATTCCCGGACTGCATGAGCTCGAGGGCGTCTGGGGCACCCGTGAGGCCACCAGCATGAAGGCGGTCCCCCGCCGCCTGCTCGTGCTCGGTGGCGGATCGGCCGGCGTCGAGCTCGCACAGGTCGTGCGACGTCTCGGCGGCGAGGCGGTGCTCGTCGAGGGCGCCGACCGCGTGCTGCCCCGCGAGCCGGCGCCGTTGGGCAACGCGCTCGCCGACGCCCTGCGCCGGGACGGAATCGAGCTGAGGCTGGGGATGCACGCCAGCGCGGCGCGGCGGGAAGGCGACGAGTTTGTCCTGGAGTTCGATGGCGGTCCGGAGCTGCGGGGCGACCGGCTGCTCGTGGCCACCGGCCGGCGCCCGCGCGTCGAGGGGATCGGTCTCGAAACCGTCGGCGTCGAGGCCAACCCCCAGGGCATCCAGGTGGACGACCACCTGCGCGCCGGCGAGCGCCTATGGGCGATCGGCGACGTCACCGGCGTCTGGCCGCTGACCCACGTCGGCGAGTACGAGGGCGACGTGGTCGCGGAGAACATCTCAGGCGATGGGCGCCCGGCGAACTACGAAGCCGTCCCGCGCGTCACCTACACCGATCCGCAGGCCGCGGCGGTGGGCGCGACCGAAGCGCAGTACAGCGCCACCGCACTCGTGTCAGAGGTGCCGAAGACCGCCGCCTACACGCACGCCTATGCCGAATCCAATGGGTTCCTGACGCTGCTCAGCGACGGCGAGCGACTGACCGGCGCCTACGCGCTCGGGCCGGAAGCCGGCGAGTGGCTGCAGCAGGCGACGCTCGCCATCCGCGCCCATGTCCCGCTCGAGGTGCTGGGCGACACGATCCAGCCCTTCCCGAGCTTCTCGGGGATCTACGACACGGCCGTGATGGCGCTCCGCATGGAGGTCGCCGACATGCCGCGGCCGGTCACCCCGATGGATCCGCAGATGGCGAGCCTGTCGTGACCCAGCGCGCGGAACTGCTCGGCCAGACCGTCGTCCTGATCGGCGGCAGCGCCGGCATCGGCCTGGAGACCGCCCGACGCGCCCGCAGCGAGGGCGCCGACGTCGTCCTCACCGGCCGCAACCCCGAGCGGCTCGAGCAGGCAGCGCGCGACGTCGACGCGCGGAGCACCGCCGCCTTCGACGCCACCGACGCGGCAGCGTTGAAGCGCTTCTTCGACGAGCTGGCCGACCCGATCGACCACGTGCTGGTCACCGGCCCCGGCCCGAGCTACGTGCCGCTGCTCGAGATGGACGCAGATCAGGTGCGCGAGGCGCTCGGCGGCCACGTGGTCCTGGGGCTGGAGGTCGCGCGCGCCGCCGCCGGCAAGATGAGGCCCGGCGGGTCGTTGACCTTCATGGGCGGGACCGGCGGCCGGAAGATCAGTCGCGACCTGGGGCTCGCTTCCGCGGCCACCGCCGTGCTGCCTCCGTTCACGGCGGCCCTCGCGCTCGCGCTCGCCCCGGTTCGCGTCAACCTCATCGCCGCCGGCTTCGTCGACACCCCGCTGTCGGCGTCGTACTTCTCCGCCGAAGGACTCGAGGCCCGGCGCGAGGAGCTGCGCACGACGCTCCCCATCGGACGCGTGGTCGGCCCCGCCGACGTCGCCGCGCTCGCCGTCCAGCTCATGGCCAACACCGCCCTCACCGGCGCGACCTACGACATCGACGGCGGCCAGCAGTTCGTCGCCTGATCGCACGTGTGCGCAGATGTGCATACGCCGCCCCTCGCCGGCGCGACCGGGTGGCTCAACACCGAGCCGCTCGGCCCCTCCGAGCTGCGCGGCCACGTCGTCCTGGTGAACTTCTGGACGCTGACGTGCATCAACTGGCTGCGCCAGGAGCCCTACGTCCGTGCGTGGTCGCAGGCCTACCGAGACGATGGATTGGTCGTCATCGGGGCCCACACGCCGGAGTTCTCCTTCGAGCACGAGATCGACGGCGTGCGCCAGGCGACCAAGGAGCGAGCGATCGACTACCCCGTCGCTGTCGACAACGACTACGCGATCTGGGACGCGTTCGCCAACCGCTACTGGCCCGCGCTCTACTTCCTCGACGCGGAGGGCATCATCCGCGACCAGCACTTCGGCGAAGGACGCTACGAGCAATCAGAGCGCGTCATCCAGCAGCTACTCGGCGTCGAGCGCGACCTCGTCTCCGTCGAAGGGCGCGGCCCGGAGAAGGAGGCCGACTGGGAGCACCTGCAGACGCCCGAGACCTATCTCGGCTACGCGCGCAGCGAGCAGTTCGCGTCACCGCACGGCGCCGGGTTCGACGAACGTCGGGCCTACGAGCTCCCCGAGCGCCTGCCGTTCAACCACTGGGCCCTCGCGGGCGAGTGGACGATCGGGCGTGAGAACGTCGCGCTCGGTCAGGCCGGCGGGAGCATCGCCTACCGCTTCCACGCGCGCGACGCGCACCTCGTGCTGTCTCGAGCATCGCGAGAGCCGATTGCCTTCCGCGTGCTCCTCGACGGCAAGCCTCCGGGCCCATCACACGGCGTCGACATCGACAAGGACGGGACCGGCCTGCTCCGGGAAGGTCGCCTGTACCAGCTCGTGCGCCAGCACGGCGCGGTCCGCGAGCGGACGCTTCAGGTTACGTTCCTGGAGCCCGGCGCCGAGGCCTACGCGTTCACGTTCGGATAACCGACGCCCTCAGCGCGTCGCGCTCACGCGCTTCGTGACCGCCGCCGGCTCACCCGTCGTCGCCTGCGCGGCGATCTGGACGTTGACCTCCAGGCCGCGGCGCCCGCGCAGCGCCTTGACCAGGCGCCGCGCGTTGACCTTCGACAGCGCGGGTCGCGCGATCTTCGTCTCGCCGGCCGCCAGGGTCAGCTTGACCGTGGCCAGCGCGACGGTCACGCGGCGGTGCTTGCGCGGCGGCGACGCGGCCGGGGTGACGGTGGCGGTCGCGGTGACCGTGCACGTCGTGTCGCAGCCGACCCGCAGCGGGAGCGTGCGCGTCGCGACCAGGCCGGCGCTGCGCAGGACCCGCAGGGTCACCTGCGGACCCACCGGCGCGGGCAGGGTCGGGAGCTTGGGCGCCGGCGGGGTGCCGACGGGGATCGGCGCGGCGCACGGCGCGGTCGCCGGCGCGGCCAGGGCGAACTGCTGCACGCGGTTGTTGTCGCTGTCGGTCACCGTGAGCAGGCCGTTGCAGTCCACGCTCACACCGGTGGGGTGGACGAACTCGCCCAGGCCGACGCCGCGCTGCCCGAAGGCCAGCAGCCGCTCGCCCGCCGGGCCGAACTCCTGGACGCGGTTGTTGCCGCGATCGGCGACCCACAGGTTGCCGGCGGCATCGAGGGCGATCTGCCCCGGCGACTCGAGCTTGCCGAGCTTGTTGCCCTGCCCGCCGAACTCGTCGACCTCGCTGCCCGACGGGTCGAAGACCTCGATGCGGTGGTTCGCGGTGGAGACGTACGTGCGCGATCCGTCGGGCGTCACGGCGATGCCGCGGCCGTCGCCGACGCCGGTCGTCGCGCCCAGATAGCCGCCGCCGGTCCCGAAGCGCGCGATGCGCTGGTTGCCCGAGTCGGCCACCACCAGGGTGCCGCCCGCGTCGATGGTCAGCGCCGAGGGATTCAGGAGCTGGCCCGGGCCGCTGCCCGGCGAGCCGATCGTGCGCACCGGCAGCCCGGTGGCGCGAGCGAAGACGACGATCCGCGAGCGCTTGCGGTCGAGGACGTAGGCGTTGCCGGCCGCGTCGAAGGCCACGGCCACGGGCTGGGGGAGGATGGTCGGGCCCGGCGCCGGCGAGCCCCAGGACGATGCCGGCGACCCGTCGGGGTTCAGCAGCTCGAGGCGCCCGTTGACCGAGTCGGTCACCGCGCGGATGCCGCCCGCGTCGGCCGCGACGCCCACAGGGGCGTCGAACTGCCCGACCGCCCGCCCGGAGGCGCCGAACGAGCGCAGCAGCGCGCCGCCCTTGTCGAACACGTCGATGCGGTCGTTGCCGGTGTTCGCCACGTAGACGTTGCCCTGCGGATCGACCGCGATGCCGCGCGGGTAGGCGAGCCGGCCCGGGGCCGTCCCGTAGGACCCCCAGCGGCCCTTGTAGGGGTAGTCCGGCCCGCTGCTGAAGCGCACGACGCGATGGTTGAGGTCGTCGGCGACGAACACGCGGCCGGCCGCGTCGGTGGCCACGCCGTAGGGGAAGTTGAGCTGGCCCGGCCCCGAGCCGGCCTGGCCGACCGAGCGCAGGAGGTGCCCGCCGGTGTCGAAGACGACGAGCCGGTGATGCTGGTCGTCGGCCACGAACAGCCGGGTGCGCCGCACGGCGACCCCGCGGGGGTTGGCCAGCTGGCCCGGCGCCACGATCACGGCGCCGTGGCCGCCGTCCAGCGTGAAGCGCTGGATGCGGTCGTTGCCGGTGTCGGCGACGTAGACGAAGTCCCCGGAGACGGTCAGGCCGCCGCCCGCGGCGGCGCTGTTGCCGGCGCCCGCTCCGAAGCGGAACTCGCCGACGTCGCTGCCCGTCCCGCCCCAGGACGTCATCAGCTGCCCGTTGGCATCGAAGCGGTCGATGCGGTTGGAGCCGTCGGCCACCAGCACCGAGCCGTCGCCGGCCACCGCGATGGCGCCGACGCCGCTGAGCTGGCCCGGCTTGGACCCGGCGATGCCCATCTCACGGCGAAAGACGCCGTCGGGGCCGAAGACCTGCACCACGTGCGAGCCCTGGTCGGCCACGAAGACCGAGCCGTCGGGGCCGATCGCGAGCGCCTGCGGGAAGCGCATCACGCCCTCGGCGCGCTGCCCGACCTGCGACGCGGCGGTGTACGGGCACGTCGCGCCGCCACCGGGGCAGTCGGCGCGCGCGGCGGCGGGCAGGGCGGCCATGACGGCCAGGGCGAGGGCCGCCGCGAGCGCGCGCAGCGCCTGGGGGAGGGGCTGGACCGGACGAGAAGGCATCACCCCATCCTGAACACACGGCGCGCGCCAAGTCGCGCCGGCGCCCCTCATGCGGGAGAGATCTTGCAGTTAGGATCGGGCCAGATCAGGTTTCCTGAGAAGGGGAGGGTCATGAGCCAGGCCGACGTCGTCACGACGCACCCGCTGCCACCGGGGGTCTCCGAAGCGGACTTCGCGCGCGCCATCGACGCCTTCACCGCCGCCCTCGGCGCGGACAAGGTGCTCACCTCGGACGCCGACCTGCGCGAGTTCCGCGATCCCTTCCAGCACGCGACGTGGGACACCTACACCGCGTCCGCGGTGGTCATGCCGACCTCGGGAGGCGGGCCTGGACTACATGGCCGCGCTGCTCCCGGTCCACGCGCGCAGCTTCGTGCACATCACGATGGTCATCTTCGACACCAAGAACGAGGCTCAGGCGCAGGCGGCTTACGACGTCAGCAAGCGCCTGGTGAGCGAGTCCGCCAAGCGGGGGTGCGGCGAGTACCGCGCGCACCTCGACTTCATGGACCTCGCCGCCGAGCAGTACAGCTTCAACGACCACGCCTACCGGCGCTTCACCGAGACGATCAAGTACGCGCTGGATCCCAACGGCATCCTCTCGCCGGGCAAGCAGGGAATCTGGCCGCGCGCGATGCGCAACGGCAGCGGGCCCGCCTAGAAGAGCTCGCCGGCGAAGAAGCGCTCGTCGTAGGCGGCGGCGAGCTTCTTGGGCACCACCATCCGCCACGCGTCGAAGACGAGCTCGCGCATCTCCTCGACGTCGATGGCCGCCAGCCGGACGATGACCCACTTGAACCGCAGATCGCCGCCGGTGGGCATCATGAACTTGTCCGGCTCGGCGTCGACGAGGGCCTCGCGCTCCTCCTTGGGGAACGCGAAGCCCATCAGCGTCTCGTCGCGCGAGAAGGCCACGTAGACGATCTGCCCGACGCGGAACTTCACGCGGTCGCGCACGAGCACCTCGTAGGAGCGCGGTAGCTGCGACACGAACGACCGCACGTCGTCGACGGTCACCATGGGCGCGGCCTCAGCGCTCCTGGAGCACGGAGAGGATGTTCCCGGCCGGATCCCTGAACCACGCGATGTACGGGCCGCCGGCGCGCATGACGCCGCGCTCGTCCTGCTCCATGGCGTCGTAGCGCTCGAACTCCACGCCGCGCGCCACCAGCGCGTCGACGGCCGCGTCGATGTCGTCGACCGGGAAGTTGAGGATCGTGAAGGCCGCCGGCGTGTGGTCGGGCTTGGGATAGACGATCGTGGGGCGGTCGCCGGCGATGTGCAGCGTGAGCAGGCCGTTGGCCTCGGTCACCTTCAGGCCGAGGGTCTCGCCGTAGAACGCCTTGGCTCGGTCGACGTCATCGACCGCGAAGCCGCTGAAGGCCTTGGTGTTCTCGAACATGGGGCACCTCGATTCTCGTTGTCGTCGTGAAGACCGCCTGACGTGCGCGAAGTCATCGGTGGTCATGGTGATCGTGGCTGCGGACCGTGCCCCACGAGCGCCAGGTGATGCGCAGGATGATGAGGGTGATGGTCAGGCCGATGAGCGGGTCGGCGACGCGCACGCCGAGTGCGACGACGACGGCCGAGGCGATGACGCCGAGCGAGACGTACGCGTCGGCCCGGGCGTGGTCGCCGTCGGCGATGAGCGCCGGGCTGTCGAGGCGCTGCCCGGCGCGCGTGCGGACGATCGCCGCCACCCAGTTGCCGGCGAAGCCGAGCGCCCCCGCGAGCGCCAGGGCGCCCAGCGCCTCGACGTCCTGCGGGTGCACGAGCCGATCGACGGCCTCGTAGCCCGCGACGCAGGCCGAGACGAAGATCGCCGCGACCACCGCGAGGCCGGCGAGGCGCTCGGCCCGCTCGGAGCGCATGACGAACGCGATCCCGAGCGGGATCGCGGTGGCGGCGTCGCCCGCGTTGTGGATGAGGTCGGCCAGCAGCGCGACGCTCCCCGAGGCCACGAAGACGACGGCCTGGGCCGCCGCGGTGACGGCGAGGACGACGAGCGCCAGCGCCACCGCCCGCACGCCGGCGCGCGAGCGCTTGATCGACGCGTGCACCAGGCCGTGGCTGTGGTCGTGGGCCATCACCCGCAGCGTAGGCGACGCCGCCGGACGGCCGCTAGGAGGCGTCGTCGGCCGCCTGGCCGAGCAACCGCTCGACCAGGACGCAGTCCTTCCACTCGCCGTCGAGCCGGCCGTGGCGGCGCTGCACGCCGACCTCCACGAAGCCGGCCGCGCGATGGACGGCACGGCTCGCGGCGTTGGTGGTGAAGATGCGGCTCGTGAGCTTGTACAGGCCGCGGCGCTCGGCCTCGGCGGCCAGCGCGTCGAGCAGGCGCCGGCCATGGCCCTGCCCGCGCGCGTCGGCGTCGACGTACACGCCGTGCTCGCCGACGCCCTCGTACACGCAGCGATCCGAGTACCGGCTCACGCGCGCGAAGCCCACGACGCGACCGTCGCCGTTCTCGGTCACCAGGAAGGGCAGCCCGGGCTCGAACCACCCGGCGATCTCGGCCGCCGCCCGGGGCCGGGTCTCGAACGTCGCCTGGCGCTCGGCGATCCCGGCGTTGTAGAGCGCCGCGACGGCGCCCGCGTCCTCGGGCCGCGCGGCGCGGATGGTCACGGGCGGCGAGCGCGGACGATCGCCGATGCGGCGTGCTCATGCACGCGATGAGTCTCGCGGATGTCGATGTCGACGAGACCCGCCGCGCCGAGCGCCGTCGCGTACTCGGCGCGCGTGAGGGCGCCGGCCACGCATCCGGTCCACTGCTGCATGTCCGCGCGCGTCGCGTCGTCCATGTCGGGGTCCGCGATCACGTCGGAGACCGCGAAGCGCCCGCCCGGGGCGAGGACGCGCGCCGCCTCGCGCAGGACGCGCGCCTTGTCGGCGGCGAGGTTGATGACGCAGTTGGAGATCACGACGTCGACGCTCGCGTCGGGCAGCGGGATCTCCTCGAGGTAGCCCTTGACGAACTCGGCGTTCTCCACGCCCGCCTGCGCGGCGTTGGCGCGGGCCAGCGCGAGCATCTCGTCGGTCATGTCGAGGCCGATCGCACGACCGCTGGGACCCACGCGGCGCGCGCTGATGAGCACGTCCGCGCCGGCGCCCGATCCGAGATCGAGCACCGTCTCACCCTCGTGCAGATCGGCCACCGCGGTCGGGACGCCACAGCCCAACGACGCGGCGACCGCGGCCTGCGGTGCGCCGCCGGTGTCCTGGCCGTCATAGAGCTCGGCGCCGAAGACGGCGTCCGAGGGTGCTGCGTCGGTACAGCAGGCATCGGCACGGTCGGTCGTCTCGCAGCCGCACCCGCAGCCGGCGGTGGCATCGCGGTCGGCCATGCGCAGGGCGGCGTCGGAATAGCGCGCGCGGACGTGCTCGCGCAGCTCGTGGTCGGTCAGGTCAGCCATGTGGAGAGCTCCTGGAGTGCGTCGGGGAGGACGTAGTAGTAGGCCCACAGCCCGCGCCGCTCGCAGTCGATGATGCCGGCCTCGCGCAGCTTCTTGAGATGGTGGCTGAGCGTGGGCTGGGCGACGTCGAAGAGCGGCACGAGCTCGCACACGCACACCTGCCCCGCGTGCTTGCGCAGCACGTCGACGAGCTGCAGGCGGATGGGATCGCCCAGCGCCTTGGCGATCGCCGCCATGCGCTCGGCCTCGTGGCGCGCGACGTCGGGGTAGACCACGGGCTCGCAGCAGGGCTCGCCGGCGGCGCGCTTCTGCTTGGGCGCCAACTGCAGATCGACCGTCATCTATCTACATCTATCGATTGAAGTGATGGTTGTCAATGGGTAGCCTCCAGATCGCCCATGCGGCGCGTCGCCGTCATCACCGACATCCACGCCAACCTCGCGGCGCTGGAAGCCGCACTGCGGCGGATCGACGAGCTCGACGTCGACGGCCTCTACTGCGGCGGCGACCTGGTGGGCTACGGGCCGCACCCCGACGCGGTGTGCGCGCTGATCGCGCAGCGCGCGATCCCGACCATCTACGGCAACTACGACTACGCGATCGCGCGCGACCTCGAGGACTGCGGCTGCGCCTACGTCACGCCGCACGACCGCGAGCTCGGACAGCGCTCGGTCGACTGGACGCTCGCGCACACCGCGCAGGCGAGCAAGGACTTCATGCGCTCCCTGCCCTTCGACCTGCGCTTCGTGGTCGGCGAGACGCCGGTGCACCTCGTCCACGGCTCGCCGCGCAAGGTCAACGAGTACCTGTTCGAGGACAAGCCGGCGCGGCTCTACGAGCGCCTGGCCGCGGCCGAGGAGGCCGGCGTGCTCGTCTTCGGGCACACCCACAAGCCGTGGATCCGCGCGTTCGGCGGCGTGCTGTTCGTCAACTGCGGCTCTGTGGGCAAGCCCAAGGACGGCGATCCGCGCGCGGCCTTCGCCATCCTCGAGGCCGACGCGACCGGCGGCGTCCGTGCGCGCATCGAGCGCGTCGAGTACGACGCGGCCGGCGTCGCGCGCGAGGTCGCCGCGGCGGGCCTGCCGGCCGAGTTCGCCGACAAGCTCGTCATGGCCGCCTGACCGCGAATCGGCCGCCCGCCGGCGCGTGCGGTCATCCTTTGCGCAATGGCGACGGCGCAAGCCACGCCGCTGACGGGCCGGACGGCGTGGGCGCGCAACCTCGCCGCGCCCGTCCGCGACTTCCTGAACACCGAGACCGGCAGCGCGATCGTGCTGCTCGGCGCGACCATCGCCGCGCTGCTGTGGGCCAACTCGCCGTGGCCGGACTCCTACGAGTCGGTGTGGACGACGGAGCTGTCGATCAGGCTAGGCGACTGGGCGCTGGCGGCCGACCTGCGCGAGTGGGTCAACGACGGCCTCATGACGTTCTTCTTCCTCGTCGTCGGCCTCGAGGCCAAGCGCGAGCTCGATCTGGGAGAGCTGCGCGACCGCAAGCGCCTGGCGCTCCCGGTGGTCGCCGCGCTCGGGGGCATGATCGTCCCCGTCGCCATCTACGTGGCCTTCAACGCCGGCGGGGCGGGTGGCAACGGCTGGGGCGCGGCGATGTCCACCGATACCGCGTTCGCGCTCGGGCTGCTGGCCCTCGCGGCGCCGCGCGGCGCCACGCGCCTGCGCGTCTTCCTGCTGACGCTCGCGGTCGTCGACGACCTCTGCGCGCTGCTCGTCATCGCGACGGCCTACAGCGAGGACATCTCGCTGACCGCGCTGGCCATCGCGGTCGGGCTCTTCGGCGTGCTCATTGCGCTGCGCTACGCGCCCGTCGGGCGCTCCGCGGCGGCGGCCGTCGTCGCGACAGCGCTCTGGGTGGCCATGTTCAAGTCGGGCATCCATCCGACCATCGCCGGCCTGGCCATCGGGCTCGTGACCAGTGCCTACCCACCGTCGCGCGACGACCTCGAGCGCGCCAGCGAGACCTTCCGCTCGTTCCGCGAGCAGCCGACCCCCGAGCTCGCCCGCACGGCACAGCTGACCCTGGTCTCGGCGATCTCGGCCAACGAGCGCCTGCAGTACCGGCTGCACCCGTGGACAAGCTACGCGATCGTCCCGCTCTTCGCGTTGTCCAACGCGGGGATCACCTTCAGCGGCGGCCTCCTCGGCGACGCGCTGCGCTCGCCGGTGACGCTCGGCATCGTCGTCGGGTACGTCGTGGGCAAGCCCGCCGGCATCGCCGGCGCCTCGTGGCTGGCGACCCGCCGCGTCTTCGGCGGCCAGCGCCTCCCGGTCAGCTGG
>Ga0307502_10000440_pt1 | contig 10886 bp, 16 predicted proteins | sample 16_S_MG_FD_201364 | JGI IMG/M metagenome (GOLD analysis project Ga0307502, IMG submission 201364) | Soil microbial communities from Populus trichocarpa stands in riparian zone in the Pacific Northwest, United States - 16_S | ecosystem: Environmental > Terrestrial > Soil > Riparian zone > Trees... | reverse complement strand
GGCGACAACGCCGACGAGCGCACGGCGGTCTACATCGGCACGACCCTCCCCGGCATCTCGCTGGACTCGAAGGGCACTCCGTCGTATGTCGACATATCGACGCCGAGTGCGGACGGCGTGCGCGTCGACCACTTCTTCATGCCGCCGGGCCGCGGCGCGGTGGTCCGCCAGGCGACGTCCAAGGAGGACTTCAACACCGGCCAGATCACGCTGGTCTCCGACCGCGGTGTGAAGTACGGCATCCCGGACAAGGCGACCGCGGACGGGCTCGGCCTCGGCAACGCGGTGCCCGCGCCGGAGAACATCATCCGGCTGCTGCCGGACGGCGCCTCGTTGAGCGTCAACGACGTGAAACAGAGCTACGACTCGACCCCGTTCGCCGGCGGCGAGTACCCGACGACGACGAAGAACTCCGGCGGCGGCTGAGTTCTGTTCGCAAACCTTTTTCGCAAGCGCCACAGGATGTCGGTCGCCTCGCCTATCGTCGGATGCCTGACGAAGGGTGACCTCAGTGACCGGGATCAAACTGGATGCCGCCTGGGTCGGCGGCTACGCGAAACTGGCCGCGGACAGCGGTGACGCGCTCGCCGAGGGCGTCAGCACGATGGCCATCGAGCCGCTGGACGACGAGTCGTTCGGCCAGCTCGGCCGCCAGCTGCGCACCCCGGAGGCGTACAGCAGAGCCGCCGGGCTGCTGCGTGACCAGTTGGCCCGCGCGGTCGAGGCGATGCACGGGGTGTCGGAGGGCCTCGACGAGGTGACCACCGCGTACCTGGACACCGACGAGTCGAGCAGGCAGGCGATCACGCGGGAGCTCCAGTGACCATCGAGGTAACGCAGGCCCCGGACGGCAAGGACATCGAGGGCCAGATCACCACGCAGCTCGCCTACCTGTCGCGCCTGGCGCGCCAGCTCGGCGTCAACGACCCGGTCGAGGAGTACTTCGCGCCGGTGGTCGGCCGGTGGAGCGACATGCACGCCGAGGCCGAGCGCTGGCGGACGGTCAGCGAGGGCGTCGAGCAGGTGACCGACGCGCTGAACAAGCCGCTCGGCAAGCTGGACGCCGCGTGGGAGGGCGAGGCCGCGAACTCGTTCATCGCGTACATGCAGCAGGTCGGCCTGGCCGGCAACGACCTGACCGACGCCATGTCCGCGATGGCCGACGTGCTCGACCAGACGGCCGACTCGATCCGCGAGATCGTCGTCGAGCTGGCCGGCGTGATGGCGGAGACGGCCGAGTCGGCGTCGGAGGCCATGTCCCTGCCGGTACAGGGCGACGCGCGGACCCGCGAGTACCTGGACCTGATGCGGCGCCCGACGAAGGAGCTGTTCGAGGCGGTCCGCCAGGTCCTGGAGGCGTTCGTGCAGCTGTGCGAGGGCGCCGAGGGCGAGGACGCGTTCGGCAGCGTGACGATGGCGCACACGTACCCGGCGGAGGACTGGTCGTACGTCGTGCCGTCGACGCCCGGCGCTCCGACGCCTGGCGACACGGGTGTTCCGGTGGACACCGGCACCGACGCGGCAGCACTCGGTGGCGGCGGCGCCTTCGGTGGCGACTTCGGCGGAGGGCTTGGCGGCGGCATGGGAGGCGGCGCCGCCGCGGCGGCCGCGATGGAGTCCCCGCTGGCACCAGGCAACTCCACGGTGGCCGGCGAGCAGGCACCGCATTCGACCACCGCACCCGGCGGCGCGGCTGCCGCGGCGGCGAGTGCCGGCGCGGCCAAGGGTGGGGCGGGCTCGGGGATGATGCCCATGTCGCCGATAATGGGCGGTCAGGGTCAAGGGCAGAGCGACCAGACGCACAAGTCACGCGCTCGGGTCGTCGGCAACCCCCAGGACATCTTCGGCAAACCAGAACGCGCCAGCACCCCGGTCATCGGCGCCGACGACTGAGCCCCTGCGCCGGCTAACGGGCGCCCGCTGTGTCGGGGGCGATGTCCGACCCCATGGCGATGAGCACCGTGATCACGGCGAGCCAGGTCAGAACGAACGTCATCATCCAGAAACGCGGGTTGGTGAACAGCCTGGGCATGGGGAACCTCCCTCAACACACACGAATGGTTGACCAAACTGGGGCGCTGGACGGCAACGGGCCGGCCAGCTAGAGCCATCGGTTCTTGCGGAAGATCCGGTAGAGGATCAGGCACGCGGTCACGATCACGCACATGATGAGCGGGTACCCGAACCGCCAGTGCAGCTCAGGCATGTAGTCGAAGTTCATGCCGTACACGCCGACCCCCATGGTCGGCACGGCCAGGATCGCCGCCCACGAGGTGATCTTGCGCATGTCGATGTTCTGCTGCAGCGAGATCTTCGCGAGCGTCGCGTCGACCAGTGTCGTGAGCAGCTCGTCGAAGCTCGCCACGCGCTCGGACACGGTCGTGAGGTGGTCGTCGACGTCGCGGAAGTACGACCGGACCTGCTCCGGCACCAGCGGTGTGTAGCCCTCCGCCAGCCGCCGCAGCGGCACCGCGAGTGGCATGACCGCCCGGCGCAGCTCCAGGATCTCCCGCTTCATCAGGTACATCTGCTCGGCGCCGATCGGCGACCGCGGCGCGAAGACCGTCGCCTCGATGACGTCGATGTCGTTCTCGAACGACTCGCTGACCGCCAGGTACGAGTCCACGATCCGGTCCGCGATCCCGTGCAGCACCGCCGCGGGCCCGATGCTGAGCCGGTCCGGCGCCGCCTCCAGCTCCTCACGCAGCTCGCTGAGGCTCGAGTGCTTCCCGTGCCGCACGGTCACGATGAACTGCTTGCCGAGGAACGCCATGATCTCGCCGGTCTCGACGATCTCGTTCGCGGTCGTCGGCGACTCGTGCTCGATGTAGCGGACGGTCTTGAGCACCATGAACAGCGTCTCGTCGTACCGGTCGAGCTTCGGCCGCTGGTGGGCGGTCACCGCGTCCTCGACGGCCAGCTCGTGCAGCCCGAACACCTCGGCGATGCCCTGCAGCTGCTCCTCGCCCGGCTCGTACAGCCCGATCCACACGAACCCGTCGCGCCGGCGCCGGACCTCGGTGATCGCCTCGAGCGGCGACCACTGCCCGGGCAGCCGCTCGCCGTCGACGTACACCGCGCAGTCGACGACGTGGGCCCGCTCCTCGCCGCCTGCCTGGTGGTTCTGGTGGCGGCGGTTCACCCGGCCTCTCAGGTTGCCGAGCGAGGGGATCGCAGGCATGGTGACCTCCAGCTGGGTTACGTTCGGAACTACGACGCGCCACGAAGGGCGCCGGAGCGTCCGCCCGGAACCAGCGGGAACCTGCCGTCTTAGCGGGTGACCCTGTGCTGGCTGAAGAACCTTCCGGCGGGGACGCGGGTGCTACTGCAACCGGTGGCGCCGGCATGGTTATGCGGGTCGCTCATCGCGTCCTCACCTCCTCGGGTCGATGTCGGTGCGGGCTCACTCACACACCAGTGGTCAAGGGTACTCCACCTGTAAGACTGCTCGTGCCCGGTCACGACAAGGAGGTTGACAGTGCGGTTCGGTCGCTACTACGAGGAGTTCGAGGTCGGCGAGGTCTACAAGCACTGGCCCGGCAAAACGGTCACCGAGTACGACGACCACCTGTTCTGCCTCCTCACCATGAACCACCACCCCCTGCACCTGGACGTCAACTACGCCGAGAACACCACCGACTTCGGCAGGAACGTCGTGGTGGGCAACTACATCTACTCGCTGCTGCTCGGCATGTCCGTCCCGGACGTCTCCGGCAAGGCCATCGCCAACCTGGAGATCGAGTCGCTGCGGCACGTCAAGCCGACCTTCCACGGCGACACGATCTACGGCGAGACCGAGGTGCTGGAGAAGACCCCGTCGAAGTCGAAGGACGACCGCGGCGTCGTGTACGTCGAGACCCGCGGCTACAAGCAGGACGGCACGGTCGTGTGCGTCTTTCGGCGCAAGGTGATGGTCCCCAAGAGGTCATACGGCGACGCGCGGGGCGGCGAGCAACCCGGACGGCCGGAGCCTCGGGCAAACTAACCGTATGAGCGCCGCACTGGATGAGATTCGCGAACGGTTGCGGCGGTTCGGCACGGACGTCGAGAAGGCGTCGCCGCTCTACAGCTACCTGGCCGTCAACGCGGCGGCCGACGAGGATGTCGCGCGCCTGCTCGCGGTGGCCGCGGCGCCCGAGCCCGAGCTGCTGCTCGCCGCCGTCCAGCGGGTGCTGCAGGCCGAGCCGTTCCACGAGCTGACGAACTACTACCCGACGCTCGGCGGCTCGTACGGCCCCGACGCCGGCCTGTGGCGGATGTGGCGGACGTTCGCGCTGGAGCGCGCGGACCGGGTCCGCGCGATCGTCGCGACCCGCATCGTGCCGCGTGGCAACGAGGTCGGCCGGGCCGCGCTTTTCTACCCGGCGGTCGCGCTGGCGGCCCGGCAGGCGGGCGGCGGGCCGGTCGGGCTGCTGGAGGTCGGCTCCAGTGCGGCGCTGCTGCTGGGCATCGACCTGTACTCGTACCGGTACCAGTCCGAGCAGGCCGGCCAGGTCGCGGCCGGACCCGGGCGGGCGGCGCTGGGCCTGCACTGCGCGCTGCGGCTGGAGCCGGGGCTGAAGGGCCCGACGATCCCGAAGCGGTTGCAGGTGTCCGCGCGGGTCGGACTCGACCACGATCCGGTGGATCTCGCTGACGAGGAGGAGTACGCCTGGCTCGAGGCGTGCGTGTGGCCGGACCAGCCGGATCGCCTGCGCCAACTGGGCGCCGCGGCGACCGTACGCAGCAAGAAGCCGCCGATCCTGGTCAAGGGCGACCCCGTCACGGACCTCGCCGTCGCGGCCGGGCGAATCGCCGGTGATCTCCCGGTCGTCGTACTCACCAGCAACGCACTGCGACGATTTTCGGCCGAACGGGTGACGGCCTTCCGTGGTGCCGTCGCTGAGTTGGCCGCAGCCCGCCCTACGTTCTGGGTGAGCCTGGAGGCGTACTCCGCCGGCCTGCTTCCGGACTACCCGGCGCTGGACACGCCCCAGGCGATCCTGGCCTGCACCCGCTGGACGGGGGGCGCCGAGCAGACGACCCCGCTGGCCCAGACGTCCTGGCACGGCGAACGCATGCACTGGTTGGCCTAACGGCGCGGCAGCACGTCCCACTCCGCCAACGTGTCGGCCAGCTGCGCGACCAGCTCCAGCTCCTCGAGCTCCGCCATGGTGACCCAGGTTGCCGCGGTGGCGTCGTCACCCGCGCTGAGCTGGCCACCGACCGCCTCGCCGACGTAGTCGAAGATCAAGTACGGCCCCCGCTGTACGCTTCCGATCAAGGAACCGACCCGCACCTCCAGGCCGGTCTCCTCCCGGAGCTCGCGGGCGACGGCGGAAGCGTCGCTCTCACCCGGCTCCACGCGGCCGCCAGGCAGTGACCACTGCCCGCGGCCTGGCTCGTTGGCCCTGCGGACCAGCAGAAGCCGGCCGGCCGCGTCGTGCACGACCGCCCCGACACACCTGATCAACTCATCGGCCACGAACACGAAGCGTAGCCGGAACCCCCGCGCGTGCCGAGCCCTTGCCCCAAGAGCAGTAATGGCCTCCCGTTCGGTCAGATCGTGCGGTACAACCGTTTTCAAGAACAAAGTTCAGCAACCCACCCAAGGACACGGAGTAACACCCGGTGAAAGTCAAGAAGGTCCTGATTCTGTCTGGCGCGGCGTTGTTGGTGTTCTTCCTCGTGACCCAACCCGAAGGCGCCGCGTCGATCGTCAACAGCATCCTCAACACGTTGCAGGAAGCCGCGGAAGCGTTGATCACGTTCGTGCGTTCGGTATTCAACGGCTGATCCCGGTACCGTCGAACCATGTTCGCCCCACGGGACCCAGACGAGTACCTACTCGACACCGAACGGCGAGTCATCCGGGTGCGCATGCACTGGGCCTGCCTCGCGTGGGACATCTTCGAGACGGTCGCGCTGCTCGCGGTCGCCGTGATGGTGTCGTACCTGCTGCCGCCGGCGATGTGGCTGGTACAGAACATCCTGTGGTACGCGGCGTTGTTCGTGCTGCTCCGCTTCACCTACGTGGTGATCAACTGGTGGGTGGAGCGGATCGTGGTGACGGACAAGCGCATGATGATGACGACCGGCATCATCACGACGAAGGTGCTGATGATGCCGATCGGCAAGGTCACCGACCTGACCTACGAACGTCCGGTGATGGGCCGAATCCTGGGCTACGGCACCATGATCGTGGAGTCCGCCGGTCAGATCCAGGCGCTGAACCGCCTCGAGTACCTGCCGAAGCCGGAGCAGGTCTACGACGCGATCTCCGAGCTCACCTTCGGTGACAAGGAGGCGCAGGCGAAGCGCTTCTCGATGATCAAGGCCCAACGCCTGGCGCAACGCAAGCCGATGCCACGCTGACGGAGGTCTCGCGTTCAATAGGGACCGTGAGGATCGATCTACACACCCACTCGACGGCATCGGACGGCACCGACACACCAGCGGAGCTGGTGGTCAACGCGGCGGCCGCGGGGCTGGACGCGCTGGCCATAACCGACCACGACACCACCGCTGGCTGGGCGGAGGCGGAGGCCTCGTTGCCACCGGGCCTGCGCCTGGTCCGCGGCGCCGAGCTGTCGTGCGTGAGCCCCGACGGTCGTGGCGGCCACTGCACCGTGCACCTGCTGGCGTACCTGTTCGACCCGGACGCGCGGGCGGTGGTCAGCGAGTACGCCCGAGCCCGCGCCGAGCGCCGCGGCCGCCTGGCGAAGATCGCGGACCGCATGGCGGCGGACGGCTTTCCCATCAGCGGTGAGGCTCTGCTCGCGGCCATCCCGGAGGAGGCGACGGCGGGCCGTCCGCACCTGGCGATGGCGCTGGTACGAGCGGGCGTGGTGTCGTCGGTGGACGAGGCGTTCGCGCGGTTCCTGAACGACCGGGGCCGGTACTACCTGCCAAGCTCCCGGACACCGATCGAGGACTCGATCGAGATGATCCAGGAGGCGGGCGGGGTGACCGTGCTGGCACACGCCTTCGCCGCCCACCGGGGCCCGACGGTGACGGCGGACGTGATCAAGGAGCTGGCCGGCCTTGGGTTGGGTGGGGTGGAGGTCAACCACCCCGACCATGATGAGGATGCCCGCAAACGTTTGCGCAGGCTGGCCGACGAGCTGGGCCTGATCACCACCGGCTCCAGCGACTACCACGGCACGAACAAGGTCATCGACCTCGGCCAGGAGACCACCGAGCCGGAGCAGCTGGCGGAGATCGCACGCCGGGCAACAGGAGTTGCCGTGGTGGAGGGCTGAGGGCGCTCGGCCGGAGTGGCCCTCGCCGGGCCCGCACCGGGTTGGTCAGCGGAGCGGTCGGGTGGGTTCGCTGGGCTCGTGTTGGGTTGGCCGGCGGAGCGGTCGGTGGAGTTCGTCGGGTCCGCGCCGGGTTGGCTGGCGAGCCGGTCGGCACGGCGGGGCCGTGGATAGCCGAGCCGGCATAGAAGACCACGGTGCGGCGGTGCGGCGGTGCGGATGGCGCCGTGGCAGGCTGGCGCGGTGCTGTTTGACGTGCGGCTTTTCACCGAGGCGACCATCACGCTCGTCGTGATCATGGATCCACCCGGCACCGTGCCGGTGTTCCTGAGCCTGGTCGGGCGCAAGCCGCGCCCGGCGCGGGTGGCCGCCGCGCGCCAGGCCGTCCTCGTCTCCCTCGGCGTGATCAGCCTGTTTGCGGTCGGCGGCGAGGCGATCCTGTCCTACCTCGGCATCGGCATCCCGGCCATCCAGGGCGCCGGCGGTCTCCTCCTCCTGCTCATCGCGCTCGACCTGCTCACCGGCCGGGACACCACGCAGCCCCGCGAGGTCGAGGACGTCAACGTCGCGCTCGTCCCGCTCGGCACCCCGCTGCTCGCCGGCCCGGGCGCCATCGCCGCGACCATCGTCTTCGTGCGGCACGCCGACAGCTTCGCCACCTACTTCTCCCTCGCGCTCGCGATCATCGCCGTGCACCTGGTCCTCTGGGCTCCTGATCCGCTTCTTCAAGGACAGCGGCATCACGCTCATGGCCAAGATCGCCGGCCTCCTTCTCGCCGCGATCGCGGTTCAGCTGGTGGCGGACGCTGTGCAAGGGTTCGTCAACGGCGCGTCATGACGCTGAGCGGGCCGGCGGCGTCTGGACTGAGCGAGCAGCGGAGGCCGCGAGCGCTAGCGAGCCGCCGAGCAGCGCAGGGAGGGAAGACGCCGCGTAAAGGCCCGCTCGGCCAGCGAGCGGAGCGAGCCAAACCAGCACTGTCGGTGGGCGCGACTACGGTGGTTCCGTGCAACTCGGGTTCGACGCCATGCCGCGCAAGCTCATCAAGGTCACCCCGTCCCGCCTGGCGACGTGGGTCGACTGCCCACGCCGTTTCCGGATGGCCTACCTCGACCGTCCGACACCTCCGAGGGGCGGCGGCTGGGCGCACAGCACGCTCGGCGCCGTGGTGCACAACGCCTTACGCGCCTTCTTCGACCTCCCCAGTCACCGCCGCACGCCCGAGGCGGCCGCCGCGCTCGTCAGCCAACAGTGGAACGACGAGGGCTTCGCCGGCCCCAGCCAGGCCGCCGAGTACCGCACCCGCGCGCAGGGCTGGGTCTCCGACTACGTCGCCGACCTCGACCCCGAGCTGGAGCCGGTCGGCCTCGAACGCTGGGTGTCCGCCCCGGTCGGCAAGATCGTCGCCGAGGGGCGGGTCGACCGGATCGACGAGCGGGACGGCGAGGTGGTCATCGTCGACTACAAGACCGGCCGCTCGGCGCTGACGACCGACGACGCGCGGGGCTCGCAGGCACTCGCCTTGTACGTGCTGGCCGCGCGCCGCACACTGCGCCGGCCGTGCACCAAGGTCGAGCTGCACCACCTGCCCTCCGGCACGGTCGCGACCTGGGAACACACCGAGGAGTCCCTCACCCGGCACCGCACGCGGGCCGAGGAGGCGGCGGACGAGTTCAATCTCGCGACGGATACGCTGAACGCGGGTGGCGACCCGGACGTCCTCTTTCCAGCACAGGTTGGTCGCCAGTGCTCCTGGTGTGACTTCCGGCGGAGCTGCCCAGAAGGCCAGTCCGCTGGGCCGGCGGCCGAACCCTGGGCCATGCTGGTCCCATAGGAGGCCCGTTGTGAACCTTTCGAACGCGACCACGGTGGAGATGCCGACGTCACCGGAGCCCGTACCCGCCCCGCGTCACCGCGGCGGCCCGTGGCGGGAGCTGTCCGGCGCGCTCGCGGTCGGCATGTCGGTGCTCGCCGTCGTCGTCATGGTCTTCCAGGTCCTGGCCTGGGCGCGGGACGTGCCCGGCCCCGGCCTGTGGACCGTCGTCGGGCACGTGGTCGCCGCGGCGCTCGCGGTGTTCGTCCAGCGCTTCGCGGACCGGCTCGCGGGCTGGGCGGCCGCGGCGGCCGTACTGGGCGTCGTCGCCGTCTCCGGTGCCGCCCTATGGCTGTTCTGGTGGGCCTGAGGGCCACACCAGGTCGACGAACGCCTGAACTGAAGCGTCGACGCCTTCGCGGTCGCCGGTGGCCAGCAGGTCCAGCAACGCGCCCCGGGTGAACGCGAGCGCCATCCGTGCCTGGGCGAGTGGCAGCCCGGCGAACATGGACTCGTCCGCCAGCCACGACGTCACGATGCCGTCCAGCACCGGAGCCACCGACTCCTGACCGGCCAGCGCCGCCCCGTACAGCTCGAAGAACAGCCGCTCGTACGGCGCCAGCGCGGGATCGGACAGCCGGTGCCAGAACTCCAGCGCCATCTCCCGCGGCGTGCGTGACCGCAACGCGGCCAGCGCGACCCGCTGCCGTTCCTCCACCGCACGCACGACCTCGACGAGCAGCCCGTCCCGCGTGGCGAAGTGGTAGATCAGCATGCGATGGCTGGTCCCCGCGCCTGCCGCGATCTGCCGCAAGCTGCGGTCACCCACCCCCGCGTCCGCCAGGTAGGAGATCACGCGGTCGAGAAGGTCGGCCCGAGACATGTACCAAATGGTACAGTTTCCGCATGAGACACGAGGTCACCACCACCATCGACGCGCCGGCGGACGTTGTCTGGCGTGCCGTCCGCGACGTCGAGAAGTGGTCGGACTGGACGCCGACCGTCACCGAGATCCAGGTGCACGGCGGCGACGAGATCACGCTCGGCAGCGTCGCCACCGTCCGCCAGCCGAAGCAGCCGGCCCGCGAGTGGACCGTCACCGAGCTGGTCGACGGCCGTTCCTTCACGTGGACCAGCCGCGGCCCCGGCCTGCGGTTCGCCGCGGACCACACCGTGACAGTGAAGGGGGAAGGGGAGGCGGGCGGGGGCCGGACGACCGTAGAGCTGACGTTCGCCGTCGCCGGCCCACTGGCCCCGCTCGCCTCCCTGCTGGCCGGCAAGGCGATCCGCTGGGCGGTCGACACCGAGGCGGCGTCGCTCAAGAAGTGGTGCGAGCAGGCGGCACGCTCATGACCCGGTGCGAGCGTACGTCGCGATGATCACCCCGGTGCCCGTCGGGACCGAGCTGACCAGGTCGAACGTGCCAGCCGGCGGGGTGAAGCGCCGGCCGGCGCCGAGCGCGAGCGGGTGGATCGACAGCATGTAGCGGTCCACCAGCTCGCCGAGCGAGGCGACCAGCTCACCGCTGCCGAGCACGACAAGATCGCCGGTCAGCCGCTCCTTCAGCGCCGGCACCTCGTCGACGCCCGACAGCCGCGTCGAGTTCTGCCACGGCAGCTCGGTCAGCGTCCTGGTCACCACGTACTTGGGCGCCTCGTTGAGCACCGGCGTGAACGGGTTGCCGTCGGTCTGCTTCGGCCAGAAGCCGTAGAAGTCCTGGTAGGTGCGCCGCCCCAGCAGCAGCGCCGCACTGGTGGCCATGCCCTTACCGGCCTGCTCCATCCCGACCGCGTCGGCGTACGGCCTGCCCCAGCCGCCCGCGGTGAAACCGTCACGC
>Ga0307502_10000439_pt1 | contig 10917 bp, 8 predicted proteins | sample 16_S_MG_FD_201364 | JGI IMG/M metagenome (GOLD analysis project Ga0307502, IMG submission 201364) | Soil microbial communities from Populus trichocarpa stands in riparian zone in the Pacific Northwest, United States - 16_S | ecosystem: Environmental > Terrestrial > Soil > Riparian zone > Trees... | reverse complement strand
GCGACCACCTCGTGCTCGACGGCATCGATCTGGACGTCGCCGAGGGAACGATCTTCGCGCTGCTCGGCCCCAACGGCGCAGGCAAGACCACGATCGTTCAGATCCTCTCGACTCTGATCGGCGCCGACGCCGGCGCCCTGCGCGTCGGTGGCCACGACGTCACGCGCGACCCCGACGCGGTCCGCGCCGTGATCGGCGTCACCGGCCAGTTCTCGGCCGTCGACAACCTGCTCACCGGCGCGGAGAACCTCATCCTGATGGCCGACCTGCACCACCTGGGCCGCGCCGAAGGCCGCCGGCGCGCCGCCGAGCTGCTGGACCGCTTCGACCTCGCCGACGCGGCGACGAAGACCGCCGCCACCTACTCCGGCGGAATGCGGCGCCGGCTCGACCTCGCGATGGGCCTGGTCGCCGACCCGCGCATCGTCTTCCTCGACGAGCCGACCACCGGCCTGGATCCGCGCAGCCGGCGCACCATGTGGCAGATCGTCCGCGACCTCGTGGCCGGCGGAGTCACGGTCTTCCTCACGACCCAGTACCTCGAGGAAGCAGACCACCTCGCCGACCGGATCGCGGTCCTCGACCACGGCAAGCTCGTCGCCGAGGGCACCCCGGACGAGCTCAAGCGCCTGGTCCCCGGCGGGCACATCAGGCTGCGCTTCGCCGACGCCGGCGAGCTCGAAGCGGCCGCTCGCGCCCTCGACGAGGTCGATCGCGACGACGATGAGCTGACGCTGCAGCTCCCCAGCGACGGCGGTGTCCGCTCGCTGCAGGCCCTGCTGCACCGCCTGGACGCCGAGTCGATCGAGGTGGACGAGCTCTCGGTCCACACGCCCGATCTCGACGACGTCTTCCTCGCCCTCACCGGCCACCCCGACGAAGAGAAGGAATCAGTTCGATGAGCACCCTCACCTCCGCCGTGACCGACTCGGCGACGATGCTGCGCCGCCAGCTCCGGCACATGCTGCGCTACCCGTCGATGACGGTGATGCTCGCCGGCTTGCCGATCGTCCTCCTGCTGCTGTTCGTCTATGTGTTCGGCGGCACGCTCGGCGCCGGACTTGGCGGCTTCTCGGGCGGGCGCGGCGATTACGTCAACTACGTCACGCCCGGAATCCTGCTGGTCACCATCGCCAGCGCGGCCCAGGGGACGGCGATCTCGGTCGCGATGGACATGACCGAGGGCATCATCGCGCGGTTCCGCACGATGGCCATCGCCCGCGTCTCGGTGCTCACCGGACACGTCCTGGGCAGCATGATGCAGACGATGCTCAGCATCGCGGTCGTGATCGCTGTCGCGCTGCTCATCGGCTTCCGGCCCACCGCAGGCCTGGGCGAGTGGATCGCAGCGATCGGCGTCCTCGCGATCATCACGCTCGCGCTCACCTGGCTGTCGGTCGCGCTCGGCATGGTGAGCAAGAGCGTCGAGACCGCAAGCAACCTCCCCATGTTCCTGATGCTCCTGCCGTTCCTCGGCAGTGGCTTCGTCCCCACCGACTCGATGCCGGCCGGCGTGCGCTGGTTCGCCGACTATCAGCCCTTCACTCCCGTCATGGAAACCCTCCGCGGATCGCTGACGGGCACTCCGATGCAGCATCACAGCGCAGTGCTCGCCATCGCCTGGTCCGCCGGCATCGGGCTGGCCGGGTACCTGTGGGCCAAGCGCCTGTTCAACCGCGACCCGGCGCCCTAGTCCGGTGCTGGCCATTCGCCCGGCCTACAAAGATTGGACTGCACACCAGACTTTTGGGTCGATGCCATGCTTTAGATCACGCGTGGCCGAAGCGGACGTCAGGCAGCAGCCGGTCGAGCGGCTTCGGCCAGTACCACGCCCACCTGCCGAGCAGCCGCAGCATCACCGGCAAGAGCAGCAGCCGCACGAGCGCAGCGTCGAGCAGCACCGCGACGCCGAGAATCACGCCCATCTCCTTCGGCGGCAGCGGGCCGCTCAAGGCGAACGTGACGAAGACTGCGACCATGATCGCGCCGGCGGCGAAGATCACGCGTCCTGTGCTGGCCATGCTGCCGAGCATTGCCGCCTTGGCATCCCCGCCCGAGCGCTCCCAGTGCTCCTTCGCCGAGGACAGGAGGAACACCGTGTAGTCCATCGAGATCGCGAAGATCATCGCGAAGAAGAACACCGGTCCCCACGCGTCCAGGAAGCCCTGTGGCTCGAATCCGAGCACCGAGTGCCCGACGCCGTCCTGGAAGACCCACTTCGCGACTCCAAAGGCAGCCGCGGTCGCCAGCAGGTTCGTGACCACGCCGAGCAGGGCGATCACCGGCGCCTGCAGCGCGACCATCAGCAGTAGGAAGCTGAGGCCGAGCACAACGCCGATCACCAGCGGCGCCTTCGCGGACAGCGTCGCCTGGAGGTCGTGGCTCTCCGCTACCGGACCACCGACGAGCGCCGCCTGCGGCAGCGCCACACGCAGACGGTCGATCGTCGTGCCCGTTGCCGTCGCCGAAGGGGGTGTCGTCGGGATCGCCTGCACGAGCGCCATGCCGCCTGCACCCGGCAGCGGCGACATCACGCGCGCGATCCCCCGATCGCGCTGCGCCGCCGCTGCAGCCTGCGCAGCCTCCGCCCTCGGAGCAACGATCTGGAGCGGACCCGTCGAACCCGGCCCGAACGCCTTCTGGACTGCGTCGTAGCCCTGCCGGGAGTTGTCGCCGGGCGGAACGACCTTGATCGAGGGCATCGCGGTCTTCAGCGAGAACACCGGCAGCGCGAGCACCACGAGCAGCGCGAGCGCCGCCAGGCCGTAGCGCAGCGGCTGGTGCCAGAGCCGCTCACCCCACGCCGCGGAGCGCGGCGAATGGTGCTCTCCCGGGTGAACCCACGGCACCGCGAACCTGTCCACCCGAGGCCCGAGCTTCGCCAGCGCGGCCGGCAGGAGCGTGAGCGCCGCCGCGAGCACGAAGACGACCGACAGCATGATGCCGAGGCTCGTCGACCGGAACGCGGGACTCGGCACGAGCATCACGGCGCTCAACGAGATCAGCACGGTCACGCCCGAGAAGAGCACGGCCTTGCCGGCCGTGTCCATCGTCGCCGCAACCGCCTCCTGGGCGGACAGCTTCGATCCGAAGAAGGCGCCGCGGAAGCGGTAGACGATGAACAGCGCATAGTCGATCCCCAGCGCCAGCGCGAACATCAGAGCGAAGTTCATGGACCAGATCGAGATGTCGGCGATCTGCGTCCCGAGCCAGAGCGAGCCTGCCGCGGCGACCAATCCGGCGATCGTCAGCATCAGCGGCAGCCCGGCGGCGACCAGCGAGCCGAACGCGAGCACGAGGATGGCGAGCGTGATCGGCCAGGAGATCAGCTCGGACTTCATCATCGCCGACTTGTTGGCCTGATTGAAGTCGGACCACATGCCCGCCGCGCCGGTGAGGTTGACCCGCACCCCGCTGGACCCGAGCCTCGCGAGCGGGCCCTTCAGCTCGTCGGCAGCGCGGACCATGTCGTTCTCGTCACGCGCCGCGCTGGCCTGGATCACGGCGGCATGGCGATCGGGCGAGATCGATACGCCCGCGCGCGGCGGCACCACTGTCGCCACCGCACGATCGCTTTTCAGCTTGTCTTGCACCCGTCGTAGGACCCGTTCGAACGCGGGATCGGAAACGGTCTTGTCGGGCGCGTGGACGACGACCGTCAGGCCGTAGGTCCCCAAGCCGTTGAACCCCTTGTCGATCAACTGGCGCGCCTGAACCGACTCCGAGCCGGTGGCCTCCCAACCAGCCCCAGACAGCGCCTGCTCGACGCGCGGCGCCAGGAACCCGAGGCCCACCGCGACCACGACCCACGCCGCCGCGACGATGCGGAAGTGTCCGGCCGTCCAGAAGCCGAGCCTCCCGATGGCTCCGACCTGCAGCCGAGGGCCGCTCATCTCGAGATCCCCTCGGTCGGGGCGGCGTCGGTCGCGGGGATCTGCCAAGTGGTCATGACGGCGGGCTTCCTTCCGGTGGCTCGATTAGTTAGCACGATCGGTCGTTCTGTCGGATCACCATACGACCGGTCGTGCTAACTTGTCAAGGTATGGCCGCGAATCTCGACGAGCGCTCCCCCTCCCGGCCGTCACGCCGACGGCGGTCCGACGGCGAGCGCAGCCGTGCCGCGATCCTGCGCGAGGCGGCGCGCCTGGCGACCGTCGAAGGGCTCGACGGTCTGTCGCTCGCGCGCCTGGCCGATGCGGTCGGGATGAGCAAGAGCGGGCTGTTCGCGCACTTCGGCTCGAAGGAGGAGCTGCAACTGGCCACGATCGATGCGGCGAGTGCGATCTTCGACGATCTGGTCATCGACCCCGCGGGCGACGAGGCGGCCGGGTTGCCGCGGCTACGGGCCTACATCGAGCGATTTCTCGACCACGTCCAGGAAGGTGTCTTCCCTGGGGGCTGCTTCTTCGTCTCCGCGATGGGCGAGCTCGACACCCACCCAGGCCCCGTCCGCGACGGCGCCATGGCATTCAGCCAGCGCTGGCTCACGCTGCTCGCCGAGCAGGTCGCGGCCGCGCAGGCAGCCGGCGAGCTCGATCCCGTCGCCGACCCGCCGCAGATCGGCTTCGAGCTCAACGCCTACATGGTTCTCGGCAACCTGCAGTTCGTCGCCGCCTCCGACCCCGCAGCTCTCGATCGCGTGCGCCGAGCCGTCAACACCCGGCTCAGCGCACTCGCCCTGTAGCTGCGGGGACTCCAGAAGCGCGCCGAGAGGATTCGAGATCGGTGCGACGGCGGCGGCGGCCGGTCACAGATCGAGCACTACGTCGTCGCGTGGCTGGGAGCAGCAGATGAGTGCGCTTCCGTCGGCGGGAGGTTCGACCGGGTCGGGGCTATATTGCAGATCGCCGGCGATGAGGGTGGTCTCGCAGTTGCGGCACACGCCGGTGCGGCACGACCAGCGGACGGGTACGTCGCATGCTTCGGCGAGCTCGAGCAGGCTGGTGTAGTCGGGGCTCCACGGGACGGCGAGATTGCTGCGGGCGAACTCGATCGTCGGGCCGGTTCCGGGTTGGCCGGCGGGTGGGTGGGGCGTCCGCGCCGGCGCTGCTGCGATGCCGGGCGTCAGACCCGGGGCAGGCCCGAACGGTTCCGTGTGGATGCGTGAGGCGTCGATCCCCATCGCGGCCAGGCCGGCGCTGATCTCGTCCATGAACGGGATCGGCCCGCAGAGATATGCCTCGGCATCGCGCGGTGGCGAGAGCTCGACCAGCCGCGACGCAGTGAGACGGCCCGGGCTCTGGAAGTCGCGGCCTTCGAGGTCCTCGGTGCCCGGGCGGCTGTAGCAGACGTAGGGGTGCACATTCGGGAGCGAGGCGAGGAGCGCGCGGGCTTCGGCGGCGAAGCAGTGGTCGCGACTGCTGCGCGCGCCGTGGAGCCACCAGATCTCTCGTTCGGTGTCCTCGGTGGCGAGTGCGTGGAGCATGGCGAGGACGGGAGTGGCGCCGATGCCGGCGCTGATCAGCAGGACTGGCGCGTCGGTGCTGTCGAGGATGAAGGTGCCCCGAGGTGCTGCGATCTCGATCTGGGCGCCGACGCGCAGGCGGGTATGGAGATAGCCACTGGCGGCGCCGGCGTGTTCGCGCTTGACGGTGATCCTGTAGTAACGGGCATCGGGCGGTCCCGAGAGGGAGTAGTTCCGAAGCACCGACCTCTGCTTGTCGTCGGGTTGGAGACGCAGCGTGAGGTATTGGCCGGGACGTGCGGGCGGGACCGGCGCGCCGCCCGGGTCCTCGAGGCGGATGGAGATGACGGAGTCGCTCTCTCGGTCGATTCCGGTCACGGTCAGTCGGCGGAAACCCGGCCAGGCCGGAGGCGGGCTGGCTGTCGTCAGACCGGCGTTGCCGTTGCCGGGCCCTCCTTCGACGAGGGCGCGAAAGGACGCTTGCCAGCCCGGGCTGAGGGCAGGAATCCGCAGCGCTCGGAGCAGCTGCTGGCGCGGGTGTCCGGGGAGATAGAGCAGCGCGTCGACTTCGGCGACAGTCATCTGCTGCGGACCGGCGGCGAGCTTGATGATCTCGTCTCCCGCTTCGACCTCGCCCTCTTCGAGCACGCGGAAGTAGAAGCCGGGGCGCCGGTGGGAGACGAGCAGGGCGGGAATGCGCGGTTCGTTCATGCGGATGCCCACGCGGTAGCAGGTGACGCGGGGCTGCGTGACTTCGAAGACGGCGGTGCCGATGCGGTAGCGGTCGCCGATGCACACCTCGTCGTCGCTCAGTCCCTCGATGGTGAGGTTCTCGCCGAACTGCCCGTGGACGAAGTCGGTTCGTCCAAGCTCCCGCTCCCAAAACCGGTAGGAGTCGAGCTGGTAGACGAAGACCGCACGCTGCTCGCCGCCGTGCCCGGCGAGATCGCCCTGGCCATCGCCGTCGACGTTGAGCTTGCGCACGCGACGAGGTCCGGCCACGGAGCCCTTGAAGACGCCTGTGAAGACGGTCTTCCCCTGCCACGCCACGTCCTTCGGCAGGCCGACGTTGACTGACACCAAGGTGCCGACCACGGTCGCGCAGCCCTATCAGCGCGCCCGCAGGCCGTCGAGCGCGACGGCGAGGATGCGGTCGACCTGACCAGGTTCCGCGTTCGGGATCGTCGCGATCCCACCGATCATCCGCACGACGTCCATGAAGCGCACGTCGGGACGCACGTCGCCGGAGCGCTGCGCCGCCTCGAGGAGCGGCGCGCCCGCGGCCTTGATCGCGTGGCGGCACTGCATGAACACCTCGGAGCCCTCGTCCATGTAGGCCATGAGCTCGCCGGCGAGCGCCTTCTTCGTCGTGGCGTAGTCGGCAAAGCGCCGTAGCCAGCCCGTCAGCGCCTGCCACGGGTCCGCGCCTTCGAACTCCTGCGCGGCGCGACAGATGCCCTCGACCTCCTCGACGTAGACGGTCTCGAGGAGCGCCTGGCGCGTCGGGAAGTTCCGATACAGCGTGCCGATGCCGACGTCGGCGCGTCGGGCGATGCCCTCGAGCGAGGCGTCCTCGCCCTCCGAGGTGAAGGCCTCGAGGGCGGCAGCCAGCAGCTTGTCGTAGTTGCGCGCCGCGTCAGCGCGCTTCGGGCGCTGGGTGGGGACGGATGTCGCGAGTTCGCTTGACAAAACGGAGGGGTCCTCCGTATAGTTCCATGAAGAAGCGGAGGCAGACTCCATATTTACCGGAGGGTGTCTCCATTCTAGCGCTCCCGCTCCCCAAGTCAAAGGTGCCATCCCGGCAATGACCCGCCTTCGCAGCCGCCCCGGAAACCCCACCGTCGTCCTCGCGATCATCCTCACCGTCCAGCTGATGATCGTGCTCGACGCGTCGATCGTCATCACGGCCCTTCCCGAGATCCATACCGATCTCGGCTTCTCGCCCACCGGGCTGTCCTGGGTTCAGAACGCATACACGCTGACGTTCGGTGGCCTGCTGCTGCTGGGCGCGCGCTTGGGCGACCTCCTCGGCCGGCGCCGCGTCTTCGTCGCCGGGCTCAGCCTGTTCGTGGGCGCCTCCCTGCTCGGCGGCTTCGCGCAGTCGGAGGCGTGGCTGCTCGGCGCCCGCGCATTGCAGGGCATCGGCGCCGCGATCGCCGCGCCGTCGACGCTCGCGCTGCTTACGACCACCTTCGCCGAGGGCGCCGCGCGCACGCGCGCCATCGCGATGTACAGCTCGGCCTCCGCGGCCGGCGCCAGCATCGGCGTGCTGCTCGGCGGGCTGCTCACCGACCTGCTGTCGTGGCGCTGGGGCCTGTTCATCAACGTCCCCATCGGCCTCGTGATCGTGGGGCTGGCCCCGATCCACCTGCCCGACACCGAGCCCCAGCACGGGCACCTCGACCTCGCCGGCGCCGCGACCTCGGTAGCCGGCATGACCACCATCGTCTATGGCTTCATCCGCGCGGCCACCGAGGGTTGGGGGGACCCGATCACCATCGGCGCCTTCGCCTCCGGGCTCGTGCTGGTCGCGTCCTTCCTGCGCATCGAGCGCGTCGCCCAGCAGCCGATCACGCCACTGCGGCTGTTCGCAAGCCGCACCCGGACCGGTGCCTATGTCGCGCGCATGCTCACGGTCGGCGGGATGTTCTCGATGTTCTTCTTCCTGACCCAGTACCTGCAGGACGTGCGCGGCGAGTCGCCGCTTCAGGCCGGACTGTCGTTCCTGCCCATGACGCTCGTGCTGTTCGCGCTCGTGCGCATCGTCCCGCGCGTCGCGGCGCGGATCGGCGACCTGCCGCTGCTCGTCGGCGGCCTGCTCCTGGCCGCCACCGGAATGGCCTGGCTCAGCCAGATCACCGAGACCACGGGCTTCGTGCTCGGCATCGGCGCGCCGCTGATCCTGATGGGTGTCGGCATGGGCGCTGCGTTCACACCGCTGACGACGGCGGGCATCCACGGCGTGTCATCAGACGAGGCCGGTGCGGCCTCCGGGCTGGTCAACGTCGCGCACCAGCTGGGCGGCGCCATTGGCATCGCCGTCCTGGTGAACGTCTTCGCCGGCGCCGGCGGACGCAACGGCTCGCCCGGCGACTTCGCCCACGCCCTGTCCACGGCGCTGACCGGCTCCGTGATCTGCCTCCTGCTTGCGGTGAGCGTGGTGATCGGGGTCATGTGGCGCCCGGCCTTCGCCACGCTGCGCGCAGCGGCGAGGGCGAGCTGATGGCTGCCACGCTGACACAGCCCACGGGGCTCTCCGACAGCGAGCGCCTGCGCCGCCGCCGCGACCGCCACGCGCGGCTCGCGACGGACGGCGTGATGACTGAGGTCGCGTTCGAGCTGCTGGCTCGCCAGCGGCGCGATCGCGATCGCGATCTCGGGGTCGGCCGCGAGCTCGAGGCGGCTCAGGGCACGGCGGTGCCGAGGTCGTCTGAGCGTCCGGCTCGCAGGCGCGACCATTGGGCAATCGGACGTCCGTTGCTGCGGTAGGGGTGCTCGCCGTCGACGCCCCAGCGTTGCGGCCAGCCGGCGGGCGAGTCCTCCCACCTCTCCTGGCGCCCGTGCACGGTCATGTCCAGCAAGCCGTAGCTCGGGGCCATGACCTCGACGCCGCGGCCGCGGGTCCAGTAGGTCTCGAACACCCTGTCGCCATCCCGCAGGTAGCACACCAGGTAGAACATCCCGACGCGGCGCCCGGCGAGCAGGGCGTCGGCCGAGTCTTGCGCCGAGTACCACGGCACGTCCCAGCCCATGAAGTCGCGGTAGCGGACGCTCTCCTCGTAGGGGCCCTGGCAGAAGGTGGCGTAGGTGACGTCGCGCGAGTGCAGGTAGGAGAGCTCGCGCACCTGCCCGTTGTAGAAGGTGCAGCCCTCGCACTGAGCCTCGGCGGGTCGGCCGGTGAACCACATGTAGTAGTAGGCGATCAGCTGCCTGCGGCCTTCGAACGTCTCCAGCAGCGTCACCGGCCCGTGCGGGCCGATCAGCGTGATGGCGGGGTCCACCTCCACCATTCCCAGCCGCCGGCGGGCCGCCGCGATCGCATCGCCGTCGCGGGTGTGCGCCTTCTCCCGAACCAGCAGCGCATCGCGTTCGGCCTGCCACGTGGCCCGGTCGACGACCGCTGGCAGCGCCGGGCTGTCGTTGTGGTTTGCCATGTCTGTCTCCTTTTCTCTCGCGTGTTGGTCAGGCGATGGCCGGCTCGGCCTGGGCGACGGCCTCGGGCTCGCGCCTGGAGCCCAGCAGCAGGCTCGCCGCCATCACTCCCAGCGCCGCGATGGCGATCGCCAAGGCGAAGGCGGACCGATAGCCGTTGGTGAGCGCCGTCAAGGACCCGGCGCCGTGCGCGCCGGACACCGCGACACTGGACAGGATCGCCACGCCGACCGCGCCGCCGATCTGGAAGGAGGCGTTGTTCAAGCCCGAGGCCAGCCCGGCTTCGGTGTCTGCCACGCCGGTGAGCGACGCGATCGAGCCCGCAACGTAGGCGGCGCCGATGCCCGGGCCGAGGACCAGCAGGGCGAAGAAGAGGTCGCCGAGATAGCTGCCGCCGACCGACACCTGCGTCAGGAGCAGGCTGCCCAGGCCTGTGAGCGCCATCGCGACGACCGCGACCCGCCTGACGCCGCCCTTGGTGGCGATCGCCTGCGCGGTGGCGGTTCCGATCACCGCCGTGAGCGGCATGACGACCGAGGCGAGCCCGAACTGGATCGGCGACCAGCCGAGGACCTCCTGCGCGTACTGGGTGAGGATGAACGGGACGCCGAAGGCCATCGTCCCCAGCGCGAAGAGCACGAGGTTGCCTCCCACCAGCGACCGCGAGCGGAACACCCCCAGCGGCGCCAGCGGAGCGACAGAGCGCGCCTCGATGGCGACGAAGACCGCGATGAGGACAGCCGCCAGCGCCAGCAGGCCCAGCGTCTGGCCGTCGCCCCAACCGGCATCCGGGGCCTCGACGACCGCGTAGACCAGTGCCACCAGCGCGGCCGTGATCGTCACCGCGCCGGCGACGTCGAAGCGTCGCTCCCCAGCCGCCCCGCGGCTCTCGCGCAGGAGCACCGGGCTGAGGGCGGCCACGGCCGCCGCGACGGGCACGTTGATGAAGAAGATCCACTGCCAGCCGAGACCGTCGGTGATCGGGCCGCCCACCAGCCACGCCGCGGTCCCGCCGATGGCGCCGGTCGAGCCCCAGAGACCCAGCGCCTTGTTGCGCTCGGCGCCCTCCGGGAAGGTCGTCATCACGATCGACAGCGCGGTCGGGGTCATGATCGCGGCCGCCACGCCCTGTACGGCGCGCGCGGTGAGCAACGCCCCGCCCGTGCCCGCCAGTCCGGCGCCGAGCGAGGCCAGCGCGAACAGGCCGGCGCCGACGATGAACATCCGGCGGCGCCCCAGCAGGTCGGCGGCGCGCCCGCCCAGCAGCAGCAGACCGCCGAAGCTGAGCAGGTAGGCGCTCAGAATCCACTGCAGATCCCCGGCCGAGAACGCCAGGTCCGCGTCGATCGAGGGCAGCGCCA
>Ga0307502_10000438_pt1 | contig 10939 bp, 8 predicted proteins | sample 16_S_MG_FD_201364 | JGI IMG/M metagenome (GOLD analysis project Ga0307502, IMG submission 201364) | Soil microbial communities from Populus trichocarpa stands in riparian zone in the Pacific Northwest, United States - 16_S | ecosystem: Environmental > Terrestrial > Soil > Riparian zone > Trees... | reverse complement strand
TCTACGCGGCGCAGATCGGCGAGCGCCCGCCGCGCTTCGCGATCCAGGTCAACAGCCGCCAGCGCGTCACGCGCGACTACGCGTACTACATCGAGAACCGCCTGCGTGCGCGGTTCGCGATGGACGGGGTGCCGGTGATCATCGATTTCAACGAGCGCAAGTCTCGCCGCAGCGAGGGTCGATAGCGTGTCGCGGATGACTATCTTCGAAGACGACGAGTACCTCTTTACATCCGAATCTGTGACGGAGGGCCATCCGGACAAGGTGGCCGACCAGATCTCGGACGGTGTGCTGGACGCCTGCCTTGCGGACGACCCGCTGTCGCGCGTGGCCTGCGAGACGCTCGTGAACACCGGTCTCGTCGTGGTTTCGGGGGAGATCACGACCGAGACCTACGTCGACATCCAGGAAGTCGTGCGCGAGACGATTCGCAAGATCGGCTACATCGACGCCGGCCTCGGCTTCTCGGCCGACTCGTGCGCCGTGCTCAACGCGATCGACAAGCAGTCGCCGGACATCGCGCAGGGCGTCGACGCGTCGCACGAGACGCGCTCCGGGTCCTCCGACAGCGACGAGCTGCTGATCGCCGGCGCCGGCGATCAGGGCATGATGTTCGGGTACGCGTCGAATGAGACGCTGGAGCTGATGCCGCTGCCGATCGCGCTCGCGCACCGGCTCGCCAAGCGACTCGCCGAAGTCCGCAAGGACGGCACGCTGGACTACCTGCGGCCGGACGGCAAGACGCAGGTCTCCGTGCGCTACAAGGCCGGCGTCCCGGTCGCGGTCGAGAAGGTCCTGATCTCGACGCAGCACGCCGAGGGTGTCGAGTCGCGCATCCCGGACGATCTGTGGGAGCACGTCGTGCTGCCGACCCTGCCCGCGGAGCTCTTCGACCCGGCCGATCTGCGCAAGGAGTTCCTCGTCAACCCGACCGGCCGGTTCGTGATCGGCGGCCCGGTCGGCGACTGCGGCCTCACCGGGCGCAAGATCATCGTCGACACGTACGGCGGGATGGCGCGCCACGGCGGCGGCGCGTTCAGCGGCAAGGATCCGTCGAAGGTCGATCGCTCGGCCGCGTATGCCGCGCGCTGGGTGGCGAAGAACATCGTGGCGGCGGAGCTGGCGGAGCGCTGCGAGGTGCAGGTCGCCTACGCGATCGGCGTCGCGCACCCGGTCAGCGTGATGGTCGAGGACTTCGGCACCGGCGCGGTCAGCCGCAGCCGCCTGCAGGACCTCGTCGACCAGCACTTCGACCTGCGCCCCGGCTCGTTCCGGCAGGAGCTCGACCTGCACCGGCCGATCTACCAGAAGACGGCGGCGTACGGGCACTTCGGCCGCGACGACCCCGACTTCACCTGGGAGCAGACCACGAAGGCCGACGCGCTGCGGTCCGCCGCCGGGGCGGCCGTCGGGCTCAACAGCAGGTAGGCATACTGCGCCGAACCGGCGCGCCATCGGGGGATGGCGCGCCGGTTTGACCCTTCTGTAGGAAAACGCCGCGGCTTCTATCCTTGGGCCGCCGCACCATGGCCGCCGACTACACCTACGAACCCGCCGAGATCGAGCCGCGCTGGCAGCGCGTCTGGGCCGACGAGGGCACGTGGGAGGTCGTCAACGACACGAGCGACGGGCGGCCGACGTCGTACGTGCTCGAGATGCTGCCGTACCCGAGCGGCGAGCCGCACATCGGGCACCTGAAGGTCTATTCCGTCGGCGACGCTGTCGCGCACTTTCATCGCCGCACCGGGCGGCGCGTCCTGCACCCTATGGGCTACGACGCGTTCGGCCTGCCGGCCGAGAACCACGCGATCAAGACCGGCCAGCACCCGCGCGACTCGACCGACGCGGCGATCAAGGAGTTCCAGCGCCAGTTTCGCCGCTGGGGCGTTTCGATCGACTGGACGCGCGAGTTCGGCACCCACGAGCCACGCGTCTACCGCTGGACGCAGTGGATCTTCCTCGAGCTGTTCAAGCGCGGCCTGGCCTACCAGAAGGAGGCCGCCGTCAACTGGGATCCCGTCGAGGAGACCGTGCTCGCCAACGAGCAGGTCGTCGACGGCCGCGGCGAGCGCTCGGGCGCGCTCGTCGAGGTGCGCCAGCTCACGCAGTGGTTCTTTCGCATCACCGACTACGCCGACCGCCTGCTCGCGGACCTCGACACGATCCGCTGGCCCGAGCACGTCAAGACGATGCAGCGCAACTGGATCGGCCGCAGCGAGGGCGCGGAGGTCGTCTTCCGCAACGAGGATCTCGGCGTCGACTACCCGGTCTTCACGACGCGGCCCGACACGCTGTTCGGCGCGACGTTCTTCGTCATGGCGCCCGAGCACCCCGACGTGTTGCGCCTCGCCGCCGGCACCGAGCACGAGGCCGCGGTCCGCGAATACGTCAACCGCACGCTGACCGTCGACAAGGCGCTGCGCGGCGACGTCGACAAGGAGAAGACCGGCGTCCCGCTCGGCCGCACGGTGACGAACCCGGTCAACGGCGAGCAGCTGCCGATGTACGTCGCCGACTACGTGCTCATGGAGTACGGCACGGGCGCGATCATGGCCGTCCCGGCGCACGACGAGCGCGACTTCGCGTTCGCGCAGGCGTACGGCCTGCCCGTGCGTCGCGTGATCGAAGGCCCCGACGACGAGTTGCCCTACGGCGGCGACGGACCGCTCGTGAACTCGGCACCCGAGTTCGACGGGCTGCACAACCGCGACGCGCTCGAGGCAATCGTGCGCTGGCTGGACCGCGAGGGCAAGGGCCACTCGTCGGTCAACTACCGGCTGCGCGACTGGCTCATCTCGCGCCAGCGCTACTGGGGCACGCCGATCCCGATCATCCACTGCCCGCGCTGCGGCGCGGTGCCGGTGCCCTACGAGGACCTGCCGGTCGTGCTGCCTGACGTCGAGGACTACAAGCCACGCGGCCGCTCGCCGCTCGCCGCCGCCGAGGACTGGGTGCACACGACGTGCCCGCAGTGCGGTGGTCCCGCCGAGCGCGAGACCGACACGATGGACACCTTCGTCGACTCCTCCTGGTACTTCCTGCGCTACTGCGACGCCGACAACGACGCCGCCGCGTGGGACCCGGCGGCGGTCGCGGAGTGGATGCCGGTCAATCAGTACATCGGCGGCGTCGAGCACGCGATCCTGCACCTGCTGTACGCGCGCTTCTTCACGAAGGCGCTCGCCGACCTCGGCGACCTGCCCGACGGCCTGCAGGAGCCGTTCGCCGCGCTCTTCACGCAGGGCATGATCCTGCGCGACGGCGAGAAGATGTCCAAGAACCGCGGCAACGTCGTCTCGCCGATGACGATCGTCGAGCTCTACGGCGCCGACACCGCGCGCGCCTACATCCTCTTCATCGGCCCGCCCGACCAGGACGCCGATTGGTCGGACACGGGCGCCGAGGGCATGCACCGCTTCCTCGCGCGCCTCTGGCGCCTGTCCGCCGAGGCCGCCGACGAGCTCCCTGACCATCCCGTCCCTGACGAGCTCGGCAGCGACGACGAGCGGCTGCTGCGCAAGGCGCACTGGGCGATCGACAAGGTCACGACCGACATGACCGAGCGCTTCAACTTCAACACCGCGATCGCCGCGGTGATGGAGCTGCTCAACGAGGTGACGCCGGTCAAGCGCGGCGCGGCCTCGCCGGGCGCGGTGCGCTTCGTGCTCGGCACGGCGGCGTCGCTGCTGTTTCCCTTCGCGCCGCACGTCGCGACGGACGCCTACCACCTGCTGACCGGCGAGCGCGTCTGGGAGCAGCCGTGGCCGTCGGCGGATCCCGAGTACCTCGAGGCGCCGACGTTCGAGCTCGTGCTGCAGGTCAACGGCAAGGTTCGCGACCGCGTGCAGGCGCCGTCGGACGCATCGCGCGACGAGCTCGTCGCGCTCGCCCGCGAGTCCGACCGCGTCCAGCAGTTCATCGACGGCAACGAGGTCGTCAAGGAGGTCGTCGTGCCGGGCAAGCTCGTGAACGTCGTCGTCCGCGCGGCCGCGTAGCTCGCGCCATGGGCGGCGGCGGCGTGGCCCCGTACGTCGCCGTCGTGGGGGCGGGCGATGACGTCGAGGCGCGCCTGCTCGCGGCCGCCGAGGCGGTCGGCGCCGAGCTCGCCCGCCGCGGGGCGGTCGTCGTGACCGGCGGCCTCGGCGGCGTCATGGAGGCGGCGTGCCGCGGCGCGCGGTCTGCCGACGGAACGACGCTCGGGATCCTGCCGGGCGACGACCGCGCGGCCGCGAACGCGTTCGTCAGCATCGCCGTGGCAACCGGGCTGGGCGAGCTGCGCAACGGCCTCGTCGTGCGCTGCGCCGACGCGGTCGTCGCGATCGCGGGCGGGTACGGGACGCTGTCGGAGATCGCGCTCGCGCTGAAGGCGGGCAAGCCGGTCGTCGGAATCGCGACCTGGGAGATCGAGGCCGTTCGGGCGGCGGCGGACGCGAGCGAGGCCGTGGCGCTCGCGCTCGGCGCCTGACGCAGCGGGTCGCGGGTTCGCCGGCTCTACCGGCCAGCCGGTAGGGCAAGAGTCCCGCTGCCCGGCTGGTGGGCCGAAAGCGCGGATGGGAGCGTGGTGATCGTCAGCTGCGACCGACTTCACGGAGGCGACGATGAGCACACGCAACATCACCGAACGCCTGGCTCGCGCCAGCGCAGGCCGGCCCCGGCTCGTGATCGGGGCGTGGGCGCTCGGCGTCCTCGCCGCGGCGGCGGTCATCGCCGGGCTGCTGGGCTCCGCGCTCACGACGGACGACGACTTCACCGGCCATCCCGAGTCACAGCGCGCAGAGCAGCTCCTCGAGCGCGCCTTCCCGCCGGTTCAAGCGCGCGACGGCTTCCGCGTCGACGAGGCCGTGATCGTCTCGTCGGCGCGGCTGCACGCGTCGGACGCGGGCTTCCAGCGGCGCCTGGCGACGCTCGCGGCGGACCTGCGGTCCTCCGGCGGCGCCCGGGTCGACACGGGCCCGGTCTCCGACGACGGCCGCAGCGCGCTGCTGCTCGTCCAGCTGCGCGGCGACGTCGAGCCGGTCGTGCGACGCGTCGTGGCCGCCGACGGCCAAGCAGGATTTCGGACGCTGATCGCCGGCGAGGAGTCGATCGACGCCGACATGAGTCGCGCCGCCGACGAGGACCTCGCGCGCGGCGAGGTGTTCGGGCTCGCGCTGGCGTTGCTCGTCCTGATCGTCGTCTTCGGCAGCGCGGTCGCCGCGATCGTGCCGATCGCCGTGGCGATCGCGAGCATCGTCGTCTCGCTGGGCGTGGTCGCCCTGATCGGGCAGGCGCACGTCCTGAACTTTGTCGTCGTGAACGTGCTCGTGATGATGGGGCTCGCGGTCGGGATCGACTACTCGCTGTTCGTCGTCTCGCGCTTCCGCGAGGAGCGCGCCGCGGGGCGTGAGATCGCCGACGCGGTCGCCGTCGCCGGTCCCACGGCGAGCCGTGCCGTCCTCTTCTCGGGCGTCACCGTCGTGCTTGCGCTGATCGGGATGTTCCTCGTCCCGCAGACGATCTTCCGTTCGATCGCGGCGGGCGCGATCACGGTCGTCGTCGTGTCGGTGCTCGCCGCCCTGACGCTGCTGCCGGCGGTGCTCGCCGCGTTCGGCGATCGCGTCGAGCGCCTGCGCGTGCCGCTGCTCGGCCGCAGGCGCGGCGCCGGCGTGTGGTCGCGCGTGGTCGCGGTCGCGCTGCGCCGGCCGGGGTTGAGCCTGCTGGCGGGCGTCGCCGTGCTCGTCGCGCTCGCGACGCCGTACGCGGGCGTCGAGACCGGCAGCGCCGGCGTCGGAACGCTGCCGGAGTCCTTCCAGACGCGGGCGGCGTACGACGCGATCGTGGAGGCGTTCGGGCCGCAGGGGACGTCGTCCGCCCTCGTCGCCGTGCGCGGCGAGCGCACCCCGCAGGTGCGAGCGGCGATCGGTCGCCTGCGCTCCGCGGTGACGCGGGACCGCGCGTACGGCGACACGAGCGTCGCGGTTGCGCCCGGCGGCGGCGTCACGCGCATCCGCGTCGCGCTCGACGGCGACGCGGTCGGGCACAAGGCGGTCTCCGCCGCGCGTGCGCTGCGCGAGCGCTACGTGCCGCAGGCGTTCGCCGGCGTGACGCAGAGGTGCTCGTGGGCGGGGAGTCGGCCGGCGAGGCCGACTTCGCCGACATCGCCCGCGACCGCCAGCCGCTCGTCTTCGCGTTCGTCCTCGGGCTGAGCTTCCTCGTGCTCGCGGCGGCGTTCCGCTCGGTCGTCATCCCGTTGACGGCGATCGTGACGAACCTGCTGAGCGTCGGCGCCGCCTACGGCCTGCTCGTGCTCGTCTTCCAGCGCGGCGTCGGCGCCGGCGCGCTCGGGTTCGAGCGCGTGGACACCGTCGAGGCGTGGCTGCCGCTGTTTCTGTTCACGATCCTCTTCGGCCTCTCGATGGACTACCACGTGTTCCTGCTCAGCCGGATCCGCGAGCGCTATCTCGTGACGGGCGACACGGTCGCGAGCGTCGCCTTCGGCGTCAGCAGCACCGCGCGGCTCATCACCGGCGCGGCGCTGATCATGGTGGCCGTGTTCGCGGGCTTCGCCACCGGGCAGCTCGTGATGTTCCAGCAGATGGGCTTCGGCCTCGGCGCCGCCGTGCTCATCGACGCGACGCTCGTGCGCTCGGTGCTCGTGCCCGCCGCGATGGCCCTGCTCGGCCGCTGGAACTGGTGGATGCCGGGCCGCCCGCGGAAGGCCGCGGGCTTGGAAGCGACGCTCGATGCCGCATAGGCTCAGCGCCATCGTCGTCGCGGCCAACCGTCTCGCCATCGTGCCCGCGGCGCTCGCCGCGGGCATCGGCGCGGCGGCGCTGATGGCGGCGGCGCCCGACGACCCGGCGAGCGCTCGCAGATCGCGACCGCGCTGCTCGTCGGCTGGTCGTTCGTGGCCAGCGGGCTCGTCGCCTGGGAGCGGCGCCCGGACAACCCGACGGGGAGGGTGATGGTGGCGACCGGGTTCGCCTGGTTCGCGCACGAGCTGACGTGGGCGACCGCGGCGCTGCCGTGGACGCTCGGCCAGCTGCTCGAGCCGGCGTACCTGCTCGGCGCGGGCTATCTGCTCGCGACGTTCCCGGACGGGCGGCTGCGGACGAGCGCGCAGCGCCGGCTCGTGGGGACCGCGCTGCTCGTCGTCGGGCCGCTTCAGCTTGCGTGGCTGCTGCTGGGCTACGGCGACGACCGGCCCTGTGCAGGGTGTCCCGGCAACCTGCTCCGGATCACTCCTGCGCCGGGGCTGTCCGAGGCGATCGTGCACGCACAGCAGGCGATCGGCGTGGGGCTCGCCGTCGCGACGATCGCGCTGCTCGTGCGCCGCTGGCGGGACGCGTCGGCGAGCCGGCGGCTGGCGATCGCGCCCGTCCTCGTGACGGGCGCGGTCGCCTTCGCCCTGCTCGTTCCGTGGACGCTCAACGACGCGCTCGGTGGGCCGCTGGGTGAGTGGCCGGACCTCGCCCTCGAGCTCGCGCTCGCCGGCATCCCGGTCGCGTTCCTGCTCGGCCTGCTGCGCACGCACCTCGCGCGCGCGGGCGTCGCGGACCTCGTCGTCGAGCTCGGCGGCCCGATCGCCCCCGGCGCGCTGCGTGCTGCGCTCGCGCGCGCGCTACACGACCCGTCGCTGACGGTCGCCTACTGGCTCCCTGACGGCGAGCGCCACGTCGACGCCGACGGGCGCACCGTGGCCCTGCCGGACGGACCCGAGCGCGCGGTGACCGAGGTCCAGCGGGAGGGCCGGCGGATCGCCGCGCTCGTCCACGATCCGGCGCTCGCCGACGAGCCCGAGCTCGTCGCCTCCGCGGGCGCCGCGGCGGCGCTCGCGCTCGAGAACGAGCGCCTGCAGGCCGAGCTGCGCGCCCGCCTCGAGGAGCTGCACGCGTCGCGGGCACGGCTCGTCGAGGCGGCCGAGGGCGAACGGCGCCGGATCGAGCGCGACCTGCACGACGGCACCCAGCAGCGGCTCGTCTCGATCGCGATGACGCTCGGGCTCGCCGAGTCGCGCGTGGCGCACGACCCCGACGGCGCCGCGCCGCTGCTCGGCCAGGCGCGCGCGGCGCTCTCCGACGCGCTGAGCGAGCTGCGCGAGCTCTCCCAGGGCATCCATCCGGGCATCCTCACCGAGCGTGGCCTGCGCGCCGCCCTCGAGGAGCTCGCCTACGGCGCGCGGGTCCCGTTCGAGCTCGACGTGGATCTCTCTGAGCGGCTCCCGGACCGCGTCGAGGCCGCCGCGTACTTCGTCGTGTCCGAGGCGCTGACGAACGTGGCGAAGCACGCGCAGGCGGGCGCGGTGCGCGTGCGGGTGTCCCGTGCCGGTGATGGTGACGGCGGTGGTGGTGGCGGCAACGGCGGCGGCAACGGCGGCGGTGGTGTCCGTGCGATCGTCGAGGTCGCCGACGACGGCGTCGGCGGGGCGGACGGCGCGCGCGGGAGCGGGCTGCGCGGCCTGCGCGACCGGGTCGACGCGCTCGGCGGCCGGCTCGTGGTCACAAGCCCCGCGGGTCGCGGGACCGTGCTGAAGGCGGAGATCCCGTGCGGGTGATCATCGCCGACGACTCGATGCTGCTGCGCGAGGGGCTCGCGCGGCTGCTCACCGAGGCCGGCTTCGAGGTCGTCGGTCAGGCTGGCGAGGGCGACGAGCTCGTCGCCCTCGTGGACGCCGAGCGGCCAGACGTCGCGATCGTCGACATTCGCATGCCGCCGACGCACACCGACGAGGGCCTGCGCGCGGCCCGCGTCATCCGCGAGCGCTGGCCCGCGGTCGGCATCCTCGTCCTCTCGCAGTTCGCCCGGCCGAGCTACGCCTTCGAGCTGCTGGAGACCGGGACGGAAGGCATCGGCTACATGCTCAAGGACCGCGTCTCGGACCTCGCGGCGCTGGCGGACGGCGTGCGCCGCGTGGCGGCCGGCGAGTCCGTCCTCGATCCCTCCGTGGTCGAGCAGCTCGTCGGCCGCCCGCGCCGCGGACGCGACCCGCTCGAGGAGCTGACCGAGCGCGAGCGCGAGGTGCTCGGCCTGATGGCCGAGGGCCGCTCCAACCGCGGCATCGCCGAGGCGCTCGTCATCACCGAGCACACGGTCGAGAAGCACGTCACGAGCCTCATGGCGAAGCTGCGCATCCCGGCGAGCGCGGACGACCACCGGCGCGTGCTCGCGGTGCTCACGCTGCTCGACTCGGGATAGGAGCCCGCGCCCGCGCCTTGGTCCGGCCGAGCGATTCTTGTGTCCGGGAGCCGCGGTCGTGGCCGAGCGACCCTTGTGTCCGGGAGCCTCTCAGCCTGGCGGCGCGGCCGCGGCGCTGGCGGGACCCGCGGCAGCGACGGTGCGTCGAATAAGCGTCGCCATGCGACACCGATTCGACACACCCATCCCGCCGGGAGACGGTCACCCCAACGCCGACACCCTCCACGCTGTCATTGATGCTGTTCGCCGGCGCCGGCGCCGGCGCCGGCGCTGCCATCGAGGAGGCGCCCGCTCCGACACCACCACGCCCTGAGCGATGCAAGCGAGCGAGTGGGCGACCGCCTACGCCCCGGCGCGTTCGCAACGCGATCCGCGCACTGCTCGAGGAGACGTCGACGTGGGCGGTCGTCGGCCTGTCGCCCGATCCGAATCGCGACAGCCATCGCATCGCCGCGCTGCTGCAGCGCCGCGACAAGCGCGGTCGCGGCCGAGCGACCCTTGTGTCCTCGAGCATGACCAGCACCCGCTATCAGCTGCGATAGCGGGCGCTGCGCGAGCCAGCAGCCAAGCCCGGTTACGCCCGCGCTCGTTCCAGCGGGCCTCGTCCGCGATGTCCGCGATGTCCGCGTCGTCCGCGTCGTCCGCGTCGTCCGCGTCGTCCGGGACGCGCCTCGCTGACGCTGGCTCCGCGCCCGCGGCCGCCTGCGCGCAGGTGCTGCGCTGCGGCTGCGGCTGCGGCTGCGCTGAATCGTCGCGATCCGCGTGTCCGGCTGCGCAGGTCGCGGCTTAGCCTCGAAACCGTGCCCGACATCGACCGCCCGCGGCTCGCTCTCTACGTCGCGCTCGGCCTTGCCGTGTGCCTGCTCGGCGCGCGCTACGTGCTTGCGCATGCGTCAGGGCCTGCAGGCGCGAGCGACGCCGGGTCGGCGCAGGCTCCGGCCGCGAGGGCCGGAGGTGGGGCCGACGGCGATCGCGCATCGGTCAGCGTGCAGCGCGCCGGCGGCGGGCGCGTGACGGTCCACGTCGCGGGCGCGGTGCGTCAGCCCGGCGTCTACGTATTGCCGCCGGGGGCGAGGGTGAACGACGCGCTGCGCCGTGCCGGAGGGCCGCGCGGGCGCGCCGATCTGACGGCGGTGAACCTCGCGGCGAAGCTCGAGGACGGGCGCCAGGTGCTCGTGCCGGAGCGGGCGGCGGCGACGGTGCCCGCCGGCGCTTTGTCGGCTGCGGGCGGCACCGCCGCGGCGGGCAGTCCGAACGCGCCCGCCGCGCCGGTCAACCTCAACACGGCGACGCTCGAGCAGCTCGACACGCTCGACGGCGTCGGGCCGGGGATCGCGCAGCGCATCCTCGACTACCGCGGGCAGCACGGCGGCTTCGCGCGCGTGGAGGAGCTGGGGGAGGTGCCCGGCATCGGCGCGAAACGGCTCGCGACGCTGACGCCGCTCGTGACGGTGTGACGTGGCGGTCGTCCGTGCCGGCGACGCGGCCGCAGCGTCGCGGATCGCGCTCGTGCAGCGCGTCGCGGCGCTGGCCGCCCGGGTGCACGCCACGCTCGCCGACCACCCGCGCCACGCCCTCCTGGCGGCGTTCACGATCGGGCTCCTCGCCGGGCCGTGGTGGCCACCGGCGCTTGGGCTGGCGATCGCGCTGGTGGTCGTCGCCGTCCGCGAGGTGCCGCTCGTGCTCGGCATGCTCGTCGCGCTGCTCGCGGGCGCGGTCGTCGCGCAAGCCCGCCTGGCGGCGCTCGATCGCAGCGCGCTCGTCC
>Ga0307502_10000437_pt1 | contig 10953 bp, 6 predicted proteins | sample 16_S_MG_FD_201364 | JGI IMG/M metagenome (GOLD analysis project Ga0307502, IMG submission 201364) | Soil microbial communities from Populus trichocarpa stands in riparian zone in the Pacific Northwest, United States - 16_S | ecosystem: Environmental > Terrestrial > Soil > Riparian zone > Trees... | reverse complement strand
GGCGCCCAGTACTGCGCCTGCCCGTTCGGGCCCATCACCCGGTCGTAGCCGCCGATGCCGAAGTTGTCCTCCGCCGACACGCCACCGGAGAAGTCCAGCGCCTGCTTGCCGGTCAGCACCATCGCCGAGTCCGGTGTCATCACCAGGACGCCCTTGGTGTGCATGAGCATCGTGGCTTCTGCGTTCCAGTACGGCTGCGCGCCGACGTTCACGCCGGCGACCACGATGTTGATCTCGCCGCCGTCCTGGGTGAACTCCACGATCCGCTTGAGCGCCGCGGCCACCCAGTCCATGTTCTCCGTGCCGGAGGACATCGAGATCCGGGCGCCGGAGGACAGCGCGTACCACTCCAGCGGCACCGCCATCCGCTCGGCCAGGTCCAACGCCGCGATCACGCGGCTGCACTCCGGCTCCGACAACGCACCGAGCGACTTCGTCGGGTCACCGAGCAGCACCACCCGGGTGACCCCTTCCGGGTGCCGCTCGGTCGGCGTGGTGACCACGCCCGCGACCATGGCCGCGGAGTTCTGGCCCTTGGGCCGGTCTACCGGCACCAGCGCGCCGTCGACGAGGTCGTGCTCGACGAACTGGCCGAGCAGGCCGGTCAGCTCGTACGGGTACACCGTGTTGCGGGCCGCCGCGCGAAGCACCTTCTGCCGGTAGCCGTCGAGCGGCTCGACGGGCGCGTCCGACTGCGCGCCGACGGTCAGCTCGCTGCCGCCGGTGGCGTCGAACGTGATCCGCACGGCGATCTTGGTCAGCGTCCCGCTCTCCTTGTGACGCTGCCGCGCGATGAACTCGATCTCCTCCAGCCCGGCGCCCGCGGTCGTCGGCAGCACGCGCTCGGCGATCATCTCCAGCTCGGCGCGGGTGATGTCGACCGGCGGCCACACGTAGACCACGATCCGGTTGGTGTTGAGCCGCTTCTTCGACGGCCGCCGCGACTGCTCACGGCGGATCGAGTCGAGGCACGCCGCGATCGTGTCCTCGGCCGTCGGCAGCGCGACCAGCCGGCCGTCCTGCTCGCGCAGCTCGGTCAGGTCACGCACCTGGGCGAACGCGAAGAGCCGCTCGTCGGACGGGTTCTCCCGCGCCGCGCACTGGAAGAGGTAGACCTCCTCGTCCGCGGCCGGCAGCCGGGTGAGGTCGAACTTGCGCAGCCGCTCCAGCTGCATCCGCTGCGCGATGTACGGGTGCAGGCCGCGGATCAGCCGTTCCTCGGTCATCCCGGTCGTCGACGGGCGGAACGTGACGTGGTGGTGCATCACCGAGCCGCCGCGGCCCGCGATGGTGGCGGTGAGCCTGCGGACCCGGATCGGCAGGTGGTGGGCGCCGACCACCTCGTACAGCGCCGCGGCCATCGCGTCGGAGTCCTCCGGCTGGTCGTCCCAGGCGAGGTAGATGTCGGCGTCGACACCGTGGTCGCCGTTCACGATCTCGGCCAGGCCACGCAGCGCGTCGCCCAGCGCGTCGAAGCTCACCGCGGCGGAGACGAGCCACGCCCCGGCGCGCTCGGCGACGACGAACTCACAGCCCGCGGCTGCCATGGTGCGGACGCCGGTCAGGCCCTTGTTGCCGTAGTACCGCCTGGTCAGCACCTCCAGCATGACCGAGTTGTCCAGATCGGCGCGGGCGAGCCGCTGGCCGAGCAGCCGCACCAGCGGCTCGGTGCTGCGGACCATCTCGGCGACCCGCTCCGCGCGGTCCGGCGCGTCCGGGTGCGTGTCGAGGTGACGAAGGTGGTTGCGGATGTTGGCGTACACGCGGGCGCGGTTGCGGCGCAGCAGCGGCTGGCCGAACCAGGCGAACACGACGCCACGGGCGAGGTCGGCGATGACGGGGAACCGGACCTGCGTCGCGGCGACCAGACGCTCCATCGCGAGACCGGCGGGCTCGCGCAGCGCCTCGTCCGGCGGCACCTCCTCCAGCCAGGCCCGCGTCAGCGCCGTGACCACGGCGGCGTCGGCGGCCCCGCGCTGCAGGGCGAGGAAGATGCGGAACACCGCGGCTTCCAGCTCCGGTGTGCGCTCGAGGTCCGTGACGCCGTAGTGCCCCAGCGCCTTGGCGAGCTTGGCCTGGAACGCCGCCGGCAGCCCGGCCCGCTCGACGTCGAGGCTCTGCAGGTAGGTGTGGAAGTACTCGCGGGCGCTGTGGACGTGGTTGTCGCCGCCGCTGTCCTCACCCGCGGGCAGGTTGCGGCTCAGCTCCGCGAGGTCGGCGAACACCTCGACGAGCTCCAGCTCCTCCGCGAGCGGGCGGTAGCCGTCCTCGGTGGCGGCCCGGCGCGCGGCCAGGTAGTCGTCGAGCACGCGGCGTTCGTCGTGCGGGTCGACGTCGAAGCCGAGCAGCAGGCTGCGCAGGTCCTCCTGGCCGCGGGTGGCCCGCGCCCGCGCCGGGATCGTGGCGGGTGCGGCCGGCAGGTCCAGCTCGACGGCGTCGCCGGCCGAGGTGTCCTCGGCCTCCTCGTCGGCGAGCGGTTCCAGCCGCAGCAGCGGGGCGCCGGTCTCGACCTGGCTGCCCACGGACACGGCGCTTTCCTTCAGCCGCGCCTTGAACGGCGCGCGGAGCACCGTCTCCATCTTCATGCTCTCGATCACCAGCACCGGCGCGCCGGCCTCGACCTCGTCGCCGACGGCCAGCGGGGTGGCGACGACCAGCGCCGGCGCGGGGGAGCGTACGACGCCGCCCTCGTCGCGGCTGACCCGGTGCGTCACGCCGTCCACCTCGACCAGGTGGATCGGCCCGTGCGTGGCGGTGAGCAGCTGGTACCGGACGCCGTTCACCGTGACCTGGCCGGTGTGCTGGTCGAACCGGTCCAGCTCGACGTCGGCGGTGCGGGCGTTCTCACCCGCCTCGATGCCGACGCGGAACCGGTGCGCGCCGACCCGCGCGACCCGCACGCGGTAGCCGACGCCCCGCAGCTTGAGGTCCAGCGGCCGGCCGCTCTCGTGGCGCACCTGGGGGCGCCCGCCGAAGGCCGTCGACAGCAGCCGCTGCCGCTCGGCGCGTTCCTCCTCCTCGTACGCCTCGATGGCGGCGGCCGCGAGCGCGACGGCGGAGTGGCGGTGGGAGACGAGCCTGCCCTCGGCGCGGACGCGGTCGATCCAACCGGTGTCGGCGCTGGCGTCGATCACCTCGGGCTGGTCGAGCAGGTCGAGCACGAAACTCTTGTTGGTGGCGCCGCCGTCGATGATCACCGTGGTGTCGGCCATGGCGCGGCGCAGCCGGCCGAGCGCCTCGTCGCGGTTGCGGCCGTAGGCGATGATCTTGGCGATCATGGAGTCGAAGTCGGCGGGGATGTTGTCGCCCTCGCTGACGCCGGTGTCCACCCGGATCCCGGGGCCGGCGGGCAGGTCCAGCCGCGAGATGTGGCCGGGGGAGGGCGCGAAGTCGCGGTCGGGGTCCTCGGCGTTGAGCCGGGCCTCGATGGCGTGCCCGCGCTCGGCCGGCGGCTCGCCCTCGAGCCGGCCGCCCGACGCGACGTGCAGCTGGGCCTTGACCAGGTCGAAGCCGGTGGTGGACTCGGTGATCGGGTGCTCGACCTGCAGCCGGGTGTTGACCTCGAGGAAGGCGAACAGCTGGTCGCCGGGGTGGTAGAGGAACTCGACCGTGGCCGCGCCGCGGTACCCGACCGCGACGGCCAGCCGCTCGGCCGAGGACTTCAGCTCGGCGGTCTGATCGGGGGACAGGACCGGTGAGGCCGACTCCTCGATGATCTTCTGGTTGCGCCGCTGCACCGAGCAGTCGCGCACACCCAGCGCCCACGCGGTGCCCTGGCCGTCGGCGATGACCTGGACCTCGACGTGGCGGGCGCCGGTGACCAGGCGCTCGAGGAAGACGATGCCGCTGCCGAACGCGCGCGCGGCCTCCTGGCTGGTGCGCTCGTAGGCGTCGTCCAGCTCGTCGGCGCTGCGGATCACCCGGATGCCGCGCCCACCGCCGCCCGCGGTGGCCTTCAGCATGAGCGGGTAGCCGATCTGCGCCGCGGCCTCCTTGGCGGCCTCGAGCGTCTCGACGGCGCCGCGGCTCCACGGCGCGACCGGCACGCCGACCTCCTCGGCGATCAGCTTGGCGCCGATCTTGTCGCCGAGCTTGCGCATGGCGTCCGCGTTGGGGCCGACGAACGTGACGCCGACCTTCTCACAGAGCTCCGCGAATGCCGGGTCCTCCGCGACGAAGCCCCAGCCGACCCAGGCGGCGTCGGCGCCGGTGTCCACCAGCGCGCGCTCGAGCGCCTTGAGGTCGAGGTAAGGGCGCGCCGAGGCCGGCCCCAGGTCATAGGCGATGTCCGCCTCGCGCACGAACGTCGCGGTACGGTCGACGTCGGTGTGCAGAGCAACGGTCTCGATCCGTGACCCGGTCTCCGCGGTGAGCTCCCGGACGGCGTGGATGAGCCGCATTGCGGCCTCACCACGGTTGACGATGGCGATACGACTGAACACCCGACCGAGTCCCTGCGTGTAGGCGAAAGGTTGACGGGGTGAGTGTATTGGCCATCGCGGACGTCCGGATTGAACATCGCTGGAGGAGTGACCCGGTAGTGTGGTGGTACGCGGGAGTACCACACCGGGAGGGGCCGCATGATGACGGGTTTGGCCAAGCCGGCGGTCCGTTGGGGCGTGACGCACGGCCTGCCGAGGGCGGCGCTCCGGGTCGCCGCGCGGCGGGGTGACCTGCAGGCACGCCTGTTCGTCGAGAGCGCGACCCGTCCGACCCTGGCGCTGACGGGGTTGTTCGACGAGATCCGCGCGCGCGGATCGCTGTCGCACGGGACGTTCTCGTACCTGACGGCGAGCCACGGCGTGGTGCGCGAGGTGCTGGGCAGCAACGACTTCCGGAGTGGCATCACGCCGGCGACCGGGCTGTGGGGCCGGCTGGCCGAGTGGTCGGCCGCGGAGTTCCTGCACCCGATGGCGCCGCCGTCGCTGCTGGTGACCGAGCCGCCGGACCACACGCGGTACCGCAGGTTGGTCACGAGGGTGTTCACGGTCCGCGCGGTGGAGAACCTGCGTGCGCGGACCGAGGAGATCGCGAACGAGCTGCTGGACGCCGTCGACCCCACCGACGAGGTCGACCTGGCCGAGACGTACTGCGGGCTGCTGCCGGTGACCGTGATCGCGGAGGTCCTCGGGGTGCCGGCGGCGCAGCGGCGGCAGGTGCTGACACTGGGGACGGCGGCGGCGCCGAGCCTGGACATGGGGTTGCCGTGGCGGGAGTTCCGGCAGGTGGACGCCGCGTTGGCGGCGTTCGACAGGTGGCTCGCGGAGCACCTGGACTACCTGCGTGCCCATCCGGGTGACAACCTGTTGAGTCAGCTGGTAGCGGCCCGCGAGGACGGCGTGGGCCTGAACGACCTCGAGCTGCGCGCGACCGCGGGTCTGGTCCTGGCGGCGGGCTTCGAGACGACGGTGAACCTGCTGGGGAACGGCATCGCACTGCTGCACGACACCCCGGACGCGCTGGCGACGCTCCGCGACGAACCGGCGCTGTGGCCGAACGCGGTGGACGAGATCCTGCGGGTGGACCCGCCGGTGCTGCTGACGGGCCGGACGTGCGCCCGCGACACGACGGTGGCCGGGGTGGCGGTGCCGGAGGGCGCCGTGGTGACGACGATCCTGGCGGGCGCGAACCACGACCCGGCGGTGTTCGAGGACCCCGAACGGTTCGACGTGCGGCGGGCCAACGCGCGCGAGCACATCTCGTTCTCGGCGGGCCGGCACTACTGTCTGGGCGCGGCCCTGGCCCGCATGGAGGGCGAGGTGGGGTTGCGCGTGCTGTTCGACCGCTTCCCCAAGCTCCGCCTGACGCCGGGCGCGATCCACCGCACGACCCGGATCCTCCGTGGCTACGAGCACCTGCCGGCGATGCTGACCGGCTGATCCACTGGACAAATACAGGTCATTAAGATTCTTGTGTGGCAACGCTTTCCGGACCGTCGCTTACAGTGAGTGAGTTGTCGTCATCCCGGAGGCGCCGCATGCCCCAGTCGTGGTACGAGGATCGTGTGAGGCAGTTGCTCGGCGGGCTGAAGGCCCTGGAACAGAGCGACGAGGAGGCCGAAGCCGCCAGGCGGGACGCCGAGGCCAAGCTCGAGAAGATCAAGTCTGGCACCCGGCTCAAGGACCGGTACCTGTGGCTCCTGGTGTGGGCGAACGGGGACCGTTCGGTCTACGACCGGATCAAGCCACTACGCGACGAGATCAAGCTCCGGAAGCAGCAGATCGCGGACATCCCGCGTAGACACCGGACGATGCTGAGCGAGCTGGATGACATTATTACGGACGATCTGGGCCAGAACGACCCCGAGTTCCAGGCACTCCTGAGCGACCAGCGGAGCCTCAGGCGGAAACGGGACACGTGCAACGACGCGCTCAGAACGATCTCGGCGACACGTAAGAACATCACAGGGATGTCGTCCTCGATGCCCATCAGCCCGAAGGGCAAGGAGCTGGCGACGGCGGAGAAGAAGACCGGTGAGATCTCGACCCAGATGAGGTTGGTGCACGGAAAGGTCGTCGAGGTCAACGGCATCGCCGGGTCGTACGGCTCGGTGAGCGGTGCGCTCGTCAAGAACCTGAACACGAGCTTCCCGAGCGGCGAGTTCCGCTACCAGCAGCGCAAAGACGAACTCAACACCGCACTCAGGACACTCGGCGAGGTCGACCGCAAGGTCAGCGCGATCAGCGACAAAATCGAAAAACGCCTACGGGAGTTGGAGACCCGGCGCGCACAGCTGGTAAAGGCCAAACGGGACCGCCTCCTGTCAACACACGGCATCAAGGCGACCTAATTCCAGAACCCCCGTTGTTCGCATCGATCGTCGTCCCTGATCGAGAGTCGTATCCCGGAGGCTCCGTATGCCCGATCCGTCGCTCGAGGTTCGTGCCCGACCGCAGCTGGATGAGCTGACAGTCCTCGTACAGCACCGAGAGGACGCCGAAGCAGCCATGAGGAAAGCCAAGTTCGGGATCGAGCAGATCAAGCCCGGCACTCGGCTCAAGGACCGGAACTTGTGGTTGCTGAAATGGATGAACGGCGACCCCGCCGTCTACGACCGAGTTAGACTGTTGCGTGAAGAGATCAAGGAACGAAATACTCAAATCAAGGACGTCAGGTCGAGGCGCGCCTGGCTGCTCGACGAACTCGACAGAATAATCGTCGACTACTTGGAGCAGAACGATCCGACCTATCAAGGTACGTGGATCGAGCATCGGGGGCTCGATCGAAAACTGGATCTGTGTCGCGATTTGCTGCAGGAGATCGCGACGACACGGAAGATGGCTGTCGGGGGTAGGAAGGCAGGTGAGATCTCGGCCCACGTCAGGGCGGTGCACGCCAAGGTCGTGGATCTCAACAAGATGCCCGGGTCGGTCAGGTCGGTCAGCTCCCAGATCGTCAAGAAGCTTGGCGCGACCTTCCTCGGTGACGAGTCGGACTCTCGGGAGCGAAGGAAGAAACTCGCCGCCGTGATCAGAACAATGGACACGGTCAAGATTCGAGTCGACGCCGTTCACAAGGGCGCCGCGAAACAGATTAAGAAGCTGAAAAAGAAGCGCGCGGAGCTGGTGAAGGCCAAGCGGGACCATCTCCTGTCGACACGCGGACTCAACGAGCCCTAGCCCGGTAACCCCGTTGTTCCTCCCTCACCTCCCTCCCTACGATGCGCTCACGAGCGTTGGGGGAGGACGATGAACGACGCGCTGATCGAGAGTCTGCGCCGGGCGGTCGAGGCCGCGCCACACGACCTCACCCTGCGGCTGCACCTGGCCGAGTTGCTCGTCGACGCCGGCCGCGGCGACGAAGCAGTCGCGCACCTGGGCCTCGTGCTCGCCGCCGAGCCCGACAACGCCGACGCACGGACCCTGATGGCACGGGCCGTCGGCGGCACCCCGCAGTTCGACTGGCACGCCGCCGAGGCCGACGTCGGGGACGTCGTGCCGCCGATGTTCGTCCAGGACCACGCCGAGGACACCGACGACACCGACGAGGCCGCCTTCGACGTCGAGCGCTCGGGCGTCACGCTCGCCGACGTCGGTGGGCTCGTCGAGGTCAAGGCACGCCTCGAAGCCGCCTTCCTCGCGCCCATGCGTAACCCGCGCCTGCGTGAGCTGTACGGCAAGAGCCTCCGCGGCGGCCTCATGCTCTACGGCCCCCCGGGCTGCGGCAAGACGTTCCTCGCCCGCGCCGTCGCCGGGGAGCTCGGGGCGCGGTTCGTGTCCGTGTCGCTCGCCGATGTGCTCGACATGTACATCGGGCAGAGTGAGCGCAACCTGCGGGACGTCTTCAACCTCGCCCGCCAGGGCGCGCCGTGTGTGCTGTTCCTCGACGAGGTCGACGCGATCGGCCAGAAGCGGACCAACCTGCGCAACAACGCGATGCGCTCGACCGTCAACCAGCTCCTGTCCGAACTGGACGGGGTGGCGAACGACAACGAGGGCGTCTTCGTCCTCGCCGCGACCAACGCGCCCTGGGATGTCGACGTCGCGCTGCGCCGGCCGGGCCGGCTCGACCGCACCTTGCTGATGCTCCCGCCCGACCAGCCCGCGCGGGAGGCGATCCTGCGCTACCACCTCAGGGACCGGCCGGTCGCGGGCATCGACCTGCGCAAGCTCGCCCAGCGCACCGACGGCCTCACCGGCGCCGACCTCGCCCACGTGTGCGAGACCGCGACCGAGCAGGCCCTGATGGACTCGGCACGCACCGGCGAGGTCCGCCCGATCGGCATGCCGGACCTCGAGCACGCGCTCAGGGAGGTCCGGCCCTCGGCGCGGGCGTGGTTCGACACCGCACGCAACGTCGCCCTGTTCGCCAACGCGGGCGGCGAGTACGACGAGCTGCTCCGGCACCTCAAGAAGAACCGGATGGTGTGATGACCTCGCTGCACCGCGCGCAGGTCCTCGCGGACCTCCGGCGGTTCACCGAGGCACGTGCCGAGCTGGCCGCCTACCTCGCGCGGGAGCCGGAGTCGGTCGCCGGCCTGTGCCTGCTCGCCCAGTGCGAGCTGATGACCGACGACCCCGGCCGGGCGGTGGCCACCACCGGACGGGTGATCGCGGTCGCCCCGGAGGACGAGTGGGCACTGCGGGTCCGCGCCCTGGCGCTGGCGAAGCTGTCTCGCCACCGCGAGGCGCGGACGGTGGCCAGGGCGGCGGTGACCGCCGGCCCGGACAACTGGCGGAACCACTACGTGCGCGCCCTGGTGTACACGGAGACGGCCCACGGCGAGGAGGCGCTCGCGTCGGCCCGGCGCGCGGTGGAGCTGGCGCCGCACGAGGCCGACGCGCACGTCGTGCTCGGCCTGGCCCTGTCCGGGCTGGGTCACAAGGACCAGGCGCGGACGGCGTACGAGGAGGCACTGCGCCTCGACCCCGAGTCGGCAGGCGCGCTGAACAACCTGGCGGCGATGGACATCAACGCGTCGCGGCTCGGCCGTGGCGCGCGGAACGTGGCCGCGGGGCTGCGGCTGAACCCTGGCGGGAAGCTCCTCCAGCGGAACCTGGACGTGGTCGCGCTGCGGTTGATGCGGCGGCTGCTGTTGCTGCTGCCGCTGACCGGTCTGTTGCCGATCGCGCTGGTCCCGGCGGCCGCGGACTACGCCTGGTGGGCCCGCGCGGCCACCGGCGCGGTGCTGGTGTGCCTGTACGCGCTGGTGGTGTGGTCGACGCTGCGACACCTCCCGCCCGGCGCGCGCCTGCACCTGCGTGGGCTGCCGCGGCGGATGCGGACCGCGGAGCGGGTCCTCGGGGTGATCCTGGTCGTGCTGGCGTCGGTGTTCCTGTTCCTGGCGTTCGCGCCGGGACCCGCGTGGGAGGTCGGCGCCGGCGTGCTGGGTGCGATCGTGCGCAGCCCACACTTCCAACTGCTCGGCGTGATCTGGTTCCTCATGGGCATCGCCCAGGCATTCCGCCGGCGCCGGTGATCACTGGGGGAGATCCCGGATGCCGGGGTGGCCCCACGCGCCTAGCCTCGGGTTTGTGATCCGACGGTTGTTGCTCGTGTTCCTCGGGGCTGCGGCGGTCTGTCTCGTCCCGTGGGTCGTCTACCTGGCGAACACCTTGCCGGACGAGTTCGACACCGGGCAGTGGCGGGCGGCCTGGGTGGGGTTCGACATCGCGCTCCTGTGTTGCTTCGCCGGGGCGGCCTGGCTCGGGCTCCGCCGCAGGCGGGCCGCGGTGCCGCTCCTCGCGGCCACGGCCGCCCTCCTGCTCTGCGACGCCTGGTTCGACGTGCTGCTCGACTGGGAGTCGCCGGACCGGTGGACCAGTGTCGCCCTCGCCGTGTTCGCCGAGCTGCCCATCGCGGTGGTGCTCCTCGTCGCGGCGCGGCGGTTGCTGACCGGGGAGATGCGGCGGCGGCCGCTCACGATCCGGGACATCGAGGTGCACGACGACCCGCGGTGCCAGGAACTCTTCCGGTACCTCCCCGCCACGGCCGGGGAACTGGCCGGGTCCGGTCTCGGCGACGTCGGGCACATCCTCGACCAGCTCGCCGCGGACGGGTTCGTGCGGCGGCAGCGGGACGGCCGGTGGATCGCGCTCCCGCAGTCCCTCCGGGAGCCCCGGCCGGACGAGTTCGACGAGCCGTACCGGGCCCGCGTCGCCGCCTTCCTCGACGAGAAGTACGACGAGGAGCTGGAGCTGCTCTCCTGGGCCGCCGCGCACCGCGACGAGTTCGGTCCCTGGGGCAAGGCACAGCGGGCCTCGGCCCGGCTGACCGAGCTGGAGCTACGCGAGTTCGAGGCCGAGTACCTCGAGCTGCTCACCCGGTATGTCCGCCTGCGTGGCCGGCCCGCGCCGGGCGTACGACGGCTCGCGGTGCGGTTCTACGCGTTCCCCACGCCGGACACCCCGTAGGCGCGGATCACCGTCTGGGTCACGGTGCTGCCCAACGAGTCGGTCGCGTGGGCACGTAGCGAGACGTACCTCGCCCCGCGCGGATGGGTGATCTCCACCG
>Ga0307502_10000436_pt1 | contig 10955 bp, 9 predicted proteins | sample 16_S_MG_FD_201364 | JGI IMG/M metagenome (GOLD analysis project Ga0307502, IMG submission 201364) | Soil microbial communities from Populus trichocarpa stands in riparian zone in the Pacific Northwest, United States - 16_S | ecosystem: Environmental > Terrestrial > Soil > Riparian zone > Trees... | reverse complement strand
CATGACCGATCCGCTCGCGGCGCTCAGCGACGCGCGTCGCAAGTGCGAGCGCGCTCGCCAGCAACTCCCCGCCGACGCACCGCAACGCGCCTGGGCGGAGTGGGCGACCCCGACGCTGTGGGTACGCCGGCCGCGACTGCCGTTGTTTCATCGCCGAGAGTCCTACGGGCCAGCCACCACTGTCAGCACGCCTGTGCTTGGCGAGGGCATCGTCGTGCGCAAGGTCGGCGAGTTCATCGGCCGCCGCCGCGAGCTGCGCGAGGCGCGCCGCGCTCTGGAGGACGACGACAGCTCCGGCCTGGTTATTCATGCGATCGGCGGCGTGGGTAAGAGTACGCTCGCCGCCGAGATCATCGCCAGCGCGGGGTCGGAGCACGGCGTCGTCATCTCGCGCGCCGGCGCGCCGACGGTCGACGCGATCCTCGAGGAAGTCGGTGCGCAATTGTTGACCCTGCCGCCCGACGGAGACGAGCGTACGAGCGCCACGGTGCGTCAGGACGCGGAGCTGTTGCGCCGACACGACATCGAGTGGGCCGATCGCCAGCGTGCGCTCGCGCAGATCGTCCTGCCGACGGTCGCGATGATCGTGCTGCTGGACAACTTCGAAGACAACCTCCAACGCGACGATCAGCACTGGGTGGTCCGCGACCCCGAATTGGCCGAGTTCGTCGCGCGCTGGGCGCGCCGCCCCGGCCAGTCCAAGCTCATCATCACCTCACGGCACCCGTTCGAGCTGCCCGGCGGGGCACAGCGCCACCTCAATCGCGTGCACCTCGGGCCGCTGTCAGCGGCAGAGACGCAAAAGCTCGTCTGGCAGCTGCCCGGCCTGGACGCACTGCCCGTGGCCGATCGCGTGCGCGCCTACCGCGACGTCGGCGGGCACCCCCGCACGCTGGAGTACCTCGACGCACTGCTGCGCGGCGGTCACGCGCGCTTCGTCGACATCGCCGAGCGCATGGAGCTCGCGCTCAGCATGCGAGGCATCGCCGACCCCACCGCGTGGATGGCAACCGCTGGGCGCGACATCGACAGCACGCTCGCCGAGAGCGTCACGCTCGCCGTCGACGACATCGTTCTCAGCGACCTGCTGCAGGTGCTCGCCAGCACCCCGCTCGCACGCGAGCTTGTGATCGGCGCGTCGGTCTACCGTAGCCCGATCGACCGCACCGCGCTGATCTGGCAGCTCGCCGACGAAACACAACCACGACCCGATCCAGAACGCGACGCGCGCATAACCCGCTTTCAAGCCGCATTCGACGGAGCGCTTGCGAGGGTCGGATCCCCTGAGCAGCTCACGCCGGACCAGCTCGGGCTCGCACCCGACGAGCTGGCCGCCCACCAAACCGACATCGAGGCACTGCGTCGCCCGCCGGTCTTCCAGCCTGACGGCTTCAACCAGGCCCTGAACGCCGGTCTGTGCGCCGGCCTCATCGCCCCCATCACCGCATCAGAGGACAGCACCGCCTATCTCGTGCATCGCTGGACGGCCAGGGCACTCACACACCTCGACCCTGAGCTGACCGCTGACGCGCATCACCGCGCCGCGCGGTACTGGCGCTGGCGTGTCGACGTGCTGCCGCAAAGCGAACAAGACGACCTCGACGACGTCATCGAGGCGCGCCATCACCACCACGCCGCGGGCGAACATGCAGCAGCCCTCGAGCTGTCAGACCACGCGATCCTCCAACTGCAGACGTGGGGGCAGTACGGCCACGTCAGCGAGCTATGCCGCCAAACCCTCGACTGGGTACCTGCCGGCAGCGCCAAGGCGGTCGGCTATATCCACGAGCTCGGCATCGTCGCCCAGCTGCGCGGGAACTACGACACGGCCGAGCAGCGTTACACCCAATCCGTCGCAATTAACGAGCGGCTCGGCAACCAGGCCGGCCTCGCCGCCGGGTACCACCAACTTGGCATGCTGTCAAGGTTGCGCGGGGATTACCACGTCGCCGAGCAGCGTTACACCCATGCCCTCGGCATCTTCGAGCGCCTGGGCAACCAGGCCGCCCTGGCCAGCGGCTGCTGCGAGCTCGGCACGCTCTCAAGGTTGCGCGGGGATTACGACGTTGCCGAGCAGCGTTACACCCATGCCCTCGGCATCTTCGAGCGGCTCGGCTACCAGGCCGGCCTCGCCAATGGGTACGGCCAGCTCGGCGCCCTCGCCCAGTTGCGCGGGCATTACGATACCGCCGAGCAGCGTTACACCCATGCCCTCGGCATCTTCGGGCGGCTCGGCAACCAGGCCGGCCTCGCCACCGGTTATCACCACCTCGGCGTGCTCGCCCAGGCACGCGGGGATTACGACACCGCCGAGCAGCGCTACGTCCAGTCCCTCGAGATCAACGAGCGGCTGGGCAACCAGGCTAGCCTCGCCAACAGCTATCACCACCTCGGCATGCTCGCCCAGGCCCGCGGGGATTACGACACCGCCGAGCAGCGCTACGTCCAGTCCCTCGAGATCAACGAGCGGCTCGGCGACCAGGCCGGCTTCGCCAGCAGCTACCACCAACTCGGCAGGCTTGCCCATTATGGCGGCGACTACGACGCCGCCGAGCAGCGCTACACCCAAGCCATACAGATCAACGAGCGGCTGGGCAACCAGGCCGACCTCGCCACGAGTTGCTACACGCTCGCGATGCTGATGACGGATCGCGACGACGCACAGGCGATTGTCTATGACGTTCGGGCGTTCGCGATCTGGATGCAGATGGGTGACCGACGAGCGACCCTCAGCGTGCAGCGGCTCGCTCAGGCACGCACACGTCTCGGTGACGCAGCGTTCACGCGGATCGCGGCGCAGTCGCTCGACAAGGCGTCGCTGAAAGTTCTCACTACGTTGCTTGATGAGGACGAGCCACAGCCAGTTGAGGTGCCGTGACGGCGTCAGCGGCGGCGTTGGCGCGGCGGCTGATACTTCTATCTCCCTCCCATCCGTGCGTCGGTCAGCACCTACCGAGAAGCGCTTGAGCGGCCGCCGCGAAGATCGGTGGCGGAGGCCGCTGAGCAACTGTTACCGCGGGCTGAGAGCGACGTCGACGGCGCCCGCGATGGACGCGCCGTCTTCGTGAGCTGCGACTCAGGCGAGCTACCGCCGTCGGCGGAGTCCGAAAGCCAAGACGAGAAGCGGCGGCGATGCTCTCAGTCGCCACCAACGGAGCTCCGCTCTAACGGCGATAAACATCAAGCAACGCGTTTCGCGCAGAGTTGGCCGCGGACCAAGATCGACGAGCCTGACGCCTCTACCCTCCGGTGCGGGTCAGCCGGGGCAGCCTACCGGGATCAGCGTGAGGCCCGTGACGCAGCCATCACGCCGCAGCGGGGTCTTGCGCAATTGGATCTTGAAGCTCGTGTACTTGCCCGTCCGCCCGGCCTTGACGACGTACAACTGGAGCACGACGCCGGCACGGAACGAGCGCTCGAAGCCATTGACGTGGATCGTGCGCGTTCCCACGGCGCCGGCCACACCCACGACTCGCTGCGAGTACGGGCAGCGCCGTTTGTTCTTCGCGACGCACTTGCTGATGATCGTCGCGCCGACCGGCGCCCGGACGGAGAGCCGCGTGATCCTGGCGCCGACCTTGGTCGTTCGTCCGACGATGCGCACGAGCGGCGGCGGGCTGAGCTGCGGAAGTGGACTCGGCAGCGGGTACTCCTGCCCTGGGGCCGGGCCGGTGACGAGCCCGAAGGTCATGAGAGCTGCCAGGAGCGACATGCTGATCGGCCGCGCTGAGCCGTCCGTGCTCCTGCCGCCGATGTCGAAATGAGCTCTTTCCATGATTGCTGCCCTAAGCGAACTTCCTGAACGCCGATTCGCCCACGATGCTACTCGTCAAGGTGGCATACGCGGGCCAATCGCGCCTCCCCCGATGGGCTAGAAAGGCGGACATCGCTACCACCAAAGCCGCTCCCGGCTCGAGCGTTCGACGAACTTGACTTCGTGGCGCATGCGAGGAAGCTGTTCTCACCCGATGGGGAGTGACTCGGTCTGACCGGCCGTGGTCGCGCCCAGGAAGGGGTTCCGCTGATCCCCGCCACACAAGCTGTCGTCCGTGCGTGCTTTCACCAGGCGTGCGTGCCGTTCTTCCTCGACTCCACCACCCCTCAGGTCACCGGGGCGAGAGCAGAGCGGTGAGCGCGCGGGACCTAGCTGCTGAATTGGCCGCGGTCGATGACGATCAGGTGATGGCGAACCTCAAGGCAGGATCTGTGGCGGCGTTCGCAGTCCTGTATGACCGTTACTACGACCGGGCGTACCGGATCGCGCAGTCGGTCTGTCGCGACGATGGTCGCGCCGAGGAGGCGGTCCAGGAGGCGTTCATCTCGATCTGGAAGACGCGCCGTACGTACGAGATGCAGGCAGGGAAGGTCGCGCCGTGGGTGCTGACCGTGGCTCGCTACCGAGCGATCGACGTCACACGCCGTAACGGCCTGCACGCCGTACACCGAGCCAGCGACGACAGCCTCCACGCCGTCCGCGCGCCGAGCGGAGTGGCCGAGCAGGTCGTGGCGCGCGCCCAGGCTCGCGATCTGCGAAACCTGCTCGCCCGGCTCCCCGACGTTCAGCGAGAAGTGATCACGCTTGCGTTCTACGGCCAGCTGACCCACAGCGAGATCGCCGCGCATCTAGACCTCCCTCCCGGCACCGTCAAGGGCCGCATGCGCCTGGGTTTGCAGCGACTCCGCGGCGACATCGACAGCGTCGTCTAGCACGCCCGTCGCGAGCGCGTAGTCAGGATAAACTGACGGAGAGCCGACCGATCTCGGGGCGACTCGTGGGTCTCGATAGTGTCGTTGTCATGTCCGAGACGACGAAGTTCCTGCTCTCCGAGGATGCGATTCCCACCCACTGGGTGAACCTCCTCCCTGACCTGCCAGGCGAGCCGCTGCCCCCGCTGAACCCGCAGACGATGGCCCCCGCCGGCCCCCCGGACCTCACCCCGATCTTCCCGATGGAGCTCATCGGTCAGGAGGTCTCGGGCGAGCCGGACATCGAGATTCCCGAGGAGGTGCGCAACGTCTACCGGCTGTGGCGCCCCTCGCCGCTGTTTCGAGCGCGACGCCTGGAGCGGCTCCTGAAGACGCCCGCGCACATCTACTACAAGTACGAAGGCGTCTCGCCTGCCGGCTCGCACAAGCCCAACACGGCGGTGCCGCAGGCCTTCGCCAACTCGCAGGCCGGTGTCAAGAAGCTCACGACCGAGACCGGCGCGGGCCAGTGGGGTTCTTCGCTGGCCTTTGCGTGCTCGCTGTTCGGCTTGGAGTGCGAGGTCTTCATGGTCGGCTCCAGCTATGACCAGAAGCCCTACAGGCGCTCGATGATGCAGACGTGGGGCGCAACGGTGCACCGCTCGCCGTCGAAGCTCACGCAGTCGGGCATCGCCAACCAGGAGCACGTGACCGGTTCGCTTGGCATCGCGATCTCCGAAGCCGTCGAGGTTGCCGCGCAGGACCCGGATTCCAACTACGCCCTCGGCTCGGTGCTCAATCATGTGCTGCTGCACCAGACGATCATCGGTCAAGAGGCGATCGCGCAGATGGAGATGGCCGGCGAGGAGCCGGACGTCATCATCGGCTGCGTCGGCGGCGGCTCGAACTTCGCCGGATTGGCGTTCCCATGGCTGCGGCGCAAGCTGCGCTCAAGTGACGGATCGGGGCCGCGGTTCGTCGCGGCGGAGCCCGCTGCGTGCCCGACGCTCACCAAGGGCGTCTACGCCTATGACTTCGGCGACACCGCCGGGCTGACGCCGTTGATGGCGATGTACACGCTCGGCCACGGCTTCGTACCGCCGCCGGTGCACGCGGGCGGTCTGCGCTATCACGGCGACGCGCCGATGGTCTGCGCGCTACTGAAGGCGGGATTGCTCGAAGCCCGGGCCTACCGCCAGAACGAGACGTTCGCCGCGGCGCTGCAGTTCGCCCGCACCGAGGGCATCATCCCCGCGCCCGAGCCGGCACACGCGATCCGCGCCGCGATCGAGGAGGCCCAGGCAGCCACGGAAGCCGGCGACGAGCGCGTCATCTTGTTCGGGCTGTGCGGCCACGGGAACTTCGATCTCGCCGCATACGACGCCTACCTTGGCGGCACGCTGGAGGATCCCGAGTTCTCGCAGGAGGACCTCGATGCTGCTCTGGCCGGGCTGCCGGAAGGGACGCCGAGCCTGGCGTGAACGCTGCTCAGCGCGGCGGCAACCCGGTGCGTGCCCCTCGCTTATCCGTTTTCACGAACCTGGCCGCCGTCGGCGGGCGAGGACGACGGCTGTGTTGCCGCGAACCTCGCCCGTCTGCTTCAGCGCTCCGCGCTCGAAGCGCCCTCCTCACCTGGAGCGGATCGCCGTTTGTCGACCGGCGTGCGGACGCGCTACCGGCGCAACAGGATCGTGCCGTGTCCCACCGGCCCCGACGGCGCGATCGGGGCAGCGGCCGCCGGTGACGGTGACGGTGCGGGCGCCGCGGCCGGCGCCACATCGCGACCGCGCAGGCGGATCGTCCCGTGTCCGTGCGATGCCGCCGGCGCGACCTGGGGAGCGGGCGCGGGCGCCGCGACGGTCGCCTCGCCGAATCCACGCAGGCGGATCCTCCCGTGACCGACCGTGTTGGAAGTGGCGGTGAGTTCAGGCATGTGTTCCCCTTCGCTGCGGAGCAGACGGATCTGCCGGTTATTGGCACGAGCTCAAGCGGTGACGCGGTACACGGGACAGACCGACGTACCTCGCACACAGTCGCGATCCGTGCGCGAAGCAGATACGGCCCCACCGCAGGCAGTCCGCCCGGTTGAAGCGTGGGCACTGCACAGCGGCTCCCACGCGTGAGCCTAGCGCCGTCCCAGCGCGCCGACAACCGAATGTTGCGGACCGGCGAGGGGCGACCGGGCGCGGTGCGCCCCGCTCGGTGCCCTGCCGCAATCTGCGCGCCGAACGGTTCTTGGCAGCGGCGGCGATGCCGGCGAGCGCAAGCCGCGCGGGCGCCGCGTCGGTGGCGCGAACCGCGAACCGCGAGAACCCGAAGTCACCGACCAACCGACGACGTTGTCAGGCGTTCTAACAGTCAGACAGGACGAGTCAGACCAGCGGCCAGGGAAGGCCACGTTGCATATCGGCACCCGCGATTGGAGTGACCATTGTTCCGCCGCAACGCTGTCCATTTTCGAAAGAGCGATCCGCTCTGTGCTCCTTCGCAGCTCACCATGCACTCAACGCGTCATGGGCATGCGCATGTGGTCCAGCTCATCGGAGAGCTCGACATGAACACCTCCAAGGCGTTCGAGCACGAGCTGAAGCGCGTGGAGGCCACTGCTGTCCGTGAGATCATCGTCGACCTCAGCAGCTTGACGTTCATCGGCGCCGACGGCCTGAAGGTCCTCATCCAGGCCAATGCTCGGTCCCGCGGCGGTGGCAAGCAGCTCGTGCTGGTGCGTGGTCCCGAGCAGGTCCAGGCGACCTTCGAGACGACCGGACTGCTGTCGCAGATGCCGTTCGCCGACTATGGCCAGCTGAGATCCCTCCTGCACAGCCATCGGCCGCCGATGTGCATGGCTGCTTGACGGACCCGCTCCAGTTACGCGTGCGCCAGACTGCGCTTGTGTGCCAGCCAGGCGAGGGTGAGCACTGGCAGTGCGAGCGGCAGGTAGCCATAGCCCTCGCCGTAGTGTGACCACACGGTCTGATCGGCGAACGCGCTCGGTCGCACCAGCGTGGCGCTGCCCACTGCGAGCACCCCGGCGAGCTCGGCCGAGCAGGCCACCAGCACGAACCGTCGCCAGCGGCGCGAGGGCTGTCGCAGCGCGACGGCAATCAGCAGGTAGATAGCGGCGGCCACGGCGGACAGGCCGTACGCGAGCGGCGCTTCGTGCAGACGCGTAGCGATCTGCGTGAGGCTGCGCGCGCCGGCGGCGAGCGCGAGAATGCTGTAGGTGACGGCCAGCAGCCCGCCCGGCCCGGTCATTGCCAGGTCGCGGCCATGCGGAGCACCACCACGACGGTCGCGGCGCTCGCGATCGCCAGCGTGCCGGCGTCCCAGGCGCTCGGGGTGGCCGGGGAACGGCCGTCGAGCAGAGGCACCACAGAGCCGGCGACGAGCGGGAGCACGAGCACGCTGGCGATCAGGTAGCCGACCGCGACAGCGGGGTCGGGCGGCCGCACGGAGCCGGTGAGGGTCGCTAGGCGCGCGAGCGCATGGAGCGCCAGCCCGGCTTGCAGCACGAGCGCGGCCGCGGCATGGTGAGGCGTCGGTGCGCTCCCACGCACGGCGTAGCCGGCGCTGAACGCGGCGAGCGCGCCGGCGTAGACGCCGAGGGTGAGCAGCAGCCCATCGATCACAGCTTGCTCAGACGGCCGGCAGTGGCGTCTTTGCTCGACGCTTGCGGCGTCGCATCAGCCACGTTGTCATCCCGGTGATGGCCAGCAGCAGAGGCGCGAGCCCGAACAGCAGCCACGGCGTGCGCAGCGTCCCGTTGATCGCGGTGCCGGCATGGATCGGGAACTTCCACGCCTCCCACAAGGTCTCGGAGATGGGCCGATCGACGGACGGATCGCCGCGGGTGATCTGCGCGCGGCCGGAGTACTGATCGACGCCGACCTGGACATCGCCGCGTCTCGACGCATACTGGCGGGGGTCGGTGCCTTCCGAGAACGAGATCGAGTAGGCGGAGTCCTTCGTTTCTGGATCGGGCATCGAGACAGACGTCAGCCGTCCGGTCGGGACCATCGCGCGCGCGCTCCGCTCGGCCTGCGCGGGGGAGACAGACCGGCCCTCGATCGGCGTTGATTTGAACTCCTCACGCTCCGCCGGTTTGGAGCCGGGGAGGACCGCGTACCAGGCGTCCTCGACCTGCTTGAACTCGAAGCTCACACCCGTGATCGCCCACATCAGCAGGAACGGAATCGCGGCCATTCCGGCGAGCTTGTGCAGATCGTAGTTGACGGCGTAGCGGCCCTTGTGGCGGCGCAGGACGAATCCGCGCGCCATCCGTCTGACCCCCGGCCACCACAGCACCAGGCCGCTGAGCGCGAGTCCGAACAGGACGAGTCCGAGCAGGATCTGCAGCAGCGTGCCGACCATCAGCTCGTTGCCGAGGACGTTGAACTCGTAGGCCATCGCCCCCCAGTAGCCGGCGTACTTGTCGCACGTCAGCACGCACATGTGCAGGTTCTTCAGCACGCCGAGCACCCCGCCGTTGGCGTTGCCGATACCCAGCACATGGCCTGTTCCGGGGTCGACGTGGATCTGGCGGTACGGCCCTTCGCCGTTGGCCAGCTGGCCGCGGATCTCCCACGCGCCGCGGTTGTTGACGACGTTGTCGACCTTGAAATCCGGGACTTCGAGCAGCGCCGCCGCCAGAGCCCGATCCGCCGAGATCGTCTGCGGGCCAGGCGTAGCGTCATACAGCGACGGATGCAGCAGCTTCTGGAGATCCGGTTCGTAGAGCAGCGTGGCGCCGCTGAGTACGAAGGTCAGCAAAAACACGCCGGTGACCATCGCCGCCCACCGGTGTCCGCGCGCGGCGACCCGGCGCCACCGCCCGGCGCCACCGACGCGACGCCTGGCCCGCTGTCGCTCAGGCGCCGCTGGCTGCGGTCGCGTCGCGCGATCCTCGACCGGCGCGTCGATGACCGAGGCCAAGCTCGCACTCGTCCTCGCTGCCGGTCCTCCAGGAGATTGCACCGCAGTCGCCCCTTCCACGACGAAACTGAGTATTAGGCGCACCTTATTAGGTGCGCCTAACTGCGGTCAACCTACTCGGTTCCAGAATCGCGCGGTGCCGTCCCTCAGCGCGTGACCGTGAGCGTGCCGTTCATCCCTTGGTGCAGCGAGCAGAAGTACGCGATCGTGCCGGGCCTCGTGGCGCGGAACTTGAACGACTCGCTCTGTCCGAACGTCTGCGAATGGAACGTCGCGCCGGATGTCGCGACCACGTCGTGCGGGACGCGATCCTCGTTGACCCAGGTCACCGTCTGGCCGACCGCGACCGTCGTCGCGCGGGGCGAGAAGGCCACGTTCTTCAGGGCGATCGCACCGTTCAGGCGCGCGGTCGTGGTGGGCGGGGGCGAGGCCGCGTTGGTCGTCGTGGTGTCGCCACTCCACAGGGCCGTCGCGAGCACGAGCGCCAAGAGCCCGGCGCTCGGCAACGCGAGGCCCACGCTCGGGCGGCGCGCGGCAGCGGACCCGGCAAGCCGCGGCGCTTGCTCGATGAGCCACTGTGCGCCGCTGCGCTCGGGAGCCGTCCGCGCCAGCCACAGGTAGCTCAGGAATGCGGCGGGGCCGAAGACCGTCATCACGGGCATGAACGCCGCGGCAGTCGTGCCGAACAGCCCCGGAGCCAGCAGCGGTGTGACGCTCGGCCCGGCCGCGCCGAAGACGACGATCACAAACAGGGAGATCAGTGCGCCACGCCGTCCGAAGCCCTTGTAGGCGGCGGTCGTGTACATGCAGAAGACGAGCATGTCGCCGAGGCCGACGTTGGCGTTGTAGGTAGCTGTAGCGAAGCCGATCGAGGGGTCCAGGGGTCGGCCCTGCAGGCTGATGGCGAGCAGCGGAGTCAGCGCGACGACGTTCGTGAAGAAGACGTCGATGACGGCGAGGAACAGCGTGAACCACGCGACGTGACGCAGTTGCAGCCCGCCCTGCACGTACAGGTTGCCGATCCCGACCGCAGCGATCCCCACGATCAGGCTCGTCAACAGCCAGTAGATCTGCAAGCCGCCGCCGATGTCGTTCATCGAGCGCGTCACGAGGATGTTCGCGATCAGCGCCACCGGGATCGCGACCCACAACAGACGCGTCGAGGTGAACGGTCGCAACGTGATCATCAATGCTGCCATGAACGTGACGAGAGTTATTGTCAAATGTTGTGGATGAGATGGCGTGAGAACGCTCAGACGGCGACCTTCTCGTCGATGCTGTTGTTGTCGTTGTCTTCCTCGATGACGCGCTCGCCGTCCTTGAAGTCCGCGCCGTCG
>Ga0307502_10000435_pt1 | contig 10998 bp, 16 predicted proteins | sample 16_S_MG_FD_201364 | JGI IMG/M metagenome (GOLD analysis project Ga0307502, IMG submission 201364) | Soil microbial communities from Populus trichocarpa stands in riparian zone in the Pacific Northwest, United States - 16_S | ecosystem: Environmental > Terrestrial > Soil > Riparian zone > Trees... | reverse complement strand
CGGTGATCTCGGCGACGCTGGACGCCGTCGCGGGCCGGGCGTACACGGTCGCCGGGCTCGGCAAGTTCTCCGACCTCTCGCTGCGCGTGCTCGACGACGACATCAGCCTGCCGGCCGCCGGACAGGCCAGGATGCGGGTGGTCAACGCGGCGCCGCTCGCCGGCATGCTGAGCGTCCGCAGGGACGCGACGCCGGTCATCGAGAACGCCGCGTTCGGTGACGCCAGCCCGTACACGGTGGTGCCCTCCGGCGCGGCGACGCTGACGGTCGCGCCGGTCGACGCGGCGTCGACGACACTGCCGGTGACACTCGAGGCCGGCGGCGTCTACACGGTGCTGGTGCTGCAGCGCGACGGCGCGCTCTCGGCCGCGGTCCGGCTGGACGCGCGTGGTTCCGCGGTCGTGCCGAACGGCGGGGTGGAGACCGGGTTCGGCGGCACCGCCGGTCCCGGCCTCGGCCTACAGGCGCTGCTGCTGGGCCTCGCGGCGGCCGCAGGCGGTGCGCTCGTGCTGGCCATGCGCCGCCGCCGCGTCGCGTGAAACATGTCCGGCGGGGCATCGTCCTCGGCGTACTGCTCCTGCTCAGCGGTCTCGTGGTCGCCGGCCGTCTCGTGCTCGGCACCGACGACCCGCCGACGGTCGCCGAGCCGCGGCCCCCCGCGCCGAGCTGGACGGTGGAACCGACACCCGTGGCGGCCGCGGTCGCGCCGCCGGCACGGGTGCGGATCCCCGCGATCGGGGTGGACAGCGCGGTCGTGGACATCGGCGTGGACGCCACCGGGGCGCTGGTGCCACCGCCGACCACCGACGTCACCGGGTGGTTCGCGGCCGGCCCCGCGCCTGGCGCGGTCGGTCCCGCGCTGCTGGCCGCACACGTCGACTCACGTGCCGGCCCCGGAGTCTTCTTCCGGCTGGTCGACCTGCGGCCGGGTGACGAGGTGACGGTGCGGCGCACGGACGGAACGTCGGTCGTGTTCGTGGTGACGGGGACGAGCCGCGTCGCGAAGACCGCGTTCCCCACGGACCTCGTGTACTCGCCGCTGCCCGTGGCCGCGCTGCGGCTCGTCACGTGCGGCGGCTCGTTCGACCACACGGCCCGCAGCTACCGCGACAACCTCATAGTCGACGCCGCGATCAAGTGAAACAGGGCCGCCACCAGCGACGATGAAGGTGTCGTGCGGCGGGCCCGGCAACCGGCGTGGCGGATCGGCCCGGGCCATCGCGAGGTTGGGTGGTCGGGATGAACCAGTTCGCGGATCGACGGAAGAGCCAGGGTCGGCGCATTGACGACCTGCAGAAGGAACAGTTGCTGCGCGCGGTCGGCGCCGACCTCACACACCTGCGCCAGCAGGTCGAGACGGCCCGCACCGACCGCGACCTGCCGGCCACACTGCGGCGGCAGCTGGAGCTGATCGACCGGGAACTGTCCCGCATCGCCCGGATCACCGACGCCGCGACGGCGCCAGCACCGGCCGGCGCCTACCGCCCCGCCACCAGCCTCACCCAGCGCGAGTGGCAGTGCCTCGGCCTGATGGTGAACGGCATGAACACCCGCGCGATGGCCGAACGCCTGACGGTGTCGGACGCGACCGTGCGCACCCATGTCCAGTCGGTACTCGCGAAACTCGGCGTGAACTCCCGGCTCGAGGCGGTCGCACTCACCATGCGGACGGGCCTCCTGCCCAACGCCCACCCGAGCTAGGACTGCCAGGCCACCACAAGCCGCTCGCGTTTGCCGAACCGTTCGAGATCCGTGGTGACGAGGTCCTGTACCAGCTCGAGGTGCTCGTCGTCAGCGGCCTCGACACGCACCGTCAGCGTGGTGGAGTCGGCGTCCAGCGTGCATCTCCCCCAGCTGAGGGTGAGGACTCCGTGCCTGTCGGACCAGTCGACGTCCAGCACCTCGGGCCGCTCGTGCGTCCCGCGGCCGTGTAGACGTCCCATCTTGGTGGCGTGCGAGCACAGCTGGACGAGGTAGCGGGTCGCGTTCGTGGTCGCGATGGCGGTTTCGGCGGTCAACATTCGCCGGCCACTCTGGTGAGTGCGGCCTGCCCGCTCGCGGCTCCCGTGCCTGACGACCAGCAACACCGCCGCGGCCACAGCCACCAGCGCGATGGCGACCACGTGGGCGGCGCCGAGCGAGAGCGCGAGCCCGGAAGGTAGGACGAGCACAAGGGCGACGATCGCCACCTTCACCGCGACGAGCAGGGCCGCCGACCGGTGCCGCCCGTGCGCCAGCAGGCCGGTCTTCCGTTGTCGGTTCATGGTCCACAGTTTTACGAGACACTCTGTCTATGTCAATACAGACTGTAGCTATCGTGAGCACGCTGTATGATCGGTTGGTGCCCAAACTGTGGAACGAGACGATCGAGGCACATCGCCGCGACGTGCGGGACGCGATCCTGGACACCACCGCGGCCCTGGTCGCCGAGCACGGCATCCGTTCCACGACCATGTCCCGGATCGCCGAGCAGACCGGCATCGGCCGCGCCACGCTGTACAAGTACTTCCCCGACGTCGAGACGATCCTGACCGCCTGGCACCACCAGCATGTAGCCACGCACCTCGAACACCTCGCCACCGTCCGCGACCGAACCGATGATCCCGGCACGCGGCTCGAAGCCGTGCTGGCGGCCTACGCCCTGATCACGCACGGCATGGCGCGCCATGGACATGGCCCCGAGCTGACCTCCCTCGTACACCGCGACGAGCAGCTGGCCGGACCACGACAGCAGCTGCACGACCTCATCCGCGACGTACTCGCCGACGCCGCCACAGCCGGCCACGTCCGCGACGATGTCGCCCCCGACGAAGTCGCCACCTACTGCCTCCACGCGCTCGCCGCGGCCGGCGAGCTGCCATCCGAGACCGCGGTCCAGCGCCTCGTCACACTCACACTGGCCGGAGTGCGCAGGTAACACGGCCCAAACAGGCCACAGCGAAGTTGAACCAGACGAAGGCCCAACGACAACCCGAGCTAGCTTGCCCGCCGGGTCTCGCCGAAGGTTCGTCGGTAGGCGCCGGGTGTGGTGCCGAGGTGCGCTCGGAAGCGGCGGCGCAGGTTGACCGCCGAGGCGAGTCCGACGCGGGTGGCGATGGCCTCCACCGGAAGGTCGGTCTGTTCCAGCAGTACCCGGGTCGCGTCGAGGCGCTGGCCGAGTAGCCACTGTCCCGGGCTGGTGCCGAGCTGTTCGGTGAACCGCCGGGCCAGGGTTCGGCTCGACAGCCCGGCGCGTTCGGCGAGCCCGCCGACGGTCAGTGTGTCGAGTTGTGCGGTCGCCCACTCCAGCAGTGGTGCCAGGGACTCGTCCGGCCTGGCCGGGGCGGGCTGTGTGACGTACTGGAGCTGGCTGCCCTCCCGGTGTGGCGGCAACACCATGTTCCTGGCGACCTGGGCGGCGTGGGCCGCGCCGTGGTCTGAGCGCACGAGGTGCAGGCACAGGTCGATGCCCGCGCCGGTTCCGGCGCTGGTCGCCACGTCGCCGTGGTCCACGTAGAGCACGTCCGGGTCCACCCGCACCTCCGGGTGCGTGGCGGCGAGTTGGGCGGTGTGGCGCCAGTGGGTGGTGGCGCGGCGGCCGTCGAGCAGTCCGGCCTGAGCGAGGACGAACGCGCCTGTGCAGATGGCGACGATCCGCGCGCCGCGCCGGTGGGCGGCCCGCAGCGCCTCGGTGACAGCCGACGACGCCGGTGTGTCCGGCGGCTGCCAGCCCGGGATGACCACGGTGTCCGCCTCCCGCAGGGTCGCGAGCCCCGCGTCGACGAGCATCGTGTAGCCGACGGTGGTCCGCAGGGGGCCGGGGCGCTCGGCGCAGATCCGGAAGTCGTAGTGCGCCGGCACGTCCGGACGGACGGTGGCGAAGACCTCGGCGGCACAGGCGAGCTCGAAGGGTGACTGGGGCGGGTTGAGCAGGGCCACCACCCGATGACGGTCCATAGCAGGAATATACCCATAGATGTCTTTCTAGACACTCGGCCGAGAGGTGGGCCCCGGCCACAGTGGTCCCATGAGAGTGCAGAGGACCGCCGTCCAGGTCGACGGCGAGACGGCCAGCTACCTGACCGCGGAGCAGGACGGCCCGGCCGTGTTGCTGCTGCACGGAACGTATTGGAGCCGGGTGTGGCTTCCGGTGCTGGGCAGCCTCGCGGAGGCGGGGCTGCGGCCGCTCGCGGTCGACTTCCCCGGACTGGGCCGCTCAGGTGGCGAGCTCACCCCGGAAACGGCCACGGTCCCGGCCCTTGCGGACTGGGTGACGCGGTTCGCGGCCGCACTGAGGCTCTCCGGGCCGGTCGCAGTGGCAGGTCATGACATCGGTGGCGCCGTCGCCCAGCATCTCCTCGCCCACGATCGGCTGGCGGTGACCCGGCTGGCCTTGGTCAACTCGGTCACCTACGACTCCTGGCCAGCACCCCACGTGGCCCGACTCCTGGACGCCACGGCGACCACCGCCGACGAGTTTCTCACCGCCCGCCGACAGGCCGTGACGACGGACCTGGCCGGTGCCGCCACCGAACAGCGGATCGCCGACTATCTGGCTCCGTGGACCGATCCGCGGGTCCGCCGCTCCTGGCTGGCCATGGCACGCGCGGCGACGAGCCGCCACACCCTCGATCTCGTTCCCGCGCTGCGGCGGTCCACGACCCCCAAGCTGCTGATCTGGGGCAAGGACGACCGCTTCGAGAAGGTGGAGTACGCCGAGAAGTTCACCGCGGAGATCCCGCGGACCACGCTCATCCGTATTCCAGAAGCAACCCACATCCCCACCGAGAACGCCCCCGACCAGATCGCCAACGCCCTCATCGACTTCTTCACGGAGACAACCCGTTCAGCGTGACTCATGCAGGCGCGGCCGGGACAGCACGACCGCGGTGACGGCGACGAACCCGTCGACCTTCTCGGTGAAGAACTCCGGCACCGCCGAAGCCGCCATCACCTTCGCACTGACCACCGAACCCGCGGCGGACGGCGCCACGGTCATCGCGAACATTCCGGTCGATGTCGAATGGCGTCGAGCGCGTTCGTAGCCAAGGTGAGAGACCGGCAACGGGCCGGTCGCCACTCACCGGAGGCCCACGATGTCCGCCACCACCACGATGGAGAACGTAAGCACCGCCCTGACCATCGCCGCGCCCGTCACGAGGGTGTTCGCCGTGCTGGCGGACCCGACGACCCATGCCGCGATCGACGGCACCGGCTGGGTTCAGCAGTCCGTCGACCGGGCGCCGCTGACCGAGGTGGGGCAGATCTTCCGGATGGACATGCATCACGGCGACCATCCAGACGGTGACTACCAGGTGGTCAACAAGGTCGTGGTGCTCGACGCGGCGCACGCCATCGGCTGGCTGACGGGGTATCAGAAGGACGACGGTGACCTGGAGTTCGGTGGCTGGATCTGGCGTTACGACCTGGTGCCGCTCGGCCCGTCGGAGACCGAGGTCACGCTCAGCTACGACTGGTCGGGCGTGCCGCGGTACGTCCGCGAGCGCGGCATCCAGTTCCCGCCGTTCGGTCCCGAGCATCTCCCCAACTCGCTGCACCACCTGGCCGGCCTCGCGGCGCCACGCTGACCGTCTGCACCCCCGATCAACCACAAACCGAGGAGAACATCATCATGGCCGCGACCTACACCTTCGACGTCTTCATCACCCTCGACGGCTTCGGCGCCCACAACGGCGACTGGGGCGGCTACTGGGGCAAGCAAGGCCCCGAGCTGCTGGAGCACCGCCTCGCCCTGTTCGGCGAGGAGCAGCGGATGGTCTTCGGCGCCAACACCTTCCGGGCACACGCGGAGATGCTGGCCGACAGCACCGACGGGTCCGAGTCCCGTGACCCCTGGGTCACCAGGATGAGGAACATGCCGGCAACGGTCGTGTCCAGCACGCTGCGGGAACCCCTCGACTGGCCGGACGCGACCGTCGTGAGCGGTGACCCGGTCGACGTCGTCACCCGGCTCAAGGAGGAGTCCGAGGTGCCGCTGCGCTCACACGGCAGCCTGATGCTGAACCGGGCACTGCTGGCCGCCGGCCTGGTCGACCGCGTCCAGGTGACACTCTTCCCCGTGATCAACGGTCGGACCGGAGTGGACCCGATCTTCGCAGGTGCCGCCGACTTCGACCTCGAACTGCTCGAGAGCCGAACACTCGACGGCCACACCCAGGAGCTCGTCTACCGACCCACCCTGCACGTCTGACCCCAGCTTCCGGAGCGACGTGTCGTAGCGTTCGTCCTCGCCGGGACGGAGGCGGTTTGATGGGTCGGGAAGACGACGGGATCGTGGTCGCCGCGCGTGGGGGCGACGAGTCGGCGTTCGCGGTGCTCGTCGAGCGTCATCGGGGCGAGCTGCTGGTGCACTGCTACCGGATGCTCGGCTCGTTCACCGAGGCGGAGGACCTGGTGCAGGAGACGTTCCTGCGGGCATGGAAGAACCTCGACGGGTTCGAGGGACGGTCGACGGTCCGTGCGTGGCTGTACCGGATCGCGACGAACGCCTGCCTCGACGTCCTGGCGGTCCGGGAGCGCCGCGTGCTCCCGGACGACCTGGCCGGACCGTCGGCGGCGAACCTCGCGGCTCGGCCCGACATCCCGTGGTTGCAGCCGTTCCCGGACCGACTGTGCGAGCCGGACTCCGCCCTCGTCGACAAGGAGACGCTGGAGCTGGCGTTCCTGGCCGCGATCCAGCACCTGCCACCACGCCAGCGCGCCGTGTTCATCCTGCGTGACGTGCTGGCGTGGTCGGCAAGGCAGACCGCGGAGCTGCTCGAGTGCAGCGTGGCGTCGGTGAACAGCGCGTCGCAGCGGGCCAGGGCGACGATGCGCGAGCACCTGCCAGAGCGTCGTCTGGAGTGGGCGCCGTCGCCCGAGCCCACCGAGCAGGAGCGGACGGTGCTGCGGCGGTACATGGACGCGATGGCGCGCGCGGACCTCGCCGCGGTCGCCGACCTGCTGGCCGACGACGTGCGGACGATGATGCCGCCGTGGCCGATGTGGCTCCAGGGCCGCGAGGCGGTCGTGGCGGCGCTGGCCACGAGCTGGGACGCCGGCTCGCCCGGCTACTTGGGCCGGATGCGGATGCTGCCCACCCGCGCCAACCGGCAGCCGGCCGCGGCGACCTACGTGCGACGCCTCGACGACGCGGCGTACGAGGCGTTCGCGATCTCCGTGCTGCGGATCGAGGACGACAGGATCACGGCGGTCACCGCGTTCCACGACCTGCGTCTGTTCCCGGCCTTCGCCCTGCCCATGACACTCCCACCTCCGACGCACCGATGAGTTTTCGCGCTGCCTGCCGTCACATGTGGGTCAACCCCATGATGGAGGTAGCTTCATGAGCAAGTTGCTGTACGCGGTCACCATGACTCTGGACGGCTTCATCGCCGGCCCGGGCGGTGACATGTCGTGGCTGACCGAGCACATCGGACCCAACCCGGCCGTGGACGAGCTGGTCGGCCAGATCGGCGCACTCCTGGTCGGCAACCACACCTTCGGCGGCGACGACCCGCACCGGGGCGACCCGGAGCGGGAGGGCAAGCCGTTCGGCGGCGGGTGGGACGGACCCCAGTTCGTGCTGACCCACCACGTGCCGGCCGCGGCGGTGCCGGGAGTCACGTTCCTCAGTGATTTCGAGAGTGCCGTGAAGGCGGCGAGGACAGCGGCCGGCGGCAGGTACGTCAACGTCCTCGGCGCGTCCGTCGCACGCCAGTGCCTCGAAGCAGGAGTGCTGGACGAGGTCTTCGTGTGCGTGGCACCGGTCATGCTCGGCGACGGCGTCCGTCTGTTCGATCACCCGGGCGGCACGAACATCAAGCTCGAACGCGTCAGCCTGACCGAGGCACCGCAGGCAACCAACATCCTGCTACGCGTTGTCTGACAAGGTGAGCTGCCCTGGTCCGGTACCGGGGCAGCTCACCTCGGGTGGCCGGCAGGCCTCACCGACAACCACGAAGTCGTCCTACTGGGACAGGCTGGGGCAGTCGAGGTTCATCGCGGTGAGGAGTTCCTGGGGGCGGTCGAGGGGCACGATGTGGCCGCAGTCGGGGATGAGGTGGCTGGTCAGGTCGTCGGTGATCGGGTGGAGTTGGTTTTCCAGGGCTCGCCCGACCGGGGCGGCGCCGATCGCGGTTGTGGGCACGGTGAGACGGTTGCGCCGCACGGCTTCGGCGATCTGTTGGACAGTCACCGGGAGGGCGCGGTAGAAGCCTAACGCACACCGCAACGCGTCCGGTTCGGCGAACGCCTTTTCGATCGCGGCTCTCACGTCGGGGCGTACACCGCGGTCGCGGGTGCCCTGGTCGTAGAACCAGCCAACGTACTCGGCCTCGTGGCCGGCCAGGACGGTCTCGGCAAGCCCGGTGACGGCATGGAAGCCGAACCACCACGGTGGTCCCGCGGCGAAGAAGTCCTCCGCGCCCGGCAGCGCACCGAGTGTGCCTTCGATCAGGATCAGCCGCGTGACGAGGTCGGGGCGGCGCAGGCCGAGCAGGAAGGCCGGCGGCACGCCCGCGTCTAGCGCGACGATGGTCGCGGGCTGCTCGTCGAGGAGTCCTTCGATGTCGGCGGACAGGGTCGCCGCGTCGAGTCCGTCGGCGGTGCGGGTGCTGGCGCCGAACCCGCGCAGGTCCGGGGCGAGGACCCGATGGTGCTGGGCGAGTGGCTCGATCATTTCAGTCCAGACCTGCCAGGTGTGGGGGAATCCGGTCTTGTGGCTCGCCGTGTCGAGCACACCCGTTCCACCGCGCGTGCACTACCGGCTCACGCCGCTCGGCGAGTCACATGCCGGAGATCGACCGCGCCCGCACGACGCGGTAGCCCGCCAGAGCGCATTGACAGACCGGTATTGTCTGAAGTGTCTGTTTTGCCAAGTTGAGGGAGCTGTGCGCCATGGGCCTGTTCGACGCCATCCGCGAGAAGGCCAGCGAGCTGTTGTCCGGCGCGACGGAGAAGGTCGGCGACCTGACAGGCGATTTGCCTGGCGCACAAGAGGTTCAGGACCTGTCCCAGTCGGCGACCGACGCCACCGGCCAAGTGAGTGAGCAGGTCACGGGAACCGCCGAACAACTGGGTACGACCGCGACCGACGCCGCGGACACGGTCACGGGTCCCCTTCCCGACGTGCCGCCGGAGCCATACCGGCAGTAGCCGTGACCTGCAGTAGGTACCGGTTCGACGGTGTGACCGCACACGATGTCGCGTTCATCGCCCTGGACAGGAACGGCCCGGTGTTCTTCCACCGGCGCAACGACACCATCTTCGGGAGATCGATGGCACGCCTGGAGCCCCTGCTCGAGTCGGCCGGCGACATGTCAGAGTCCTTTGACCGCACGACCGAGGCGCAGCGCTGAGACGAGGAAGAACAGCCCGCCGAGCGCGGCGTAGCCGGCGAGGTTGACCAGCGACGCGCCTTCCTGGGCTGCTTGCACGATGAACGCCGTCCCGGCGACCGTGGAGATGGCGCCGCTGATGATCATCGGCCAGTGACCGTCCAGGTTGCGGCGGAGCACACCGACGGCGAGCTGGCTGAGACCGGACACGATGGCCCAGGCACCCCACACGCGCAGCACGGCCGGGATGCCGGAAGAGGCGGCGAAGGCCAGGCCGACGGCGGCGGCCCCGCTGATCACGACGTTGAGGTACAGGCTCGTCGCCTTCGACGAACGGGCGTCGATGACGGCGGCGACCCCGTCGAACAGCGGGTAGAGCACCAGCAGGGTGACGCCGAGCGGCCCGAGGCTCGACGCGGTCGCGGCCAGCAGACCGGCCCAGACGAGCGCGAAGCCGAACCGGACGAAGTACAGCCGCCGCAGGGAGGGGGCGACGGCGGCGGGAGCGGCGGTAACAGTGGTCACGGAGATCCTTCGATGCGCGTGAGGAGATAGAACGTTCGGTCTCGTCGAGCATGCCAGCGCGTCACCCGACGTGTCAAGACCGAACGTTCTATCTGCTACGCTTGGGGCAATGGTGCAGAACACGCGAGGCCAGGTGTCCGAAGCGCGATCACGGCTGCTCGGCACGGCCACCCGGCTCTTCTACACAGAAGGGCTGCACTCCGTGGGGATCGATCGGATCGTCGCGGAGGCCAAGGTCACCCGCGCGACGTTGTACCGGCACTTCCCCAGCAAGGACGAGCTCGTCGTCGCGTATCTGCAGGGAGCCGACCAGGCCATCCGCGCCCGGGCCGACGAGGCCGTCGGCAGCGGCCGACCGGCGCCCGAGGTCCTACGAGCCATCGCCAGGTCGATCGCCGAGGACATCCAGTCACCCGGGTTCCGCGGCTGCGCCTTCCTCAACGCCGCGGCGGAGTATCCCGACCCCGAACACCCCGTGCACCAAGCCGTCCTCGCGCACCGCGAGTGGTTCCTACGCACCGTCATCAACCTGCTCGCGCAAACCGGACAGACGCCGCCCGAGCCCGCGGGCCGGCATTTCGTCATGCTGCGAGACGGCGCGATGGCAGCCGGCTGCCTGTCCGACCCCGCGGCGGTCTGCGAGACGTTCCTCCAAGGGATAGAAGGAATCCTGCGGTTCCGCGCCGACTCCACGGCGGGCACTGCCTGAGCCCACTTCGACTTTGGTCGAAGTTCGTCTAGACGATGGGCCGTCGCGGTCATGGGCCTTCTTCGGGTGGACTTCGTTCGACTCGAAGGGGGTTGTCATGCGACGACGATGGTTGATGGCGCTGGTCTCCGCCGGTGTGGTGGCCGCGGCGCTGGTACCGGCTGGTTCCGTGGCCGCGGCGAGTGACCCGGTGGTGCGAACCGGGGACGGCGCGGTACGTGGGCAGGCACTCGAGAACACCCGTGTGTTCCAGGGCATCCCGTACGCGGCGCCGCCGGTGGGAGGGTTGCGATGGCGTGACCCACGACCACCCGCGCGGTGGTCCGGCGTGCGGGACGCGACCCAGCCCGGGCCGGCGTGCGCACAGCTGCCGGGGGAACTGCCCGATGGCAGCACGAGCGAGGACTGCCTGTACCTGAACGTCACCGCGCCAGCCGCGGCCAAGCA
>Ga0307502_10000434_pt1 | contig 11020 bp, 7 predicted proteins | sample 16_S_MG_FD_201364 | JGI IMG/M metagenome (GOLD analysis project Ga0307502, IMG submission 201364) | Soil microbial communities from Populus trichocarpa stands in riparian zone in the Pacific Northwest, United States - 16_S | ecosystem: Environmental > Terrestrial > Soil > Riparian zone > Trees... | reverse complement strand
CTCGACGCCCGCGGCGCGGATCGTGGCGAGGGTCCCGTCCATGTCCTCGTAGCCAGGGAGCAGGAACACGCCGCGAACGCCGGAGAGCGCGGGCGCGAGGCTGTCAGGGCGGTTCAGGTCGCCGACGACGGCCTCGACGCCCACCGGCAGGTCCGGCGAGCTGTCAGACCGCGTGAGGGCGCGCACCTGTTGATCGGCCGCGACGAGCGCGCCCACCACTTCCGCGCCGACGTTGCCCGTCGCGCCGGTAACGAGGAACATCTGTCTGCCACCTTTGATAGGGAACGATCCCTATCGTTCCAGATCACCACGATCGAAACATGGAGCCCACCGCCGACAGCCGCCCGAGACGCACAGCCGCCGAGACGCGCGAGCACGTCCTCGCAGTCGCCCACGAGCTGTTCTACTGGCACGGCATCCGCGCCACCGGCGTCGACACCATCGCCGCCGCGGCCGGTGTGGCCCCCACGACGCTCTACCGGCTGTTCACCTCCAAGGACGACCTGATCGCCGCGTACATCGAGCGCGCCGACGGGCTCTACAGGGAGTGGATGACCGCAGCGACCGCGCCTGCCGTCGGCTCACCCCGCGCGCGCATCCTGGCGCTGTTCGACGCGCTCGACGAGCAGGTGCAGCCGCAGCGCTGTCGCGGTTGCCCCTTCCTCATGGCGCTGGCGGAGTTCCCCGATCCACAGGTCCCGGCCCATGCGGGCGCTGTCGCGACGAAAGGCTGGGTCCGCGAGCGCCTGGGCGAGCTCACCAGCGCGCTGGCCGTCACGGCGCCGGTCAGCGACCCCGGCGCCCTCGCCGACCAGCTGGCCGTCGTGATGGAGGGCGTGTACGCGTCGGCTCAGGCGCTCGGCGCCGACGGTCCCGCACGGCGGGCGCGCGCGATCGCGGAGACGCTCATCGACGCCGCGACCCGTCAGTAGGACGCGTCAGGCCCCGACCGGGTGCCAGGCCGTCTTGAGCTCGGTGACCGCCTCCAGGCGCGCCAGGGCGTCGTCGGTGGCGGCCTCGTAGGTGGTGGCGGGCGCGCCATGGCGGGCGCGCTTGACCGTCTCGGCCGCCAGGCGGTCGAGCTCGGCGCCGAGCTCGTCGTCGCCGGCCGCGTCGAGGATCGCGTTGAGGTCGCGGTGGGCGCCCAGCGCGGGAGCGAGCTCCGAGCGCCGGCCGCTGAGGAGGTTCACGACACCGCCTGGGAGGTCGGAGACGCCGAGGACCTCACCGAAGTCCAGTGCGGGCAGCGGCCAGCGCTCGGAGATCACGGCCACGACGGTGTTGCCGGCGGCCAGCGCGGGCGCGAGCTCGGCCACCAGCCCGAGCAGCGGCGGCTCGTCGGGGGCGACGACGCCGACCACGCCGGTGGGCTCGGGCAGCGAGAAGGACAGGTAGGGCATGGCCACCGGGTTGACCCCGCCCAGCACGGCGGGCAGCTTGTCGGTCCAGCCGGCGTAGTGCACGAGGACGTCGACGGCGGCCGCGACCTCGTCGGGCTCGGCGAGTGCGTCGGCGCGCGACTCCAGCGCCTCGGCGGCGCGGTAGAGGATCTGGCCGCGGTTGTAGGCGGTGCGCGCCGCCCACGGGCCGGCCGCCTTGCGCGCGGCGACCATCGCGTCGCGCACGTCCTTGCGCGAGGCGCGCGGGACGTTGGCCACGTGCTCGTCGTCGGCGCCCAGGGCGCGGTCGTAGCGGCCGGACTCCGAGCGCACGAACGCGCCTCCCACGTAGAGCTTGTAGGTCTTGCGGACGCCGAGCCTGGTCATGACACGCGCAGGTAGGGGCGCAGGCCGCCGGCGCCGCCCTCGCGCCCGAAGCCCGACTCCTTGTAGCCGCCGAAGGCCGCCGTCGGGTCGAACTTGTTGTAGGTGTTCTGCCAGATGACGCCGGCCTTCAGCGCGCCGGCCACCTCGAAGGCCTTCGAGCCCTTGTCGGTCCAGATTCCCGCCGCGAGGCCGTAGGGCGAGTTGTTGGCCTTCTCGATCGCCTCGGCCTGCGTGCGGAAGGTCAGCACCGACACGACCGGGCCGAAGATCTCCTCGACGGCGATGCGGTGGGCGGGCGCGACGTCGGTGAAGATGGTCGGCGCGAACCACCAGCCGCGCTCGGGCAGCTCGCAGGCGATGCTGCGGCGGACCGCGCCCTCCTGCTCGCCGGCGGCGACGAGCGCCTCGATGCGCTCGAGCTGCTCGGCCGAGTTGATGGCGCCGACGTCGGTGTTCTTGTCGAGCGGGTCGCCGACGCGCAGCAGGCGCATACGCTCCCACAGCTTCGCGGTCACCTCCTCGGCCACCGACTCCTGGACGAGCAGCCGCGAGCCCGCGCAGCACACGTGGCCCTGGTTGAAGAAGATCCCCTGCACGATGCCCTCGACCGCCTGGTCGATGGCGGCGTCCTCGAAGACGATGTTGGCCGACTTGCCGCCGAGCTCGAGGGTAAGGCCGACGCCGCGGCCGGCCAGCGCGGCCTGGATGTCCTTGCCGACCGCGGTCGAGCCCGTGAAGGCGACCTTGTCGACCTCGGAGCGCACGAGCGCCGCGCCGGCGATCCCGTCGCCGGGCACGATGTTCGCCACGCCCGCGGGCACCTCGGCCTCCTGGAAGATCTCGGCCAGCAGCAGCGCGGTCAGCGGCGTCGTCTCGGCCGGCTTGAGGACCGCGGCGTTGCCGCACGCGAGCGCGGGGGCCAGCTTCCAGGCCGCCATGAGCAGCGGGAAGTTCCACGGCACGATCTGCCCGACGACCCCGTAGGGCTTGGACTTGCGCCCCGCGACGCCGTACTGCAGCTTGTCGGCCCAGCCCGCGTAGTAGAAGAAGTGCGCGGCGGCCAGCGGGATGTCGACGTCGCGCGACTCGCGGATCGGCTTGCCACCGTCGATCGACTCGACGACCGCCAGCTCGCGCGCGCGCTCCTGGATCAGGCGCGCTACGCGGAAGAGGTACTTCGCGCGCTCGCGCCCGGGCAGCCTGGCCCACTTGGGCTGCGCCGCGCGTGCGGCCTCCACGGCGGCGGCCACGTCGGCCTCGCCGGCGAAGGCGACCTCGGCCACCGGCTCCTCGCTGGCCGGATTGATCGACGCCACGCGGCGCCCGTCGCGCGGGTCGACGAACTCGCCGCCGATGAACAGCCCGTAGGCGTCGCGCAGGCGCACGTGGTCGGAGGACTCGGGCGCGGGCGCGTAGTCCCAGGTGATGCGCGTGCGGGGGGTCTCGGTGGCAGTCATGCTGGCGTTCATTCCTTCGAGAAGTCCTCGGAGCGGCCGTAGCGGCCGTCCTGGGTCTTGACGTACTGCATGAGCAGGTCGTTGAGCAGCGACGACGCCCCGATGCGGAAGCGATCGGGCGTCAGCCAGTCGTCGCCCAGCGTCTCCTTGACCAGCACGAGGCGGTGCAGCGCCGCCTTCGAGTTCGACACGCCCCCCGCGGCCTTCATCCCCACCGGTCGCCCCGTGCGCTCGACGTAGTCGCGGATCGCCTCGAGCATGACGAGGGTCACGCCCGGGGTCGCCCCGCTGGCGGCCTTCCCGGTCGAGGTCTTGATGAAGTCCGCGCCCGCCTCCATGGAGATCATCGAGGCGTGGCGGACGTGGTCGTAGGAGCCCAGCTCGGCGGTCTCGATGATGACCTTCAGGTGCGCGTCGCCGCACGCCTCCTTCACGCGCACGATCTCGTCCATCACACGTGCATCGTCGCCGGAGAGGAAGGCCTCGCGCGAGATGACCATGTCGATCTCGTCGGCGCCGGCGGCGACGGCCTCTTCGGTCTCCTGAAGCTTGATCGCCAGTGACGTCTGCCCGGCCGGGAACCCCGTCGACACCGCGGCCGTGTGCACGCCGGTGCCCTGAAGCGCCGCGTGGACGACCGGCACCTGCGCGGGATAGACGCAGACGGCGGCGACGCTCGGGATCTCGGGGATCGTCGGAGCCGGGCACACGGCCTTGGCCGCGAGCTGGCGCACCTTGCCGCTCGTGTCCTGGCCTTCGAGCGTGGTGAGATCGACCATCGACACCGCCAGGCGGATGCCCTGCAGCTTCGCGCTGGTCTTGATCGAGCGCTTGCCCAGCCAGGCGGCGCGCTCCTCGATGCCGATGCGATCGACGTGGGGCAGGCGACGGATCATCGTTCGCCAGAGACTAGCCTCCTGATCGTGACGGGCGTCCCTCGGCAAGCGGCGGTGCGTTCGGCGCTTCCTCGACGCCGACGCCCAGCCGCCGGGCCGCGGCGCCCGCCTCGCCGCGCGTGTGGACGTCGAGCTTGCGCAGGATCGCGCCGACGTGGTGGTCGACCGTCTTGGGCGAGAGGAAGAGCCGCTCGGCGATCTGGCGGTTGCGCAGCCCCTCCGCCAAGAGCGCGAGCACCTCGACCTGGCGCGGCGTCAGGCTCGCGGGATTGTCGCGCGTCACCCGCCGCGGCCCGCGCGGAAGCCCGCGCGCCCCGCGTGCCCGCAGGCGCCGGGCGACGATCGCCGCCGCCGGGTGCGCGCCCATCTCCTGCAGCTCGGCGAGCGCGCGTCGCAGGGCGTTGGCGTCCCCCTCGGCCCGCGCCAGCGCCGCCTCGTAGGGACAGCCGATCTCCGTCCACAGCGCTGCCGCGCGCTTCCAGTCGCCGTCGAGCTGGAAGGCGTAGGGCTCTGCCACGTCCTCTGGGATCTCCTCGGAGATCCCCGCGCGCCGACGCCACGAGGCCAGCTCGCCGATCACCCATCCGGCCCGCACGCGCTTGGCGAGCTCGAAGGCAGCGTCCGTCGCCTGCGCCACGCCGTCGTGATCGCCGCGCAGCCACGCCAGCTCGGCGCGCGCCGCGGCCACCGCGTCGATGCGCTGCAGCTCCTCGGACACCTCCGCCAGGGCGAGCGCGTCTTCGAGCGCTGCCGACGAGCCCGGGTCTCCCCTGCGCGCGCGCACGACTCCCAGCACGACGCCGGCGCAGATGCGGGGAATCGACGACGAGCGCGAGTCGCTCAGGACCACGGACGCCAGCTCGACAGCCTCGGTCCAGCGGCCCTGATCCAGGGCCGAGCGCGCGCCGAAGCCCAGCAGGTAGAGCCGCCACAGGTCGAAGTGGGGCTCGGCGCAGTACTCGAGGCCGGCGGCCAGCGCTGCATCGGCAGCCGCGTAGGAGCGCGTGCGCATCCCCGTCCAGGTGAGATGGCTGAAGCCCCTCGCGACGTCTTCGCGCAGCCCGGCCTGTCGCGCGAGCGCGATGCTGCGCTCGAGCTTCTCGCGGCCCGCCGGCGTCCCGCCCAGGAGCTCCATCGTGCCGGTCGTGTTCAGCGTCTGGACGCGGATCTCGACGTCGTCGAGGCGGTCGGCGACCTCCATCGCCTGCGCGCTCCAGGCGACCGTGCCGTCCGCGTCCTCGCGGTTCATGCACAGGGTCGCCATGTTCGCGTAGGCCAGGCCGAGCTCGCGTCCGGGAGCGAGCCCTTCGAGCACGGTCACCGCTTCCGAGCCGGTGCGCGCCGCGTCCCCGGAGCGGTCGCCGGGACAGAACAGCACGCCGGAGAGCCGGCGCAGCCGGTCGCCCTCCTTCAACGGATCGCCGAGCCCGCGGTGGCCCTCGAGCGCCTGCTCGAGGGCCTCGATGGCCTCGCCGCAGTCGTCGGCGCGGAAGGCGGATCGCGACCGCGACTCGAGCAGGTCGACCCGGCGCGCAACTGGCAGCTCGCCACCGAAGCGCAGCGTGCGTGCGTACTGGGCCGCCGCCTCGCGATGCGCGCCGACCGACTCCGCGCGCGCCGCGGCGGCGGGCGCGAAGCGCAGCACCGCCTCGGCGTCGCCGGCGGCCTCGGCGTGGTGTGCGAGCCGCGCGGGATCGGGCGCGCCGGCCGGCGGGGCAGCGAGTGCCGCGAGCGCGGCGCGGTGCAGCGCCGCCTGGCGATGTGGCGCCAACGTCTCCTCGAGCGCCATGCGGGCCAGCTCGTGGCGGAAGGCCACGCCTTCGGCGGTCGCGGTCAGCATGCCCGAACCGAGGCATTCGTCGAGACAGGCCAGCTCCTCCGGCGCCAGCGCCTCGAGCAGCCAGAGCTCGGCCTGCGGTTGGGACACGGCGACCGCGCCGAGCAGCGTCCTCGCCGTCGGGGTCAGGCGCGCGGCGCGGGCGAGCACGGCATCGCGGACGGTCGGTGGGATCTCCCGGTCGCCGCTGGCCAGCACCTCCGAGAGGAAGAACGGGTTGCCGGCCGTCCGGCGGTAGAGCTCTTCGGCGTCGATCCCGTGCGGCTCGGCGAGCTGGGCGACGGCCTCGGGCGACAGCCGTGGGATCTCGCAGCGATCGATCCCTCGCGCGGTGGCCAGCTCCCCGAGGACGACGCGCAGCCCTCGGCGCAGGTCGAGGTCGTCGTCGCGATAGGTGGCGAGGACGAGGACGGGCGCCGACTCGACCTTGCGCGCGAGCAGCCTCAGGACGTCGAGGGTGGCCTCGTCGGCCCAGTGCAGATCCTCGAGCACGAGCACCGTGGGCGCGCTGCGCACGAGCTCGCGCAGCAGCGCCGTCGCCACCTCGTGCGGTCCCGCGCCGCGCTCGGTCACGTGGGCGAGGTCGCCGCCGGTGTCTTCGGCCACGTCGAGCAGCGGGCCCAGGGCGCGCGGCGTGAACAGCGCGTCGCAGCCACCCCACAGGATCCGTGCCGATCCCCGGTGCTGGTCGGTGAACCGGCGCGCGAACGCCGTCTTCCCCGCCCCGGCCTCGCCCCTGACGAGCACGAGGTGCCCGCAGGACGTGCGCCGGACGGCGTCCAGCATCGCCTCCAGCGCACCAAGCTGAAGCTCGCGCTCCAGTAGGTCGCCCGTCTGCGCGAGCCGGATCGCCGCTGCTGTCGACACGAGTTCTACAGATGCCCCCACGTCGATTGTCCACCCGGCACCCGCGCGCCACAAGGCGGGATAACCGCACCCGGCGTCAGGGCCGGACGGAGACCGCCACCACGGGCGAGGCGCCGCTCTGGAACGGCAGTCCGGCCTGGCGCACGATCTTCAGCCGGAAGCGATAGCGGACGGGCCCGGTCGTTCGCTCGAAGCGGTACGCCGTGCGGATGCGCCCGCCGGTGCCGCTGCTCGCCCGCAACTGGCGGAACGAGCGGTAATGGCTGCCCACCTTGGCCTGCAGCGTGACCGCGATGCCGGCCGCCGGGAGCGTGCCCAGGATCCTCCCGGTGAAGACCAGGCGCTGACCGTTGCGCAGGCTGCGCCGGCTCACGTGCAGGGTCATGCCCGCGCGAACGCGGAGGTCCACCGCACCGCTCGAAGCGTTCTCGTGGCTGTCCGAGAACGGGAAATAGACGGCGCGCAGTAGGCGATTGGGATGTCGCGCCGCCGGCCGGTAGACGAAGTCGCCCGCCGAGTCGGTCCGGACGGCGCCGTCGAGGCGCCACTCCTGGCCCTCGGGCTGCTGGCCGATGAAGACCGTCGCGTTGGCGATCGGCTCACCCGACGGAGCGGTCAAGGTGCCGCGCACCGTCGGGCTCTGCGAGAACCGCACCTCCCGCATCGCCCGCAGGACCGAATGGCGCCCTCGCCCCTTGCCGACGTGGCGCACGAACCCGGCAGAAAGCGTCGCGCCGCTGGTGGCACCGTCACCGTTGGCCGCGCGCGCGCCGGAACTGAACCGCGGGTTGAAGAACCGGCCCGCGGCGTAATACCCGGTGGCTCTGAGGTCGTTGACGATCAGCTTTGGCGTGGGCGGGATGAGGGTCGCACGATTGCCGGCTGCGTCTTCGAGATCGACCCCAACGATGTGCTGCCCAGCGGGGAGGGCCGCCACGTCGACGCGAACGTTCCCTGAAGCCTGGATTGGGCAGGGCACGGGGTAGCTGAACTCGCGATCGCCGCGATCCACGCAACGGTCATCCGAGACGGCGGGAACGCGCTCCACGGTGTGGCCGTCAACCTCGACGTCGACACGGAACAGCCCGCTTCCCTTGTCCGACGCGGTGAATGCGAGCGCTTCTGAGCCAGTCCAGAGCACGTCGCTCAGGGCAGGTCCAGCGACCTGGCTCACATCGGGAGCCGACCGATCGATGAGCGTCACGCTCGTGCGCGTAATGCTCAACCGCGGATTGTCCGGTGCCACACCCGGACCGAAGAAGCTGCCCCGGCAGGTCGATCCGGTCGACGCCTGGCAGAGGAGGTACGCGCGAACCCATTGAGCATCCGGCGTAGAGATCGTGTCCGTGGCGTCGAAAGCGTCGCGACGCTCCAGCTGTTGGGCGCTGTTCGACGCCGCGAGACTGACGACGCTTGAGTCCCAATCAGGAGTCGCGTAATCCCCAACGCCGCGCCAGCGGACGCTGGCTGAGACGATCGCGGTGTCAGGCGGAGCTTCGAATCGCCAACCGGCGTAGTCGCCGGCGTTGATGCGCGACCCAGCGAACGAGGCGAACAGCCAGAGCGCGTTCGGTTGATCACATTGATCGTACGCCCCGACGAAATAGAGCCCGGTCGTGTTGCGGACATCCGGAGCCCAACTCGTCCGGCATCCGCTGACGGTGTAGGTCCCGGCATGGGCGACCTCGGGCGAGAGCGAGAGCGCCGCTCCAGCGGCGCACACCACGACAGACCTCGTCAACCAGCCCTGGGCGCGCTGGCCTGGTCGCGGCATCCTGAATCGGTGCGTCATGCCTCTTCTAGGCACCAGCGCCGAAAACTATGCGGAACGGCTCCCGGAATCCAGAGACATCACCCCACCCGTACGCGCATTCGCTTGCTCACCCCGCGCGCGTAAGGGTAGGCGTCGTTGGGACGCAGGCGGATGCGGAAGGCGAAGCGTCCAGCGCTCGCTCTTTGGAAGTGGTAGCGCACCGTGAACGTGCCGCTCCTGCGTGTCCGCGTTGTCGCGAACACTCGCCATCCGACACCGGGCTGGAAGATCTGCAGGTCCAGCGTCACACCCCGCGGCGGAAACGGCCGACCGACGAGACGACCGCTGAATTTCGCGGTACCGCGCGAACGCACGCGCTTGGGGCCGCGGACGCTGATCCGCGCGCGCACGTTGAGGGTGGACGTCGAGCGCGAGACGAAGGCATCGTCGCCCTTGTACGCGCGGTAGGCCAGTCGGAACACGCGCGAGCTGCCCGGTGTCACCCCGAGGTCGAAGCGCCCGTCGGGCCCGCTCGTGATGCCGCCGCGATCGACGTACTGCGCGCCGAGTCGGGCCTCGCGTACGAGGATCCGCACGTCCGCACCGGCGATCGGCTGGCCGTCGGCGCCCTTCAGCGTCCCGCGGATCGTCGCCTTCTTGCCGTAGGACACGAGGCGAGACGGACGTAGGACGAAGACGGCGTGGCGCTGCTTGCCCTTGCCGCGGAAGACCTTGGCCGGGAACCCGGCGACCAGCCGGGCCCCGTCGCCGCCGTTGACACCGTTCAGCGGACCGCGGGCCTGGATGCCGAACGGAGCGCTGACCGTCGTCACACCGGCGGCGTCACTGACGCGCAGGATCAGCGTGCGATGCCCCGCGATCGGCGTCAGCGCCGCGATCGTCTCGTTCTTCACATCCGGGCAGGGCCGCGGGCGCGTGAAGTCGCAGCGGGTCCCGGCGTCGGTGTTGGGCCCGCTGCCGTAGTCCTCAGAGGCGACGACTGACGGGTTGGCAGCGTCGGTCACGTCGACGATCTCGGCGCGCAGGATGCCGGAGTTGTCGGAGGCGCTGAACGTCACAGGCTCATCGCCGGACCGAATGCCCGGGGCGAGCAGGCCCTGACCGGCTTGGACGGCCGTGAGATCCGGCGGGCGGTTGTCTTCGATCGTGACCTTGGAGCCGATGAGCTGGACCTGCGCGACGCTGGCGTCGTCGAGGTTGCAGTTGACCGCCTGGCCCCCGTAGCACCCGGCGTAGAGCGCCATGTTGGCGGCTCGCCCGGCCGTGGTGGCCAGGGTCGAGCTGGCCTTGGTCAGGGTCACGACGCCTGTGTCCGGGGCCGGGCCGCCGGCGCCGTAGTAGTGCTTGTCGGTGTTGATGGACGCCGTCTGGCTGGGACTGGCGTCCCATTGCCCCGTGAGCGAGACGCCGGCGGAGCCGAACGCGACGAGGGTAAAGCCGGTGTTGTTCTGCGTGTGCGTGCCGCTGCTGTTCGTGAAGGTGTTGAAGAGGTGGCGGACCGACAGGTTGAAGTCGGCGATGCGCGTGTCCACCGGCGGGGTCAACACCAGGGCAGACGAGATCCCCGGCGCATAGGCCACGTTGAGCGTCGTCGCGTTGCCAGGCCGCATGAGCGCGATGAGAGGATCGGCGGCGTTCGCGCAGGTCGTGTCCGGCGCCGTGAACGTGGGATCCCCGGCCCCGGAGCTGTTGAGGCCCGCCCACGCGTTGTTGCCGTAGAAGCTCGAGCCGAACTTGCACGAATAGACGTCGTACGTGCCTGCGTGCGCCGTGGCGGGCACCAGCGCGCAGGTGCCGAGGATGGTCGCCAGAAGCGCGCGCCTAACCAATTGCGATCCTCACAGACTTGCTCGTTCCGCGTGCGTACGGATAGCTGTCGCTGGGTCGCAGGCGGATGCGGAATGTGAAGTGCCCGCCTGCGGAGTTGAAGCGGTAGCGCGTCGAATACAGGCCGCCTTTGCGACTGCGGGTGGTCTTCACCGTCCGCCATCCGTGGCCTGGTTGATGAGCCTGCAGCTCGAGCGTCACGCCTCGCGGCGGCAGCGGGCGGCCGGGAAGGCTGCCGCGGAAGCGCACGGTCCCGCGCGAGTGAGCATGCCGCGGCACGTGGATGGTGATCCGTGCCTTCGTCTTGAAGGTCGCGTCGGACTTGGCGGTCAGGCCGTCGTCACCCGGGTAGGCGCGGTAGGCGATGCGCAAGCGCCGCGACGAGCCTCGCGGGAACCTGAAGTTGAAGCGCCCGTCTGCACCGGTGGTGGCGGCGCCGCGATCCACGTAGGGCGCCCCGAGCCGCAGTTCGCGTACCAGGAGGCGCAGCTCGGCGCCCGCCACGGGCTGTCCGGCGGCGTTGCGCAGGATCCCGCGCACCTGCGCGCTATGACCCCAGCCGACCGTGATCGTCGGCCGCAGCACGCCGACACGCC
>Ga0307502_10000433_pt1 | contig 11027 bp, 4 predicted proteins | sample 16_S_MG_FD_201364 | JGI IMG/M metagenome (GOLD analysis project Ga0307502, IMG submission 201364) | Soil microbial communities from Populus trichocarpa stands in riparian zone in the Pacific Northwest, United States - 16_S | ecosystem: Environmental > Terrestrial > Soil > Riparian zone > Trees... | reverse complement strand
TCCATCTCTCCCGTGCATGATGCACGGAAATCGTAGCACGTTACCCGTGCATCATGCACGGGGTTCCCAAGGCGAACTTTCCGTGTATGATGCACGGAATGAGTGAGCTGCAGGCGGCGCTGACCGAGGCCATGGAGCTGATGAACAAGCCCCGGTTCCACTCGACCCTCATCGAGCGGGCCGGCGTCGATCTCGACCGCGCCCTCTTCCCGCTGCTGAGCAGGATCGGCGCCGTGGAACGGATCGGCGTCGTCGAGCTGGCCGCGCAGGCGAACCTGAACCACTCCACCATCAGCAGGCAACTGGCGAAGCTGGAGGACCGCGGCCTGATCACCCGCGCCAAGAGCCCCTCCGACCAGCGGGTCATGGAGGCGTCCGTGACCAGGGCCGGGCGGAGGATGCTCGCCGTGCTCGGCGAGACCCGTGGCCGGGGCCTCGCCGAGATCACAGCCGACTGGAGCGAACGGGACGTGGCCACCCTGACCCGACTGCTCACCAAGCTGACCACCTCCATCCGCGCTTACACAGAAGCTAACGCCTAGGCACGCTCCGGCGTCAGAGGTGATCGGGCGCAATAGGGGTGGGTAGGGGTGGACACCGGGTTGGATACCGGACATCAGGGCACTAGTAGGACCCGCCCCGCCGATTCCCTTGACTCCACTGCCTTGTGGGCCGCGGCCGCGTCCGCGAGCGGGTAGCGGCCGTCGATCCGGACCACGATCTCGCCCTTGCGCATCTGCTCGAACAGCTCGGCCAGGAACTCCTTCGGCGGCCACTCGTCGAAGTAGTGCGGCAGGCAGAACCTGGTGATGAACAGCGAGCCCTTGTCGTTGAGCCGCATCAGGTCGAACGGCGGGACGAACCCGCTCGCCTGCCCGTACACGATCAGGTACCCGCGGGGCGCCAGACTGTCCAGATTGGTGTCGAAGGTTTCCTTGCCGGCGCCGTCGTAGACGACCGCGACACCCTTTCCGGTGATTCGCTTGACATCGGCGACCACGTCGCCGGTGGACAGGACGACCTCGTCGGCGCCCGCCTCCTTCGCAACGGCCACCTTGTGCTCGCTGGACACCACGCCGATCACCCGCGCACCACGCCGCTTGGCGTACTGCGTGATCAGCGAGCCGACGCCGCCCGCGGCGGCCTGCACCATGACCCAGTCGCCCGGCTCCAGCGGGTGCGCCTCGTGGGTGATCTTGTAGGCCAGCAGGCCCTGGATGAGCACCCCGGCCGCCTCGCCGAGGTCGACGCCCTCGGGCACCGGCACGACGACCGCGGCCGGCGCGACCACGTGCGTCGCGTACGCGCCGTCGGCCATGGCCCACGCCACCCGGTCGCCGACCTTGAAGTCGGTCACGCCGGGGCCGACCTCCTCGACGTGGCCGGCGCCCTGGTAGCCGGGTGAGAGCGGGAGCAGCGCGTCCTGCTCGTAGTATTCCTGCTCGGACAGCTGCCCGCGCCGGTTCATGATGTCGAAGAAGGTGACCGCGGCCGCCTCGGTGCGCAGCAGCACCTCGCCCTCGCCGAGCGGCGGCAGGGTCAGGTCCTCGAGCTGGAGGACCTCCGGTCCGCCGAAGGCATGCTGCCTGATGATCTTCATGTCGTACTAGCTCCTTCAGCGGTTGAGGTAGTTGCTGAACGCCTTGATCTGGAAGGCCTGGAATCCGGTGAGGGACACGCCGTCCCTGCTGCGGAACAGGCCGGGCATCGACTGCCCCTGCTTGCCGGTCAGCGCGGCGTAGGCGAAGAGCATCCGGACGCGGCGCCGGCGCTTGCGCTCGTAGGCACGCAGCAGGGACGCCGGGTCGCCCGGCCGGCTCAGCTCGTTGCGCAGCATCCAGGCGTCCTCGAGCGCCTGGTTGGCGCCCATGCCGGTGCGGGGCGGGACGGCGTGCACGGAGTCACCCGCGAGGGTGACCCGGCCCCGGCCCCACCAGCGCGGCACCTTGTGCAGGATGTGCGGAAACACGCTGACGTCGTCGTCGGTGATCGATTCGAGCAGCTCGGGCAGCGGCGAGGCGTAGCCGGCGAACCGGGACCTCAGGTTGGCCACCGGCGAGTCGGTCCGCTCGGTGCCCGGCGCGGGCGGCGGGGCGACGTCGCCGTTGGCCCACGGGGTCTCGAACGCCCAGTACAGCATGCTCTCGCCCAGCGGGTGCATGACGCAGAGCCCGTTCTTGCCGGCCAGGGTCTGTACGCGGTGACTGTTGGTGAGCGGGACGTCCAGCCGGGTGGTGCCGTGCCAGGTGGCCCATCCGGTGTAGCTGGCCACGCTCTCGCCGAACAGGTGCGTGCGCAGCACCGACCGGTGCCCGTCCGCGCCGATGAGGATGTCGGCCTCCAGCACGGTGCCGTCGGCCAGCTTGACCTGGACCGGGTCGTTCGAGCCGACGGGCTCGGCGAACTTCGAGGCGAGCGCGTTGAACCGCAGCGTGCCGGGCGGCAGCTCGGCGGCGATGTGCTCGACCAGCACGCTGCGCCGGATGACGATGTTCGGGCTGTCGAACTTCTCCGCGATGCGGTTCAGCTCGACGCGCACCAGCGGGTCGCCGAACTCGGACTGGATGTCCACCCGGTCCAGCAGGTGGCCGGGCAGCTTCTGGTGCGGGATGCCGAGGTCGCCGAGGATGCCCGTGGCGTTGGGCCACAGGATCACCCCGTACCCGCCCTTGCGCAGCTCACCCGCCTGCTCCAGGACGGTCACCTCGTGCCCGGCCTTGGTGAGGGCGTACGCGGAGGCGACCCCTGCGAGGCCGGCCCCGATGATGATGATTTTCATCGGTTTTCTCCTTGTGTCGAGCCGGCCGGGGTCAGCCGGGGTAACTCGGTGTCTATGCCGGTCTCTGCCAGCCAGTCGGCGAGGGTCGCCGCGCAGGCGGTGGAGTGTTCCTCCAGGATGCTGAAGTGGTTGCCCGGCGACGTGCGAGCATCGTGTGGCAGTGCCCAAAACGCTTGCCACTCAAGGGTTTCCGCGATGCTGTCGGCCCACGCGTCGCCTGCCTTGACCAGCAGGGTCGGCGTGGCGATCGGTGCCGGGTCCCAGCCGCCGAAGATCCGGTGGTAGGCACCCATGGCGGCGAGGCGGGCGTCGTTGGCCATCGCGAACTTGCTCTCCCGCGACAGCATGGCCTCGGCCATGGACGGTTCGAGCGACGGCAGCTGGTCGTAGTCCGGCGCGTACGTGTCGATCAGCGTGAGCGCGGCAGGCGGGCTGCCCAGCTCTTCCAGTCGCTGGGTCACGACGTGTGCGACCCAGCCGCCCGCCGACCGTCCGATGAGGACATACGGGCGGTCGCCGGCGACCTGGCGGATCGAGTACGCGTGCCAGTCGGCCAGTGCGGCCAGCGAGGACGGCACCTTCTGCCCGGTCAGGAAACCCGGCTCCGGGAAGACGAGCACGTCCCGCTGCTCGCGGAAGAACGTCGCGAACCTGGCGTACTCGTGCGGCCCAGACACCGGGCTGAACGACGGCAGGCAGATCAGCAGCGGGCCGCCGTCGCCGGAGGAGAGCCGGTCGGGTTCGACGAGCTCCGGCTCGGTGAACGCCGGCTGCAGCTTCGAGGCGACCTTCAGCAGCTCCAGGCCGTCCTGCGACTGCGCACGCAGGCACGCCTGCCAGTACAGGGTCGCGAGCGGGCCGTCGAACTCCTCCCGCCGTGTCGTCGGGGCCGTGCCGCCGATCTGGCTGTGCAGGTAGTTCGCCAGCGCCTCCGGCGACGGGTGGTCGAAGATCATGTTGGTCGGCAGCTTCAGGCCGGTCGCCGCGGTCAGCCTGTTGCGGAGCTCCAATGCGGTGAGCGAGTCGAAGCCAAGCTCCAGGAACTTGCGGTTGGTCTCGACCGCGGCCGTGTCGGGGTGTCCCAGGATGGCGGCTGCCCTGCTGACCACCAGGTCGAGCAGGATCTCCTTGGCCTCCTGTGTGGACAGTCCGGCGAGCCGGTCCACGATGTTCTGCTCGGCCTGCTCGACCGCCACTGGCTTGACCAGCGACCGCAGCAGCGGCTGGATCTCGCCACCCGCCTGGGGTGCCAGGTCCAGTTTCGCGGTGACCAGCGCGGCAGGGCCCGCGACCCGGGCCGCGTCCATCAACGCCATGCCTTCCACCGTGGACAGTGCGGCGACGCCGCCGCGGCTCATGCGCTCCCGGTCGGCCTCGGCCAGGTGTGCGGTCATGCCGGAGCGTTCGGCCCACAGGCCCCACGCCATCGCCACGCCGGGGAGGCCTGCGGCCCTGCGGTGGGCGGCCAGCGCGTCGAGGAACGCGTTGGCCACGCCGTAGGCGCCCTGGCCGGCGCTGCCGAACGTGGCGGCGGCCGAGGAGAACAGGACGAACTCGGTGACCGGGTGGTTCGCCGTCAGCTCGTGCAGGTTGACCGCGGCGTCCACCTTGGGTGCGAGCACGGTGTCCAGCGACTCGTCGGTGATCGAGGTGAGCAGGCCGTCGGAGATGACGCCTGCGGTGTGGAAGACGGCGGTCAGCTCGACGTCCGAAAGCAACGCCTCGAGCGCGGTCCGGTCCGCGGCGTCACAGGCCTCCAGGCGGACCGTGGCACCTGCCTCGGTCAGCTCGGCGACCAGCTCGGCGGCGCCGGTGGCGGCCGGACCGGAGCGGCTGATCAGCAGCAGGTCCCTGACGCCCGACGCGACCAGGTGACGGGCCAGTGCCGCGCCCAGGGTGCCGGTCGCGCCGGTGACCAGGACGGTCCCGGCCGGGGTGGCCGGCGCGGTGGTGGCGAGTGCCCTGGTCAGCCGCGGGACGAGGACCTCGCCGTCCCGGACGGCGATGATCGGCTCGGCGACGGTGAGTGCCTGGCCGAGCTCGTCGTCCGTGGCGGTGCCGGGGGCGTCGACGAGGGCGAACCGGCCGGGGTGTTCGGCGGCCGCAGCCCGGACCAGGCCGGCGACCGGCGCGAGGCGCAGGTCCGGGGACACGGTGTCGAGCGCGCCGGACGTACGCAACACCAGGCGGCCGTCCTGGTCGGCGGCGAGCCAGTCCCGCAGGTGGCCCAGCACCGTGGTGGCGACCTCGCGAACAGCAGACGGCAGGTCGCCCTGCGGGCTGGCCACGTCGACCACCGTGTTCAGAGAGGCCTGGCCACCCGTGGCCGGCGTCCACTCCAGCGCGAAGAGGTTCGGCGTGTGCTCCGGCGCCGGGCCCTCCAGCCAGAACCGCTGGTGCTGGAAGGGGTAGGTGGGCAGCTCGACCTGGCTCGCGCCTGCGGCGAGGTGGTCGATGCCGACGTTGACGCCACGCACGTGCAGCGCCGTCACCGAGGTGAGGAAGTCGACGAGGTCACCCTGGTCGCGGCGGAGCGTGCCGGCCGCCACCGTGTGCGCGTCGCCGGTGTCGGCGGTGTCCTGGATGGCCATCGTGAGCACCGGGTGCGGGCTGGACTCGACGAAGGCCGCGAAGCCCTCGTCGACCAGCGCGCGGATGCCGGCCTCGAAGTGCACGGTCGACCGAAGGTTGCGGTACCAGTACTCGGCGTCCGCCGGCACGTCCAGCCAGCGGGAGTCCACAGTGGAGTAGAAGGGGATACTCGGTTCCCGCGGCGTGATCCCTGCCAAGGCAGCCAGGATGTCCTCGTGGATGCGTTCCACGTGGGCACAGTGGGACGCGTAGTCCACCGGGATCTGCTTCGCCCGCACGCCTTCCTCGGTGAGTGCGGCCACCAGGTCGGTGACGCCGGTGATGTCGCCGGAGACGACCGTCGCCGCCGGGCCGTTGACCGCGGCGACCGACACGCCGTCGGGTAGCCGGCCGGCCACCTCGCCGGCCGGCAGCGCGATCGACGCCATGCCGCCGATGCCGGTGATCGCCCGGATCGCCTGGCTGCGCAACGCGACCACCTTCGCCGCGTCCTCGAGCGACAGCGCGCCGGAGACGGCGGCCGCGGCGATCTCGCCCTGCGAGTGGCCGATGACCGCGGCCGGACGCAGGCCGTACGACTCCCACAGCGCGGCGAGCGACACGTACACCGCCCACAAGGCAGGCTGCACCACGTCGACCCGCTTCAGCGCCTCGGCGTCACCGAGGACGTCCAGCAGGGACCAGTCCACGACCGGCGACAACGCCGCGGCGCATTCGGCCAGCCGGGCGGCGAACACCGCTGACTCCCGCGCCAGCGCAAGGCCCATGCCGGCCCACTGCGCGCCCTGGCCTGGGAAGACCAGGACCGGGCGGCCGGTGACGTCGGCGTAGCCGGTGATCGGGTCGTTCAGCGCGGCGAGGAAACCCTGCACGTCGGTGGCGACGGCACCCGCCCGGTGCGGGAAGGTGGCGCGGCCGCGCAGCGACCGGGCGACGTTCGCCGTGCCGAGCAGCGGGTGGGCGCGGACGTGGTTGCGTAGCCTGCCGACGGCGTCCAGCGCCGCCTGCTCGGTGCGACCGGACACTAGCCACACCGCAGTACCGTCCACGCGGTTCTCCTCGAGCGCCTCGCCGCCCTCGATGATCACGTGTGCGTTCGTGCCGGAGATGCCGAACGAGGAGATGCCGGCGCGGCGCGGACGGTCACCCGCCGGCCAGGCCTGGCTGTCCGTCAGCAGCTCGATCGCGCCGACGGTCCAGTCGACGTGCGACGACGGCTCGTTCACGTGCAGTGTCGCCGGCAGCTTCTCGTGCCGCAGAGCCATGATCATCTTGATCACGGCGGCGACGCCCGCCGCGGACTGGGTGTGTCCGATGTTGGACTTCACCGAGCCGAGCAACAGCGGCGCGGGGCGGTCCTGGCCATAGGTGGCCAGGAGGGCCTGTGCCTCGATCGGGTCGCCGAGCCGGGTGCCGGTGCCGTGCGCCTCGACCACGTCGACGTCCGAGGTGGACAGTCCGGCGTCGGCGAGCGCGGCCTTGATCACCCGCTCCTGCGAGGGGCCGTTCGGGGCGGTCAGGCCGTTCGACGCGCCGTCCTGGTTCACCGCGGAGCCCTTGACGACCGCGAGGATCCGGTGGCCGTTCCGCCGGGCGTCGGACAGGCGCTCGACCAGCAGCATGCCGGCGCCCTCGGAGAAGCCGGTGCCGTCGGCCGCGTCGGCGAACGCCTTGCACCGGCCGTCCGGCGCGAGCCCGCCCTGGCGGTTGAACTCGATGAACAGTGCCGGGGTCGCGAGCACCGCCACTCCCCCGGCCAGCGCCAGGTCGCAGTCGCCGGCCCGCAGCGAGCGCACCGCGAGATGCAGTGCCACCAGGGACGACGAGCACGCGGTGTCCACCGTGATCGCCGGGCCCTCGAGGCCGAGGGTGTAGGCGATCCGGCCGGACGCGACGCTGCCCGCGCCGCCGTTGCCGAGGAACGGCACGATCTCCTCGGGGACCTCGCCGCCCCGGGTGGTGTAGTCGTGGTACATCAGGCCCGCGAACACGCCGGTCTTGCTGCGCCGCAACGAATGCGGGTCGATACCGGCCTGCTCGACGGCCTCCCACGAGGTCTCCAGCAGCAGGCGCTGCTGGGGGTCCATGGCCAGCGCCTCACGCGGCGAGATCCCGAAGAAGCCGGGGTCGAAGTCGGCCGCGTCGGCGAGGAACCCGCCGGTGCCGGCGCCGACCCAGCCGCGGTCGGCCGGGAACGTGCCGATCGCGTCGCCGCCGTCGGCGAGCAGCGCCCAGAACTCGTCCGGGGTGGTGATCCCGCCGGGCAGCCGGCAGGACATGCCGACGATCGCGACCGGCTCGGTGTGCCGGTCGACCTCCGCCCGCAGCCGCTCGTTGTCCTTCATCGAGGCGCGTAACGCGCTGACGATGCGTTCGGTTTGGTCGCTCATAGCGCACCCTCCAGGCCGAGAGCCAGGTTGACGAGGTCGTCCACGCCCAGTTCGTCGATGGCGGACGTGGTCTCCTCGACCTCGGCCGGCTGCTCTGGCACCAGGTCGACGGCGAGGCGGTCGGCCAGGTCGGCCGGGGTCGGGTAGTCGAACACCAGGGTGGCCGGCAGCCGCAGGCCGGTGACGGCGTGCAGGCGGTTGCGCAGCTCCACCGCGGTGACCGAGTCGAAGCCGAGCTCACGGAACGCCCTGCCGGCCTCGACGGCGTCGGCCGTGGTGTGCCCGAGCACGCCCGCGACCTGTGTGCGGACCAGGTCCAGCAGCAGGTTCTTCTTGTCCTCCACAGTGGACAGCCGGGCCAGGCGCTCGGCCAGTCCCTGCGTGTCCTGCTGGGTGGTCACGGCCTTGCGGGCCGCGCGGACGATGCCCCGCAGCAGCGGCGGGATCGTGCCGCCGGCACGCACCGCGGCCAGGTCGAGCCGTGCCGGCACGACATGGGCGTCGGTGGTGGACAGGGCGGCGTCGAACAGGGCCAGACCGTCCTCTTCGGACAGTGCGACCACGCCGGCCGTGCGCAGCCGGTCCAGCTCGACGTCGGTGAGGTGCCCCGTCATCCCGCTCGGCGCGGCCCACAGGCCCCAGCCGAACGACCTGGTGTTCTGGCGGGTCGCGGCCAGTGCGTCGAGGTACGCGTTGGCCGCGGCGTAGTTGCCCTGGCCGGGGCTGGGGAACGTGGCGGCCGCCGACGAGAAGAGGACCAGCTCGACATCGGCGTCGAGCAGCCCGGCCAGGTTGGCCGCGGCGTCCACCTTGGGGCGCAACACGTTCGCCACCTGGTCGGCGGTCATCGTGTCGATCAGCGCGTCGTCGAGCACGCCGGCCGCGTGGATGACGGTGCGCACCGGGTGCTCGGCGAGCACCGCGGACAGTGCGGCCCGGTCGGCCGCGTCACAGGCCACCGTGGACACCTGAGCGCCCAGCTCGGTCAGCTCGGCGACCAGTTCCGGGGCCTGGCCGGTGCGGCTGGTCAGCACCAGGTCGGTGACGCCGTGTTCGGCCACCAGGTGGCGGGCCAGCGCGCTGCCGATGGTGCCGGTGCCGCCGGTGACGAGCACCGGGCCGGTGACCGGTCGCCGCGGGTCCGGCATCCGCCGGGACAGGCGTGGCACGAACAGTTTCTCGCCGCGGATCGCCACCTCGGGCTCACCCGTCGCCAGCGCGGCCGGGATGAGGGCGTCGTTGTCGCTGTCGACGAGGACGAACCGGTCGCCCTGCTCGGCCTGGGCGGAACGGACCATGCCCCACACGGGCGCGGTGTCCACCGCGCTCGCGTCCGGGCCGGCCGCGCCGCGGGTGACGAACACCAGCTTGGCGTCCTGACGCCAGTCGCGGGTGGCCTCCAGCGCGGCCATCGCCGACTCGTACGGCGTGCCGGCCGGAACCTCGAAGACGACGGCGTCGCCCGCCTCCGCGGAGGTGTCGACCGGGACCGGCGTCCAGTCGACCGCGAACAGCGAGTCGCGGGTGTGGCCGGCACGCAGGGCCTCCTCGCTGATGGGACGGACCACCAGGCCGTCGACGGTGGCCACCGGGGCGCCGGTCATGTCGGCGACCGCGATGGCGACCGAGTCCGGGCCGACGCGGGTCAGGCTGACCCGTACCGCGGTGGCGCCGGCGGCGTGCACGGTGGCGCCGGTGAACGCGAACGGCAGGCCGGCGGTGTCCAGCAGGCCGAGGCCGAGCGGGTGCAGACAGGCGTCCAGCAGGGCCGGGTGCAGGCAGTACCTTGCCGCGTCGGCGCGCAGCGTGGCCGGCTCGGCCGGCAACGCCACCTCGGCGTAGATGGTCTCGCCGGCACGCCACGCCCTGCGCAGGCCCCGGAACGCCGGGCCGTACTCGAAGCCGCCGTCGGCCAGGGCCGAGTAGAGGTCGGTGAGGTCCGCCTCGGTCGCGCCGGGCGGCGGCCACGCGCCGCCGAGGTCGACCGGGGTGCCGGCGACGCTCGACAGGAGGCCGCTGGCGTGCCTGGTCCACGGCTCGTCGAACGCGGCGCCGTTGGGTCGCGAGTGGACGGTCACGGCGCGGCGGCCGCGGTCGTCCGGCGCGCCGACGGCGACCTGGACGGCCACGTCGCCGCGGTTGGGCAGCACCAGCGGCGCCTCGATGGTCAGGTCCTCGACCACCGGGGTGCCGACCTCCTCGCCGGCCCGCAGTGCCAGCTCGACGAATCCCGTGCCGGGCAACAGGACCGTGCCGGACACCGCGTGCCCGGCCAGCCACAGCTGGGCGCCCCGGGTCAGCGAACCGGTCAGCACCAGGCCGTCGGCGTCGGCGAGCGGGACCGCGGCGGCCAGCAGCGGGTGGCCGGTGGCGCCGATGCCCGCGGCCGTGACGTCGCCGGCGCCCGACGGGAGGTCCAGCCAGTACCGGTCGCGCTGGAAGGCGTAGGTCGGCAGGTCGACCACCTGGCCGCGCAGGCCGAAGTCGACGTCGACGCCACGCACGGACAGCTCGGCGGCGCTGCGCAGGAAGCGGCGCAGGCCGCCGTCGCCCCGGCGCAGCGAGCCGACGAGCACGGCCGGCGTCGACGCGGTGTCGACCAGGTCGGCGACGGCCGGGGCCAGCACCGGGTGCGGGCTCGACTCGACGAACACCCGGAACCCGTTGTCCAGCAACGCGCGGACACCGGCCTCGAAGTGCACGGTCGACCGAAGGTTGCGGTACCAGTACTCGGCGTCGGCCGGCACGTCCAGCCAGCGGGAGTCCACTGTGGAGTAGAAGGGGATGCTCGGGGTTCTTGGTGTGATGCCGGCCAGCGCGGCCAGGATGTCCTCGTGGATGCGCTCGACGTGGGCGGAGTGGGAGGCGTAGTCCACCGGGACCCGCTTGGCCCGCACGCCACGGGCGTCCAGCTCGGCGAGCAGCCCGTCGAGTGCGCCGGCATCGCCGGCCACCACCACGGAGTGCGGCCCGTTGATCGCCGCCACCGACACGCCGGCCGGCAGCAGCGGGGTCACCTCGTCGACCGGAAGGCCGATCGAACCCATGCCCCCGATCCCGGTGATCGCCTTGATCGTCTTGCTGCGCAGGGCGACCACCTTCGCCGCGTCCTCGATGGACAGCGCGCCGGCGACGGCCGCCGCGGCGATCTCGCCCTGCGAGTGGCCGATCACGGCGTCCGGGCGGATCCCGTAGGACGCCCACAGCGCCGCCAGCGACACGTACACCGCCCACAAGGTGGGCTGGACCACGTCAACGCGTTCCAG
>Ga0307502_10000432_pt1 | contig 11031 bp, 14 predicted proteins | sample 16_S_MG_FD_201364 | JGI IMG/M metagenome (GOLD analysis project Ga0307502, IMG submission 201364) | Soil microbial communities from Populus trichocarpa stands in riparian zone in the Pacific Northwest, United States - 16_S | ecosystem: Environmental > Terrestrial > Soil > Riparian zone > Trees... | reverse complement strand
GTGACCGCGGTCGGGTCTGCCAGCGCGTCGATGATGCTGAGCTCCGGGATCCACGTGTTGAGGATCGTGATGCTCCTCGCATCTGCCATCCGGTCGGCGAAGACGTGGTAGTCCAGGTTGCGGTGCACTGCCGCGATGCCGGTGGACGGGGCGTCCGCGGGGATGGGCTGTTGCGTCGCGCACTCCGTCGCATCCTGCGGCGCCGGATCGCCCTCGATCGGCCCGTCCGATGCGTGATCCTCGTGGTCGAGCGCGATGAGACGTCGGGCGCACTCGAGCAGCAGGCGCGGCTCCTGGCGGCGGCCAAAGTCGTGGGCGGTGTTCACGAGCGGCAGCCTTGTGGTAGCGCGTGGTGGGCGAGCGCGCCTCGCCGTCCTCGTCCTCACAGGTCCTCAGCTCGCGGATCACGCGGCAGTCGCGACCCGCGGGCAGGCGCTCGAGGTACTCGGGAATCACCCGGTGCAGGATCAGATGGACCTGCGCGGCGTCACTGATACCGACGCCGTGCAGGTGCGCATCGAAGGTCAGGCGCTGTTTCGCTTCAACACCGACCCGAAGGTCGTGCGGGCCTTCTACACGAAGTTCGGCGTGCGGACGTTCGATGGGTTGCATCCCTTCGACGGCGCCGACGGCTGGCGGGCGTTCCTGGCGGTGCAGTTCCGCCCGGTGCTCGACAACGCGCTGCGCGAGGGCGATCGGCCACCACGACAATCCCGCGCAGGCGCGGATCGACTCGATCCGTGCGCTGCCGCCGGGCCTCCGGACGCTGGGAGGGAACGTCAGCACGATCGTCGGCACCTCGACATGAGGTACGCGATCCTGCTCGTCGCACTGTCGGGCCTGCTGTACCTCCGGGCTTACCGGCATCGCGGGCGACCGGCGCGTGGAAACAGTCACCCGGCCGGACGGATCACTCGCGGTGCTGCTCGTGCCGGCCCAATCACCGCACGTGCCCGTGATCCGCGAGCTGCCCGCGGATTTCGACTCCCTCGATGCGCCAGCGAACTGCGCCTCGAGCGGGAGGACCCGCAACTTCAGACCGACGAGCCTAACCGGATCACCCCGTCGCCCAGCAGGCGGCGACCCTCGGCCTGAGCGTGGATCCAGGCTGAAGCTGACAAACGACCGGCCGACGTGCGACGCTTGCATTCATGGGTCGTCGTCGCACAGCTCTGGTCGCGGTTCTCACCATTGTTTCCGGGACGCTCATCGGCGGTTGTGGAGGTGAAGCGACGCAGAGCCTCAGAACCTTCAACGGCCCCGGTTACTCGGTGCTCATGCCCGGGAAGCCCGACCGCTCGGTGAACACGGTGAAGACCGCGGCCGGTGCGGTACGGGTCGTCGCGTATGTCAGCGACAGCGCTGACCGAGCGTTCGCCATCGCCTCCACCACCCTGCCGGCAGGACTGAAGGGCGATCTCGACGGCGCCGTGCAGGGTGCGGCGACCAACATCGGGGGAACGGTCCGCGACAAGACGAAGACCACGCATCAAGGCTTCCCCGCTCGCGACGCGCGTGTGACGGGCGCCAAGGACAAGGACGGCAACGCCGGCACCGTCTTCGCCCGGTTCATCCTTGCCAAAAACCGCCTGTACCAGCTGCAGTTCGTGACAAAGGGTTCCGACGTCAAGTCGCCGGGCGACGAGTACGACAAATTCATCGGCTCACTGAAGATCAAGTAGTCAGTCAGTCGCGTGCGCGGCGGCGTGCTCGCGGATGAGCTGCGCCGAGCGCTCGGGCTGCTCCCAGAAGAACAGGTGCCCGACGCCCTCAAGCAGCTCCAACCTCGCGCCCGGCACCATCGACGCGATCAGGTCGGCGTTGACCGCGGCCAGCATCTGGTCGGCCGAACCGTGGATGACGAGCGTGGGCACGTCCAGTCCGCGCAGCCGTCCGTACGCGTCGTGCTCGACGACCGCCTTGTACTGGGACATCAGCAGCGGGACCGTCGCCGGATACTCGCGAGCGGCCGCGGCGAACATCGAGTAGTTCGTCGCGCTGCCGGCGTAGGCGCGCGAGACGACGAGCTCAAAGCCCGTGCGCAGCACACGCTCGCGGTCGCCCGACAGGACCGCCGCGGTCAGCGCGGACACGACGTCCTGCGAGGTCGGGCGCGATTGGGTGCCGCCGGCACTCGTGCCGCCGAGCGTCAGCGTCGCCAGCCGGGCGGGGACGCTCAGCGCAAGCTCCTGGGCGACCATCCCGCCCATCGAGATCCCCAGCACGTGCGCGCGCTCGATCTCGAGCTCGTCGAGCAGCAGGAGCGCATCCGCAGCGAGATCCGCGGTCGAGGCGTCGTCGGGCAGCGGGCCGCTGCGCCCGACGCCGCGATGGTCGTAGAGGATGAGCTCGAAGTCGCGCTTGAGCTCGCGCAGAAACGGCTCGCCCCAATGGCGGCTGTTTCCGCCCATTCCCTGGATGAGCAGCAGCGGGGCTGCATCGCCCCGGCGCTCGTAGTGCAGCTCGCTTCCCGGGACGGACAGCCTCGGCACCGCCAGAACGCTACAAGGCTGCGACGATGGCGCTGTGAATGCGCTCGGACGCGTGCTCCTGCTCCTCGGCGCCGCCGGGATGCTGATATGCGCCGTACTGCCGTGGGTTACCGTCAAGAGCGTGACGTTCGCGATCGACCTCGGGCTCATCGGCGCCTCGCTGACGCCGGCGTCGCGGACGGTGTCCGGCACGGACACGCCGATCTGGCCAGCCCTCGTCGCCGTCGCGATCGTCGTCGCGATCCTCGGGCTGCTCGGCGTCGCGCGCCGGCTGCTCGCTGCGGTCGGCGCCCTCGCCATCCTGGCCGGCAGCGCGCTGCTGTACTACGTGTCGAACGTCATCGAGATCGAGACGAGCGCCAGCAGCGCGCTCGAGCAGAAGCTCGCCGACCTCCTGCTCACGAGCTCGCCCGGGCCCGGCCCGCCGCTGCTGATCGCCAGCGGGATCGCGATCCTCGGCGGCGCACTGCTGTTGCGGCCATGACGTTCGTGCGGCGCGCTCGCCACCAGACCGCCGTGCTCATCGGGCTGCTGGGTATGAGTGGCGCCGCCTGGACGGTGGCCGCTGCCGCACAGACGCCGCCGGTCTGCCGCCCCGCGACGATCATCGCCGGGCTTGTCGACCGCGGCAAGCTCGGCAAGCAGGACGTGGAGCTCGGGCGTGAGGTGACGACCGTGCGCTGCAGCGACCTCACCGGCGACGGCGTGCGCGATGCCCTCTTCGCGATCGCCAGCGGCGGCACCGCCGGCAACACGAACTTCGGCATCCTGATCGGCCGGGCGGGCGGCGCGCCCGGGCGCCTCGCGCTGTACCGCGACGGCTACAAGATCGGGGTCGCGGCGACCGCCGGGCAGCCCGAGGTGCTGCAGCCGATCTATCGCCGCAACGATCCCAACTGCTGCCCCTCGAGCTTCGAGATCCGGCGCTACCGCTGGACGGGCGAGCGCTTCGCCCTGCGTTCACGCCACAGAACGAGAACCGCGCCGAAGCGGTTCCGCGGCTGAGCCGGGCGCCGCCGGCGAACGCCCGCCCCGGCCCGGAGACGATCGATCGTGACTGTCTCCGGAGCGGGGGTCGCGTCAGCGTCGATCAGGCGTGGGTCAGCTCGCGCTCGGCGGCGCCGAGCACGCTCGTACGGGACTTGTGGGAGCGCTCGTAGGAGCGAACCTTCTTGGCGGTCTCCTCGTCGGCATCGCGCAGGCGCTTGACGATCTCCTCCGCGGTCATGTCGTCGTAGCCGGGCCACGGCTCGTCGCCGCGCATCGCGGCGATGCGGTTGAGGATCGTCGTGCGGCTTCCGTGCTTGCGCTCGTAGGCCTCGATCTTCGCCAGGTCGATCTGCGAGAGCTGCGGGAGCTTCTCGACGATCTCATCGGCTGTGAGCGAGTCGTAGTCGGCGATCGGCAGATCCTCCTCTGACGCAACCGCGCCCTTGACGGCGCCCTCCGTCTCCGTGACACCGGGGACCTTGCGCGCCTGGCGCGTCGCGCGCTTGGCACGCGTCGTGGTCTTCTGGACCGTGTCCTTGGCCTCCCCGGCGACCGCGCGGACCGCGTCGGCGGCACCGGTCTCGCTGAGGTCGTAGACGTGCTCGCCCTTGATCTCGGCGCGGACGACGGCATCGGTGAGCTTCGGGATCTCGCGCAGGATCCGCTCCAGCGCCTTCTCCTCGTCGCCCCGGATCGAGACGGCGAGCTGCGCCGTCGTCTCGTCCCCGAGATCGTTTGCGAGGCGCTCCAGCGCCGTGTACGTCGCGATCTCCAGCGCCTCCGTAGCTGCGGCATCCTTGGCGTTCTTGAGCACCTTCTCCTCGCCGCCCGAGCCGCGCAGGAGATCGAGCGGGGTCTTTGCGAGCGCCAGCGCCTGGTCGGCGACGCTCTGCGCCACGCCGGCGACGGCCTGCACCGGGTTGGCGCCGGCGCCCAGCTCGCGGAGCCGTGCCTTCAGGCGCTTGGAGTGATCTTGCGTTTCGCGAAGGTGGGTTTCGAGCGCGCTGCGGTAGGACCCGCGCGGCGTCATGGCGATCTGGGATTGCAGGACGCGCACGAGGCCGTCCTCCATCGCCTGGGCTTCGGTGAGGTACTGCACGATCTTCTGCTTGGGCTGAGTCATCGGCCGTCGCTCTCCGTTCATGGGGGACAGCGCGGTCTACCCCGGACTACGGCGCACCAAGCAGGAGTTAACGAGATCGACATGTGGCGCCGCGGCTACCCTTCGCCCCACCCCAGGATCTCGCGCTGGCTAACCGCGACGCGCTCGATCGCCTTTTCATACGCGTCCCTCGCCGCCTGCAGAATCTCGGGCGGTGCCGGCTCGGGCGCCCAGCGGTTCTTGATCGGCTCGGTGGCAATCAGCGACTGCAGCTCTTGCGAGGCGGCGCGCAGACGCTCGTGAGCGCGGCGCAGCTCTTGGCGATCCTCCGCTGACAGCTCTCCCGCCTCGGCCACCGGTGCATCATGTCAGTGTGCGGGCAGATCGTGATCGGCGGCGATGGGGCGCGGCGCGTGCGCTGACGGCGCTCGTGCTCGGCCTCGCAATCTGCGCCCCCGCGGGAGCGGACGTCTTCAACGGCCGAATTGCGTTTGCGAGCCTCCGCACCGATCCGACGATGGGCCAGAATCCGGCGGGCGACGTGTTCACGATCAGCCCCGACGGCACGGGACTGCGGCGCCTGACGACGAATCCCGCGAATGACCGCCAGCCCGATTGGTCCCCGGACGGCCGCGACATCGCGTACACGATCAGCAAGCCAAACGCGAGCGCGAACTTCGAGGTCGCGCGCATGACGGCCACGGGACAGCAGCCCCGGCAGCTCACGACGACGGAGACCGGGCAGGCATCGAGCCAGCCGTCGTGGCTGCCCGACGCGAGCGCGATCCTCTTTCGCCGCAGCGGTCCCGGGCGCGTCTCCACGATCTGGCAGATGGGTCCGTTCGGCGAGAGCCCGCAGCTGCGCTTCCAGCCGCCGCACGCGCCCCTGTATCCGAGCATGTCGCCGGACCGGCGGCGGGTGCTGTTCACCGCGATCATGTCGCCCACGGGCGATACGGACCGCGCGATCTTCGCCGTCGCGGCCGGCGGGGGCGAGCCGACGACGCTCTTCGACGTGCCGGGCGCGTTCGACTCCGGACCGGCCTGGTCGCCCGATGGGACGCAGATCGCGTTCGAGAGCAACGCGAACGTCGACGGAGCCAACCCCGAGGGCGACATGGAGATCTGGAAGATGGCCGCCGACGGGTCCCGCCAGACGCAGCTGACGCACAACGCCGTACATGACGAGGGGCCCGCGTGGTCGCCTAACGCCGGCCTGCTCGCCTACACCAGCGGTCCCGACAACGAGCATGGCGACATCCACGTGATGACCCCCGAGGGCGAGCACCAGCGCCAGCTCACGACCTACCCGGGCGAGGACGAGTCACCGGACTGGCAGACGATCCCGGCCCCGCGCACCGACAAGCGCTGCGGGAACGTGGTCGAGGTCGGCCCGGGGGCGCACGACGTTCGCGCGCGCCGTGGCGTGGCCTGCCGTACGGCGCTCGCGCTGGCCGCCCGCTGGGTGCGAGCCGGCCGCCCGAAGCGGATCCGCCGCTTTGCCGTCGCTGTCGAGGACTTCGGTGGAATGCGGCGCGTCGTCTTGACTCGCGCCGACAGGAGGCGTCGCAAGCTCGTCGCGTTCCTGTACCAATCCGGCACGCGGACCGGCTAGCGTGCGCGCCGTGATCATCAGCAAACTCGATTTCATCGCCATCCCGTCCCAGGACGCCGAGCGCTCACGCAGCTTCTACGTCGATACGCTCGGGTTGCGGCCCGACGAGCACGGACGATTCGAGGCCTGGATCGGGGAGACGTGCTTCGGCATCTGGGAGCCCGCGAAGCTCGGCATGACCTTCGCACCGCAGAAGAACGGCCATCTCGCGCTGCACGTCGACGATGTCGCGGCGGCGCGCGCGGAGCTCGAGACCAAGGGCGTCGAGTTCGGCGGCGACACGCTCGACACCGGGGTTTGCCACATGGCCTTCTTCACCGATCCGGACGGCAACGACCTCATGCTGCACCACCGCTACGCCCCGTACGACTGAGCCGTCGCGCGACCGGCGCCGTGCCGGCAGACGTCCTTAGCCGGCAAGCCCTCAACCGCGCGACGCTGGAACGCCAGCTGCTGCTGAGCCGCTCGGCGATGCCCATACTCGATGCGGTCGAGCAACGTGCTGCTGTCACACGCCGACCGCAGTCGTTTCCCCCCTACCGCTCGCACCGCACCGCGCCACCGGCGATCCATGGGAACCGTGCTCAGCGACGGCGTCGTCTGCGCGACCCGGCAGCTGGAGCGCGACAAGGCCGCGTGCGCTTCACGCCACGGGACTGACCGGGCGCGGTAGGAGCGATCGGTACTCCTGCGGCATCTGGGACAGGATGTCGTCCATCTCCTTCGCGCCGGCGGCCTCTCGCAGCGTCGCGAAGACGGCGCGCGTGTGCAGCCGCGCCTGCGCCCGAGTGACGCCCTCACGCTCCGCCACGGCGATGAGGAACTGCTTGAGCGGCATGAGCCGCGCCGACTCGCCGCCCTCGACCCTCCCGTGCTGCAGCGGCGGGTGAAGCTCCGCCGGCAGGCGTTCGAGCAGATCCTCGACCTCGCCGCCGGAGATCTTGAAGGCGAGGGTCTGCAAGACCGCTTCGATCACGAGGCGGCCGGCCGCCTCGTGATCGATTGCGGCTCGGCGGGCGACGCGGTCGATGAACTCCTGCGCCGTCATCGGCCCGTCCGGCGGCGCTTCGAGGTCCGCAAGCGCAGGCTCGTCCAGCAGCGGCGCCTCGAGCTCGCGCGGCAGCTCGGAGGCGAGGTCCGCCAGCTCGTCGTGGCTCAGCGCTTGGCGCAACGCGGCGAAGACGGCGCGGACGTGGCGTCGCACCGCGTCGGGTGCGAGCTGCGCGCGCGACTGGACGCGCCGAAGGAACTCGTCCGCCGAGAACGGCTGCGGACCGCCGCCATCGCGCAGCGATGACCGCAGCTCCTCGGGGAGCTGCTCGGCGACGTCGCGCGCCTCGCCGGGTGAGATTCGCTGTGCGAGCGTCGTGAGCGTCGTCCGCGCAACCCGTTCGGCGGCGTCGCGCCCAATGTCCGCGTCGCGCTGGATCGTCGCGAGGAAGTCCATGTAGCTGAGCGCCATTGAGCGGCTAGATACGCCGCCCGCGCCGGCGCGCAACCGCCGTTCAACACCCGCCGGACGTCGTTCGGCTCGCGGACGTCTCAATCGCGCTCAGCACCCCCTCGGCGATCCGCCGGGGCCGCTCGCCGATGCCGATCACCGCCGCGACGTCACCGCGCGGGTCCACCTCGAGCACCTTCGCCCCGGCCTCGACGGGAACGCCGTCGTGCGTCAGGCCGCGCAAGATCCCGTCCAGCGGCGCGAGGAGCTGCTCGTCGCCGATCCTCGCGACGACCTCTCCGGCGCGTACGGGCTGCGCGATCGCCGCGGTTGTGCGCATGACTCCCGCCGCCTGGGCGTAGACGAAGCGATCGCGACCGTGCCCTTCGAAGCTGCGCGGCTCGCCGCCGAGCTGCTTCGTCGCGCCCTCGCGGACGACAGCGCCGAGGTCGTCGCCCCACTGCGTCTCGATCGACATGTGCGTCGTCTGGCCCGCGACGAAGTTCGGTCCAAGCCCGATCGTCAGCGGCGCGAGGTCGCGCTGATTCTCGGGCTGCACGCGCTTGCGCATGCGCGCGTCGACGAGCACCGCGGGCGCGACGGCGCCGAGCACGTCGGTCAGCTCGGCCGTCGTGACGGGGATAGCCGCGCGACCGGCGAGCGCTGCGGCGAGCTCCTCGACGCCGTCCACGCGACGCGCCTCGATGCCCGCCAGCTCACAGGCGCCGTCGAAGATCGCGTCGGCGAACGCCATCCCGCGCCGCGGTGCCGCGGGCAGCGTGCCGTCGTGGATCACGACCCCGTAGCCGGACCGGAGGAGCAGATGCGCCACCGCCGAGCCCACGTCGCCGCTGCCCCGCACAAGCACGATCGTGGTGGCAGGCTGCATGAGCGGGACGGTATCGTCAGCCGGGCACCGCACTGGTAGCGGCCTCTTCACTGCGAATGGATCGGGTTCCCAGCTGGTCGTCGGTGCCGGCGATCTCGCCCGCAAACAACAGATCGACGATCGCGCGGCGGCCCTGGGTATCGAGGACCTCGTCCGTGATGTCTTCGGCGAGTTCGGCCCGGCCCAGGTGATGAAGGTTCTGCTTGAGAACCTCCGTGAGGCCGCGGTCTGACGTCGCGAGCGCGTACTCCTCGCCGAAGATCCACGGCTCGGCCTCAACGAGCTGATGCAGCTGCGAGCGCTCCTTGAGGTGTCGGCGGTGCACTCTGTCGGTCGTCGGTCCTTGATCGCGCACAGGAACTCCAGCCGATGCGAGATCGCCGCCGAGGCGGAGATGAGCCGTGAGAGCCGCGTGTGGGCGAGCAACCGATCGAGGCGGCCACGCTCTCGCCATTAAGGCCCAGTGCTCGGGTCGCTGTCACCAGCCCCAAAGTACGCTGGCTAAAAGTGCCGTCGTTGGGCGGAGACGGCACCTGAGCGCTCGACGACGATATGAACAAGGGTCGCCGAGGCTGGTCGAAGCGCGAACTGCCGACGCCAACTGCCGATCCGGCACGTCGCTCACCCCTGGCCGTGCCTCGTGGCCGCAGCTTCACGACGTACGCGACGCTCACCTTGGGGCTGGTGGCACGGACCCGAGCACTGGGCCATTAAGGCCAAGCACTTGGTCGAGGATCCGATGGATCTGATCGGGGTTGTGCTCCAAGGCCTCCTTTAGGAGGCGGAGCGTCAGCATCCTTGCCTTCGGCTTGGACGCGTCGATCACCGTCGCGGCCTCGACCGCGACCAAATCGAAGGTTTGGCGTGTCGCACGCTCGGCGCTGGTCGACGGCTCGCCGTCGAACGGGTAGTACCCGTTGCGCTTCCAGGCGTCGATGACCTCTCGTCGCCGCTGGTCTCGATGTTCGTCGAGCGCGAGCTGTAGCTGTAGCTCGGCCTCCCGGGAAACCGCGCCCAGCGGGGCCTCGTCAAGCCCAGCGGTCGGAAGCTCTCGGGCGTACTCACTGGTTCGGTTCCAGCGCAGGTACGCCGTGAAGCTGGCGCCGTGGCTTTCGGCCTTGGCGGGATTGGCGAGCAGAATTGTACCGTCGCGGTCGCAGAAATGCAGCTGAGCGTCGGGCCTGACCTTGCGCTTCCAGATCAGGAGCGTAAGCAGAGCGTCCTCGCCTCGCGCGCGATAGGGATGTCACGCTCATACAGCAGGAGATCGGCTACATCGAGACGACGGTCAGCGAAGGTGATGTCGACGCCCTGGGCCCGTATGGCGATCGCGAACGTGGTGAGCAGCCGCTCGTAGGCCGTCTCGCCGTGGATCCCGGTCGGCGGTTCGGCGAAGTTCGTCAACGTCACCACTGTCCCGAGAGGTCCCGTCGTCGCAACGGCGTCGCTGACTTCAGCGTCCTCACGTGACGTGGCGTTGACGGTGATCGTGAGCTACTCGCGCGAGCCGCCCAGCTCGCTCACGCTGCGCCAGCGCGCCGTTCCTCCGTGCTTGAAGACCGACAAGCGCCCCTCGCTTTTGCTGCCGTGGAGAGTGCGCAGCCCGTTCTTGGAGTTGCCCCGGCCTTCCAAGAGTCTCCGAGCACGCCGAACTCGCGATGAGCTGTCGCCATGTCGATCCCGTGGCCGTCGTCCGTCACGCGAATCTCGGCGACACGGTCGTCGAGCTCCGCGATGTCGACCTGAACGCGGCCGGCCTCGGCGTCGATTGCGTTCCAAATGAGCTGCGCCAGCCCATCGAGCATCCCGTTCCTCGAGATGTCCGCGAGATGACTTTGTCCGACTTGAAGATGCAGAAGCACACGGTGATCCTCCCAGCCGGACCGGACCTAGTTTGTCGGGCCGGCTGAGGAGCATCGATCGGAAAGTCACGGCCGGCTTGAGCGTCGCTTGTCAGCCACCGGCGCTTCGGCGTTCTGCGCGCTGGCTATGGCCAGTCAAGCTGCTCGGCGAGCTCGATCGGTCCGAGCTTGATCAGTGCGCTTTGCTGGACGGGCTGGTACTCGCCCTCTTGCAGGCCGAGCCAGGTGACCGTCCGTTCGGTTGGGTCGATGATCAGAACCTCGTCGACGTGGTGGGCGGCGTAGAACGGGAGCTTTTGCCAGGTCTCATCGTCCGGGGAGAGGATCTCCACGACGAGTGCGGCGGTCGAGAGCCACACGCCGGCTGCTCCGGGGCGGTGTAGTCCTCCGTCGGGCACGCGGAAGTCGTGCTCAGACTCGCCCAGGTTGAACTCGCTGATCGCCGCCAGCAGTCCGCCGGCGCGCGCCGGGGGACCCAGCAGCTCGGCAAGCTGTTGGCTGATGCGTGCGTGCTCGAAGCTGGGGCCGGGAACCATGTGGTGGACACCCTGCCAGACCTCGTCGAGGCGGTCGACGCCGGCTTGGCGGCGACGCTCGAGCAGCGCTTCGAGCTCCGGTGGGGGGCTGCCGAGCACAAGCG
>Ga0307502_10000431_pt1 | contig 11049 bp, 7 predicted proteins | sample 16_S_MG_FD_201364 | JGI IMG/M metagenome (GOLD analysis project Ga0307502, IMG submission 201364) | Soil microbial communities from Populus trichocarpa stands in riparian zone in the Pacific Northwest, United States - 16_S | ecosystem: Environmental > Terrestrial > Soil > Riparian zone > Trees... | reverse complement strand
GCCGCCATGCCCACCATCGTCACCCTCCCCGGCGACGGGATCGGCCCCGAGATCATCGCCCCGGCGCTCGAACTGCTGCGCGCGATCAGCGCTGACTTCTCCTTCGACGAGCACCTCTTCGGCGGCGCCGCGATCGACGTCCATGGGATCGCGCTCACCGACGAGACCCTGAATGCGTGCAAGCGGGCCGACGCGATCCTGCTCGCTGCTGTCGGCGGCCCGAACTGGGACACGACCGACCCCGACGCGCCACGTCCCGAGCAGGGCCTACTCGGCCTGCGCAAGGGCCTGGGCCTGTTCGCCAACCTGCGTCCCGTCCGTCCGCTGCCCGCGCTCTACGACGCCAGCCCGCTCAAGCGCGAGCGCATCGAGGGCACCGACCTGCTCGTCGTCCGCGAGCTGACGGGCGGAATCTACTTTGGCGCCAAGACGCGCACCGCCCGCAGCGCCAGCGACCTATGCGAGTACAGCGTCGAGGAGGTCGACCGGATCGCGCGCGTCGCATTCGACGCTGCCCGCGGACGTCGCAAGAAGGTGGCCAGCGTCGACAAGGCCAACGTGCTGGAGACGTCGCGTCAGTGGCGCGAGGTCGTCCACCTCGTCCACGAGGCGAACTACGACGACATCCAGCTCACCGATGTCCTCGTCGACAACGCCGCGATGCAGCTCATCGCCCGCCCGGCCGACTTCGACGTCATCGTCACCGAGAACCTGTTCGGCGACATCCTCAGCGACGAGGCGGCGATGATCACCGGCTCGATCGGGATGCTGCCCAGCGCGAGTCTCGGCCAGCCGGGAGATCCCGGGCTCTTCGAGCCGGTCCACGGCTCCGCGCCGGACATCGCGGGAACCGGCGCGGCGAACCCGCTGGCGATGTTCCTGTCGGTCGCGCTCATGCTTCGTCACGGTCTGGGTCGCGAATCGGACGCCGTCGCCCTAGAATCGGCCGTGGACCGCGCGCTCGACGCGGGCCTTCGAACCCGAGACCTTGGCGGTGATGCCACCACAGCGGAGGCGACCCAGGCCGTTCTCGACAACCTCTAGGAGCACTCAGTGAAGCAAGCGGATCTCATCTGGATGAACGGCGAGTTCGTCAAGTGGGAGGACGCCAAGGTTCACGTACTCACGCACGGACTGCACTACGGCACGGGCGTGTTCGAGGGCATGCGTTGCTACGACACCGAGATCGGGCCGGCGGTCTTCCGCCACCAGGACCACCTGCGGCGGCTCGGTCGCTCGGCCGAGCTCTACTACATGCCGATGCCCTACGACGGCGAGGCTCTGCGCGCGGCCACGCACGAGCTGATCGGCCGCAACGGGCTGCACTCCTGCTACATCCGCCCGATCGCCTACCGCGGTTACGGCCAGATGGGCCTGAACCCGCTGGAAGCGCCGGTCGACGTCGCGATCGCCGTCTGGGAGTGGGGCGCGTACCTCGGCGAGGAGGGCAAGCGCAACGGCATCCGCGCGAAGGTCTCGAGCTGGCGGCGCATCAGTCCCGAGTCGCTGATCCCCAGCGCGAAGGCGTCTGGTCAGTACCTCAACAGCATCCTCGCGAAGATCGAGTCGACGAAGGCCGGATACGAAGAGGCGGTGCTGCTCGACGACCACGGCAACGTCTGCGAGGGCACGGGCGAGAACATCTTCGTGATCTGGGAGGGACGGATCGTCACCCCGCCGCCCGCGGCCTCGATCCTGGACGGCATCACGCGCAAATCCGTGATCCAGATCGCTCGCGACCTCGGCTTCGAGGTCATCGAGCGCGACATCGCCCGGGCGGAGCTCTATCTCGCCGACGAGGTCTTCATGACCGGCACCGCAGCCGAACTCGTCCCCGTGCGCGAGATCGACGATCACACGATCGGCGACGGCAAACCGGGCGAGGTCACCCACGCGGTGCAGGCCGTGTTCGAGGACGCCCTGTATGGCCGCAGTGAGACTTATCGGGAGTGGCTGGATCCGGTCCCCGCACGGGCTGAGGCGAAGGTCGCATAGGACCAACCGATTTCATGACCCAGATCGAGCTCTACGACGCCACGCTGCGCGACGGCATGGGCGGCGGCGGGATGTCGCTCACCGCCGAGGAGAAGGTGCGCCTCGTGCGCCGCCTCGACGCCCTCGGCGTGCATCTCGTCGAGGCTGGCTTCCCGGCGTCCAACCCCAAGGAGGCCGAGCTCTTCGCGCTGCTCGAGCACGAGCCGCTGCGAAGCTCGACGATCGCGGCCTTCGGGATGACGCGCCGGCGTGGAGTCGCCGCCGAGCAGGACGCCGGCCTGCGCGTGCTCGCCGACTGCTTTGCGCCCGTGTGCACGATCGTCGGCAAGACCTGGACGCTGCACGTCGACAAGGTCGTCCGCGTCTCGCGTGAGGAGAACCTGGCGATGATCGCCGAGTCGGTCGCGTTTCTCGTCGCCCAGGGCAAGCGCGTGATCTTCGACGCCGAGCACCTCTTCGACGGGATCCGCGCCGACCGCGACTATGCCCTGCAATGCCTTCGTGTTGCCGCCGGCGCCGGCGCCGAGCGGCTCGTGCTATGCGACACGAACGGCCCCTCGCTGCCGAGCCAGGTCGCGGCCACGGTCGCCGACATCGTGCAGGAGCTGCCCGGCGTTGCGCTCGGGATCCACTGCCACAACGACGGCGGCTGCGCGGTCGCCAACAGCCTGATGGCCGTCGAGGCCGGGGCGACGCAGGTGCAGGGCACGCTGAACGGCATCGGCGAGCGCACCGGCAACGCGAACCTGATCACGATCATCGCCAACCTCCAGCTCAAGCTCGGTCACCGCGTCGTCGACGACGAGCAGCTGCGGCGCCTGACCGAGACGGCTCACTTCACCGACGAGCTGCTGAACCGCCAGACCGACGCGGCACAGCCGTACGTCGGCAAGAACGCGTTCGCCCACAAGGCCGGCCTGCACGCGGCGGGCATCCGCCAGGACGCGACGACGTTCGAGCACATCGACCCCGCGCTCGTCGGCAACCGCAACGAGCTGCTGATCTCCGAGCTCTCCGGGAGGGGGACGGTCGCCGACAAGGCCGAGCGCGCGGGACTCGACCTCGACGCCGCGGTGACGGCACGGGTGCTCGAGCGCATGAAGGCGCTGGAGCACGACGGCTACCAGTTCGAAGCCGCCGACGGGTCGTTCGAACTGCTGCTGCGCAAGGAGTCCGGCGACTACGAGCCGCTGTTCAGGCTGGAGTCCTGGCGCGTCATCGTCGAGCAGCGCGCCGACGGCAAGGTCGAGACCGAGGCGACGATCAAGATCTGGGTCGACGGCGACCGCTACGTACGCACGGCGGAGGGCAACGGTCCGGTCAACGCGCTCGACGCCGCGCTGCGCGCCGTGTTCACAGAGACCCACCCGCATCTGGCCGACATCTGGCTGTCGAACTTCAAGGTCCGCATCCTCGACGAGACGAACGGCTCGGATGCGAGCATCAGAGTCCACATCGAGAGCACCGACGGGTTCGAGACGTGGGGCTCGATCGGCGTCTCGACGAACCTCATCGGAGCCTCCTGGGTCGCGCTCGTGGACTCGCTCGAGTACGCCGAGCAGCCCAGCCGCGTGCGCGGCACCGCGGCGCCGTGACGGTCGGCGCGGAGGAGATCCCGCTTGCCCGGCCGGTCCTCGGCGACGCCGAGGAGCAGGCTGTGCGGGAAGTCCTGCAGTCGGGCCAGCTGTCGCTGGGCACGCAGGCGCCCGCGTTCGAAGAGGCCTTCGCACGGCGGCTCGGAGTCGCGCACGCGAGCGCGGTATCGAGCGGGACCGCCGGCCTGCACCTCGCGCTGCGAGCTGCCGGCGTGCGTGACGGCGACGAGGTGGTGACGACGCCGTTCTCGTTCGTCGCGAGCGCGAACGCGCCGCTGTTCGAGCGTGCGCGGCCGGTCTTCGCCGACATCGACCCGCGGACGCTGAACCTCGCCCCCGACGCGGCCGCCGCGGCGATCACCGACCGCACGACCGCGCTGCTGCCGGTCCACATCTTCGGCTACCCAGCCGACCTGCCCGCATTCGAGCGCCTCGGCCTGCCGATCGTCGAGGACGCCTGCGAGGCGCTCGGCGCCGTTCACGGCGACGGTACGCCGGTCGGCGGTCGCGGCCATCCGGCGGCCTTCGGCTTCTACGCCAACAAGCAGCTGACGACCGGCGAGGGCGGGATGGTCACGACATCCGACGGGGCGGTCAAGGAGCGCATCGACTCCGAGCGCAACCAGGGCCGCTCGCCCGACATGGGCTGGTTGGACCACGATCGGCTGGGCTTCAACTACCGCCTGAGCGAGATCGCCTGCGCGATCGGCCTGGTGCAGCTGCAGCGCCTCGACGACATGCTCGCAAGCCGGGCCCGCGTCGCCGCGACCTACCGCGAGGCGCTCGCCGGCATCGAGGGCGTCCAGCTGCCCTGCGAGGACGCCGGCGGTGACCGCCGCGGCTGGTTCGTCTTCGTGGCGCAGCTCCCGCGCGACAGCGACCGCGACGCGACGATCCGCTCGCTGCGGGCGCTGGGCGTCCAGTCCAAGCCCTACCTGCCCGCGATCCACCTGATGACGTACTACCGCGAGACGTTCGGCCACCGCGAGGGTGAGTTCCCGGTCTGCGAGGACGTCGCCGCACGGTCCGTCGCGCTGCCGTTCTTCCCCGAGCTCACCGAGGGTCAGATCGAGCGCGTTGCCACCGCGCTGCGATCGGTGCTCGGCCAGGATTAGGGCATGTCGCGCTTCTCCGAGCCGCAGCACCCGGACTTCCGGCGGATGAACACGTCGCTGAGCTTCGACCAGCGGTTGTGGCCGCAGGACATCGCCCAGTCGCGCGCCCACGCCCGGATGCTCGCGGCGCGGGGGATCATCGGCGACGACGACCGCGACGCGTTGCTGGAGGCGCTCGACGCGGCGGCGGCCGAGCTCGAAGCCGGCACGTTCGGATTTCAGGCCGGCGACGAGGACATCCACATGGCCGTGGAGCGGCGCGTCACGGAGCTCGCAGGCGCCGCCGGCGGAAGGCTGCACACCGCGCGTTCGCGCAACGACCAGGTCGCGACCGACGTCGCGCTGTTCACCCGCGAGGCCGCGCGCCGCGCGGCACGCGCCGCCGAAAGGCTCGCCGGCGCGCTCGCCGACGCGGCACAGCGCCACCTCGACTGGGCGCTGCCCGGCTACACCCACCTCCAGCGCGCCCAACCCGTGTACCTGTCTCACCATCTGCTCGCCTACGTCTGGATGCTCCTGCGCGACCGCGAGCGCTTCGCGTTCGTCGAGCGCGGGACGGCCGCCCTGCCGCTCGGCGCCGGAGCGCTCGCGGGCGTGAACTTCGACACCGACCGCGGCGCGGTCGCGTCCGAGCTGGGCTTCGAGCGGGTCGCGCCCAACTCGATCGACGCCGTCTCCAACCGCGACTTCGTCCTGGACTACCTGGCCGCGGCCGCGACCTGCGCCACGCACCTCAGCCGGCTCGGGGCGGAGCTCGTGCTCTGGTCCAGCGAGGAGTTCGGCTTCGTGACCCTGCCTGACGCGTGGACGTCTGGCTCGTCGATCATGCCGCAGAAGAAGAACCCCGACGCGGCCGAGCTGCTGCGCGCGAAGGCGCCGCGGATCGTCGCCCATCTCAGCGCTCTGCACGGCGTCATGCACGGCCTCCCGCTGACCTACAACAAGGACATGCAGGAGGACAAGGAGCACCTCTTCGACGCGGTCGACACGCTCGAGCTCTGCCTCGCGGCGGCCGCCGGCATGATCCGCGGCGCGCGCTTCGATCGCGAGCGAATGGCCGCCGCCGCGTCCGACGATCTCATCGCCGCGACCGATGTGGCCGACCTGCTCGTCAGGGCGGGCGTGCCGTTCCGCGAGTGCCACGGCATCGTCGCCGGACTCGTTCGCATCGCCGTCGACTCCGGGCGCTCGCTCGGCGACCTGACCGACGAGGAGCTCCAGCTCGCATCGCAACGGCTCGATCCGGCGGCGTTCCGCGGCGTGCTTGCTCGAAGCTCGTGGCTCGAGTCGAAGGTCAGCGAGGGCGGAACGGCCCTGGCGCGCGTGCGCGAGCAGCTCGAGGCCGCCCGCAGCGCGCTCGCGGCGTGAGCGACCGGCACCTGCGGGCACTCGAGCTGCCGGTCGTCGACGCGGCGCGGATGCTCGTCGGCTGCACGATCACCTACGGCGAGGCAAGCGGGGTGATCGTCGAGACCGAGGCCTACCACGAGACGGAGCCCGCGTGCCACGCCTTCGCCGGGTTCACCGCCCGCACGTGGCCGCTCTTCGAAGCACCCGGGATCGCGTACGTCTACCGCTCCTATGGCGTTCACGCGCTGCTGAACGTCGTCGTCGAGGCGGCCGGCGTAGGCGCCGCCGTGCTGATCCGCGCGTTGGAGCCGCGCAGCGGGTTGGCGCAGATGCACGCGCGCCGCGGCCGCGAGCGCCCGACGGACCTCTGCTCCGGCCCCGGCAAGCTGACGCAGGCGCTCGGCATCGGCCTTGATCTGAACGCCACCTCGCTACTGGCCGGCCCGATCCGCCTCGGACCGCCGCCCCCCGACCGCGTCGAGCCGCGGGTCACGGTCGGCCGGCGAATCGGGATCACGCGCGCCGTCGAGCTGCCGTGGCGCTTCTGCGCTGCGGGCAACCGCAACGTGTCGCGCCCCTGGCCACCGGGGCTGCTCGTCGTGGCGTAAGGAGGCATAGACATCCTGGAACGACGTGGATCCGCGGCTACGGCGGCGCCGGCGCTCCGCCGGCCGGTGGCGGCGCGGGCGCGGGCCCGGGCGGTTGCGCGGGAGCCGTCGGGGGCGCGGGCGCGGGAGCAGGGGCCGGTACGGGCGTCTGCGGCGGCGCCGGCGACGCGCCTCCGGCGGGCGGCGTGCCGTCAGCACCGCCACCGGCCGGCGCCGGACCGGCCGGCGTGCCTCCGTCGGCGTCGGTGCCAGGCGTCGTGGTCGTCTGCTGCGTCTTGGCCGACGGCGCGCTCGTCGCAGGCAGCGGCGTGGTCGCCGTCGGGTCCGTCGCGAGGCCGGCCTCGAGGCAGCGCTTGGACGGCATCTCGTCGGGCTTGAGCTTGTCCTGCTCGGACGCGCACTCCTTCTCCAGGCGCTGCTTCTGGGTGTCCAGCACCGCGAGCATGAAGTCGTGCCAGATCTGCGCCGGGAAGGTGCCGCCGGCCACCGGCTGTCCGCGGTATTCGGTCCGCATCGGACGTAGCTCGTTGGGATATCCGACCCAGACGGCAACCGTGAGCTTGTCGGTCGCGCCGACGAACCAGGCGTCGCCGTAGTTCTCGGTCGTGCCGGTCTTGCCCCACGCCACCACGTTGGGAAGCTGGGCGACCTGTGCGGTGCCCACCTTGATGACCGATTCCAGCAGGTGCGTCGTCTCCTGGGCCACGGCCTTGGGCAGAACGCGGCGAGAGCGCGGGGCATTGCGCGCCCGCACCTCCTCGCGCTTGTCGCGCAGCGTGACCCGCCGGATCCCGACCGGGCCGCGATCCGGTGCCCCCAGCGAGCCCGTCACCTGGATCCCACCCGTCGCGAACGTCTGGTAGGCGTGCGCGAGGTCCAGCGGCGTGACGCCGTGCCTCAGGCCGCCGAGCGAGATGGCGTAGTTGCTGGACACCGGCGTACGGATGCCCATCCGCTTCGCGGTCCGGGCGATGCGCTTGGTGCCGGCCTTGATGCCGACCTGGGCGTACACCGAGTTATCCGAGAACGTCGTCGCGCGCGCGAGCGTGCTGATCCCCGAATAGTTGCTTTCGTAGTTGTTGACCGTGAACTTCTCGGTGCTGTTGGGGATATTGATCACCTGGCGCTTGGAGGTCCAGGTCGAGTTCGGCGAGATCCCCTGGCGCAGCGCGGTCGCGAGCACGAACGGCTTGAACGCCGAGCCCGGCTGGCGCTGGCCCTGTGTAGCGAGGTTGAACGGCACCTTCGAGTAGTCGCTGCCGCCGACCATCGCCCGCACCTCGCCGGTGCGGTTGTCGATTGCCACGAGCGCCGCGTTCGGGCCTGCGGGCGGGTTGCCGAGCCAGCGCGTGACCGCGTTCTCGGCGGCGCGCTGGAGGCCGAGATCGAGCGTCGTCTGAACGCGCAGGCCGCCGATCAGCGCCGTCCGAGCGCCGAAGCGGTCGACGAGCTGCTGGCGCACCCAGGTCGTGAAGTACGCCGCGGACTTGCTGGCGGACTGGACGCCGGGCGGCTTGATCGTGTCCCTCGACGGCAGCTGCTCGGCGCGTCCACGCAGGTACTCGTCGCTCGTGAGATAGCCCTGCTCGAGCATCTTCGACAGCACGAGATCGCGGCGCCGCTTCGCGTCGATCGGGTTGGCGATCGGATCGAACGCGCTCGGCGACGCCACCATGCCGGCCAGCAGCGCGGCCTCGTGTGGCTTGAGCTGGCTCGCGCAGCGGTTGCCGATCTTGCCACAGCCCAGGTGGTTGACGTCCTGGCTGAAGTACGTACGCGCTGCCGACTCGATCCCGTAGGCGCCGTTGCCGAAGTAGATCGAGTTCAGGTACTCGGTCAGGATCTTCTCCTTGGACCACTTGCGCGTGAGGTGGTAGGCGAGCGCGGCCTCGCGCACCTTCTCCAAGACCGTGCGCCGGCGCTGTGCCTGCGTCGCGTTCTTGACGAACTGCTGCGTGATCGTCGAGCCGCCCTGGACGGCCCTGCCGCTCGTGATGTCCTGCCCCAGCGCGCGGGCGATGCCGCGCAGGTCGACGCCGTCGTTCTGGTAGAAGCGCTGATCCTCGATCGCGATGATCGCGTGCTGCATCGCCAGCGCGATGTCCTTCGACGGAACGATGATCCGGCCGTTGTCGGCGAGCGTCGCCAAGTACGTGTGATGGACGTCCGTCATCACGGAGTTCTGCGCGCGCTTGAACTCGGTGCGGTTCTCGAGCGCCGGCAGATCCGAGGCAACCGCCATCATCATCCCGAAGGCCGTCGAGACGAGCGCGAGGATCGACAGACCGAAGAGGATCAGCGCAAGACGCAGCCGCTTCAGGCGCGGCCGTCCGAGCGGTGGGTCCGAGAGGACCGGGATGTCGTGGCGTTCTGGATCCTTCATACCGCGAAGGCGGGAACCTCAGCTTCCATGCATGGAAAGGAACCCGCGGCACCGTGGATGACGACGGGCGGCAGCGACGCCACGGGCGCGCCGGACTCTAGCATTGGCCCCGTGACGAAATCAGCCGCCACCGACGCTGGCTTCCTGGCGCGCGACGCGGTCGATTGCCTGCCCCTGGGCGCGCTCGAGCGCAAGCTGGCCTCTGGCCGACCGCTGCGAGTCAAGCTCGGGCTCGATCCAACGGCGCCGGACGTCCACCTCGGGCACACGGTCGTGCTGCGCAAGCTGCGCGAGTTCCAGGATCGGGGCCACGTCGTCGTCCTCATCATCGGTGACTACACGGCCCGCGTCGGCGACCCCAGCGGGCGTTCGTCGACCCGGCCGGTGCTGTCGGGCGAGCAGATCGACGCCAACGCCCGCACGTATGTCCAGCAGGCGGCCAAGGTGCTCGATCGCGATCGCATCGAGCTGCGCCACAACTCCGAATGGCTGGACATGCGCATGGAACAGCTGTTCGCGCTGACGCGGACGACGACGGTGGCTCAGCTGCTCGAGCGCGACGACTTCGCCAAGCGCTACGCCGCCGGCGAGCCGATATCGATCCTCGAGCTGCTGTATCCGCTGATGCAGGCCTACGACTCCGTCGCCGTGCGCGCGGACGTCGAGCTCGGCGGCACCGACCAGAAGTTCAACCTGCTGCTCGGCCGCGACGTGCAGCGCGCGTATGGAGTCGACGAGCAGGTCGTGCTGACGATGCCGATCCTCGCCGGGCTCGACGGTGAGCGCAAGATGTCCAAGTCGCTGGGCAACCAGATCGGCGTGAGCGAGCCGCCCGACGAGCTCTACGGCAAGACCCTGAGCCTGCCCGACGCGGCGATGGGCGGGTGGTACTCGCTGCTGCTCGGCGAGGCGACGCCTGAAGACCTTTCCGCGCGTGACGCCAAGCACGCCCTAGCGCGACGGCTCGTCGAGCGCTTCCACTCTCCCCGGGCGGCCGATGCTGCGGCCGCGCACTTCGACCGCGTCTTCGTGCGGCGCGAGCTGCCGGAGGAGATCGAGGAGGCGCGATTCGAAGCGGCCAACGGGACCGTGCACATTCCGGCGCTCGTCGCCGAGATCGCCGGGGGTTCGCGGTCGGATGCGAGGCGGATGCTCGCGCAGGGTGCGGTCAAGTTGGATGGCGAGGTACTGGGGGAGGACGACCTGGAGCTGGCGCCCGAGCGCCTGGATGGTGCCGTTTTGCAGGTGGGAAAGCGCCGGACCCGGCGGCTGCGGGCGGCGGGATGAACGACGGCCGCACGGTACGTCCGCCCGAGCTGTCTATACTGCGCGCTGAGCCGGTCCCTGTGCTCCGTTCAGCCCTCACAAGGGTCCCTCGGAGCGCTATACTGGCCCGTCCTGTCTGCGATCGGCCTATGATCGCTGGAGCGCAGGTTCTGGGAGGAGTCCCCTCCACGGGAGCGCGCGACGGTCTTTGAAAACTCAACAGCATGCGCACCTGGATCGACTACCTAGCGATCCGGTGTGCGTCCAGGTTCGATCCCTCGCTACCCAGCCGGGCGCGAGGGACCTGAGAAATAAGAAACCCGTCATCGATCGCGGTGCCGCGTGTATTGGCATCGCACATGGTCATGACAGCTCTACGTGACGAAGGGCCGGTCCTTCGGGTCCAGCCCTTCAGCAGTTCTTCACGGAGAGTTTGATCCTGGCTCAGGACGAACGCTGGCGGCGTGCTTAACACATGCAAGTGGAGCGACGAACCGGGGCTTGCCCTGGGGCAGAGCCGCGAACGGGTGAGTAACACGTGGGTTACCTGCCCCGATGACCGGGACAACCCGAGGAAACTCGGGCTAATACCGGATGTGGTCTTCGGACCAAAGGAAGCTTCGGCCTCCGCATCGGGATGGGCCCGCGGCGCATTAGCTTGTTGGTGGGGTAACGGCCTACCAAGGCGACGATGCGTAGCTGGTCTGAGAGGACGATCAGCCACACTGGGACTGAGA
>Ga0307502_10000430_pt1 | contig 11052 bp, 8 predicted proteins | sample 16_S_MG_FD_201364 | JGI IMG/M metagenome (GOLD analysis project Ga0307502, IMG submission 201364) | Soil microbial communities from Populus trichocarpa stands in riparian zone in the Pacific Northwest, United States - 16_S | ecosystem: Environmental > Terrestrial > Soil > Riparian zone > Trees... | reverse complement strand
GGCCACCGCGCTGCTGCCCTTCGACGGGGCGGACGACGACCGCACCTCGATCGTCGCCGGCGACCGCGTGCTGCTGATCATCGCCCACGACGCCGAGCTCGCCCGCGACGCCCTGGCCGCGGCGCGCGCGCGGAGCTTCCGCTGCCTCGTCGCCCGGCGCGCGCCGCTCGGCCTGGCGCTGGCGCGCGAGTACCGCCCCGAGGCGGTGCTCATCTTCTCCGCCGACGGCCGTGGCGAGATCCTGCTCAGCCAGCTCAAGCAGCATCCCGAGACCCGTCACCGCCCGGTCTACGTGGTCGGCCCGGCCGGCGGGCGGATGTCGGCTCTGCGGGCCGGCGCCGCGGGGTACCTGGAGGGCGCCCGCGGGACCGAGGCCGTCACGCACGTGTCGCAGGCGCTGGACGCGTTCAACGCACGCAGCGTCCGTCGTCTGGCGCTCATCGAGGACGGAGCCGAGCTCGACCCCGCGACGATGACCCTGCTCGGGGCCGGCGAGGACGTCGACGTCATTCACCTGCCCTTCGACAAGGCGCTGGAGCGGCTGCGCGCCGACGGCGCCGACTGCGTCGTGCTGCCGGTGTCCGACGGCGGCGCCGAGGCCTTCGCGATGCTCGAGCAGGCCGCCGGGGACGACCTCCTGCGCGAGCTGCCGATCGTCGTCTACGCCGCCGAGCCGCTCGATGCCGGCGCGCGTGCGCGCCTGGATCAGCTCACCGCTGCCGTCAACGCCACCACCGTCGCCACCCCTGAGCGGCTGGTCGACGAGACGGCGTTGCACCTGCACCGGATGGAAGCGCGCCTGCCGGCCGCGACGCGCAAGCTGCTCTCGCAGCTGCGCACGGCCGACTCGGTCTTCCACGGCAAGCGGATCCTCATCGTCGACGACGACATCCGCAACGTCTTCGCCCTCACGAGCGCGCTGGAGATGCGCGGGATGAAGGTCGTCTACGCCGAGAACGGGCGCGAGGGCGTGACCAAGCTGCGCGAGACAGCCGACGTCGACCTCGTCCTGCTCGACGTGATGATGCCCGAGATGGACGGCTATGAGACCGCGCGCGCGATCCGCGGCATGTCGCGCTTCGACGCGCTGCCGATCATCTCGCTCACGGCCAAGGCCATGAAGGGCGACCGCGACAAGTGCATCGCCGCGGGCGCGTCGGACTACATCACCAAGCCGGTCGACGTCGACCAGCTGCTCTCCCTCATGCGCGTGTGGCTGCATCGATAGACGACACGCCGAGCGTCCTGCTCGTCGACGATCGCCCGGAGAACCTGCTCGCGCTCGCGGCGGTGCTCGAGCCGCTGCAGGTGCGCCTGCGGGCCGCGGGGTCCGGCGAGGAGGCGCTCAAGGCGCTGCTGGAGGAGGACTTCGCCGTCGTCCTGCTCGACGTGCAGATGCCGGGCATGGACGGCTTCGAGACGGCGCGCTTCATCCGCGGGCGCGAGCGCAGCCGCACCACCCCGATCATCTTCCTCACCGCCGTGAGCACGGACATCGCCCAGGTGGCCCGCGGCTACCAGGCGGGCGCCGTCGACTACGTCCTGAAGCCCTTCGAGCCGAACATGCTGCGCTCGAAGGTCAGCGTCTTCTGCGACCTCGAGCGCCAGCGCCGCGCCCGCGCGCGCGCCGACGAGATGCTCCTGCTCGCGTGGCGGTCGCTCCCCACGGGCGCCGCGCTGATCGACGCCGAGGGTCGCGTGCTGCGCGCCAACCCGGTGCTGCAGAAGCTCACCGCCGGGCGCGCCGTCAACGGCGTGGCCGTCAGCACGCTGGTCACGCTCGACGATCGCCTCGCCCTCGACGCGCTGCTGACCGCCGCCCTGGCGGGTGCGACCGTGCCGCCCGCGGCCGAGCTGCAGCTCGCCGGCGACGAGGACCTGCCCGTGTCGATCCTCGCCTGGGGCGTGCGCGAGCACGACGGCGACATCCTCTCGGTGCTCATCCAGGTCGACGACCTGCGCGAGCGCCGGCGCGCCGAGGCTGCCCGTGAGCGCCTGGCCGAGGAGCGCGCTGGGCGCGCCAAGGCCGAGGCCGCCTACGAGCGCGAGCGCACGATCGCCTCCACCCTGCAGCGCGACCTCCTCCCCCGCCGGCTCCCCGACGCGCCCGGCGTCGCGCTGGCCTCGCACTTCTCCGCGGGCGGCGAGGGCACCGCGGTGGGCGGCGACTGGTTCGACGCCTTCACGCTGCCCGGCGGGCGCCTGGGCCTCGTCATCGGCGACGTTGCCGGCCGTGGCGTGGCCGCCGCCGCGCGCATGGGCCAGCTGCGCAGCGTCGCGCGGGCCTACGCGGTCGAGGGCCACACGCCCTCCGGTGTCGTGGCGCGGCTGAACCTCTACCACCAGGCCCTGCGCGCCGACGACATGACGACGCTCATCTACGCCGTCATCGAGCCCGACCAGGGGCGCCTGCGCCTCGTCAACGCGGGCCATCCGCCGCCCGCGCTCGTCATTCCCGGCTCGTCGGCCCGGCTGCTGGAGGGCTCCTGCCCGGCGCTCGGCATCGCCGAGATCTGCAACGCCCCGGAGATCGTCGTCGACTTCCCTCCGGGCGCGACCCTCGCCCTCTTCACCGACGGCCTCGTCGAGCGCCGCGACGAGGGCATCGACGCCGGCCTGGCCCGCCTGCTGAGCGCGCTGGCGGGCGCCCCCGGCGACGTCGACGCCGTGCGCGACGACGTCATCGAGGCGTGCCTGGGCCCCGAGCGCGTCGACGACGACGTCACCGCGCTGTTCGTGCGCGCCGAGGCCGCCCTCGGCGAGAACGTGCGCCTGACCCTCACGCCCGACGGCGACGCGCTCGCCGCGCTGCGGCGCATGCTGCGCCGCTGGCTCATCGAGATGGGCGCCGCCCCCGACGAGATGGCGGGCATCGTCATGGCCGCCAACGAGGCCTGGCAGAACGCCATCGAGCACGGCCACGACTTCCAGCCGGTGCCGATCAACGTGCGCTTCCAGCGCGAGGACGACGAGGTCATCGTCACCGTCCGGGACGCCGGCGGCCGCGGCCAGCCCGCCGGCGACCCCGACCGCGGCCGCGGCATCGAGCTCATGCGCGGCCTGATGGACGACGCCAAGCTCGACCTCGGCTCGCACCGCGGCGGCGTGGCCGTCCTGCGCCGCCGCATCGGCGTCCTCGCCCCCGCCGAGCCCACCGGGCAACGCGGCGGCGCCGCCGCCTAGCGGCGCTACGGCGTCGCGATCTGCACGCGGTACGCCGCGTTGCCGGTGCCCAGCTGGCGCGTCCAGGCCAGCAGCGAGCCGTTGCGCGCGAGCGCCCCTGCGATGTCGGCGTTCGTGCGCTCGGCGACCAGCGCTGCGCCGCGGGCACGCCCGTTCTCGTCGAAGGTGACGGTGTAGGTGCGCGCCGAGCGGCTCGGGCGGTAGTACGCGCGCATGGCCGTGCCGGGCAGCGCCTGCAGGACGGGGATGCCCGCGACGTTGCCCAGGTTGTGGTCGCTGTTCGTGTACGTCGTCGTCGGCGCCACGCCGTCGGGGCCGAAGCGCGCGACGCGCATGGTGCGCGGCCCCACGTTGGCGGCGGTCGTCTCGGTCCACGCGATGAAGACGATCTCTGCGCGCGTGAGCAGGGCCGGCGCGCCGGCGAAGGGCGCCTGCGAGATCGTCTGCACCGGGCCGGGCGCGGCCGCCCCCGCCGCCCAGTCGAAGGCGTCGACGCGCTCTCCCGAGCCGCGCCCGCCGTTGGGGTGCAGGAGCGTCTGCGTGGCGAACACGACGCGGCCGGTCGGCGTGGCCACCAGGTGCACGCCGTCGACGAACGCGGTCCCGTCGCCGGGTGCCGGCGGAACGGCGATCGTCTGAGCCGGCCCGAAGGCGCCGGCACCTTCGGCTGCCGCGGTCTGCAGCGCGCCCTCCTTCGTCCAGGCGACGACGGCGCGCCCGCCAGGCCCGGCCGCCGCCGAGGACTCCAGGCCGACGTCGGTCGCGAGCGTCGTGGCGGGACCGAAGGCCTGCGCCCCAGGGGCGCGGCGCGCGACGACGAGCCCGCTACGGCTCCAGCCCGTCAGCACCGCGCCGCCGTCGCCGGCGATGTCGAGCGCCTCGAGGCTGGTGCTCTCCGTGGCACTCGTGAGCTGCACGGCCCCCGCGGCCGCCGACCACACGAAGAGCTGGCGCGCGCCGCCGGTGCTGGGTACGGTCGACCAGGCGACGACCGGCGCCCCGCGGTCGTCGTGATCGACGTGCACGTCGCCGAAGGAGTGCTTGCCCGTGGCAATCGTCTGCGGCGCCTTGCTCCCGACGCGCAACTCGAGGCTGCTCGTGCCGTGGCTCACGCGCTCGTCGAGGATCACGGGCACGCGGTCGGGCCGCGCGTCGACGCCGCGCAGGAAGGTCTCGGAATTGGTCAGCGTGGTCACGTGCCACGCAGCATGGGCGGGGGCGGTGGCGGTCAGCGCCGTGAGAACGGCGCCGAGCGCCACGAGTCGAGCCTTGGTCATGTCCCTGCAACGTAGCCGCGGCCACCGGAGGTGACGCAAGCCCAACCGAAGGCCAACACGGCCGCCCTCCGCCGGGCGTGTATCGCGCTCAACCGCGGGCGACCGAACCCCCGTAGCCTTCGGCCCCGCGGGCCTGTAGCTCAATCGGTCAGAGCAGCGGACTCATAATCCGTCAGATCCTGGTTCGAGTCCAGGCGGGCCCACAAGAAGACCCTGCTAACGCAAGGTTTTCTGCTGACCTAGGCAGTTTGCTGGTGGACCATGCAACGATCGCGCAACCGCAAGCCACGTGTTAGGAGCACGGCTCCGCTCGCTGGCTAAGCGATGGCGCGGTCGATCTCGAACATGACGACGGCGGTCTGCAGCACGAGACGTTCGCTGTCGATGGCGTTGAGCGGAGCACCTTGCTTCTGGCCCCCGTGCTCCTGCCGTTGCGCGAGGTCGACCATGGCGCCCCAGTAGGACATCAGGGCGTCGAGGAAGGCTGCTTCCTTTTCGCTTAGCTCATCGCGCCGGGCGTCGAGTACTGCTCGAATCCTGGCTACGGTCTTGTCGGGTGGGTCGTCTGAGTCCACCGCCGCTTTGGCGAGCATCGACGTCGCAAAGAACTGCATCGCCTCGCGGGAGTCGTGCCCGATCTTCGTCGCGTTGCCCACGGGATCCTCGGCGGCGAGACGGGCCGCGCTTTGCCAGCGCGCGTAACCGTTCGGGTGCCGCGTACGAAACTCATCGTCGTCGAGCACGCGGAGCATGTTCGCCTCGACGTTCTCGAAGGTGTCGGGAGCACCGCCAAGCTCCGTCGCGGCGAGGAACCCGCTCTCTGTCACGTAGAAGTCGAACGTGCCGCTGGTATTGAAGTTCTCGGCGCGGATGTATCCGCATTCGGCGAGGGTGCGGATATCTTGCTCTGCGACCTCCATCGAAGTCCCGGATGGCGTCTGGATCTCAAGCCCGACGGTACCGAAGGTGTCGAAGGCATGGAACATCCGCCGCGCGCGGTCTACGGTGCGTGCGTCCTCTGCAAACCGAACGAGGTAGCCCGCCACATCGGGATGCAGCGGAGGGACGATCTCGCCTGGCTGCGGGCCCTGCCACATGATGCTGAACGGTAGAGCGCCCGCCGGGCGGAGCGGCTGCTGGTACGCCGTGGCGAGCCATCTGGCGTGCGACGTACCGTCCGCGGGGTGCGGTTCGTTGTCACCGACCTCTTCGTGGTTGGCTTGGGCTTTGACCTCGTGGGGGCGTGGCTGCTCGCGCGTGGGCTGATCGCCAAGCCGGGCATCATCGTCTCGCGCAATACCGCGTATTGGGGGAGCAATGCCCCATCCGGTTTCGCCGCCGCCGAAGATCGCACCGACGGCCAATTCGGGGTGGCAAGCCTGCTCTTTGGGTTCGTCCTCCAAGCACTGGGCTACGTGCTCGACCTCGCGGGTGGCGCCAGCGGAGAGCATTCCACGGGGCGGGCGCTCACTGCTCTGGCTCTGCTCGTCATCGCAGTCTGCGTGACGCTGGCCACCTGGCGAGGCGTGCGCCCACGCATGCTGCGCGCGCTACTCGCGGAAATGGCCCATTGGCATGCAACGAGCGCCGACAAGCCTCCGACGCGACGCCCCTTGGCCGACGCCGACCAACTTGCCTCCTGGGCGCCGGGACTAGGCAACCTCCGTCAGGACGACGAAGACAACTGGACCTACGCCAAGCGCATCTTCGGGCTCTCGGACGCTGACCTCATGGAGCCGGAGCCCACGGCCACGCCATCTACGCCGTCCGGAGCGACCCACGCCCGAGCGGACGACGAGGCCCTACATCTGCTCGAAGGTCGACGTCTTGCGTACGACGCGGCGATGTGGCAGGCGCCCGCCCTCACGCTCGTGGCCCAGGCGTTCCTTCTCAGCGTGCTCACGAACGCCAACGTGAAGCCCGGCGTGGCCGTGGCCATCACGGTCGCGGGCGTCCTCATGCTCGTCATCGTCGGTCTGGCGCTGTGGCAACTTCACGACCGCGAGCGGCACTTCTCCAAGCGCATCAGACGCCAGACCCTGGCGCTCGGCCATGCGGACCCGAACCGGTCGACGCAGCGAAGCCGGTGGCATCCGCTCGAATGGCAGGGGTGGCGCTTGTGGGCAGTCCCGTTCCTTGCGTTTGTGGTGACCGACGTGCTCGCGCTCCTGCTCACCCACCGGCGTTAGAGGCCGATGCGCGGGCCATGCTGGCGCTCGTAGCCGATCCTTGCTGCCAGCTCGTCAAGCTGGATGCAGTCGGGGCGACGACCTCGCTGAGCAGCGTGCCTCAGTCCTCGCCTGCCCCGGCGACCCGCGCGGGGGCGGCGAAGGCCAAGCGCAAGACGACGCCCTCGCGCGATCTCGCCGGCATCCCGGCTGCCGCGCGACGTTGAGTCCGTGCCCACGGGATCGGTGCCGTTGAGCGCGCTCACGCTGCTGTGCCGTCGCGTGCTCGTCGCTCTTGATCCTCCTCGTCGTCGAGTCGGGCCGCAGCGGCATGGAAGTCGTCCTCGACCTCGCGTGAGAGGCGAAGCAGGGCCAAGGCAGCTTGTAGCGATCGGAAATCGGGCGTCCGAGTGAGCAGCGCGACTGTCGCTTGCGCAAGCGAGATCGCTGCGCTCGCGCCGGGGTCTTCCAGCCCTGCGTTGCTCGGGCCGGCGAGAAGGAGGTTCGCGTCGGGTAGAAGACCAAGCGTGAAGACGAGACCCCGAGAGCCCGCGTGCTGGCCCTCCGACGCCATCCGATACCAGGGCCGCCAACGGTCCATGTTCACGGCCTCCTCGATGTCTTGGAAGGTGACGCGGCTCTTGCCGAGTGCGGCGGCCGACCATCCGTAGTCCCGTACGTAGTTTGGGCCGAACCGCTCCGCCAGCGAATCCCGCGCTGCCCGCATCTCGTCAAGCTCACTCTCAGCGAACGGCGCGTAGCCAAGATCCGCGTGGTAGCGCTGGTACTGCTCGGCGGCGCTCCAGGCCCGCGCGGCATGGTGCGCTAGGTACGCCTCGGCAACCGATCGGCCGTGCGCTCGAATGAAGAACATCGTCACGGCGACCTCGTGAAGCGTGCGCCACCGGGCGTGCGCGCCCTCCGCGTGGCCTGCTCTCAGAAGCGCTCCCACCTCCGATGCCGCGCGGCAAGCGCGGGCGTGCAGTCGACTGAGCGCATCAAACACGAAGTCCGAGTCTGTGGCCGCGTCCGGCCGATGCCGCTCGTTGTACTTCGCTCCCTCGTCATACGCGCGCAGCCGCAGGAGTTCCAAGCCATCCAATCCGTTGGCCCACCGATGGCGTAGGCGTTCCTCGAACCCGGCTCGGGCGTCGTACTGCTCGAACAGCTCGGGGCCGGCTTCGCGAACCCAACGGCGGAACGTTCGCCACGCGCCGACACGGCCGGCGACGTGGACGGCCTTGTGCAGAATCCAGCTTGCGAAGCGGCCGAGCATCCCGCCAACCTCCGGCTACGGACCCAGCGCGCGGACGTTCTTGATCGCGTCGTCAAGCGTTCGCTTCGTCGCGTCGTCCGGCCACACTGGACGCTCGTCAGTGCTCATCGAGGACTGCTTCCGCCAAGAGTCCAGGACGGGCGTCGCCTTCTCAGGGGTGTGGAGTTGCCGCGCGGGGTTCGAGGCGAGCTTGCGCGAGAGCCGATGGCCCCATCCCTCAGTCGCCAGGATCGTTGCCCGGTCGAGCCCTGCCCGTCGCTCCTCATCGCGGTACTCGTGCAGGGCTGCCCCGCGCAAGTCTGCGATGCGTAGATCGAGTTCGTGGAGTTCAGCGTTGCGTGCCGAATCGGTCGTGCCTTGGTAGGGATCACGCTTGCGGATCGCGGTCGATTCCCGCCCCAGCAGGTAGTTGCGATCGGCGACCCAGGTCGCCAATGCGTCGTCACGGTCGGCGATGGCGGCATCGTGAGTCCGGATCTCTGTGGGGATGCCTAGCGCTCGGGCGAGCGCGCTGATGACAACGCCGATCGCGCCGCCGATGATCGCTGACAGCAAGTCGGAGCCTCCTCCGCTTTGATCCTGGGCTGCGGCTGCCAGGAGGTCGAACACTCGACAAGTCTCAGCGGTCAGCCGGACGCCACGAGGCCCGCGCATGCGTGCCGTCACCGGTCTGGCGTTTGGCGACAACATGCGGGCATGCTCGACAACGTCGAACGTGCCTTCCTCGCAGCCGTCGATCGCTTGACTCGCGAGAAGTACAACGACACCGACGGCGCAGCGGTCGCCGATGAACTGGCGATCGCTGGACACAAACCCGACGACATCGTCCTCTACAACCTCATGCAGCGCCTGCGAGAAGAGGGCTACCTGGAGGCCTCACCCGCCGGTGGGATGGACTTTCGCGGCGCAGCGCTCATGCGCCTGACGGAGTTCGGGCGCGACGAGGCCCGCGAGGTCGATCCTTTCGAACGTGTCCGCGATGAGGCGCGCCACGCCCTAGCGTCGAAGGCGTTCGCCGAGCAGTACCCAGGGGCGTTTGATGCGTGGGCGGCCGCAGAGCGCCTGCTGTGGGAGGACGCCACCGACACCAACAGGACGACCATCGGCCACAACGTGCGCGACGCTGCCCAGCGGTTCGCTACGGCCCTCGTCGAGCAGCACGGCCCGCCCAAGGTCGACCCCGATCAGACCAAGGTCGAGCTACGGCTCGGCGCGGTAATCGCCATGCACCGAGAGCGGTTGGGCGATGCCCGCCGTCGAGCGCTGGACGCCCTTGGGGACCTCTGGGAGGCGAACAACCGGCTCATCCAACGGCAAGAGCACGGCGCGTCCAAGGAGGGCGCAAAGGTGACCTGGGACGACGCGCGTCGCATCGTCTACTTGACGATGTTCCTGATGGTCGAGTTCGTGGCGACCTTCGAGGACCTACCGCCTGAGCCCCCGGCCCATCTCGAACGCGGGTAGACGCCCTGGGCGGCCCGATATTCGCCATCCGTCGGGCCCAGCAACCCTCAGGGCTAGGAGGAGCTGTTTGCGACGGTCGCCGCTGGCCTAGCTACGCCGAATCTGAGACGCGAGCGGGGCCGCGCTCCGTGAGCAACGGTCTGCGATGTGCCTCTCCCAAATCTCGGGGCGTGTCGGCTGTTGGCATTCCTGGCTGCGACCGCCACGCTTTTCCACATGCTCACGATGAGCGCGATGCCCGAAGTTGCTCACGGCCAGCGAGGTCGCCGATTTGCTGCGCGTGAGCCCGAGCACGGTGCGCCGACTGGCCCGCCGAGGCGACCTGCCGGCCGTCAGGGTCGGCTCCCAGTTGCGCTTCCACACCGCCGAGATCGACCGGCGCGTCAGCGCCCGAGAGAGGACAACCGCATGAACCCCAACGTGCGTCTGACCAATGCTGAGCGCTGCGACAACTGCTCCCTCCCCGCTACCGGCGGCCACGTCGATCCGACCAACGGCGGCAAGGTCACACCCGGCCGCCAGTTCGTGGAGTTCGACTATCCCAAGACGGACGGGCCACCGGTCCCGCCCGGTCTACAGCACACGACCGAGGATCTCCCTGGCGAGGGCGTGAAGGTCTACCGCAAGCGCAACCGCGCGACGGGCGAGCTGGAGTCCGTCTTGAGGTCAAGCCGGTGCTGTGTTCAGGCTGCATCCTCGCCCCCGCCGAACTGCTCGGCTACGGCGACGCCACCCTGGCCACCGCCGAGGCGGACGCCCAGCGCGAGCGCGCCGAGGGCGCCGAGAGCGATCTCGTGAGGCTGCGAGCTGACCTGGAGGCCACACAGCAGGCGCTTCGTGGCCGACCGTGCACGACTGCGTGCGCTGGAAGCGACCAACGGCAAGGCCAAGGCGACGACGGGAGCGAGGCGATGAGCGTCAAGGACGAGCTTCTCTGGGCGATCGAGAACTACAGCGGCGCGGTGGAGCGCAACGGCGGAACCTCGGGGACGCGCGCCATGCTCGACCCGTTGCGCGAGCTCCACCAAGCCGTCGCGACGATGCCGACCCCACGCGCCACGGGCATCGAGCCGCGCCACGCCGACGACCTACCCGCGCACCCCAGCGAGCACGACGGCGACGGCGCGGTACGTCGCGGCATGGACAGCAAGGCTCTGCGCAAGAAGGCGACCGAGAAGGCGTCGAAGTGGGCGGGCAACGGCGACGTCGGGACTCGCCGCACTGCTCGGGAACGCCAAGACCGTGCAACCAACTGTGAAACGAACGCCGGACTTCTCCAACCAACAGGAGCCAACTCAGCCCGCGTGAGCTGGCTCTAGCAAGCCAAATCCGCCGCTTCGGCCTCGCTCATAATCCGTCAGATCCTGGTTCGAGTCCAGGCGGGCCCATGCGGTGGCCGGGGAGATGAGATCTAGTCGGGGCTAGCACTGTGGTCAGCGGGCGGCGGATCGGAGAGGATCGTCGCGTGTCCCGTGTCGTCGCCTGTGTCCTTGCGATCGCCGCGATCGCCGCGGCTGCCTTCGCGGTCGTCGCCGGCGTGATCGCGCACGCGCGCGGGATCCCCGACGCGCCGGGCGCGCTCGACGCGGTGGCGCTCCTGCTCGGCGTCGGCCTGCCGGCGTGCGTCGGGGCGTTTCTGGTGCTGCGTCGCCCCCGCGCGGTCGTCGGCTGGATCCTCGTCGTC
>Ga0307502_10000429_pt1 | contig 11060 bp, 6 predicted proteins | sample 16_S_MG_FD_201364 | JGI IMG/M metagenome (GOLD analysis project Ga0307502, IMG submission 201364) | Soil microbial communities from Populus trichocarpa stands in riparian zone in the Pacific Northwest, United States - 16_S | ecosystem: Environmental > Terrestrial > Soil > Riparian zone > Trees... | reverse complement strand
CGAGGCGCTCGAACAGGTAGCCGGCGGTGAACGCGTCGCCGGCCCCGACGCAGTCGACGACCGGTCCCGCCGCCTCGGCCGCGACCTCGACGCGGATGCCGCCGGCGACCCCGACCGCCCCGTCGGCGCCGCGCCGCACGACGACCCGCGCGATCCCGCGTTCGGCCAGCAGCGCCAAGGCCTCCTCGAGATCGCCGGCGCCGGCGATCGCCAGCGCCTCGGCCTCGCTGAGCAGCAGATCGTCGACGTGCGGGAGGACCGCGCGCAGCGCCGCGACGGCGTCCTCCAAAGACCAGAGCTTGAGGCGGATGTTCGGGTCGAGGCTCACGCTCGCCCCCGTCGCGGCCGCCGCCGCCAGCAGCTCGCCCACCGCGCGTGCGGGGCCGGCGCCGAGCGCAAGCGTGATCCCCGTCGCGTGCACGTGGCGCGCTGGCGGGATCTCGCCGATGCCGTCGAGCTCGCTCGCCGCCGACCCCTGCCGGTAGTAGTGCACGCGCACGTCGCTGGGCGAGCGCAGCTCCTTGACCATCAGGCCGGTCGGGCGCGCACGAGAGCGCTGCACACGCGACACGTCGACCCCCTCGCCGCGCAGCGTGCGCACGATCTCGTCGCCGAACGGGTCGGCGCCGACCCGCGAGACGTAGCCCGCGCGCAGTCCCAGCCGCGCGAGCCCGATCGCGACGTTCGCCTCCGCGCCCCCGATCGACTTCGCCAAGGTGGGCGAGGCGGCGAGGCGGCCGCTGCCCGTCAGGCAGATGAGCGGCTCACCGACGGTGAGCAGATCGAGCATCGTGGTCACTTGTGCTGTCGAAGCCGTGGCGGCCGCCGTCGTCGCAGCGTGCAGGCCCAGCCCTGCTGTGGACACCGTTCCGATTCCCCCGCCTCTCGCGGCGTGCCGTCCCGGAGCAGGACGGCTCATGCGCCGCCGCGCGAACCCGACCACACGCGCCAGCCGCTGTCAAGCGCGGCGCGGACTCCTGCGGCTCAGGGCAAGCCGTCGACCGCCGTCCGACTCGCGCGCTCGTGGCACGGCGCGGCGCTGTCGCCGCTGGCAACGCGCAGCGGGCAGGTGAGGCACGTCGTCGCGGCGGCCGTTCGCCACCACAGGCAGCAGCCGTGCCGGAGGTGGACGGCGCGGCCGCTGATCTCCGTGTAGCGCGGCGGATCCTCGAGCGGCGGGTGCGCGAGCGTGCGCTTGGCGGCGACGTCCGCCGTCGCCATCCGGTCGCATGCCAGGCCGGCGTACAGCAGCGCGGTGGCGGTGCGGTCGGCGACGGTCCGCCACAGGGCGCGCCGGGAGCGCCCGGACGCGGTGTGGAGCGCCTGTACGAAGGGCTCGAAATGGGCGATCAGCACGCTCGCCAGGCACAGGTCGAAGCTGGTGCGATCGCGGACGACGTCGGCGTCAGGGTGCTGCGTGTCCGGGTCCTCGGGCAGAGCGACGAAGCGGCCCTGCAGCAGCCTGATCGCGTCGGGCAGGCCGTCGTCGGTGAGGCGCAGCGCGACGCCGTCGGAACCGGGCATGGGGATCCGGGACTCGGCGACGAGGGCTCCGGCGAGCGGGAGGATGACCCGCCAGGCATAGGACTCCAGCAGCAGCGAGGCCTGGACGTCGCGACGGGTGCTGCCGACCTCGCGGCCGACGGCCATCAGCGCGCGCTCGAGCGTTGCGGCATCGTCGAGCAGGCGGGTGACCGGGATCCAGCGGGGATCGTCCGTGGCGCCGAGCGCGGCGCCGAGATGCCAGCCAAGATGCATACGACCGTTCCCGCGCCCGAGCGTGGCCGCGAGCGGATGGCTGCGCGCGGTGTCCGCCGTCAGGGTGTCTGGAGCGGGAACGGGCGGCGCGCCGAACCCGGCGCGCACGATCGTCCGCATGTCAACGGGCCCTGTCATGCCGTACGGTTCGCTCGCCGGCACTGTCGTCGGCGGCGAGAATTCCGATCATCCGTCTCCTCTTCGATCACGCCACTTAGGGTGGCTTTAGGCCATATATGGGCACCCTAACAGCCAGTCGGCCAGATCGCGCCCCAGGCTGAAAATAGTAGGGTTCCCTCGTCGGAGGTATCAGGGTGCCCTAACAATCGCGAGTGGCCAGGGGCGTGGGCCGCGCGCTCATCGTCCTCTCCCTCAAATGGAAGGCCAGTCGTTCGATGCCACCCGTCGAGTCCATCGTTGAGCCCGTGTGCGAGTCGGTCCTCGACTGCGTGGGGAACACGCCCGTCGTGGCGCTGCGCCGGCTGTTCCCCGACCCGGACGTCGAGGTGATCGCCAAGCTGGAGCTGCTCAACCCGGGCGGGAGCATGAAGGATCGCTGCGCGCGCCACATCGTCGAGTCCGGGCTGAGCGAGGGATCGATCGCGCCGGGCTCGCGGTTGATCGAGAGCAGCTCGGGCAACTTCGGCATCGCGCTCGCGATCGCCGCGCGCATCTACGACCTGCGCTTCACGTGCGTGGTCGACCCCAAGACGACGCGGGCGAACGTCGCGATCCTGCGCGGGCTCGGTGCGAACGTCGAGATCGTCACCGAGCGCGATCACGCCGGCGGGTACCTGCACAGCCGCATCCGCCGCGTGCAGGAGCTGCTCGCGATCACCCCCGGCGCGACCTGGGTCAACCAGTACGCCAACGAGCGCAACTGGCAGGCCTACTACCACGGCACCGGCGCGGAGCTGAGCGAGCAGCTCGTCCACGCGCCCGACTACCTGTTCGCGCCCGTGAGCACGACCGGCTGCATCCTCGGCTGCTCGCGCCGGCTGCGCGAGCGCTTCCCCGACCTGCGGGTGGTCGCCGTCGACGCCGCGGGATCGGTGATCTTCGGCGCGCCGGCCGGCCCCCGCGAGCTGCCCGGCATCGGCTCCAGCCGCGTGCCTGAGCTGTGCCGGCCCGAGGAGATCGACGAGGTCGTCCACGTCGACGACGTCGACTCGGCGCTGGGCTGCCGCGAGCTGCTCATCGCCGAGGGGATCTTCGCCGGCGGATCGACCGGCGCGGTCGTCGCGGCGATCGCCCGCAGCCTGCCCCGGCTGCCGGCTCCGTGCCGGATCGTGGCGATCTTCCCGGACCGCGGCGACCGTTACCTCGACCTCGTCTACGACGACGACTGGCTGACCGCCGCTCGCCTCCGCCGCGACGCCGCCGGGCGCTGAGAGGACGCGTGTCGATCGCGATCCAGCGCAACGCGGACGGCAGCCCGCGGGTGCTGTACCTCAGCCGCCGCGACATCGGAGCCGTCGGCGGCGCGCAGTCCGACGTCTACGTGAGCGCGCTGCGCAGGGCGCTCACGGCGCACGCCGACGGCAAGACCGTGCAGCCGCTCAAGCCGTACCTGCGCGCCGACGCGGCGAACGGCCACATCGCCGACCGGATCATCGCCATGCCGGCCCACATCAGCGAGCCCGGCGTGTCGGGGCTGAAGTGGATCGGCAGCAAGCACGACAACCCCGGGGCCGCCGGCCTCGAGCGGGCGAGCGCGGTGATCGTGCTCAACGATCCCGAGACGAACTATCCGATCGGCATCCTAGAGGGGAGCCTCATCAGCGCGTGGCGCACGGCGGGCGTCACGTGCCTGGCCGTCGAGTACCTGGCCCGGACGGACTTCACCGACGTGGCGCTCGTCGGCTGCGGCGTGATCGGCCGCACGCAGATCACGGCGCTGCTCGAGCAGTTCCCGCAGATCGCGGCGGTGCACCTGTTCGACGCCCGGCCCGAGGCCGCTCGCGAGCTCGCCGAGCTGGTCGGCGAGCAGGACGGCGCCGTCACCGTGCGGATCGCCGCCTGCGCGGAGGAGGCCGTGCGCGCGGGCGACGTCGTCGTGCCGTGCACGGTGACCGACCGGCCGTACATCCCGCTCGCGTGGCTGCGACCCGGCGCGCTCGTGTGCAACGTCTCGATCATGGACGTGCACAAGGACGTCTTCCTCGGCGCGGACAAGGTCGTCGTCGACGACTGGGACCAGAGCAACCGCGAGAAGAAGCTCATCAACCAGCTCGTGCTGGACGGCTCGTTCTCGCGCGAGCAGCTGCACGCCGAGCTGGGCGAGATCGTGAGCGGCCGCCGGCCCGGCCGGGAGCGCGACGACGAGATCATCCTGCTCAACCCGATGGGCATCGCGGTGGAGGACATCGCATGTGCCGCGGAGCTGTACCTGCGCGCCAAGCGCCAGGGCGTCGGCACGTGGCTGGACCTGTACTAGCCAGTGGGCCGTCTGCGAACGTTCCGAGAAGACCTGCTGGCCGCGTCCGCCGCCGATCTCGTTATGGCGGATCTCGTCGACGCGCTGATCCAGGAGCGCCTGTTCGGATTCGGGGACGCGGCACCCTGCACGCCTGGTGCGGAGGCCGGCTGGTACTGCGTGCCGATCGGCGAAGGCGACGACGTCGTGCGCGTGCGGCTGCGCGAGTGTGGTAGTGGGCTGCAGCGTCACCGCTTCGCCCGCGGGCCGGTCCTGCACGGCGCGCGCGAGCTCGCTCCCGACGAGCTGCTGCGCCTGATCACGGGTGCGGAGTCGCCCGCGGCGCAGCGCATCGCCGACGACGTGCGCACGGCGGTCGAGCACGCGGAGCTGACGCTCGCCGCGCGCCACGGCCTCGCGCCCCGGCCCGGCGATCTGCTCGCGGGCGAGCGGCTCGCGGCGACGCGCGGGCGTCCGTTTCATCCGACGGCGCGCGCGGCCGCCGGGTGGAGCGCCGGCGAGCTGGCGCAGTACGGGCCGATGCGCTGCGCGCCGTTCGGGCTGGACTGGGTCGCCGTGCGCCGCGAGCGCCTGCGCTTCGGCGGCGGCTCCGGTGCCGACCGGCTCGCCGACCTCCTCCTCGATGCCGATGATCGCGAGCGGCTCGCGGCGGCGGCGGCCGGGCTGGGGGACGGGTTCTGCCTGCTGCCGGTGCACCCGTGGCAGCACGACCACGTGCTGCCGCGTGCGTTCGGACCCGAGCTCGACGCCGGCGTCGTGCGCCCCGTCGCGCGCGCCGTCGGTCGCTTCCATCCGACGGCGTCCCTGCGCACGCTGAGCTCGCCGGCGCGCGAGCGCCACGTCAAGCTGCCGCTCGGCATCGCCACGCTCGGCGCGGCACGGCTGCTGCCGCCGCGGTACCTCGACAACGGCGAGCGCGCCGAGCGGCTGATGCGCGGGCTGCTCGATCGCGATCCGCTGCTGCGCCGGCGGGTGTCGCTGTGCGACGAGCAGGCGTGGTGCGGCTGGGCCGGGGACGAGTTCGGCCAGCGGCCGGGCCAGCTCGCCGCCCAGCTGCGCACCTATCCGGCCGGGGTGCTCGACGACTCAGAAACGATCGCGATCGCGATGGCGGCGCTGGCCGCCCACGAGTGGGGGACCCTCGGCCCGGCGATCGGCGCGGGCCTGGACCCGGTCGCCTTCTTCGGAGCACTCGCGGCGGCGTTCGCCGAGGTCGGCCTGCGCTTCCTGCGCTATGGCGTTCTGCCCGAGCTGCACGGCCAGAACGTCGTCGTGACGCTGCGCGACGGGCTGCCCGAGCGATTCGTCCTGCGCGATCACGACACGCTGCGCCTGCATCCCGCGTGGATGGCCGCCGCGGACGTGCCGGATCCCGGGTACCGGATCAAGCCGGGCGCCGCGCAGTCGCTGCGGCTCGACCGCGCGGAGGCGCTCGTCGGATACCTGCAGACGCTCGGCTTCCAGGTCAACCTCCACGGCATCGCCGACGCGCTCGGCCGCCACTACGGCATCGACGACGCCGTGTTCTGGGAGCAGCTGCGCGGGGCGCTGGCCGGCTGCCTCGACGAGCTCGACCTGCCCGCGCACGTCGAGGCGGTCGTGCGCCGCCGGCTGCTGGATGCCCCGGCGTGGCCGACGCGGCAGGTGCTCGGCCCGCTGCTCGCGCAGGGCAGCAGCACCGGGGTCAGCATGCCGGCTGCCACGGGTCACGTGCGCAACCCGCTGCTCGCGCCGCTGGACGCCGGCGATATCGCACGACGCGCCGGCCGGCAGCGCCTGCTCAACGCGTTCCTGCGCGAAGCCGGGATCGACATCCGGCAGGCGGGTCCGCTGCGGATCGCGCTGACCGCGACGCGATCCACGCTGATCGTCGACGTCCGTTGCCGGTCGGCCTTCGGCCACCACGACTACGGCGAGACGCTCGTGCTCGAGCGATGCGACGGCCGGCGCGTCGCGCTCGACCACGACGCGTTCGTCGATGCGCTGCTGACCGAGCTCGACGCCGTCTGCGCGGGCGATCGCGCTGGCGGTGGCGAGCCCGGCCGCAAGGCCGAGCTTGCGACGCAGATCGCCAACAGCATCGCGCGCACGACGCGCTACGTCCGCCGCAGCCGGTCGCCGGCGCCGTCCGGCGACGCGCACGCGCTGACGCGCCACGCCGAGCAGTCGCTGCTGCTCGGCCATCCGTTTCACCCGACGCCGAAGAGCGCAGAGGGGTTCGACGACGCCGATCTCGCCCGCTACGCGCCCGAGCTCGGGGCCTCGTTCGTCCTGCACTACTTCGCGGTCGCGGAGCGCCTGGTCGTCGAGCGGCGCGTCGCGCCCGGCGCATGGCTCCCCGCCGAGGTCGCCGGCGCGGCGCCGGAGGGGCACGTGCTGCTCCCGGCGCATCCCTGGCAGGCGCGCCACCTGCTCGTGCTGCCCGCGGTCGGCGCGCTCGTCGCCGCCGGCGACATGGTGGCGCTCGGACCGCGCGGGCCGCGGGTCTATGCGACCTCGTCGGTGCGAACGGTGTGCGCGCCCGGCTGCGAGACGGCGTGGAAGCTCCCGCTGCACGTGCGGATCACGAACTTCGTGCGCACGAACCCGATCGAGCATGTGCGACGGGCGACCGACGCCAGCGCGCTCGTCGCGGCGCTCGCCGGAGCCTGGCCGCGTGACGGCTTCGGCGTGCTCCTGGAGACCGGGTTTCGCACGCTCGACCCCGCCGTCGTCGGCGAGGACCTCGCGGCCGACGTCGCGGTCCTCTTTCGCCAGCATCCGTTCGCGCCGACCGGTCCGGCGCCGCGGGTGCTGGCCGGCCTGCTGGAGGACGGCCCGGACGGCGAGCCGCCGGAGCTCGTGCGCTGCGTGCGCGAGGCGGGCGACGTGAGCGAGTGGCTGCGCCGCTTCCTCGACATCTCGCTGCGACCGCTGCTGACGCTGTTCGCGCGCGACGGTCTCAGTCTCGAGGCGCACGTGCAGAACGCGCTGCTGTGCACCGACGGCGGCTGGCCGGTCGCCTTCTGGGTGCGCGACATGGAGGGCGCGAGCGCCAGCCGGCAGCGCCTAGGTCGCAACGGGACGCTCGCCGCGCTTCCGGCCGGCAGCCCCGTCCTCTACGACGAGGCCGAGGCCTGGCTGCGGCTGCGCTACCACGCGGTCACCAACCAGCTCGGCCACGTCGTCAGCGTCCTCGGTCGTCACACGCAGGCCGGCGAGGAGCGGCTGTGGGCCGTCGCGCGCGACGCGGTGGCCGGCTGGCGCGACGCGGAGCCCTACGCGACCGAGCTGCTGAGCGCGCCGTCGCTGCCGGCCAAGGCGAACCTCATGAGCCGCTTCACCGGACGTTCCGAGCGGCCGCTGTACGTTGACGTCGCCAACCCGATGCGGGGAGCTGTGGTGCATGACGGCAGAACTCGTCCAACGGGCGCTGACCGCGCCGACCTACGCGACGGCGCGGCGCAGGCTGCTGCGCCAGCTGCTCGAATCGCTGCTCTATGAGGACGCGCTGCGGGTGCACACGAGCGACGCGGGGGACACGGTCGTGGACGGCGTCGACGAGCACGGCGGGCCGGTGCGCTACGTCTTCGCCGCGCGGCGCCGGCACGGCTTCGACCGCATCGCGGTCGGCCCCGGCCCCGTGCGGCGGCTGACGAACGGCTCCGATCACGAGGCCGGCTCGGTCACCCGCCTGCTCGGCGAGGTGCGCGACGCGCTGCAGGCGCAGCCGGAGCAGCTCGTGCGGTTCGCGCACGAGCTCGAGGAGACGCTCGTCAAGGACGCGCTCGCGCAGCACGTGCGCGAGCAGCGCGCGGACGTGCTCGCGGGCGCGGGCTACGACGCGCTCGAGGCGACGATCATGGACGGGCACCGCTACCACCCGGCCTACAAGTCGCGGCTGGGGTTCGACCTCGCCGACAACCTCGCGTTCGGACCGGAGTTCGCCGCGCCCGTGCGCCCGCTGTGGCTCGCGGCGCGGCACAGCATCGCCGAGGTGACGCTGTCGAGCTCCGTGCGCGAAGCGGACTTCGTGCGCGAGCAGCTGGGCGCCGCGACGGTCGAGGCGTTCGAGGCGGCGATTCGCGCCTGGGGCGAGGACCCCGCGCAGTTCACGCTCGTGCCGGTGCATCCGTGGCAGTGGCGGGAGCGGGTCGGCAGCGCGTTCGCCGATCAGCTCGCCCGTCGCGACCTGCTCGTCCTCGGGGAGGACCCGCAGGCGTTCGTCGCGCAGCAGTCGATCCGCACGATGGCCTGCGCGGATGCGCCGCGGCGGCCGTATCTCAAGCTCGCCCTGTCGATCGTGAACACGTCGACGAGCAGGGTGCTCGCGCCGCACACCGTGCGCAACGCGCCGCTCGTCTCCGACTGGCTCGTGCGGGTCGCCGGCGGCGACCCGTTCCTGCGCGACGAGCTGCGGACTATCCTGCTCGCCGAGGTCATGGGCAGCGCGGTGAACCCGCCCCCGGCGGCGGACCTGGCGCGCGCCGAGAGCTACGGCACGCTGGCCTGCATCTGGCGTGAGAGCCTGCACCCGCGCCTGGATCCGGGCGAGCAGGCGGTGCCGTTCAACGGGCTCACGGCGCGCGAGCGCGACGGCACGCCGCTGATCGACGCGTGGGTGCGCGGGCTGGGCCTCGAGCCCTGGCTGTCGCGCGTCGTCGACGTGAGCGCGATCCCGCTGCTGCACCTGTTGTGCCGGCACGGCATCGCGCTCGAGTCTCACGCGCAGAACATGGTGCTGCTGCACCGCGACGGCGTGCCCACCCGCGTCGCGCTGAAGGACTTCCACGACGGGGTCCGGTTCTGCCGGGAGCAGCTCGCCGAGCCCGCGCTCTGCCCTGACCTCGCACCGCCGCCCGCGCATCACGAGAACCGCAACTCGTTCCTGGAGACCGACGACCTCGGGCTGGTCTGCGACTTCCTGCTCGACGCGTTCTTCTTCATCAACCTCGGCGAGCTGGCGATCTTCCTCGCCGACGCATACGCGCTGGACGAGCGCGAGTTCTGGGCGATTGCGGGCGGCCGGATCGCGATCTACCAGCAGCGGTTTCCCGAGCTGGCGGATCGCTTCGCGCTGTTCGACGTGCGCAAGGCCACGATCGCGGTGGAGAAGCTCGCGATGCGCAGGCTGCTGCCCGACACAGAGCTGCGACTGCATGCCGTCCCCAACCCGCTGGCGTGGGGGGAGCGATGACGACCCCGGGCGTCGGCGTGGGCGCCGTCGTATCCGAGCGGCTCGCCGCGCTCGTCACGCAGCGGGCGGCCGGCAGCGAGCCGGTGTGCCTGTACGCCTACGACCTCGACATGCTCACCGACCACGTCGGCGCGGTCGTCGCGGGGCTGCCCGAGCGCTGCCGCATGTTCTATGCGATGAAGGCCAACAGCGCGCGGCCGCTGCTGCAGGCGCTGGCCCCGCTCGTCGCCGGGTTCGAGGTGGCCTCCGGGGGTGAGCTGGCGAAGGCGCGTGCCGTCGGCGAGCACGTTCCGGTCCTCTTCGGCGGCCCGGTCAAGACCGAGCGGGAGATCGCGCAGGCGCTCGAGCAGCGCGTGCGATGCCTGCACGTCGAGAGCGTGCTCGAGCTGCACCGCATCTCCGAGGTCGCCACGCGCGCCGGTCTCAGCGCCGATGTCCTGCTGCGCGTGAACCTCGCCGGCCCGTTCCCGCCCGCGACGCTCGCGATGGCCGGCGGCCCGACGCAGTTCGGGATCGACGAGCCGGTGCTCCCCGAAGCGGTGCGCGCGGCGCTCGCGCTGCCGGGCGTGCGGCTCGCCGGCTTTCACCTGCACTCGCTGTCGAACAACCTCTCCGCGACCGCGCACCTCGAGCTGCTCGACCTGTACCGGCGCAAGGTCAGCGGCTGGGAGGACGCGTTCGGGCTGCGCTGCGAGGTCCTCAACGTCGGCGGTGGGATCGGGATCGACTACGCCGACCTCGCACATCGCTTCGACTGGGAGCACTTCGCCCGCGAGCTGGGCCGGCTCGTCGAGCGGACGTTCCCGGAGCACTGGCGCGAGATCGACTTCGAGTGCGGGCGCTTCCTCGTCGCCGCGTGCGGCAGCTACGTCGTCGAGGTGCTGGACGTCAAGCGCAACCATGGCGTCAACTACCTGCTCGTGCGCGGCGGCACGCACCACTTCCGGCTGCCGGTGTCGTGGCAGCACAGCCACCCCTTCACGGTGCTGCCCGTCGATCGCTGGCGCTCCCGCGCCCCGCGCCCCGAGGTCCGCGACGAGCCGGTGACCGTCGTCGGCGAGCTGTGCTCGCCAAAGGACGTCCTGGCGCGCGACGTCGTCGTGCCGCGCGCCCGGGCGGGCGACGTGCTGGTCTTCCACCACGCCGGGGCGTACGGCTGGGAGATCTCACATCACGACTTCCTCAGCCACCCCCATCCCGAGCACGTGTTCCTCGGCGGGGCGCCAGCGCTCGAAACGCGGCAATCTGGCGCGGAAGTGCTCCATAGGAACACATTCGCGCCACGCTGACAGTCCGCCCCAACTCAGCGGCTCACGCGCGGCAGCCCCGCCCGCACGTGCCCGGTGATCGCCGCCGCGGTGGCCGGGCGCAGGTCGGAGAACGTCCAGCGCTTGCCGCCGTAGCGCGGCTGCACGCGCAGCCGGGCGCGCGAGCGGCGCGGCCAGGCGAGGCCCTGCTCGGCGTGCTCGGTGTCGCGGAAGCGCAGCGAGCGCACGCGGTTGCCGACCGCGTCGTCGAGTAGCCACAGCAGGCGGCGGTCGGTGACCGCGAGCAGCGTGCTCGGGCTCGCCCACGTCGCGGCCGGCGTGACGAGCTCGACGTGCTCGTCGGGCTCGAGCGCGTCGAGCAGCTCGCGGCCGAGCGCGCGGCGCATCGCCTCCGGCAGCCAGCCGCCCGGCCCGCGCCCGG
>Ga0307502_10000428_pt1 | contig 11076 bp, 7 predicted proteins | sample 16_S_MG_FD_201364 | JGI IMG/M metagenome (GOLD analysis project Ga0307502, IMG submission 201364) | Soil microbial communities from Populus trichocarpa stands in riparian zone in the Pacific Northwest, United States - 16_S | ecosystem: Environmental > Terrestrial > Soil > Riparian zone > Trees... | reverse complement strand
TCGGGCCGGACCAGCGCGCCGAACCGGGCGCGGAGCGTGTCCGTCGTGGCGGGCGCCATCGGCTCCGGCAACGGACCGACCGCCCGCAGCACCGCGGGATCGTGCAGTTCGGCGAGGACTGTGGCGAGGTCCTGAGCGACCCTGTCCCGCTCGGCCGGCCCGATCAGGTGGCGTACCTGGAAGAACGGCGTCGCCGGCACCCAGCGCAGTACCAGCATCGCCGGATCGCGGGCGACCGTCACCACCTCGGGCAGCGGCAGCCGGGGCGCGGCCGTCCGCAAAGCGCCCAGGACCCGTGCCTGATGGCAGATCCGCAGCGCGGGCGGCCGGGCCCAGGCGAACTTCACCACGAACCGGCCGTCCACCACCGCGCTCGCCCCGCACCACCGCGGGTCATCGTTCGGCTCGAGCCCGCGTGGCACGATCGCGCCTTCGGCCAGCTCCGGCGCCACCGCGCGCAGCGCGACCCGCAGCGCGTCCACGGTTGGTTCTTCGAGCCAGGTCAGTCCCACCCGGTCAGCATGACCGGTCGCTAGATCCGGAGCACCCGCAATTGCAGCATGACGGCGAACCGCTGGTCCGGATCGGTCAGATCGCACTGGCCGACCTCCGCGACCCGCCGCAGCCGGTACCGGAACGTGTTCTGGTGCACGAAAACCGACTCCGCGGCCGCCACGACGTCTCCGAACGCGTCCAGCCACGCGCGGAGGGTCTCCACCAGGTTGCCGTGGTGCTGGCGGTCGTAGTCGATCAGCCGCGCCAGCGCGCCCGCCGGCTCGTCGCCGCGGGCCGCGGCCAGGTCGCGCAGCTCCAGGATCAGCGCCTCGCCCTGCAGCTCGTCCAGGCGCCCGATCCGCCGGTGCGCGCTCCCCTCGCGCAGCACCCGCAGCACTCTGTCCACACAGGACCGGCTGTGGGCCACGCCGGACAGGTCGAACGCCACCGGGCCCACCGCGGCGATCGCGGGCAGCCGGTCGCCGACGCGGTCCAGGAAGTCCTGCAGCGTGCGCACCGCGCGCGTCTCCGCCTTGTCCCCGGACCCGGGCAGCAGCCCATAGGTGACCGCGCCGAGCGCCGCCGCGGCCGAGCGGGGGTGGATCGCCGACACGTGCATGGCGAAGGCGTCCGCGAGCCGTTGGCGGTCCTGGACCACGGTCGCGCTGTCCAGCTCGTCGCGGCGTTCGTCCAGGGCGACGCCCAGTACCAGCAGCGTGCGGTTCGCGAGACCCAGCCGCTCCAGCGCCTCGCCGGCGCCCGCGCCGCCTTCCAGTGCCGAGCTCACCAGGTCCGCCCGTACCCGCCGCTGCACGTCGGCGCCGGCACGCACGCGCAGCAGGTGCAGGGCGACCAGCTTCGCCGACTCGCACAGCGCGTCCTCGCGTTCGGCGCTGAGGCGGCCGGGCACGGCGGCCCAGATCGAGCCGAGCACCTCATCGCCAGCACGCACGGCGATGGCCACGCGCGGCAGGGTCTGGCTGCCGCTGCCATCGGGGATGGGCCCGGTGGAGACGGGGCGGTCGCTACGAAGTAGCTCCCGGAAGACGCCGCGCTCGTGGAGGACCCGGGAGAGGCGTTCGGGCACCTGGCGGCCCAGGATGGTCTCGACCCGCTGCGGGTCGGCCTCGTCCTGGCGGCCGGAGAACGCGAGGATCCGCGAGTTGCGGTCCTCGATGGTGATCGGCGCGTCGAGGAGGGAGGCGATCGCGTTGGCGACGGCGAACAGGTCGCCAGACGGCAGGCCGCCGAGCGACTCGGCCTGGTCGACCCGGACGTCGCCGACGGCGAGGAGGGAGCGGAGCATCTCGCTGAGGTGGCTCCACGGCGCGCCGCGGCTCAGCCCGAGCACGGCGACGGCGGCCTTGTCGGCGGCGGCCCGTACCTCGTCGGTGAGTGGGACAGGTGCGCGGAGTACCAGCGCGGCGGCGCGCTGGCGGCCCAGCGTGCGGAGGAGCGCGGCGACCTCGTCGGGGTCGTCGACGCCGATGCCGAGCACGAGGGCGTGCGGCGGCAGAACCGGATGGTCGAGCGGGTCGTGGATGACGACCCCGCCGATGTCCCCGGCGCGGTCGGGGTCACCGTGCGCGAGGTCGAGCAGGGTGGCACCCAGGTCGTCGATGACCCGGCCGAGACTCGCGCGCGGACGCTGCACGGTCCCACGTTAGGGGAACAGGCCGGTGTCCACTAGTTCACGGCCACCAGATCCGGGTCCGCCCTTCGTCGGATCCGACAACGTCAGCCCGCGAGCCACTCGGTCGTGGTCGTGATCTCGGTGAGGCGGTCCGGTACCGGCACCACACCCAGACCAGGACCCACCGGAACACCGAGGTGGCCGTCGTCGAGGACGAAGGGTTCGGTCAGATCCTCGGCGTAGTAGCGGCCGGACGCCGAGGTGTCGCCGGGGAGTGTGAACCCGGGCAGGGCGGCGAGAGCGAGATTGGCCGCACGGCCGAGGCCGGTCTCCAGCATCCCACCGCACCACACCGGCACTCCGTGTGCCACGCACACGTCGTGGATGCGACGCGCCTCGAGGTACCCGCCGACCCGCCCGGGTTTCACGTTCACCACCTGGCAGGCGCCCAGCCGGATCGCGGCCGCGGCATCGCGCGCCGAGGTGATGGACTCGTCCAGGCAGACCGGCGTCCGGATCTGTCGGGCCAGCTCCACATGGCCGAGCACGTCCTCCTCGTCGAGCGGTTGCTCGATCAGGAGGAGATCGAAGTCGTCCAGCCGGGCCAGATGCCGCGCGTCGCCCAGTGTGTAGGCCGTGTTCGCGTCCACCTGGAGCAGGACGTCGTCGCCGAACCGCTCACGCACCGCGCGCACCGGCTCGACGTCCCAGCCGGGCTCGATCTTCAGCTTGATCCGGACGTAGCCCTCGGCCAGGTAGCCGCCAACGGCGTCGAGCAGCTCCCAAAGTGAAGACATGATGCCGACCGACACCCCGCACGGCACCCGGTCGTGCACCGCGCCCAGCTCGCGGCCGAACGAGCGCCCCTCGGCACGCAGCTCCGCGTCCAGCACCGCCATCTCGAGCGCCGCCTTGGCCATGCGGTGTCCCTTGAACGGCGCGAGCACACCCGCGACCGCGTGCGCCCCAGCCAAAGGCGCCGCCGTCAGCGCGGGCACCAGGAACCGCCGCATCACGTCCTCGGCGGCGTCGGCGTACTCCGAGGAGTACAGCGGGCCGCTCATCGCCACGCACTCGCCCCAGCCCTCGGCGTCGTCCGTGACCACGCGCACCAGCAGGATGTCGCGCGTCGTCTCGGTGCCGAAGGAGGTGCGGAACGGCGCCACCAGCGGCATCTCGACGCGGCGCAGTTCGACTCCGGTCAGCTTCACATTTCCCTCCGCACGACGTACCAACCCGCCCGGTCGAACCCGTCGATCCGGCCACCGGCACCCACCAGTCCGGTGAGCGCGTCCCGCACGGCCACGCGCCACCGGCGCGCCATCCCCGGGTCGACCGCGCGGATCCCCTCGATGTCCCGCGGCACGGCGACGAGCGAGGTCGCGCCGTCGAGCCGGCCGGGTACCGGTCCGCCGTCCTCGCCGATGGTCAGCGCGTGCACCGCGCCCCTCGCGACCTCGTCAGCGGCGACGGCGCCGACGCCGCCACCCGCGCTCGCGACCGCCACGGCGGGGTCGCGGAGCCGCCAGCTCACCAGGAGCCGGTCGGAGTCGTGGTCGCCGTTGATCGCGTCGAGCATCGGGCCGTAGAAGTTCGTGAGGTACTCGGCCGGGCGCGCGGCGAGCTTCGCCAGGTTGAAGTAGGCGTTGCGGGCCACCAGCGGGTCGAAGGTCCAGGCGACCTCGGCGACCCCACGCGCCAGCGCCCAAGCCCGCTGGTGCAGCTTCAGCGCGAAACCCACGCTGCGGCCGGTGGCCGACGGTGAGACGCCGGCGATGTGGCTGTGCAACGCCTCCCCGGCCGGTTCGTGGAAGAAACCGACACAGGCACCGACCATGCGGTCACCCTCGAAGGCGCCGGCCACGTAGTTGCCGGCCTTGGTGAAGGCACGCAGCAGCTCGATCGTCACCGGCGGGTTCGCGGCGCGGCCCCAGATGGTGGCGAACAGCCGTACTACCTCATTGAGCTCGTTGAGATCGGCGAGCTCGCGCACCGTCACGCCGGCCTTCCGGGCCGCGGTGCTCGCCGAGTGCACGGCGTGGTCGAGCCCGGTCGCCTCGCTCAAGTCGGTCACGACGTTCATGCTCCTGTGCTCGTCGGGGGTGGTCATGGTCGTGCCGCACCAGAACCGGCGAGCGGGTTCGTCGAGTCCGCCAGCAGCTCCTCGACCAGTGCGCGCAGCAACGCGGTCCGGCCGGGCAGCTCGTCGACCAGGACGTGCTCGTCGGCCGCGTGCGCGCCGCCGCCGACCGCGCCGAGTCCGTCCAGGGTGGGGGTGCCGACACCCGCGGTGAGGTTCCCGTCCGAACCGCCGCCGACCGCGGCACTGCTCGGCTCCGGCAGGCCGAGGCCCGCCGCGATCCGGCACACCCGCTCGTATAGGGCCGCCGACGCGGCCGCTTCGAGCGGCGGCCGGTTCGGGCCGCCGGTGACCTCGATCCGCGCGTCGGCCAGCACCGGCGGCAACGCGCGGATCGCCCGGTCGACCCGGTCCTGCTCCGCCTGCGTCCTGGCACGCACGTCGACCGCGAACGACCCGGCGGCCGGGACGGTGTTGGTGGTGGTGCCCGCGCGGGCGGCGGTCGGCGTGACCGTGGTGCCGGCCGGCCCGTCGGCGAGCGCGCTGACGGCCAGCACCTGGTGGGACAGCTCCACCGTGGAGTTCACCCCGCGCTCGGGCTCGAGCCCGGCGTGCGCGGCCCGGCCGACCACGCCCACCTCGTACAGCGAGATGCCCTTGCGCTCGGTCTTGAGCGCGCCGCCGTCGGCGGACGCCTCGAGCACCAGCGCGGCGGCGGTCGCCCTGGCCTCCTCCTCGATCAGGTCGCGGGAACTCGGTGAGCCCAGCTCCTCGTCGCCGGTCACGAGCAGGGTGACGCCGTCGAGCCCCGCGGCCGCGTGGAACGCCATCACCAGGCCGGCCTTCATGTCGAAGCAGCCCGGTCCGCGCAGCACCCCGTCCTCGACGGCGCACGGGTGGTCGGCCAGCGAGCCGATCGGCCACACGGTGTCGTGGTGGCCGAGCAGCAGCACCCGCGACGGTCCCGCGCCGAGCCGCCAGCGCAGGTGGGCGCGGCCGTCCAGCACGATCCGCTCGGGTGCGACCCCCAGGAGCGCGGTGCCGACCCGCGCGACGACCTCGGCCGAGCGGCCGACGGCGGCCAGGTCCGCGGACGGCGACTCGCACTCGACCAGCGCGCGGATGTCGGCGAGCATCTCGTTCAACCCCGGCATCAGCCCACCCTCGGTGTCGCGCGCACGCCGAAGTGCACGTACTTCTCACCGGTCGGCAGCTCGTAGAAGGTGACCGGCATCCACGTCTGCGTCTCCGGCGCCCTGATCGCGAACAGCGCCGGGCCGACCGGGACCAGCGTGTACTCCTGGACCGGGTCCGGCTCCAGCTCGGCGAGCGGGCCCGTGAGCGTGGTCTGCAGGCGTGGCCCGTCCGCGCCGTTCGTGATGTCCACCCGCACGCCGGTCCGCTCGTAGACGCCGACGTACGGCGTCGCGTCGACCGTCGCGGGCTCCGCGGGCGGCGTGAACGAGTCCGGCATCGTGACGCCGGCGACCTCGGCGAAGATCTCCCGGTACAGCTCCTCGTAGAGGTCGCGGGTGTGGCCACCGTTGGTGAGCAGCGTGACGGCGAGCCCCTCGTCGGGTAGCACCCGGAGGAAGGCCGCCTGACCGAGCGTGTTGCCGTCGTGGCCGAGGAGGCGGTGACCGTCCCAGCCGAACCGGATCCAGCCGAGCCCCCACGAGTCGCCGAGGACGATCTTGTCGGGCAGCTCGGCCTGGAGCGTGGTCGTCTCCGCGCAGGTCTCCTCGTTCAGGACCCGGGTGCCGTCGGCCGCGACGCCGCCCTTGAGGTGCATGCGGGCGAAGGCCAGCACGTCCTTGGCAGTCGACGTGACGAGCCCGGCCGGGCCGATCGCGCGCGGCAGGCCCCAGGCCTGCGCCGGGACGGTCTCGCCGTCACGCTCGTCGTGGCCGGTCGCGGCGGCGAACAGCAGCGCCTCCTCGGGCAGCGTCACCGTGTGGGTGAGCCCCAACGGGGTGAACAGCCGGTCGCGCATCGCCTGGTCCCAGGTCTTGCCGGTGATCTTCTCGATCACGCGGCCCAGCAGCGAGAACCCCGAGTTGCAGTAGGACCAGGTTGCGCCAAGCGGGTGGTTCTGGCCGGCCTCGCCGAGCACGTCGACGTAGCGCTCCAGGCATTCGTCACCGCGGCCGGTGTCGGTGAATACGTCGCCGTCGATGCCGCTGGTGTGGTTGAGCAGGTGCCGAGGCGTGACCGACTTCGTCACCTCGGGGTCGGCGAGCCGCAGCTCCGGCAGCACCTCGGCGACCGGGGTGTCCAGGTCGAGCAGGCCATCGTCGACCAGCATCATCGCGACGGTCGCGGTCCACACCTTGGTGATCGAACCGATCTGGAACAGCGCGTCGGTGCGCACCGGCGCTCCGCTGCGCACGTTGAGCACGCCGTACGCGGCCTCGACCAGCTCGTCGGCCGCGCCGCCGGACCCGAGGCGGAGGATGCCGAGCTGCGCGCCGGGCACCTTGTGCCGCTCGGCGAGCCGCGCCAGGCGCCGCTGCCAGTGGGCGGCGTCGATGCGGGGCCGGCCGGCGCGGGTGGTGTGCTGCTCGATCCAGTCGAGGATGCGGCGGTTGAAGTCGAGCCGCTGCGAGGGCGGACCGGTGAGGATGAACAGGTGCGAGGCGTCCGGGTAGACGACCAGCTGGGTCGGGACGCCCAGCTCGCGCAGCGCGGTGTGCCACTGCTGGGCCTGACCGACCGGGCACCTCAGGTCGGACCCGCCGTGGATGACGAGCGTCGGCGTGTGGACGTCGGCGACGTGGGTCAGCGGTGACATGGCCGCGTAGCGCTCCGGCTCCTGCCAGGGAGTGCCGCCGAGCTCGTACGCGCTGAGCAGGTGGCTGTCGTCGCTCGTGCCGCCCATGCTCACCAGGTCGCTGACCGTGCCGCCGGCGACCGCGACCGCGAACCGGTCGTCGTGGCCGGTGAGCCAGCAGGTCATGAACCCGCCGTAGCTGTAGCCGGCGACCGCGAGCCGGTCCGGGTCGGCGAACCCCTCGGCGACGAGTTGGTCGAGCGGCTCGAGGAAGTCCTTCGCGTCGGCGACGCCCCACGCGCCGCGCACGCCGTCGTAGAAGGCCTCGCCGTAGCCGTCGCTGCCGCGCGGGTTGACCATGAGCACCGCCCAGCCTCGGTCGACCAGGTCCTGGTGGTACAGGTGGATCTCGTCGGCGGCGGCGTTCCAGGCGTTGTGCGGGCCGCCGTGGATGTCGAGCAGGAGCGGGCGAGGACCGCTGCGCGCGGGGTCGTGCATCAGCCAGGCCTGGACCTCGGTGCCGTCCGAGACGGTGAACCACCGCTCCTCGCGGGGGTGGAGGTCGACGTCGGGGCCGTGGCTGGTCAGCACGACGACGGCGCCGGTCGCGAGGTCGACGACCGCGATCTCGCCGAAGGACTCGGGTGTGCCGAGCGCGATCGCGGCGCGGCCGGCCGCGATCGACAGGCCCGAAACGACCCGGCCCGCGCCGTCGACGACCGGGCGTGCGTCGTCGCCGGTCACCGACCACAGGTGGGTGCAGCCGTGGTCGCGGAGGCAGAAGAACACCCGGCCGTCGTGCTCCTGCGGCAGGCCGCCCGGGTAGGCGGCCGCGCCGGGCATCACGTTGCGGTCGGGGCCGCCGGCGAGGTCGGTGACCTCACCGCCCTCGACCCGGAACAGCCCGGCGTGACCGATGGGGTCGCCTTCCCAGCCGACCACGAGCAGCGCGTCGCCGGCCCAGCTCACGGTGAGGGCCACGCCGTCGGCGAAGGCGAGGACCTGTGGCCGGGTGTGCGGCTCGTCGACCTTCAGCAGGTGGACGGGAGTGCGGTAGTGCAGGTCGGTGTCCGCGCCGGCGCGGCGGGTGAAGGCGAGGGTGGCGCCGTCGGGCGACCAGGCGAGGGCGCCGACGCTCTCGCGGCCGTCGGTGAGCTGGCGGACGTCGTGGCCGTCGAGGTCGAGGACGTGCAGCTGTGCGCGGACCGGGCCGTGCCGGCCGGCGCCGTCGGCCTGGTAGTCGAGGCCGTCGGAGACCATCGGTCCCTTCGCGCCACCGGTCGGGTCGACCGGCGCGGTGAAGGCGATGCGGCGGCCGTCCGGGGACCAGTGCGGGGCGCCGGCGCCGAGCGGCAGGTCGGTCAGCTGCCGCAGCACGCCACCGCCGCTTTCGAGGACGGCCACCTGCCCGTCATGGAGGAACGCGAGCAGGCGGCCGTCCGGGGACCAGGCCGGAGCGACGTCGCTCGGCCCGGAGCTGATGCGGCGCGGTTCGCCGCCGCTGGTGTCGACCAGCCACAGCTCGTCGACGTTGCGGTCCTGGTCGGCGTCGAGGGTCCGGAGCACGTAGGCGATCCGGTTGCCGTCCGGGGAGAGCGCGGGCTGGGACGGGACCGTGAGGTCGGTGAGGTCCTCGATGCGGGTCATGACCGACTCCTTCGTCCAGGTATGGCGGCGAGCAGTTCGCGGGTGTAGTCGTGGCTGGGTTCGGCGAGCACGCGCGCGGCGGGCCCGTGCTCGACGACCTTGCCGCGGCGCATGACGGCGACGTGCGAGGCGACGTAGCGGACCACCGCGAGGTTGTGGGAGATGAAGAGGATGGAGAGGCCGAGCTCGCGTTGCAGCTCGCGGACGAGGTTGAGCACGGCGCCCTGGATGGAGACGTCGAGAGCCGAGGTGATCTCGTCGGCGATGACCACACGCGGGTCGGCGGCGAGGGCGCGGGCGAGGGCGACGCGTTGGCGCTGGCCGCCGGAGAGGCGGGACGGGAGGGCGGCGGCGCTGGCGGGGTCGAGGTGCACGAGGTCGAGGAGGCGTTCGACCTCGGCCCGGCGGTCGGCTTTGGATCGGCCGGGGGGCATCGCCTCGGCGACACTTTCGCCGACGGTCATGCGGGGGTCGAGGGAGGAGTAGGGGTCCTGGAAGACCATCTGCAGCGGGCGATGGCGGCCTTTGGTCGGGACCGGCGCGTCGCCGAGAGTGATCCGGCCGGCGGTCAGTGGGGCGAGACCGACGGCGGCTTTGGCGAGAGTGGACTTGCCGGAGCCGGACTCACCGACTAGCCCGACGATCTGGCCTGCCGGCACTTCCAGACTGACACCGTCGACGGCGGTCGTCCGTCCATATCGGACGGTGACGTCCTCGAAACGCAGCTCGCTCACGGCGACTCCACCAACTCGTCGGTGTCCCGCCCACCGGCATATTCCGGTCGACCATGGCCGTGCCGGACGGTGACGTTCTCGAAACCCAACCCGTTCACGGCGACTCCACCAACTCGTCCGCTTCACGCCCGAGCGGAAGTGGTTCGCCTGCATGCCGGCACGCCACGCGGCGGCCAGCGACGACGGCCTCGGCGCTGCCTGCGGCAACGGCCAGCAGGCTCGAGTCGGCGTAGGCAGAGCCGGCGGGCAATTCCACAAACCCGTCCGGGTCGCATTGGGTCGAATGCGCCTCGCCCGGGTGCCAGCACGCCAACCGGCGGCCGGGCCGGTCGGACGTGAGCGGCGGGTTCTCAGCTCCACGCCGGGCGTCCATCAGTCCACATCGGACGGTGACGTTCTCGAAACCCAACCCGTTCACGGTGACTCCACCAGCTCGTCCGTTTCGCGTTTGGCTGGCAGCGGTTCGCCTGCGTGCCAGCACGCCACTCGGTGGGTCGCGTCGCCGGTCAGCTGGGGGTCCTCGGTGCGGCAGTGGGCGTCGGCCAGTGGGCAGCGGGCCGCGTAGGCGCATCCCGGCGGTACGTCGGCCGGGTCGACCGGGCGGCCGGGGATCGTCGCCAGTGGCTCGGTCAGGTCAGTTGTCATGTCGGGGACCGCGTCGATCAGCGCGCGTGTGTACGGGTGTTGCGCGGAACCCGCTAGGTCCGCCGCCGGGAGGTCCTCCACGATCCGCCCCGCGTACATCACCAGCACCCGGTCGCACACCTCGCTCACCACCGCCACGTCGTGGCTGATCAGCACCAGTGCCACGTCGTCCGCCGCGCGGATCGACGCCAGCAGGTCCAGCACCTGTTGCTGCACGGTCACATCCAGCGCCGTCGTCGGCTCGTCCGCCACGATCAGCGCCGGCGAACCCATCAGCCCCATGCCGATCATCGCGCGCTGCCGCATCCCGCCGGAGAACTCGTGCGGGTACTGCCTGGCCCGCGACGAGGCATCGGGGATCCGGACCGCCGCCAGCCGGTCCACCGCACGCGCCAGCGCCGCCCGTCGCTTCATGCCCTGGTGGTGGGTCGCCACCTCCGCCAGCTGCCCGCCGATCCGCCGCCCCGGGTTGAACGACGTCATCGGGTCCTGGAAGACCATCGCCAGCGACGTGCCCAGCAGCCGCCGCCGGACCGCCGTGTCCGGCGCGCGCAGGTCGTTCCCCAACAGCTCCAGCCGCGACGCGTCGACGCGGCCGACATCCCCGACCAGGCGGGTGACCGCCAGCGCCGTCAGCGACTTCCCGGAACCCGACTCCCCCACGATGCCGACCGCCTCGCCGCGACGCACCTCGAACGACACCCCGCGGACCGGCCGCACCGGACCGTGCTGCCCTGGCACGGTGACCTCCAGGTCACGGACGTCCAGCACCACATCGGAGGACCGCACGGCCTGGACTTCCTCGACAGGAGCAGCCGCGCCACCCACCCGCACCACGCGCGGACCCGTGCTCACACCGAGCGCCTTCGCGACCGCCTCGCCGAACAGGTTGAACCCCAGTCCCGCGAGCAGCACCGCCGCGCCCGGCGCGAGTGCCGCCGCCGCGTTCACGTAGATGTTGCCGATCCCGTCGTACAGCAGCCGGCCCCAGTCGTAGGCGGGCGACTGGACGCCCAGCCCCAGGAACGACAGCCCCGCGAACGACAACAGCGCGGTGCCCGCCCCGATGGTC